>Ga0315555_1003078_pt1 | contig 11544 bp, 8 predicted proteins | sample SalMarSW160380MG_FD_202113 | JGI IMG/M metagenome (GOLD analysis project Ga0315555, IMG submission 202113) | Salt marsh sediment microbial communities from the Plum Island Ecosystem LTER, Massachusetts, United States - Salt Marsh Sediment SW1603-80 ...
GATGATCGGGTCGACCCGGGTGATACGTCGCACCCCGACGAGGACTCCTGCCATACCAGTGACGATCAGGGTGGCTGACGCGGCGAGGACCGGCCCCGGCTGGAGGGAGAAGGGTACGGTGCCGCCAGTCACCAGCAGGCCGAGGCCGTAGCCGATGGCGGCCCCGGCCACGGTCGCCGCAGTGAGGACGAGGAAGACTTGGCCCAGGGACTCCTTCAGGACCGCCCAGGTGGATGCCCCGAGGGCCTTCTGGAGACCGATCTCCTGACGGCGCTGGATGGTCCAGACCGTGAAGAACGCTCCCAGGATCATGGCGGCGATGACGTAGAGGAAGCCCCGGATGAGCGTCATCGTCGACGTCTCGGCGGCGTAGCCGGGGGAGCCGCTGTAGGCGTCGGCTTTGGTGACGACGTCGACCCCAGCCCGAGCTGCGGTGGTTGCCAGATCGGCGCCGGGTGGGGCATTGAGCGCCACCGCCGAGGCGAGATCGCCCGAGGTGGTGGACGAGCCGTATGCGGCGCGGCGCCAGAGATCGATCGGCACGTAGACGATGTCGACGTGGCCGTAGGTGGCTTCGGAGGCCACTGCGGCGACGGCCATGTCGAGGCCGGAGCGGTCGAGAATGAGGTGGTCCCCGACCGCCACACCGGAGTCGGCCAGACCCTGGCTGATCACCACCGAGTCGGGTCCCGACCCGAGCCGGTCCCCGTTGGCGACCGAGGAGGCGAGAAAGCCATTGGGCACCAGGCCGAACATCGTCATCTCGACTGCGGTGCCGTCGGCCAGCTTGGCGTTGAATATCCCAACTCCGAGCGGTTCTGCTTCGACTCCGCCGACTGCGGCGAACGCTGCAACGGTGCCGGCATCGATCGTTGAGCGGGAGAAGGTGCTGTGGCTGTTGGGGCCGAAGGCGAGATTGGTGACCGGCAGCGCTCGGAGCCCCGAGATGCCGTCGTTGACCAGCCCGTTGGCGAGGCCGGAGAGCATCACGGTGAGGATGGCGACGAGGCCGATGACCGACCCGACAAGGGAGAAGCGGCCCCAGGCGAACTTGAGTTCTCTCAGTGCGAGGTACATGCGGCTCCTCGAGAGGCAGTGGGTTTCGAAGGTATCGACGGGCCGTAGGTAAGTCAAGTTGGCGACGCACCGTAGGAAAGTTCGGTACCATGTTCCCATGCCGCGCATCGATGCCCCCACCGTGGCCGAGCATCACGCAGCCCGGGCGGCGGAGTTGTCGCGCCTTGCCATCGAGATCGTCGAGGACGAGGGTGCCGCCGCTCTGACCCTTGCCGAGTTGGCGCGCCGCGCCGGGCTGTCGCGCCCTTCGCTCTACAGCTACTTCGACTCTCGGGAGGATCTGGTGGCAACGATCTGCGAGCAGGCGGTGACGGTGTGGGCCGACGAGGTGATCGCCACCATGGAGGCGGAGAGCGACCCGCTGTTGCGGCTCCAGGCGTTTGTCATCGCACAGCTTGAGGCCGCGGCCGCCAGCCGGCACCAGGCGGCATTTGCGCTGTTGGAGTCGGGCCTCAGCCCCGAGGGCCACGCGCGGGTCATGGCCGCTCACGCCCCGCTGCAGGCCGCGCTGCGGGAAGCGGTCGAGCAGATCGGGCTCGACACCGCCGCGGCGGTGGTTCCCATGGTGCAGGCGGTGGTGTCGTCCGCATACGGCCAGATCCAGGCCGGCGCCGATGCGGACAGCGTGATGCAGGGTGCGCGCCGGTTTGTGGAGGGCGGGCTGGAGGCCCTGACTGGGTCCGATTGAGGTCACCACGTCCATACGGCGCGTTGCCAGGAGGCCGTCCCAATGGGCGCGACCGATGTCGGGACCGGCATCGCGCTGGTACGGCTCAATCGAACGGGCGCCGACTCCGGGGGGGACCGATGGAACCCAACGGATGCGTCAACGCGTGTTGGCGAGGAGGATGCTTGCGGAAGGGGAGCAGGGAATCCGCACGCTGTCCGGCTAGAGGCTCCCGCCACCCGCCTCATGGGTGGCGCGATAGCCGGCCTGGTCTGCGTCGGCGAAACACAGAGCTGCCGGCTTGATGCCCGCCGAGATATGATCGCATCGATCACCAAGACCTTCACCGCCGTGGCGGTGATGCAGCTCTGCGAGCAGGGGTTGGTCGATCTCGACGCTCCCGCCAACGACTACCTGCGCGCCTACCAACTGATTCCCGCCAAGGCCGGTCACCAGCCGGCGACGGTGCGCCACCTGCTCACCCACACCGCCGGCCTCGGCGAGCTGGGGCACCTCTCCGGCCTAGTGAAGCCCAACTTCGGCGAGAGCGTTCCGGCGGGCGAGCCGCTGCCGTCGCTGGCGGAGTTCTACGGCGGCGGGCTGCAGCTGCACGCCGAGCCCGGCACCCGGTTCGTGTACAACAAGCACGGGCCCGCCACCCTCGGCCAGCTCGTCGAGGACGTCACCGGTGAGCCTCTCGACCGCTGCTTCCGGAAGCGCATGTTCGGGCCGCTCGGCATGACCGACTCCGACCTGCTGCGATCCGAGGAGGTGAAGGCCCGCCTCGCCACCGGCTACGAGATCGGCTCCCGCGGCGTCAAGCAGGTAGAGCGGGGAGGCGACGGGCCTCGGCAATCGATGGTCGACGACCCCTCGGCTCCGCCCCCGCTACTGCCGAAAGCCCCTGCGCTGCAAGGGTTGTTCGCCTGTTGGGCTCTCCGGCCAATCAGGCCTCTGGGGCCTCCATCGTGTGTCCGCGGCGCGGGAGGGCCGGAGCGTTTCGGGGGCGCAAACGCCGCAGGGCGGCCCGGCGCCTTGGTGATCACGATGCTGCCGTCGAGGCACTTCATGGGCCCGGGTAGGGATCACAACCGGAGTCGGGTGCGACAGGCCCGCGTCAGGAGGGCCCGGGGCCGCGGCGCTCACCGATCAGCTGCGACCAGGCGGTGGTGGCTACCACCCGGTACCAGCCCGGGATCTGGTCCGGGACCGGCAGTGTCTCGGCCTGGCCCGGCTCGATGACGACCTCGCTGTCTGCCGCGTAGCCGGCATCCTCGATCCGGACCGCGGCCTCGGCGGGCGTGGTGCCGTCGTTGTGGATCTCCACCTGCCGGGAGCTGGCGCAGTCGATGCGGAGTGCCGCGGCGAAGTCGACTAACACCTGGTGTGTCGCCCCCGAGATCGTCTCGACGGAGCGCCGGATGGTGTGGCCCTGCCAGATCACAGCCACCGTGGCGGCGGCGAAGCGCGGCAGCTCGGCGACGGCGACACCGCGGCCGTTCCCGACCAGGCTCCGGCGCTGCTCGCCGGCGGTGACCTCGATCTCAGCCGGGACCGGGACCCCGCGCTCGGTGGTACGAACCTTGAGCCGCGGGCGGGTAGATGTCTCCGCCAGGCCGCTCAGCCACGAGCCGTTGTGGACGAGCCAGTCCTCCTCGGTCTGGTACCGCGGAGCGTCGACCACGTCGTCGAGGTGATCGAGCTGAAACTGAGGTGTTGCGCAGAAGCCGTTGCCGATCGAGCCCGGGATCCCGCTCCAGGCCTCGCTGCTCAGCGCGCCCAAACCCGATATCCACGAAAGCCCCTGGTACCGCCCCGGCCCGGTCTCCACGCCGCAGTTGGCTCCGGCGACCCATTGCAGATTGGCGAGAGCGATCCGTTCGAATCGCTGGTCGTGGAAGAGGCGGCCGAGAAGCATCGAGGTGCGGGCGATCTGCCCGTACATCCCGTTGAAGCCGTGCCACGACGGGCCGAAGAAGCGGAGCTCACCCTCGAAATCTCCCAGGGGATAGATGGAGAACGGCGTCCGCTGGGAAACCGGCAGCAGGTACCCATAGGCGTAGTCGTGCAGCACGGTGCGCCACAGGTTGGCGTCGGCGCCGCCGGGAAACAGCTCCAGCAGGGCGACGAACCCGGACACGTCGTCCGGCAGCACTGCGCCGCAGTTGTATCCCCAGCCGGCGTGCTCCCAGGCGCGCTGGTGCAGTGACGTTCCCGGCCATGCCAGGAAGTGGCCGTAGAGCCCATCCTCTCCCGGCTGCACGACCTGATACTCAACCCGGATGGTCCTTGCCAGCTCTTCGGCCTGGCGGGCGTACGACAGATCGTTGGTGTTGCGATACAGCTCGGTCGCGGCCCGCAGCATGAGGAGCAGGTCGCGGCCGCGTCTCGCCGCCGGGGGCTCCCACGGCGGGTACTGGCCGAAGATCTGCCGGGTGATCTCGAGGTCGGTGCGACGTTCCTGTTCGGTCGGCGTGGCCGACCCGACCCACTCCCAGGTCTGCTTGGCGGCGTCCAGGTACCGGCCCGAAGAGACGATGCCCGCCGTCCTTGCCAGCGCCAGGCACGCTAGGGCGGCGAGCGTCCACACGGTGCGGTCTCGTGCGATGTACATCTCGTTCATCACCGAGCCATCCGGCCGGACACAGGCCACCAGGTAATCGGCCCCGTGGCGCAGCTGATCGTGCAACTCGGAGGCGAGGCCGGCTTCGGCGTCGGGGACTCTGGTGAGCACGTCGCACAAGCCGAGGAGGACCACGGCGTGGCTCTCGACTCCGCGGCCGTCGAATGCGCAGTCCTGCCAGCCGAGCTTGCCGCCGATCCTGGCTTGGAGGTTCTCGACCGAGGTCGGCCGCAGCGTCTCCGTGAGGAGGATCTCGTCGGCCACGGCGAACTCGCTGGAACGGATCCCGTGGTCCGGCAGCTCGAGGCGATACCTCCCCGGCCGATCGGTCTCACTGAAATCCGCGGTCCACATCTCGGCGCCCCACCGGTCGCCGCAAGGGACCGCGGGAACCACTGCGACCTGCTCGCCGGTGGTGGCATCGACGACGGCGACGTCACCCGGATCGTCCGGCGAGGGGCAGGGACCGCGAACGACCGCGACCTTCGGATCCTCCGGTCGATAACCGAGCTGGCTCACGAGCAGGGAGAACGGCACGTCCTAGCCCTTGATGCCCGACATGGTCACGCCGGCAACAATACGCTTCTGGAGCGCCACGAAGAGGAACAGGGTCGGGATGCTCGCCACGACGGCAGCCGCCATCAGGGTGCCCCACTGAGTCGAGTACTGGCCTTGGAACTGGACCAGGCCGAGCGGCACGGTGTATTTGTCCGGCGAGTTGATGATGATCAGCGGCCAGAGGAATCGGTCCCAGTTGCCGATGAAGTAGATGATGCCCAGCGCTGCCATGACGGGGTATGCCGTTGGGAGGGCAATGTGGAAGAAGGTGCGGAGATGGCTGGCGCCGTCGACTGCGGCGGCGTCCCGCAGCTCGCGCGGGAAGTCCATGAAGTACTGCCGCATCAGGAAGATCCCGAAGCCGTGGGGTATCCAGGGGATGATCAGGCCGGTGAAGCTGTCGATCCAGCCCAGGGCCTTCGACAGTTGCAGCAGCGGCACCAGCAGGGAGTAGAACGGCACCATCATCGTTCCGATGATCATGAAGAACAGCACGTTCCTGCCTCGAAATCGAAACACCGCGAGCGCATAGCCGGCCATGGTGTGAAGCAGCAGGGCGGCCGCGGTGACGGTGATCGCCACGAATCCCGAGTTGAACATGTAGCGGCCGAACGGAACGTCGGAGAACACGTTGACGAAGTTCTCGGGATGCCATTCGGTGGGCAGGAGCGAGGGTGGGTATTGCAGGATCTCCTTGTTCGACTTGAAGGCCGAAGCCACCATCCACAGGAACGGGAAGATCATCACCACACCGATGGCGAGCATCATGGTGCGCAGCAGGGCGCGTTGCAGCCGCCGCCGGCGCCTAGTCATTGTTCGCACCCCGGAAGAGACGTATCTGGGCGATGCTCAGGGTCATGATGATGAGGAAGAGCACCACCGAAGCAGCTGATGCGGGGCCCATGCGGAGGAACTTCAGCATCTGGTCGTAGATGTAGTAGACCTGCACGTAGGTCCCGTAATTGGGCCCGCCGCGGGTGAGAACGAAGATCTGGTCGAAGTCCTGGAGCGCCAGGATCGTCGTCATCACCACCACGAAGATGGTGGTCGGGCGGATCAGGGGCCAGATGATCGACCGGAAGCGGCGAACCGCCCCTGCCCCGTCGATCGAGGCGACCTCGAGATACTCTCGGGGAACCGCCAGTATCGCCGCCAGGAAGATGATCATGAAGTAGCCGACCTGTTTCCAGGCGGAGACGAGCACGACGACGAACAGTGCCTGGGTGGGGGAGCTGAGCCACGGCTGCGGGGGAGCGCCGACCAGCTGCAGCAGGTAGTTGATGAACCCGTAGCTCGGCTGGAAGATGAGCTGCCAGACGATGGCGCCGACGACGATCGGGACCGCGATCGGCAGGAAGTAGATCGTCCGGTACAGCTTCGATTCGGGTAGCTCCTGGGCGACCAGGATCGCGAGCAGCAGAGCGCCGCCGGTGACGAGGGGAACGTACATCAGCACGTAGAGCAAGCTGACATGGAGCGATGTCGTCCACGAGGGGTCGTTGAGGAGGTACTGGTAGTTGTCGAACCCGACGAAGGTTCGATCGGGGCTGATGCCGTTCCAGGAGAAGAAGCTGAGGTAGATGGTGAAGAGGATCGGCCCGACGTAGATCAGGGCCAGGCCGATGACGTCGGGGGCCAGCAGGAAGGCGGCGGCCCGGCCTTCGCCGGACCGCCGCTTGGTCACCTTCCTCCGCGGAAGGGTCGTCCCGCGGTATTGACCGAATCGTTTCACTGGTCGAGGAGGCTCCTGATCTTTTCAGCCTGAGCCGACTCGAGGTAGGAGTTGATCGTCGCCGCAGCCGCGTCGGCTGCATCCTGGGCGCTGACTCCGCCGAACATCACGGCCTGGAGCGCGTCGGTCACCGCAGTGTTGATCTCCGGCGGGTACGCCGGCTCCGGTCGTGCCGATTCCCAGATGTCGAGGAAGCCGACCAGGGGCTCGGCCTGGAACTCGGGGAGTTCCTTGAGCTGCTCGGTCACCGAGATACGGGGAGACAGAGTCGTCATCGCTCTCGTGAGGGCCACCGCATTCTCGGTGTTTTGGCCGAACAGCCACACTGCGAAGTCCTTCGCCTCTGCCTGGTGCTCGGATGCCGAGGAAACGGCGGTGTACCAGCCACCGAAGGCCTCGGAGGAGGTTCCTCCGGGCGGCAGCGGCAACGGGCTCGCCCCCACTTCCAGATCCGGGTAGTTCTCGGTCAGGTTGCTCACCGCCCACATCCCGAGAGCGGCGGCGGCCACGGTGCCCTGGCCCAGTTCGTCGCCGAAGGCGCCGGAGGAGGTCGGGGCCGCGATTCCCTCGTTCATCAGGTCACCCCAGAGCGCGAGGGCCTCGACTCCTGCCTCGCTGTTGATGGTTGCTTCGCTCCAGTCGTCGGAGACGGCTTCCCCGCCGTTGGACCAGAGGAACGGCCACCAGATGAAGTTCTGGAACACGTCCGGGTTGGTGGGGATGAGCAGCCCGGAACGGGCGCCCTCGGAGAGAGGCCCCAGTTCGGTGAAGAGCTCATCCCACGTTTCGGGCACCTTGACGCCTTCCGCCTCGAACAGCGCCTTGTCGTAGAGCATGCCCTGCAATCCCATCTCGTGCGGGATACCGTAGACGTCGTTCCCGAAGGTGACGGCGTCCAGACTCCTCGGGAGGAAGTCCGCCCGGAGATCTTCGGTGAACACGTCCTGGAGGGGCACCAAGAGCCCCTCCGGGGCAAAGTTCAGCACCGTCGCGGCGCTGACCCAAAACACATCGGGCCCGGTGCCGGCCGACATGGCCGTCAACACCTTCTCCGCCAGGTACTGATCGAACGGGAACGTCTGGAGTTCCACCGTGACCCCGTCGTGGGTCGCGTTGTACTCCTCGATCAGGCTCTCCAGGACCGGCTGTTGCACCGGGTCCTGGTACTTCCAGAACGTCAGCGTCACGGGCTCGGCGCCCGAGGTCGTCTGCTCGGGCGCGGTGGTCGACGAGGCTTCAGGCTCGCTGTCCGAGCCACAGCCTGTCACCACCAGAGCCAGAGCAACCGCGGCGACACCGATTCTGCCGGCCAGCTTCATACCAGTCTCCTCTCCGAGCGGGGCCACGTGACGGGCCCTTGATTCTCGTGGCGAGAGTCCATTCTTCCTCCTTGTCCATCCATTTGGGCGCTTGCCCATCTGGGGTGACGTCTCCACCCCCCTCCGAACGCACGCATGGGCGAGCGCCGATTCATGTTGAGATATCGATTTCTCATTAACATAACGCAGTATGCTGGCCACTGTCAAGAGGGCAGTAGTATGGCAACAGTATCAAGCATATTGACAGCCAGGGGCTAGATGGATACGCTAGAAATCGATTCCGCAAGGAGGAAGTGACAATGGCGAGTACGAACGGTGTGGACACGCCACCTCGAGATCGACAGATCGTCCTCGTAGCGAGCGGCGATGCGCGTCCGGCCGCCAACCAGGCGGGATGGCCGGCACAGCTCCGGCTCGAGAGGGCCCTCGAATCCGTCGCACGCGCCAACGGGGTGGTGATCCGCCGGGGCCACGAATACGACGACGGCGCCGGTCACGGGTTCATCGACTCGCAGCGCCGGGGCATGGACGTCTTCACCTCGATCGACCCGGACGCCGCGGTGATCGTGGCAACGGCCGTCTGGCAGTTCAGCCACCACGTGCTCAGCGGATTGCTCCACCACCGCGGGCCTGTTCTCACCGTCGCCAACTGGAGCGGTGAGTGGCCGGGACTCGTAGGTCTCCTCAATCTGAACGCGTCGCTGGCCAAGGCAGGGCGTCCCTACTCGACGCTGTGGAGCGAGACCTTCGAAGACGCAGCCTTCCTCGAGGGGTTTGCCTCGTGGCTCGACACGGGAACGGTCGAGCACGACACATCCCACGTCGCCGGGTTCGATCCGGGCGCGGCCTCCTCCTCGGTCGCGCTCGGACACCGGCTCGCCACCGAGCTGCTACACCGCAAAGCGATCATCGGGGTCTTCGACGAGGGGTGCATGGGGATGTACAACGCCATCCTGGAGGACCGGCTCATCAACCGGGCCGGCATCTTCAAGGAGCGACTCAGCCAATCGGCGCTGCTGGCGGAGATGGCGCTTGTTTCGGACGAGGAGGCCGCCGCGGCGCGCAGCTGGCTCGACGACCGGGGCCTCCAGTTCGTCACCGGGCCGAACGAAGCCGAGGACCTCACGGAGGACCAGATACTCAGCCAGCTCAAGATGTACGTCGCCGCCGGCCGCATCGCCCATCGGTTCGGCTGTGATGCCATCGGGATCCAGTACCAGCTCGGTCTGGCCGACATGGTTCCCGCCTCCGACCTGGCGGAGGGTCTGCTCAACAACGCCGACCGGCCGCCGATCACGGTGTCCGGATCTGACGAGGTGATCGCGGACGGCAGTCCGATCCCGCATTTCAACGAGGCCGACGAGGGTGTCGCCGTCGACCTGGTGGTCACCGCCCGGGTGTGGAAGGCGCTCGGCCTCGATCCGGCGACGACGCTGCACGATGTGAGGTGGGGGGAGGACTACGACCGGGGGTCGGGTCCCGAGTTCGTCTGGACGTTCATGATCTCCGGGTCGATTCCGGCATCGCACGTCGAGGGCGGGTACGCCGGGGCGAAGAGCGAACGGCAACCTCCCGCCTACTTCAGACTGGGCGGCGGGACCCTCGGAGGAGTATCCCGGCCCGGTCCGATCGTGTGGAGCCGCGTCTACCAGCTCGAAGACGAACTCCACGTCGACCTGGGAAGAGGCGATGCCATCGCGCTCCCTCGAGAGGAGACCGACCGCCGGCTCCGTTTGACCACGCCGCAGTGGCCGATCATGCATGCGGTCCTGCATGGTGTGACCCGTGACCAGTTCATGGCGCGGCACAAGTCGAACCACGTCACCGTCGCCTACGGCGCAGATGACGCAACCGCCGACGAGGCGCTCACCGCCAAGGCCGCCATGTTCCAGGTGATGGGACTGACGGTCCACGTCTGTGGGCTAGCAGCGGCCGATGTCTGAGCTGCTCCTCGGCGTCGATGTCGGGACCGGAAGCTCGAAGGCGGTCCTGACCGACGCTGCAGGTGCCATCGTGGCGACGGCGGCGATCGAACACGACGTCAGCTCGCCGAGACCCGGATGGTACGAGCAGGACGCGGACGGTGTTTGGTGGCACGACGTCGTGACCCTGTGCCACCGGGTGTTCGATGCGGTGCCCTACTCGGCCGCCGACGTTGCCGCGGTTGCGGTCTCGGCGATCGGTCCCTGCCTGCTACCGCTCGATGCCGAGGGGAGGCCGCTACGCCCTGGGATCCTCTACGGGATCGACACGCGGGCATCCGAACAGGTGGAGCTGCTCACCGGACGCATCGGGGAGGAGAATCTGGACCTGCACTCGGGGATGCAGTTCTCGAGCCAGGCAATCGGTCCCAAGATCCTCTGGTTGCAGCAGAACGAGCCGGAGGTGTGGAGAAACACCCGGCATCTCACCACCGCTTCGTCGTACGTGGTGTTCCGTCTCACCGGCGAGCACGTCATCGACCGCCACACGGCGGGGCATTTCATGCCGTTCATGGACATCTCCTCCCTCACCTGGTCGGAGCGATACGGCACCGTGCTCGACGGGTTCGACTACCTGCCGCGGTTGGCATCTCCCACCGATCCGGCTGGGGTCGTCACTGCCGAGGCGGCCAGGGCCACCGGCCTGCGGTCGGGGATTCCGGTTGCGGTGGGAACGGTCGACGCCGCCAGCGAGGCACTCGCCGTCGGGGTGCGCGACCCGGGCGACCTGATGATCATGTACGGCAGCACGATGTTCTTCGTGCTGATCGCCGACGCGGCGCGGCGGGTTCCAGGAGCGTGGCTCACCGGCGGCATGGAACCGGGCCAGTACAACCTGGCGGCCGGGATGGCGACCGCAGGGTCGCTCACCGAGTGGGCCCGCCGGTTGGTGCTGCCAACCGAGTCACGCCAGGCCGGGTACACCCGGCTGTTCAGCGAAGCCGAAGAGGTGCCGCCGGGTGCCGGGGGCCTTCTCCTGTTGCCCTATTTCGAGGGGGAACGTACTCCGGTGAACGATCCGGAGGCGACCGGAGTGCTCATCGGGCTGGGCCTGAAGCACACCAGGGCGCATCTGACCCGGGCCGTACTCGAGGGTGTGGCATACGGGGCCCGCGACAATGTCGAGATGATGAGGGAAGGGGGAGCTGCGGTGAGCAGGGTGGTTGCGGTCGGCGGGGGCACCACCTCCGATCTGTGGATGCAGATCGTCAGCGATGTCTCAGGGCTGGAGCAGCTGGTGCCCGAGGTACGCATCGGTGCGTCCCACGGTGATGCGTTCCTCGCCGGGGTCGCCGCCGGCGTGCTCCAGATACCGGACATCGAACAGTGGGTGAGGATCGACCGCCGGATCGTGCCTTCCGGTGGGGCTGCTTCCGTGTACGACTCCGGGTACGCCCGCTACAAGGACCTGTACGCCAGTACCCGACATCTCCAGCATCTCCAGTCCCGAGACCGTGCCGGGGCGACATCGGCTAGCTTGCCGGCAGAGGTGGAGGAAGAGTGAGCACGATCCGCGAAGTCGCCACTCGTGCTGGCGTTTCGCCGGCGACGGTGTCCCGGGTTCTCAACGGACATACCGTCGACCC
>Ga0315555_1003081_pt1 | contig 11539 bp, 10 predicted proteins | sample SalMarSW160380MG_FD_202113 | JGI IMG/M metagenome (GOLD analysis project Ga0315555, IMG submission 202113) | Salt marsh sediment microbial communities from the Plum Island Ecosystem LTER, Massachusetts, United States - Salt Marsh Sediment SW1603-80 ...
CGGCAAGCAGGGAGATCGTGGATGACGACCTGCCGATCCGCGCGTACATGGACCGGGTGATCGAGCGGCTGAAGCTGTGCCCGACCATCGGTTTCGAGTCAATGTTCGACGGTGTCCGGGACCGGGCCGGCCTGCTGGGAGTATTCCTCGCGCTTCTGGAGCTGGCCCGTCTGAAACAGGTCAGAATCGAGCAGGAGCAGCGTTTTGGGGAGATTCAGGTCTGCTACGCGGGACCGGGAGAAGAAGACGAGCAGCCTCCGTCCCTCTCGGAACTCCCCGCGGAGCCCCCTGCGGAGCCCTCCGGGGGGACCGGATCCCCCCCGCAGCCAGAGACCTAAATTTCGCTTGACAAAGTAGCTATGTCTTGACATACTGGGATTTAGTGGTAAACTGCTACATGGTAGAAAGTGTGTGATCTGACGAAGGGAGGTATGCCATGATGGACAAACGATCCATTGCCAAGAAGATCGCCAAGCAGATGGGTCTCGGGCAGGTGCTTGTCCAGACCATCGTGCAGAAGACTCTGGATGAGATCGTCGCTGCCATCAGGAGAGACGGGCGTATCGAGTTGCGTAACTTCGCCGTGTTTGAAGTGGTCACCAGAAAGGCGCGTAAGGCGCGCAACCCGCGCACCGGCGAGTCGGTCAGCGTCCCCGCCAAAAGAGTGGTGAAGTTCAAGCCGGGGAAGAAGCTCAGAAACCTGTAGTCTTCTTCGGTCCTAAAAGAAGTAGAAATCGAACCGTATCGGAAGATACGGTTCGGTTATCTTCTCGGGGAACTTGTCCAGCGGCCCCGCATTCCGTATCACCTGCATCAGCTTTGTAACCAGCTCCAGGTTCCTCGTCTGATCCGGTCCCGGACGCACCCCCCGTATCGAGCCGTCGGGCTCCACCCGGAACACGACGGTCGCCCTGTAGTTCTTCTGTAGCAGCTTGTGCAGGTCGTGGCTGTACCGGGCCTCCCACGACGAGAGAATCCTGTCCCGTATGTGCTTGTAGTAGTCGGCGTACTCGTGCCTCTTGATATTAACGATCAGCTCGCCTTCGTTGATGGTGCCTTCTCCCGAGGCGGCCCTCTTCGCCATCCGGCCCCTGTTGTCCAGCTTCATCCTTCCGAGCCCGTTGTCCGGGGTGTCGGAGTCGCGGTCGTCGGCGTCGCTCGGGTCGCGGCGGGAGTTCGTTGTCGCGTCGGGAGAGGCGGGGGTCTTGTCGGTGTCGTCCAGCGTCCGGTCGGCCTCCCGGAAGTTCTTCTGCGAAATGACCCGGGTGTCGTCCTCGGGAAGATGCGACGGGATGTCCGGAAGCTCGGTCGCGTCCACGAAGACGAGGCCGCGCCAGTCCGACGCCTGCTCCTCCGGCGCGACGACCGCCTGGATCTTCGTGATGGTTGAAATCTGTAACACCAGTACGTGTATCAGGATGGCCGTGAACACGCACAGCTTCAGCTGCCTGGCCCGTTCGAATTCAGCTTTCGCTCTGTCCATACCTTCAGTCTACCACGGATAAAGGGGACATTCATCTTTTTCGAGGTCGGCAGAGCAGTGCCTCGCTCACTCTCGACGCCCATCAATCGAATAGGGCGCCTCGCAAGGACGTCGCTGCGTTCCCCAAGGGGCTCCGTCCCTGTGGCGCTCGCTTCGCTCGCTGTTACCCCGGTATATTCGGGGGAAATGCTTCCCCCGAACCCCCTGTCGAATCCGCTCGGCATTGCCCTGCCGGCCTCGCTTGACTCCGGTTACCCCTGATGCTAATAGAATGTAATGCAGAAAACGCCGAACGTTACACGGGATATCATTCTGGATTCCCTCAAGGCGCTGGGCGTGGAGTCCGGGGACGCCGTGTTCGTCCACAGCTCCCTCTCCCGCTTCGGCCACGTCGAGGGCGGGGCGGAAACGGTCTGCAGAGCAGTGCTGGACGCAGTGAGGGAGGAGGGCACCGTCATCATGCCCGCCTTCACGTTCGGGCTGAGGGATATCGACAATCCGGTGCTGGACATGGCGAACGAGCCGTCGTGCGTCGGCCGGATCTCCGAGGTGTTCAGGACCTGCTTCGCGACGCACCGGAGCCGTCACCTGACCCATTCGGTGGCGGTCGCGGGCGCGGACGCGGAGTTCTTCACCGCGGACCACTGTCGGGCCCCGTTCGACGAGCACAGCTCCTTCCGGAAGCTGGTGGAGCGGGACGGTCTGCTGCTCCTTCTGGGGGTGAATTACAGCCGGTGCACCTTTTTTCACGCCATCGAGAGCGCGCTTCCCGTGCCGTATCTCGGGATGGTTCCCAAGCCGGACGCGACGCTTCTCCTGCCGGACGGGAGCAGGGTGCCGGCCGACTGCTGTATACACAAGCCCACGGAGCAGTACGATTTCAACCGGGCGGCAGGATTCCTGGAGGGCGAGGGGCTGGTGCGGCAGGAGACCTGCGGGAAGTCGATCCTGCGCTGTTTCCGGGCCGCGCCGGTGTTCGAGCGGGTGCTGGCCGAGCTGAGAAAGGACCCGTTCTGTCTCGTGCTGCAGGGACCGGGTTAGGTCTTGACTCCTGAGTTGACTCGTATATCATCAATCTTCCGGTAGTGTCCGACATTCAGAAAGGAGCAGGCATGGGATTTCTCTACGCGGGATTCGCCGACGAGGCAGGCAAGACCATCGAGGAGCAGATAGAGGCCACGAAGCGTCTCGGATGGGACGCGATAGAAGTACGGGGCCTCGAGGGAGTCAATTTCACCGAGATCACCGACGACCAGTTCGACAAGGCCTATGAGACGATGCAGGCGGCCGGGGTGAAGATCGCCGCGTTCGGCTCGCGGATCGCCAACTGGGCGACGCCCATCACGTCGGACTTCCAAGAAGATGTCACCGAGCTGAAGACCGCGATACCCCGCATGCACAAGAGCGGGGCGAAGATCATTCGCTGCATGAGCTATCCGAACGACGGTCTTTCAATCGACGAGTGGAAGACGGAGGTGTTCCGCCGGCTGAAGGAGCTGGCCAGGATGGCGGAGGACGGCGGCGTGATTCTCGCGCACGAGAACTGCAACGGCTACGGGGGCGAGGGCCAGAAGGAAGCGGTGGAGCTGATCGAGGCGGTGGACAGCCCGGCGTTCAAGTGGATATTCGATACCGGCAACACGGTGAGCCACGGCCAGGACTCATGGGAGTTCTACCAGGCGGTGAAGGACCACACCATCCACGTGCACATCAAGGACATGAAGGAGGTCCCCGGCGAGAAGGCCGCGGCGTGCTACCCGGGCGAGGGCGGGGGCAAGGTGCGCCAGGTGGTGGCCGACCTGAAGGCGAGCGGATACGACGGGTACCTTTCCATCGAGCCGCATATCGCCGCGGTGGCGCATGAGAAGAAGGACGTGGAGAATGCCGAATCGGCCGCGGACATCTACGTGGAGTACGGCAAGCGGCTGATGGCTATCGTCGACGAAGCATAGGACGGGACTTCGGTACCTAGCCGGACCGTGCCTTCCCGCTGCGCCGCGCCCGCCACATCCCATGAATCGTTGCGCCGAATACGATGGCACAGGCCGAAAACAGGGCTGCGACAAGCGCCCAGAAACTGAGGGACTCGAAACGGCCGACGGCGCCGGCCGAAAGGGACATCCACTGCAGGTCCGCCAGCAGCACGGGCACCTTCGTGGCACGACTTACGGTGACGATGAGCATGGCGACACCCATCGTATACTTGATGGTGTAATCCTTGACGTAGGTTGTTCCAATGGCGGCGAACTGTATGCCGATCAGCGAACCGGCCAGGATCAGGAGGGTCAGCCGAATGTCGACAAAGCCGCCGACGGCCCAGTACACGGCGCCATACAGTCCCATCACAAAGGCCGTCACCAGCTGGGTCGCGGTGGCGACTATTGCCGTGGCGCCCAGGGCGTAGATCGTGCCGGGAACACCGATCAGTCCGCCGGCGGCGATCGTGGCGACCATCAGGCCCGAGGCCAAGCCGACCGGTACCGTGACCCACACGGAGAGTCTCAGTCCGGCGACGGGGAAATCCATGACGGGAGGAATGCGAATCTTCTGGACCGCCAGGGCCAACCGTGACGTCTTGAACTCGATGCCCCCGCGCCGCAGCCGCCATGCGTCGAAGAGCACGTATGTACCGAACGAGAGAAGAACCGTCACATACGCGAGACTCAGGTACAGGTCGGATCCGGCCTTCCCCCAGGCGGCAAGGATCGCCTTCTGTACCCGGATGCCGATCTGTACACCGACGATGGCGGAGGTCCCGATCACGAGGCCCAGCTTCAGATCCGCCTGTCCGTACCGGTAGCGTTTGTAGGCCCCCACCAGCGCCTTGGGAAACTTGTGGCACATGTTGCTGGCAATGGCCACAACCCCCGGGATGCCCAGCGACATCATGCTTGGCGTCATGACAAAAGCGCCGCCCGAGCCGATGAACCCGCTCAGCATCCCACCGACCAACCCAACGATCACGAGGGCGATCATCAGTCTGGGCGTCAGCGTGACGAACATCTCACTCACGTCCAGCACCACGGAGTGACCGTCTCGCTCCTCCATGCGGATGATCACACGCGAACCCACGGGGATTCCTGACGGATCCACTGATCCATCCAGCGGAAGTGTTATTGCGCTGTCAGCGCCGAGGGGATGGAAGACGATGGTGCGGGCCTGGGGATCAACAGCGCTGACGATACCTGTTGGAGGAATGTCTTTGGGGATCCCGTCTGCGACAGCCGGAACAGCCCACAAGGCGAGGAAGAACCCGACGGTGAAGGCGGCAGTCAAGCGGGCGGACACGGATGTACCTCGTCTTGCGATGAACCCCCGGCCTGTTTTCTGTCGGCTGCAGCGCTTGTCGCCACGCGTAACCCAAGCACCTGCAGAAGACAGCTGGCGAATGTCCCGTGGACTAACGAGAAGTAGAAGGCCGTGACAATCGGGAGCACGGCATACACACCGCCGTGAGTGAAGTTACGCGTAACCCACTCCTGGTGTGCGTACAGAAGGATGTATGACGAGATCGAAACGGCGCCGGACAACAGGGTCGTCCCGTATAGTCTTCTGCGGTTACTGGAGGCCATGTCTTCTCTCAAAATACTCAGAACCAGCATCGTGTAATGAATACGCGAAACCGGAATATAGCAGAATATTCGACCCAAAGTCGATGAAAACTAGCCGACAACGCGTGGCGAGGCCTGATCGACCCGACCGGCCGGGCGCTGGTGCGCGCCCTCCCTTCCCAGATCGCCCAGGTCCTTCCGTGCCTTCCCGGCCATGCGCAACAGGTGTTCAACGACGTCAGGGTGTTCGGCCGACACCTCCCGTGTCTCGCCGAGGTCGTCTCGCACGTTGTAGAGCGCAAGCGGACATGGCTGAACCGTGCCCCGCAGGTCCAGTATCTTCTCTTCGAGAGGCAGGTAGAACTTCCACGGGCCGGACCGCACCGCCTGGAGCTGTTCCATATGATAGTAGAAGAAGCCGTCGTCGTCGTAGCGCGATCGGGCATCCGTGCCGCCGAAGAGAAACGGCGCGATGTCCTGTCCGTCGATGATTCGGTCGGACGGCGGCTCCGTGCCCGCAAGCCGCGCGAACGTGGGAAGGATATCCATCATCGAAATCAGCTCATCGCACACCGCACCGGGGGCGATACGTCCCGGCCAGCGCATGATGCACGGGACTCTCTGGGCGCCTTCCGAGGTGTCGTACCCCCATCCCTTGAGCGGGGCGTTGCTTCCCTGCGGCGGATCGTACCGGACGGCGCCGTTGTCGGAGGTGAGCACGAAGAGCGTGTTCTCCGTGAGGCCGAGCTCGTCGAGGACCGCGGCAATCTCACCCGCGGACCAGTCCAACTCCTCGATTGCATCGCCGTACGGGCCGTTGGCGGATCTTCTTGCGAAAGCCTCGCTCGCGAAGGGGCGGTCGGTGCTTCCCGGCATCGCGTGCGGCAGATAAAGAAAGAACGGCCGGTTCCTGTTCTCACGTATGAACCGGACGGCTTCCTCGGTGTATCGTTTCGTCAGGTCTGTGCGGTCGGCCGGCGCTTCCACCACCTGCTCGTCGCGCATCAGGGGGAGTGGCGGCCAGTGCGGCCGGCGCTCGTCCGGTACCATGTCCTCGCTGTACGGGCAGCCGAAGAACCGGTCGAAGCCGTGACGGGTCGGCAGGAAGGGCGGCTGGTCGCCCAGGTGCCACTTGCCGACGCAGGCGGTGGCGTAGCCCCGGTCCTTGAGCAGGCGGGCGATCGTGATCTCGTTCGGATGGAGCCCCCTGCAAGACACCGGGAAGAGCACCTGATTTCCGTTCTCGTCCACGTGCATGTTTACCCGGCGCGGATAACAGCCGGTCATCAGACTCGTACGGGACGGGGTGCACACGCCGCTGGTGCTGTAGTAATCCGTGAAGCGCACGCTCTCCGCCGCGAGCCGGTCCATGTGCGGGGTGCGGTGCGCGCTGGAACCGTAGCATCCCATGTCGCCGTAGCCCATGTTGTCGGCGAGAAAGACGATGAAATTCGGTCCGGTCTCGTTCATGGGGAAGATGGTCTCATACCGCACGGTCGCTCGCAAGAGGCGCTGCGCTGAAAAGGGCCCTTTCGCACAATACTCCCGGAAATCGCAAGATTCTCCCCTTGACTGATTCCGGCAGGAGGGGATACTGTCGCAGAAAAGGAGGTACTCGTATGAGTTCCGAACGGGGAACGAAGCTCTCGATCGGCTGGGCCTCGGCGGACATCACGCCGGACCGGCCGGTGCAGATTCCCGGGCAGTTTCACGAGCGCGTGTCGGAGCGGGTGCGCGATCCGATAACCGCCACCGTGCTGGCGCTGGAGGCGGACGGGGACCGGGCGGTGATGGTCTCCTGCGATGCGGTCGGGGTGCACACCGATTTGATGGAAGGCGTGCGGGAGAGGGTGAAGGGACGGGTCGACGATCTGGAGACGAGTAAGATCTTTCTTGCCGCGACGCATACGCACACCGGTCCTCCTCTCGGCAGGCCGCTTCTCTATCCCGAACCGGGCGAAGGCGTGATGACGGTAGAGGAGTGCAAGAAACTCTTCATGGATCGTGTCGCCGGGGCCATTGTCGAAGCGTGGAATAGACGTGCACCCGGCGGGGTCGGCCGGGCGCTCGGCCACGCCGCCGTGGGTTTCAACCGGCGGCTCACCTACGCGGACGGCACGTCGCAGATGTACGGGAATTCGGATCGGGAGGACTTCGTCGGCGTCGAAGGTACCCAGGACCACGGCGTGGAAATTCTCTTCACGTGGGATCCGGACGGGAACGCGACCGGCGTCATCGTCAATCCCGCGTGCCCGTCGCAGGTGGTGGAGGGGAAGAGCTTTCTCTCCGCGGATTACTGGGACGAGGCGCGGAAACGTCTCAGGAAGCGGTTCGGCGAGGGCTTCTTTGTCCTGCCGCTCTGTTCCGCGGCAGGCGACCAGTCGCCGCGGGACCTGGTGCGCCGCGGCCGGGGCGAGGCGAACATGCGCGATGAGGACGGGCTGGTCGAGATGGGCCGGAGGATCGCCTGCGCCGTCGAGGACGTGTACGAGAAGGCGCGGTCGGACATACGTGACGAGATCGTTTTCGAACATACGGTCGAGAAACTCGTCCTGCCGGGCATAGAGGTGTCGGGGGCGGAGCTTGCCCGGCTAGGGAAGGACATCGAAACGTTCAGGGAGAAGGACCCCGAGCCGGGAACGTCCGAGTGGGGGAGGATGAACCGGTACGAACAGGTGCTCGAGCGCTTCAAGGATTCGACCAGGGGACCCGACCTTTCCATGGAGCTTCACGTGATACGCCTCGGCGAGGCGGCGTTCTGCACGAACCCGTTCGAGCTGTTTCTCGATTACGGCCTTCGCATCAAGGCGCGGAGCCGCGCGGAGCAGACGTTCGTAGTACAACTCGCCTGCGACATGGTGGGCTACCTGCCTACCCGAAAGGCCGTCGCGGGGGCGGGCTACGGCGCGACCGTGTCCAGCAACCCGGTCGGTCCCGAGGGCGGGGATCTGCTGGTGGAAACAACGATCGAGCGCATCAATTCGTTGTGGGACGACCGATAGGCCGGGAGCAGACATGCCCGAACAGCCGAATATCCTCGTATTCGTGACGGAACAGCACCGCGGCGACTGCCTCGGTATCGAGGGCCACCCGGTGCTCCTGACGCCCAACATGGACGCGATCGCCGGCGCCGGTGTGCGCTTCGCGCGGGCGTATTCCACGTGTCCGACCTGCATCGCGGCCCGCAGGTCGCTCCTTTCCGGACAGTTCCCCTCGACGCACGGGATGGTGGGGTATCAGGAGGAGGTGGAGTGGGATATCGACGACACCCTCCCCGGCGTTCTTGCCGGGGCCGGGTATCAGACCGCGTGGATCGGACGAAGCATGCACCAGTATCCGCACGACAAACGCTTCGGATTCGAGCATATGGTCACGCTGGAGCACCGCTGTCCCAGCGACTACCTCAGGTTCTTTCGGGAACGGCGTCCCGACGACTGGGAGGGGGTGTACGGCACCGGGGTGATGCACAACGACTGGACCGCCCGGCCGTGGCACCTGGAGGAGGACCTGCATCCCACGAACTGGACGGTGCACGAGGCGCTGCGGTTCCTGCGCGACCGTGACACGTCCCGTCCCTTCTTCCTGGTGGTGTCGTTCCTCGCGGCGCATCCCCCGCTGGTGCCTCCGGCGTTCTACCTGGAGCGGTACCTGCGCACCGGCGTGCCGGACCCGGTGATCGGCGATTGGGCGGAGCCGCCTCGGGACGGGGGACGGGGGATGGACGTCAGCTCGAACCGGGTGGACCTGAAGGGCGAGGCCCTGCTCTGCGCCCGTGCCGGGTACTACGGGCTTATCAATCACGTGGACGACCAGATCCGCCGCATCACCAACCCGATCACCGGCATCAACCGTACGACGGGAAACAACACCGCCGTCATGCTCGTGAGCGATCACGGCGAGATGCTGGGCGATCACTGCCGGTGGCACAAGGTCGTCCCGTACGAGCCGTCGGCCCGCATCCCGTTCCTCCTGCAGGCGCCCGAACGGTTCGGCGTCGGACCGGGCCGCGTGGCGGACCGGCCGGTCGGTCTGGAGGACGTGATGCCCACCGTGCTGGACCTCGCCGGCGTGCCGGTGCCGGACTCCGTCGAGGGCCGGAGCGTCCTGCCGCTCGCGCGGGGGGAGGATGCCGTGTGGCGGGAGTACATCCATATAGAACATTCCCCGGTGCACCAGACCCTCACCGACGGTCGGGAGAAGTACATCTGGTTCACGGACGACGGCCGGGAACGGCTCTTCCGGCTCGCTGACGACCCCGCCGAATGCCGCGACCTGGCCGGCGTGCCGGCCGAGGCGGAGACGCTCGAGCGGTGGCGGCGATTACTCATCCGGGAGCTCGCCGATCGCCCGGAGGGATTCACCGATGGTGAGAGACTCTTCCCCGGACGGCCGTATCCGGCGGTGTGCCGGCATGAAATACAAAGCTGACTGGGACGACACGCGGGAGCGGCTGACCGCCCTCTGGAACCGCGAGGTGACGGACAGGCCGTGTATCGCGGTGACCGCCCCGAACGGCAGGACCGTGTCCCCTCCGCAGGCGCCGGCGACGCCGAGGGACAAATGGCTGGATCCCGACTGGGTGTGTGCCGACATCGCCGCGCGGCTGGAAAGCACGTGGTGGGGGGGCGAGGCGATTCCGTCGTACCTGTTGATGGGAGGATGGGTATTGTGTCTCGGCGGCACGCCCCGGTTCGACATGCGCACCATATGGTTCGATACCGTCGAGGTCGATTTCTCCGGCCCGCTGCCGCTCCGGTACCGCGACGGCGACCCGTGGGTGGAGACTCATGAGCGGCTCTACGAGGCGGTGGCCGGCTTCGCGGGAAGGGATGACTTTCTTGTCGGCAAGCCGTGCGCCCTGCCCGCGAACGATCTTCTCTCCATGCTCATGGGAACGGAGGCATTTCTCCTCGGCCTGATGGATCATCCCGACTGGATGCGCGAGGCCGTTGTCATCGGCGCGCAGGAGCAGCTGAGGATGCGCCTCCGGCTCCGGGACCGCATCCGCGAACGACACGACTTCTGGTACGGGAACGGTGGATGGATGCCGTTCTGGGCGCCTGGGCCGTTCATCACCACGCAGTCGGACGTGTCCTGCATGCTTTCCCCGGAGATGTTCGAGCGCTTTGTCCTGCCGGAGCTCGACATGTACGGAGAGGCCTTCGGCGCGATGTGGTACCACCTGGACGGAGGCGACGCCCGGCAGCACCTGCCGCGGCTGCTGTCCCTTCCCTATCTCCGGGTGGTGCAGTACGTACCGGCTCCCTTCGAACCGCTCAACGGTCCGGGGCACCTGGAGCTGTACCGGGAGATACAGAAGGCGGGAAGAATAGTGCATGTCCAGGTGCCGGCGGAACACGTGGAGCCGCTGGTGAGGGAGCTGGACCCCGCGCTTCTCATGCTGCAGACGCAGTGCGGCAGCGTGTCCGAGGGCGAGGCGCTTCTCGATGCTGCGAAACGATGGATGTAAAGGGAATGACGGGACGGGAACGACTCGGTGCCGTTCTGAAGAAACGGCCCGCCGACAGGCTGTCCTGGACGACCCTGGTGGATAATACCAGTCTCGACCGCTTTCCCGAGGAGCTGAGGGGCAACGGGGGGATCGATTTCTACCGCCATCTCGGGTGCGATATCTTCCTGCTGAACGGATGGAATACGCCGCATTCCCTCCGCTCCCCGGAGCTGAAATGGCCGCAAGGGGTCGAAGTCCGCAGGCGTGAAGAGAACGGCGGAACGATTACGGAATGGAAGTCGTCTCGAGGAACGCTGACCGGCACCCGTGACCGGGGCCACCCGGTGAAGTATCCCGTCGATTGTCTCGAGGCGGTATCGATCTATCGGCAGATGTGGGAGGGCGCCGAGTTCGTGACGTGTGATGATACGGAAGCCCTTCTCGCGCTCGATGCGCTCATTAGAGATCAGGGTGTCGTCACCCGCTTCTGGGGACCCTCGACAATCCCGCGGCTTCTCGAACAGGATATGGGTACGGAGAATTTCTACTACCTGCAATCGGACCACCCCGATGAGATGGATGCGCTGATCCGCACCATTCATACGCGGCAGCTGCAGGCATTCGAGCATCTGGCCGACGGCCCGTGGGATTCGGTGACCCTCATCGAAAACACCAGTACGCACTATATCGGTCCTGAGATCTACGAGCGCTACAACATGCCGCATCAGCGCGATTTTGTGGAAATCGTCAAGCGGCAGGGCAAAACGGCGATTCTTCATATGTGCGGGCACGTGCACGCTCTGCTGGATCTGGTCAGGGAAACGGGGTGCGACGGTATTCACGCGCTCACCCCGCCGCCGACCGGTAATACGCCCTGGGAAAAAGCCCTGGACGTTATCGGAGACGATCTCATCATCTTCGGCGCACTGGATCCCACCGTGTTCGCGTCCGGTCCCGTTGAGGACATCGGCCCGGCGCTCGATCGGCTCATTACTCCTCGTGTGCGCGAGGCGCATTTCGTACTCGCTCCTTTCGCCGACGGCATACCTGTGG
>Ga0315555_1003082_pt1 | contig 11538 bp, 8 predicted proteins | sample SalMarSW160380MG_FD_202113 | JGI IMG/M metagenome (GOLD analysis project Ga0315555, IMG submission 202113) | Salt marsh sediment microbial communities from the Plum Island Ecosystem LTER, Massachusetts, United States - Salt Marsh Sediment SW1603-80 ...
AATCTGCCCGTTCAGTTTTTTCCCAATGCGTCGATTTTGACCATCTATAATGTAATCAATTCAATCTCCGTTAGGCATCAATACTGTAGTAAGATTGCCAAAGTAGTCGTAGGTGTAATGAGTTGTGTCTGTACCTTCAACCTTGAGCCGCAGTTCTCCATTGGGAGTATAGAAATATTGAGCCTTTGAGCTATTGAGCCCTTGAGCCGATGAGTATGTAAGCAATCGGTCTTGTGAATCGTGCGTAAAAGTGGAAATCAGTATGTTTCCAGTTATAAGCGGATCCGCAAATAGCAGAATTTCTCCCTGCCTTCTACAATCTTATATTTTGTATCGTATATCGTTTTACTTATTTACTTCGATATCCAAACCTCTTGAAAAATTCTCTCGTCCCAAAAATAGATAACAGCAGGTCCTTCTGGATGTTTTAACATTATGTAAGGCCCATTAATACAATACTCAGTACCAGAGATTGATTTTATAATTTCCTTATTCCCCCATCGTGTTGCAAGTAATTCATTACGCAATCCTTTAGCTAAGATGTGTGCAATATACTTGTTTTCCTTTTTCATAAGCACAATTAATTCTTGACCATCCGACCTTTCAATAAGAACGATCGTGTCATATTCACCATTACTATCCAAATCGATCTCAAAACCTGAAATGTATTTTATAGGAATTCCTACTTCTTGTTCGTTGATACTAAAAGTAGGTTTCCAAAGAATACACATAAAACAAACAAAGAATAACTTCGTTTTCATAGTTATTGTCCTTAATTTGTTGGACATGTTTGTGGAGGATCATATTCCACATGGATATGGTCACCTTCATCTACAACATCATAATCATCACCTAATTCATTTCGCAAATCTTCTACAGCTTGTTGTCGCTGTTCTTCTGTCATGTCTCTTGTTCTCAAATCAACCGCATTTCCAGAATAATGAAGAGAATTTGCACTATGCCGTCCATTTGTAGTATAGGTTACTATTGCATCTCTGTTAACAATATTATTAAAAACTCTGTCCATGGTACCCTCAATATTTGTCATATTTGTTGTTAATCCTTCTCTTGTCGTGCCATACTCGCGGGCATAGTCAGTGAGCCCCGAAGGATCTAGATAATTAATGGGATCATTATCACAATAAATATACAAATTTACTCCTCCAAAAAATCTTGATGGATCTTTTCGTGTCCATCTTCCTATTCTTGAATCATAGTCTCTTGCTCCAAATCGTACAAGCTTTGTTTGCATATCATACAAACCACTTGCATACGCAAATGGTTGGAAGTTGGGATTGCTATCGCTCAACACATTCCCATATTCATCATAATCGATTTTCTGCTCAACAGTGCCCGTATTTGCATCAACAACTAATCTCACAGAACCAAGATGATCGGTGATAAGTCGATATGTTACTCCGTTTTTAATCATGTAACTACCAACAAATCGTGACACAATATTATCTGTGCTGTCAAGCTCAGCAATCGGTGAAAGTTGGCCAGAATATATCCATTTATTTACTACCTGACCGTTCAATTTCTTCCCAATTCTTCTATTCTTTCCATCAATAATGTAATCTATTCTGTCTCCATTAGGCATTATTACTTTTGTGAGGTTTCCAAAGTAATCGTAGGTATAATGAGTTGTGTCGGTGCCTTCGATCTTTTTCTGGAGTTCACCATTTTTGGAATATATATATTGGGCATTTCCATAGGTAAGCATGCGGTCCTGTGCGTCATAAGAACCACTATCAATCTGCGAAGCAGTGCTTCGCGATACACGATTTCCGTTTGAATCGTAGGTGTAGGTCGAGGTTAAGGTACCATTTCGCCAGACTTTCCAGAGTCTTCCAGCTATATCATATGCATAGTTCTTTTTCTCACTTATTCCGCCAACTATCTCATTAATCTGAGTAATTCTCCCAAGCGAATCCCGTTGATATGCTGTCTGGAAAATCGGACTTCCGCTATAGCCTGCCCGATAACCGGATAGCTTTCCAAGCGAGTTGTAGCTCTGACTTGTTGTTACATTTCCAAGTGTCGTGCCGATGATCCTGCCTATTTCCGGTTCTCGTGTAATACTCATACTGCCGGTCTGCGTCAACAGCCCATCATCATAATAATAGAAATTAATTGTATTGCCTCCGTTGATCGATTGACTTCTTACTCTGTAATTACTGTCATATTCAACTGAAACAAATCCGCTTATCTCTCCTCTACTCATTACACTTTTAGGCAATGAACCGTCATATGTATAAATCAATGTATCCATAGGAGATATGAGTGTGTCCAAATTTCCAGTAAACGGTGAGTATCTGAAATCCAAAGCTCCTCTGTCGAATAATATAGTCTTTGGCCTGCTTACAGGACTTCCACAGGTTGAGCATCCAACGCTGTCATAAATCGTCTCTATCACACCACCGTCAGGTCTTATCACTTTTAGTATCTGTTTATCTTTGTTGTATTCATAGCGCGTTGTTGTTGTGTCCGCCAAACTGCCGGCGGACGAGTCTATTCCTAATATAGGAGGTACATATTTATCCGTCAAGTCCACTTTTGTATAATCAAAGTAGTGTGGCGGTTTAGAGAGAGGAGTAAGACCAGTTAAATTGCCGTTTGCATCGTATAAATATAATATTTGATTTGAATCCGGTAAAGTCTGTATTGTGATCCTGCCTACCGAGTCATATTCAAACCTGCTTAAACGCTGTATCGGATCAGTTGCAGTAGAAATATAACTCTTTTCATTATAAGTGTAACTCGACTTACGGCCACCTTGCGATATGGTTAAAAGTCTTCCTTGTGGATCATATGTGTAATAAACAGCTTCGATGCCGGGTTCTGAAACATAACAATAGACTATTACGTGGTTCTCATTTTGAGATTAAGAGATATGGAATCCATTCTCCACATCACAATCCTCAATAAACAGTTTGGTTTTTGTATCACGATCCAGATTGTTGATAAAATTGTTGACAAATAAAAAAGGCATCCGAATTATCAGATGCCTTTAGTTTTAATCATTGTATCTTAATTTTGACAGTCCAGATCAAAAACATCGGGACGCTAAAAGTTTCAACAGAGTTAACTTCACTCCGTTCGTTAACTCTGGAAGCTTTTGCATGGACAGGGAGGGAATTGAACCCCCGACACATGGATTTTCAGGACAATCCCGTGCGAAAAACCTGCCATAATCAATAAATATTCAACACTTTTTTCACCATTTCATCTGCAAGTGTTAGTCCCGCCTCAAGCGGGATTAGCAGATGAATTATGAACAACAGTAATTTTTTTTCAAAAGAATGTCAAGCCTAAAATGAACTTTTTTTAGTGCGGAAATGGATTTTAATTTTCGTTCCAATAAATTAATGAAAATGAAAAATTAACCTAAACTTACTTCTCACAGTTCACTTTAGAATAAGTGTTAGCACACTGTTAGCAATTGGAATCAATATAATGGGGCAAGATCAATTACCGGTTTTGCAATAAAAATCAGCGCTTGTATGCAATATTCGGGCTTTTTTTACTAAAATAATGAAGCCCCAGTGTCAATCCTATAGAGCTGGGGTTTTGTAGAATTCACGTCCTTTTACGGGGAGATAAAAGACGTGAAGGGGGATAATTATAGTTGCTCAATTCAATAAAGTCGAGCTCTAGGTTCTTACTATTTCTTTTACAAGTTTTGACAATTACAAGTAAATATATTTATAACACTACTGTGATATTCTATCTTTCATCAATTGGATTACCTTCTTTATCGTACCACTTAGGGTGAATGGCATGATATTCTAAGATTGTTTCTCTGAACAATTTTAATATCCAATTTGTTATAGGATTATAGTCGTTTCCATAACTTCCGATTGGGATAGTAAAGTAATTCTCAATTGTCATATTTTGAAAATAAACTTGACAGATAGGGCCACCAATAAGTAAATAACTTGGAAAACGCAAAGGTATATTTATTGTATCCATTTCATTAATTAATGCATTATATGTAGAATAATTATCAACAATCAACGTATCACGTTTAATTTTTATCTCCTTTGCAATCTCTTCAGGTCGCCACTTGGGATTCCTTTCTGTTAACAACCGGGTTTGTTCGGCTATGCTTTTATCAATCGGATGTTCAAATATAACAATTAATTCACCTTTGGTTTTATCGAATGGCTGACCGTCTCGCGGTGGTTTCTTCTTTCTCAATGTAATCTGATATTCTATTCTCGGAGACCATCCGGTAATCGCTGTACGTATTACCAGATTATATTGATATTTAGCAGCAATATCTTCTTCCGATAACCTATGAAGTTCATAAACATAGTCAATAATATTTTGACTTCCATAACCCTGCCAGTTTTCCAAAGAATGATTTATTTCTCCATCTTTGATAGATTGCGCATCACATTTATCAACTGGCATAAAAGTTATTAAAGCAAATATTGTTATGTACAGTTTTATTCTGAACATGGATATTTCTCCTGATCAATATAATCTTTTCCCTCTATTTGTGTAACTTTTCCATCTGGATCTACTCTCCAAACTCCCTGAGAAGAAACAGCATACACAGCAATACCAATATTTTTAGCTGCAGCAATATCTCCTGGAGCCGGTTCTGCCGAATAACCAAATTCATAAGGATTAGTATGCGCATGTGCCTCTTTGTCTCAATAGTCTTCTACTTTTAAATCCACATGTGCTCCTACCGTTTGCTCTTGAACATCAATCTCAGTAGTTGTATACTCACCTCCTCCTTGCCACCGCGGTTTAATATATACTCCCGCTTCAACACGTTTTCTCCCTTCTCCAGCAGCACACCACATTGCATTAAATACCTCTCTGATACGAGGATCTCTTGTAATTTTGTCACCGGTAAATTCTTTCAAACCAGTAGGGTCAATGGTATTTATCGGATTATTGCTACAATAGTTGTATAAGTTACATCGCCCGTTTTTAAAACCTATTGGATCTTTCATAATCCATCTTCCACAACTTGCATCATAATCTCTCGCGCCATATTTTATCAATTTTATTTGTGTGTCATACAATCCGCCTGCGTATGCAAATGGTTGAAAATCAGGATTTGAATCGTAAATTACATTTCCATACTCATCGTAATCCAATCGCTGTGCAACAATTCCGGTATTTACATCAACAACTTTTTGTAATTTTTGTTTTTTAAAAACATTTCAAATTATTAATTCGTGCTTCTGCGCTGGGACAAATATTCTGCAATATGACTTAGCTTCCAATCTACCATTGGATGTCGACTGATATGATTTGAAAAGACCTTATGTTTGAATATCAATTTCGGTTCATACTTTCCATGAAAGAATAATTCTATGAAATGCTTCTCTTTATTGGTAAAACGGAACAATGGATTCAAAAATTGTTTAACTTGTTGCCGGCTCATTACTAGATCGAATTGTAAATCCCGCTGCAGCAGTGGATACAAAGTCCGCTTAATGTCCGTATGCGTTACCTTGTCTATAATTGCTATTGACATTTTACGGTAATCTTCTCTATTAATAACTCCATAAAATATTATGCATTTTTTTAAAAGAGATTTGTTTATCCTGATGTTTTGTTTTTTCGAAAGAAGATAAATATCATAAAGGTCTCTCGCGGCATGACGTGCTAAAAGAGCTATAATTTTCGAAGCAAACAATTCTTCTGGAGCCAATACAGCGACCTTCGGAAGAGGAATGTTTTTAAATATTTTTCGTTTTCTCGAAACAATAGGTTTTAATAATGGAACTCTTAACAAGTAATTGATTTCCAGCTTGATTCGGTCTCTATTACCGTTAATATTCTGATACCAGAGATCAAACCGATCACTGCCATAGTTTTCGGTGAATTTTGATTCATAACGCTGTAGTTTGTGAATTCTTTGAAGGTGTTCACGAATGACATATCTTTCGGTGAGCATAACATCTTTTTCCGGAGAGCCTATATAGTTGAGATCAATATCAACCGACAAACGATGTGCATCGAACACAAATACATTAATAGCCGTACCGCCTTTCAATACAAAACGACTCTTCAGAAACGGATGTGCATAAATCTCGCCGAGAAGGTCAATTAAACGAATAACCTTCTCGACATTGGAGGTATTAAATCGATGCTCATTGGCTATTTGTTTCACTTCTGCTGGAGAGATCATGCTGTTTCCTCCAGCTTACTTTCAAGATTTGTCGGTATCATCAAATTCCATTCATCATTAAATCGATATTTCGTGTTGCCATCGCCCTCTTGCAAATAGAATGTCCTTGTACTTAATTGACCTCGTATTTTATTCAGAATTTTTTCCTCAATAGACCATTGTTTTGCCAATCGAGATAAAAGCCAACCGGCTTTTGCATATAGGACATTCTTATCGAGGTGTTCAAGATACTTTAACAATCGTGATGTATTTATCGATGGAAATGACGACACACTCTTCAGGTATTCTTCAATGCCACCTGCGTATTTAAGCCTATCGATACCATCAAGAATTGTTTTTTCTCTATCCGTTATTTGCAGAGATATTCCATCAACATTCACCCTTGTAAGTCCACACGAATGTTTATTTGTAACGAACGAATATACTGTTTCTTGGAATTGAAATGGACGGGCTTGTCGAGTCACACTAATGTACACTGTGTTGAACACAGACTCTGCCACACCATGAAGTTCGAGCGCGGTGTGATAACTAAGCCATGCTTTCTTCTGCAGCTTGGCAGCAACCAGATATTTATTCGGTGTAAAAGATTTTCCTACCCGCTCTACAGGCACAACGGTGTACAATCCTTTTTTTATTCTTACTACATACCCCTTACGCTGGAGTTCATGAAGCATTTTATTGAGAGCGATTGCATTTATTTTAAGCTTCTGGCGTGCTTCATCAAACGTAAATACTTGCTGATGATAGAATGTAGTATGAAGTTTTGGAAGACCCATATATTACCTATAATATGCTCATACGTGAGTGTAACAGTAATTGATGAGCATAAATTAGGTAATAACGAAATTAATGTCAAGTCTAAAAAGAAAACAAATTACCTATATTATGCTAATACTTGAGTATAACACTATTATATCTGCATAATATTGGTAATATTTTAATGAACATATAATAACTCTGATGCATTACCAGCCACCAAAGCTTAAGGGGCGAGTATACACTGCCGCCGCAAGCCAAAGCGATGATGTTATCTTACAGTTTTAATAACCTGTTCGATATCTTGCGATATCGTTTGGAAAGATGATGATATCGACTTTCCTCCTATCAACTTGTTCCGACATTTAACCTCTATTATAATGCGCAAGAATTATCAATTATAAAAAATAATTAATTGTTTCAACTGTCAAATAATCTCTCCAGCTGATCTTCTAATATTTTCTGTACCTATGTGAGAATAGATTTGTGTCGCTGAAACCGAAAAGGAAATTCTTGTCCGCTTTTTTTCGGAGAACCTCCAACACTATATACCAACAAAAAAGGCATCTAAGATACCAGATGCCTTTAGTTTTAATCATTGTATCTTAATTTTGACAGTCCAGATCAAAAACATCGGGACGCTAAAAGTTTCAACAGAGTTAACTTCACTCCGTTCGTTAACTCTGGAAGCTTTTGCGTGGACAGGGAGGGAATTGAACCCCCGACACATGGATTTTCAGTCCATTGCTCTACCAACTGAGCTACCTGTCCAAAATTTTCTCGATTTAGCGATCCGCCTCAGGCGGAGAAGCTAAATCGATTGAAAATTTTAGGATCCCGACGCTTTCTGTCGGGAGCCGAATTTCAATAATTCAAAGATCGACATTTCACAACTTAACGAAGTTAAGTTGTCTGAAAATTTCAGGATCCCTGCTTGCGTGCTTTCAGTACTCCAGCAGGCAAGCCGACGCTTTTTGTCGGGAGCCGAAATTAATAAACTAAAGAACTTTTATTCTAACTTAGCAAGTGCAAACGCAGTTAAGTTGTCTGAAAATTTCAGGATCCCTGCCTGCGTGCCGTAGGCACTACGGCAGGCGGGCCGATGCACGTTTTTTGTGTCCCGCTGCTTTTTAAGCGGGATTGTCTATCGGGAGCCGAAATTAATAAACTAAAGAACTTTCATTCTAACTTAGCAAGTGTAAACGTAACTAAGTTACAGAAAATTTCAGGCTCCCTGCCTGCGTGCCGTAGGCACTACGGCAGGCGGTCCGATGCACGTTTTTTGTGTCCCGCTGCTTTTTAAGCAGGATTGTCTATCGGGAGCCGATTTTTTAAAGCATTCTAACAAAAATCCCGCCGGACCTCAGCGGGACCAAAATCATTAGTATTAAACTACCAGACTTTTCTCAGAAAGTCAAGATTTGATTCTTAAACTTTTCCATTCTTTTTAAGGACATCCCGCGCTATTACAAGTCTTTGTACTTCACTTGTACCTTCAAATATCTTATTGATACGCGCGTCCCTGTAATACCGCTCTATTGGTAGTTCTCTCGAATATCCCATGCCGCCATGTATCTGCACAGCCATATCGGCAACTTCGCAGAGTTTTTCCGATGCGTATAGTTTTACATATGCAGCCTGCCGTGAGACCAATTTCTTTTCATCATAATCCTGAGCTGTCCGATAGACCATCGATTCCAAGGCATAAATTATCATAGCCATATCTGCAAGCATAAACTGAACTGCCTGGAATTTTGAAATCGGCGAATCGAATTGTTTACGTTCTTTCGCAAATTTTGTGCTAAGCTCTAAAAGCTCTTTCATAGCGCCAACGCACGCTGCACCCAAGCCGAGACGTCCGGCATCCAGCGTTTTCATTGCGATTAAGAATCCACGCCCATCTTCACCTATCATATTTTCTTTGGGAACGCGCACATTATCAAATGTCAGCGCATTTGTCATACTGCCGCGTATACCCATTTTCTTTTCTTTCGGCCCGGCTGAAAATCCCGGTGTTTTCGTCTCAACAACAAACGCACTAATACCTCGTTCTGTCCGTGCAAACACCGAAAGAACATCCGCAATACCGCCGTTCGTGATCCATAATTTATCACCGTTAATAACCCATTCGTTTCCATCCAGCCGGGCTCTTGTCTTCAGATTAAATGCATCTGAACCGGCCGAAGCTTCTGTCAGTGCATATCCGCCGATCATTTTCCCTTCTGCGAGCGGAACGAGGTATTTCTTCTTTAACTCTTCCGAACCTCCAAGATAAATTGCATTAGCGCCGATGGACTGGTGCGCACCTATAAGCGTGGACGTCGATAGACAGCCGTGTCCCATTTCTTCCTGCATTACACAATAACCGACTTCACCAAATCCGCCGCCTCCGTACTCCTGAGGGAATGACGCACCAAGAAAACCTAAATCTGCAATCTTACGGATTAATTCTGGCGGGATTTTTTCTTCTTCATCGATCTGGTGAGCAATCGGTTTAACTTCAGCATTCACAAAATCCCGCGCCATATCACGAAGCATACGCTGTTCTTCGGTAAATTCAAATTGAAACATAGTGGATTCCTTCTAACTTGATAAAATGTAATATTGTATTAAAAATTATTACGTGGACTGATAAAACCGACTTTATCTTCTCCGCCGTCGACTCCAAGAACATTGCCGGATATCCAGCCGGACTCCTCCGACGAAAGAGCTACAATTGCCTTCGCAACATCCGCCGGTATTGTAAGCCGTCCGGCAGGATTCTTCAAACGTGCAGCTTCAACCATTTTAGCATTTCCGGGTATTTTACGTAAAGCAGGAGTGTCTGTTACTCCTGCTATAATTGCGTTTGCCGTAATACCCATAGGCCCAAGCTCCATGCTCAACTGTCTGATATGCGATTCAAGGCAAGCTTTTGCAGCCGATACCGCACCGTAGAATGGCATTGTCGTATGGCCGCCGGAACTTGTCATACCAAAAATCCGTCCGCCCCGCTTGATAAGATTACGGTTAAAAAGTCCCTGCACCCAATAAACAAGGCTATGCGCCATCACATCGACTGTCATCTCCATTTGTGCCTGGGTTAGCGCATCTCCATGTTTCTTGGCAATAAATGATTTTAATGTCCCAAATGCAAGAGAATGCAGCACAACTTTAACAGTCGATGATGCATCACTTTCAAATCGTTCTTGAATATCATCAAGCGTCTCGTTTTGCTTAATGCTGTCGGCAGCATTTATGTTGTAAAACACTGTTTTTGCGCCTGTGCGATTAATCTCTTTTATAATGTTTTGTACGTTAGCCATAGTCGCCTGGCGATCGAGATGCACGCCGAAAATATTCATTCCATGTTTTGCCAATTCGACGGCCGTTGCAGCGCCAAAACCGCTCGACGCACCGAGTATAAGCGCCCATTCATTCGATTTAAACTTTATATCCAGCTTCACTGTATTACTTCTTTCCTTTCATAAAGTGTTACAAAAAAAATACACGTTATTGTATAATAATTCTTTTTTATTCTACAGTGACGCTTTTAGCCAGATTTCTCGGCTGATCAACATCACATCCCCGGGCAACCGCAATATAGTATGCAAGCAGTTGCAGAGGAATTACTGTAAGAATAGGCGTGAACAAGTCAAGTGTTGTCGGTATAGAGATCATATAATCTGCCAGCTGACAGATGTTGTCTTCTTCACTATTTACGATAGCGATTACTTTCCCGCTTCGAGCTTTCACTTCCTGAATATTACTCATGATTTTATCATAAGTAGCGTCTTTTGGCGCGATGAATACTACCGGCATATTTTCATCGATGAGTGCTATGGGGCCATGCTTCATTTCCGCAGCGGGATATCCTTCGGCATGAATATAGGAGATCTCTTTCAGCTTCAGTGCACCTTCAAGCGCTGAAGGGAAATTATAGCCCCGTCCCAGATAAAGGAAGTTTTTCTTATCTTTAAATTCATTCGCAATACTTTCGATTTGTTTTGTGTCGGTAAGGATTTTTTTTACTTTCTCCGGTAAAAGAGCCAGTTCCCTGACAAGTTCGATGCCTTTATCGCGCGGCATTCCTTTACTCCGTGCAATGAGAATTGTCAGCAGCGCCATCACGGTCAATTGCGACGTGAATGCTTTCGTTGACGCAACACCGATTTCAGGTCCGGCATGAATATAGACGCCGCCGTCGCTCTCGCGTGCAATGGAACTTCCGACAACATTACATATTCCGATCACGGTTGCACCCTGAGCTTTTGCTTCACGTAAAGCCGCGAGCGTATCTGCGGTTTCGCCGCTCTGGCTTATTAATATAACTACATCGCCTTTGCTGAGAATAGGATTTCGATAACGGAATTCCGATGCATACTCGACTTCGACAGGAATGCCGGCATATTGCTCAAGCATATACTCTCCTATAAGCGCCGCATGCCAAGAAGTCCCGCAAGCTGCAAAAATCAAACGAGGAGCGCGTATTACTTTTTCCGCTATTTCACTGAGACCACCAAGCTTGACATTTCCCTCTTCTTCCAGCAAACGGCCCCGCATGGAATTCCGGATCGTATCAGGCTGCTCATGTATTTCCTTCAACATGAAATGATTGAATCCGCCTTTTTCAATCTGATCGAGAT
>Ga0315555_1003083_pt1 | contig 11537 bp, 5 predicted proteins | sample SalMarSW160380MG_FD_202113 | JGI IMG/M metagenome (GOLD analysis project Ga0315555, IMG submission 202113) | Salt marsh sediment microbial communities from the Plum Island Ecosystem LTER, Massachusetts, United States - Salt Marsh Sediment SW1603-80 ...
CTTTTAGAAGCTCGTTTTTCGTCAGTTTTGAATAGTCATTTGCCATCCATTTTTTCCTGTTAACTTTCCTCCATTTTACCCGCATTTTCAAGACCCCACAAACCCAAAAATCCAGAAATTCGGCCTCTCGGCCTAACCCTTGACGACCCTCCTTCGTCTGAAAGGACTACGGCGGGCAAAAATCGCCATCGTTGAAAAATCTTTTTTCCAGACCTTTTGGCGGTTCGAATCCTGCCTGAAAGCTTTTTGTAAGATTTGTAGTTGAATGAGGACGCAACCTGTGAAGTGCTCAAAAAGCCAACGGTCGGATTCCGGCCTTCGGCCTCGAACCAAATTTGCTCTGCAAATTTCCATAGGGGCTCTGCCCCTCTGGCGGCCCCGCTGTTTTGCCTGCCTCTCTGCTTCTTGCGAAGCAAACCGAAGGGCTTGGCAAAACTGATATTACGGGGCCTGTCACCCCGACGGCCTGGAAAAATCCTTTTTCCAGACCTTTTGGCGGTTCGAATCCTGCCTGAAATCTTTTTGTAGGATTTGCGGTTGAATGAGGACACAACCTGTGAAATGCTCAAAAAGCCAACGGTCGGATTCGAACCGACAACCCCTGGTTTACAAAACCAGAGCTCTACCGTTGAGCTACGTTGGCATATTGTAAATCGAGTACAAGTGCTTCTTGTGAAGCCGTGTTTACTTTACATACAATCGGCGGATATTTCAAGGAAATTAAGGGTGGCTGGGGAAATATCAAAGCTTCTCATTGAGCTTTATCATATTTTTAGCCATTTCAAGGACTCTATTGCGAAGGGCCTTTGGCGCAAGCACCTGGACCTGGTCGCCGTAGCCGAGTATCCACCAGCTTATCTCGCCGATACCGTCAACGCGGAATTCCACAATAGCTGAGCCGTCACTATTATGGGTAACTTTCTGTGTGCTGTGCCATTGGACCTCGGCGACATTATTAGCTACTTTGGGCAGAAAGCGCAGCTTGATATTGTAAATTCTGCCTTCCGGTATCATAGACCAGGCCCTTCCGAGGTATTCATACAGGTCAAATTTATCTCCTCCGAGAAAGCGTTTGTCTGAAACTTCCAATTCTTCAATGCGGTTGAGCTTAAAGGAGCGGATACTTTTGTGGACATCGGAATAGCCCAGCACATACCACGCCCGGTAGTTATAGAGCAAATGATAAGGGCACAGCTCGATATCGAGGATTTTGTTCTCGAAGAGGGAATGATAGCGGATAAGGACTTTGTTTTTATGGACGACGGCTTTTTGAAGCTCTGCGAATGTTTTATCGAGTCCGCCTTCCTGGCGGATTGGCGCCTGTGCGGCGGCCTTGGTGGAGATATTTTTCAGCGCGGCGTTGCAATATTGCCGGATTTTGGCGGGCAGGTTGTTTTCTATTTTCAGGGCGGCCAAGAGCGCGGAATTGTTAAAAGGCAGCTGTATCTGGTTACGTGCCTTGTGGGCAAGCATAAGCAGGCCCAGGGCCTCCTGCAGATTCAAATCCACCGGCGGCAGGAAGAAATCCGGCTCGATGGAATAGCCGCCCGTCCCGGCATCGTAGTGATACGGCACGCCGATGGCCTGCAGCTCTTTCAAATCACGAAAGATTGTTCGACGGCTGGTTCCGAACATCTTTGACAGGTCGCCGGCGGCGTAGCTTTTACCGGCCTGCAATGTTGTTAATATCTGTATAACTCTGCTGATTCTGCTGGATTTCATATCCTGTCTCCGTGAATTAGCGCTATTTCTTCCCCAAATTTCAATTGTTTGTCGGTGTCATAATTATACTCAAATGTGGTAACGGTGTCAAATCTTGTGTGAAAGTTTGATTTTTTGCCGCAGATGGCCTTGACAGTATTGATAGCGGCCTGTTAATATCGGGTGGATTAAGGGCAGGTAGCTCAGTTGGTAGAGCAACGGACTGAAAATCCGTGTGTCGGCGGTTCAAATCCGCCCCTGCCCATTGCGGTTTTTAAATGTCAGGCGCTTATTTTCGATTACTTCCTTTGCCAAATACTCGAAATCCTCTCAAAACCGAGCAGTTGCTTTATTTCTTATAAATATTCAATTCGCTCAGGACGACGCCGGGCTCCAGTATATAAATGCGGAAGGTTGTTTTGCCGGCGGTTTCTTTGTGATAAGCTGTCTCTGCGACGGAATAGCCCCTTGTAACGTTTGCGCTCCATTGGCTGGACCATTCGGGGGCGTGTAAATCTTTGACAACAGGGGCATTATCGCCTGCTGCAATCGCAAGACGCACGCCCCTGCCTTTGTGAATGCGATGGGTAGGCATGCAACGCACAGATACGAGATAGTTACCGGCATCTAAATCCGCTTCATATTCTACCCACGGTGATTTCTTTAGCTGTCCATCTGCTATAGGAGCAGCAGAGAAGTTTTTAATGGCGACAGCCCCATCTTTATAACCCGATATAACCGCCAGCGGCATATCAGGAGAATCTCTTTTATTGCTGAAGAGCTTGGCTGGAAATGATGCAACGGGGTTGGTAGCGGCTTGCCCCGGAGTTCTGTGGGTAAATGTTACAGATTTTATAGCGGCGTTAGGTTCACGCTGACGGATAGTCAGGCGGTTTGTGCCTTTGCGGACGGAAACATCGCCGGCCTTTATCCAGGCCCAATCACTGCCGGTCACATTATCATTAACAACCCCGGACCAGTTATTGAATGACACAAACCAGGAATCTTCTTTGTCTGACGGGGTCCGAGCCAGAAACCACATAGGGCACCGATAACTTGTTTCTGCCTCAAATTCGAGAACGGCCTTTCCGCCTGTTTCTACGCTGCACATTGTCGGGCAGTCGCTGTATAAACAGCCGTCTCTAAGCTTTAGAGGCGGCTCGACCGTCGATTCGGAGAAATAATGCTTGATATTGCTTGAGACTAACCGCTGCGGCTCCCAGAATACGGGGCGGTTATTAGGTTTGAAATACATCATATACCGCCACTTTCCATCGGCAACATCCTCGTTATATATACGAGTCAGCTCCACAATGCGATTAAATGCCTGACGGGCCTTATCGGCATATTCTGCACCTGCGGAATCTTTTCTTGCAGTCAGGACTTCGCTGCGGCTATCGAAAAATATCTTTTCATTTATAAGCTTTGCGCAGACAATCGGATAGTAAATCAGTTGATAATAAGCATCATTCAATCTTTCAGGCATCCTGCTTTTGAGCTTTTCTGCCCTTTCTGCAATCTGCTGATACGCATTGAGCCTTTCATCAATCTGCTTCTCTGAGAAAGTAACCTTCAAAAGATGCTCAGGCCTGCCGTCTGAAGCGAGCCGGTAATAGATAGTAAGGATATTTCCTATCTCCCCGGCGAAGTCCGGGCCGAAAGTTCTGCCCGCCCAGTCGGCACAAAACTTATGGGCGTTCCAGGGCGTCCAGCGGTCAATATCCCAGGCCATTTCCAGAGCGAAGGTCATCTCTTTTTCAATTGGTTTGATATCTCCCACATTAAAGACCCAAAGCCGGTCGGCGCCATAAGCATAGGCCTTATGCATCTCATAGGCCGTAACGGCCGGGGCGCTCGAGCCCAGCCATAGAAAGTCTGCAGGAGCCCCCCAATATGACAAGTGATAATATACGCCGGAGCCGCCGCTGCGTTTTTGTTCCTGCGGGTCGCTGAGCCGCCGGATATAACCGTGATTGTCATCTGCCCAGACAATCGTAACGTCGTCGGGCACATCAAGGCCGTTTTCATACAAATTCAAAACTTCTTTATACGGACAGAATATCTGGGGAACTTCGGCAGGATTAGAATTAACATATTTTGATAATATCTCCCTCTGGTCATATATCGCTTTTTGTAAAAGTGCAACCCTGTCCTCCATAGAAGACACGCCTTCTATTTGACTGTCGTGCACGCCCCGCATACCGACCGTATATACATTTTCATACTTTGCGTTTTCGCGCACCCTCTGCTCCCAATAGTTATAGATTGTATTGCGATTGGTTTTATAGTTCCATTCGCCCATTGTTTCAGGGTCCCACTCATCTACGTTATTGCGAAGTAGAGGCTCACAATGAGAAGACCCCATCACAATGGCGTAATTATCAGCCACGACTTTGTTTTCAGGATAAAAATTAAAGGCCTTCGTGCAATTGTGCATAGCCGGCCAGCAGAAATTGCCCTTCAATCTCAATAAAAGCTCAAATACCTTAGCATAAGTCCGGGGTCCAATATCGGCTGGGTCTTTTTCATAAGTTTTTGCAGCCCAGGGCTTCAATCCCCAGTCTTCATCATTGATGAATATGCCGCGATATTTAATAGAAGGGCTTTGAACAATAGCCGAACCGCTCTCGATATATATCGCATTATGTTTTTCCGGTATGACATCTGCCCACCACACCCAGGGAGAGACTCTGAGCATACCGGAAAGCTCGAAAACCCCAAAAGCCGTGCCGCGACGATTACTTCCCGCGATGACCAGGGCTTTGCGGCCGCCAGAAAGCTCCACAAGCTGAATCTTAAACGCCTCCCATTTGCCTGATATATCATTTGCCGATAGCTTATTCTCCTTGACGAGCGAATTTAGCAGGCGATTGACTCCCAATGTGCCAATCAGAATAAAATTACCTTTCGGAGCTTTCGAGGAGCTTAAGACCTGGGGCCTTATGCTGCAAACCAAATTCACATCTTCAGCCAGCGCACTGGCGGCTATGCCCACGACTTTGGCTTCCGCAGGGTCAATTATGAGGGGGACAGATTTTCCATCGGCGGCCAGACAAAAGCCGCTGTCTATCTTTGAGAATACAACTTTGAGCTCTCCGGGGTCTGCACAGAGAACATTGCACAGGCATAATAATGAAACTATCAAGGAAGCTAACTTTTTCATTTCTTTCAAGGCAACCTCCATCTTAAATTTTTGTCGGCCTAATATTTCAGATTGTTCTGTAGAAAAGTGCATCTGTTATTTTTCTCTATCAAAATTCTCATAGAAAATCACTCTATGCGCCCAATACTGTATCATTTTTACGGGAGAGGTATAGCAGAAATATGCCTCCGAATTTGTCTGTTGTGAGTATTATTCAAAGGGATTTTCTCCGGCTGTTTTTTGCGGTTTTGACATTTAAAATGAAAGGAGTTATGATTTTTGGGGCTATGCAGATTATTAGAAGGGATATTGAAATGGACAAAAAAGAGGGTATCATTTTTGTTATGATGTGGCTTACAGCAGGTTTATTCCATCCTTTGTTTGCTGCCTCCGGTGTCCTACACGGAGATAAAACCGGTTTTACAATAGATACGCCGGCAGGCCTGACGCGGCTGGAAGTCTGGAATGAGCACACCATTCGCGTTCTTCATAGCCCAATGCGGGAACTGCCGAGGAACAACAGTTTATCTGTTATTGCCAAACCTAAAAAAATCCGGTGGCGGTATCAGGATAAGGGCAACGAAGTTTTGTTGACGACGTCAAAGCTTCAAGTGCGTGTTGACAAAACGGCCGGGCGCGTCTGCTTTATGGAAGGCAATGGTAAAGTAATTCTGGCCGAGGAGGCCAATGGAACAACCTTTGAATATGCGACATTCAGCGGCGCTTCGACATATCACGTCGGGCAGCAGTTTGAATTCGACCCGGAAGAGGGCCTTTACGGGCTGGGCCAGCATCAGCAGGGATTAATGAACTATGCCGGTTCGAGCGTGCACCTCCAGCAGGAGAACAGGGAGGTTGCCGTGCCGGTTCTGTTGTCGTCCAAAGGTTATGTTCTGCTGTGGGACAATCCTGCCGTAACGGACGTGAGTTTAGGCGCGGGTATTGCGGAGATTATTCCGTCCGGGCAGCTTTTTGATGAAGAAAGCCGACAGGGTGGACTGACCGGGCGTTATTACAAGGGACAGAACTTTGACGAATTTATCGCTGCAAGAACGGACCCGCAGGTGGACTTTGACTGGGGCGAGACTCCGCCGAAGGATATGCAGCAGGGTCATTACAGCGTCCGCTGGAGCGGTTTTATCGAAGCGCTGCAGGCAGGTGAATATACGCTGCTTGCATCTGCGGATGACGGCGTGCGTTTGTGGATTGACGACCAGCAGGTCATCGATGAGTGGAATACCCAGGCCGTAACAACCTTTTCGGCCAAGATGAACTTTGCTGCCGGAAGCCGGCATCGCATCCGGATGGAGTATTTTCAGGGCAGCGGCGGCGCCGCCGTCCGCCTGGCCTGGCAATTGCCACAGTCCGGCAGAAGAAATGCCGGAGTTGTAAGCTGGTCTTCCGAAGCCGGTAATGCGGTGGATTATTATGTTATGTATGGGCCGGAGCCGGATGAGGCGATATCCGCATACCGGCAGCTTACCGGCACCGTCCCGATGTTTGCCAAATGGACTTGGGGCTTCTGGCAGTGCAAGGAGCGCTATCAGACGCAGGAGGAGATTATGAGTGTCCTTGCCGAGTACCGCGACCGCGGTATCCCCCTGGACGGTATTATTCAGGATTGGCAATACTGGAAATCCGGCCAATGGGGGTCTCACGAATTTGATTCGAGGCGTTACCCCGACCCCGCCGGAATGGTAAAGACCGTCCACGATGCCAGCGCGCATATTATTATTTCCGTCTGGCCGCGATTCGATTTAGAAACGAATCATCTTGCCCAGATGGAAAAGGCCGGCGTCATTTATCCGCCTGTTTATGATAACGTCTATCCAAAAGGGCAGGGCAAGTGGTATGACCCTTTCAATCCCGAAGGACGGCGTTTCTACTGGAAGCAAATCAACGAAAAACTCGGTCGGCTTGGTTTTGACGGCTGGTGGATGGACGCCTGCGAGGCGGAATTGGGCGGCAAATGGGGACAGATGCGCGACTTGAGAACAGGCGCCGGCCCCGGCGCCGTTGTGTATAATGCCTACCCGCTGATGCATACCAGCGGGGTTTATCAGGGCCAGCGCGCTGAAATACCCGAAAAGCGCGTTTTTATTCTCGCGCGTTCGGCTTACGCAGGCCAGCAGCGCAATGGCGTCGTAACGTGGTCTGGCGATATTCGCGGCAACTGGAAAGTATATGCCGCTCAGATACCGGCGGGACTCAATTTCAGCGCATCGGGCATCCCATATTGGAATACCGATATCGGCGGCTTCTTCGGCGGCGACCCCGCCAATTCCGGATACGCCGAGCTGTTCACCCGCTGGTTCCAGTTCGGGACGTTTTGCCCGATGTTCCGAGTGCACGGCACCGGTAAGGGCAAAGAAATGTGGCGATTCGATAAAGCAACGCAAAAGACACTGATTGATTATGACCGGTTGCGTTATCATCTGCTGCCTTATGTTTACTCTGTTGCGTGGCAGGTTACCAGCCGGGATTATACAATGATGCGGCCGCTGATTATGGACTTTTCTTGCGATACGAGGGTATATAACATTGCTGATCAATATATGTTTGGGCCGGCGATTATGGTCAACCCCGTCATTAAAGCCGGGGCAGTGAGCCGCAGGGTCTATCTGCCGGAGGGTTCAAAATGGTGCGATTTCTGGACCGGTGAGTCTTATGCTGGTGGGCAGACGGTTGAGACAAAATCGCCGATTGAAACCATTCCATTGTTTATCAAGGCGGGCTCGATTATTCCCTACGGCCCGGTGGTTCAATATGCCAACGAAAGGCCTGATGCGCCGATTGAGTTACGTGTTTATACCGGTGCTGACGGTGCATTTACACTGTATGACGATGAAGGCGACAATTATAACTATGAAAGGGGCGCTTATGCCACGATTGACGTAAGCTGGAATGAGCAAAAGCAGGAACTGACAATCGGCAAATGTAAAGGGAAATTTCCGGGTATGCTCAAAGAACGAGTGTTCCGGATTGTTCATGTTCGCCCCGCCTCCGGTATCGGCATCGGCCCGGCAAAAAAGGCAGATGCAGAAGTGCGTTATACAGGTAAGGCCATACAAGTAAAATTGTGAATTTAAGCCGATTGAGATAGTTGTGTCTGTTTGTCGCCCGGCTGCGTTGATAAATGAGTCCGTCAATAATAGTTTTATTAATTTTGAAGTGGAGAGTGCGATACTGTGAAAAAAATAATCAGGACTACAACCGTTATGTTTATTTTGTCAGGATGCCTTATTTGTTGTGCATTCGCACAAAGAATCACTGTTACGATACAGGCCGGCTCGGCCCGCCCCTCGGAGGGGCGAGGCTCGGCAGGAAGACCTATAAGCCCCGATATCTTCGGCATTTTTTTCGAGGACCTCAACTACGCAGCCGACGGCGGGCTTTATGCAGAGATGGTTCAGAACCGTTCGTTTGAGTATTCCTCGCTTGACCATCCGGGCTGGCACGCTTTCACCGGGTGGGAAATGGTAAAGCGAGGCGGCGCAAAGGGCTCTTATTTTATCGGAGACGCAAACCCGCTTCACCCCAACAACCCCCGGTATTTAGAGACGGATTGTGACGCCGGCGGAGAAGGCTCAGCTGTGGGAATTTCAAATTCAGGATTTGACGGGATGGTTCTAAAAAAAGGAGAGGAGTATAATTTTACTGTTTTTGCTCGTCAGCAGCCCGGCAGAAGTATTTCGTTAGAGATACGGCTTGAGTCCAAAGACGGAGCACTCAGGGGGCGGGCGGAGATTCCGCAGCTGACCAGTGAATGGAAAAAGTACAGTGCTACAATTCTGGCTGATAAGGATGACGAAAACGGCAGACTTATTCTGCTGGCAAGGGGCAGAGGCATCGTCTATCTTGATATGATTTCGTTGTTCCCGCAAAAAACGTTTCGTAACAGGCCGAACGGCCTGCGTGCCGACCTGGCACAGGCAATTGCGGATTTGAAACCCAGGTTCATACGTTTTCCCGGCGGCTGTCTGGTTCACGGTGATGGGTTGAAGAATCTTTACCGCTGGAAAGATACGATTGGTCCGGTAGAACATCGCAGGGAGCAGAAAAACATCTGGCGTTACCACCAGACTTTGGGTTTGGGATATTTCGAGTATTTCCAGTTTTGTGAGGACATCGGCGCTAAACCGCTGCCGGTGGTCGCTGCGGGTGTTTCCTGCCAGAATACCGACCGTTATTGGGGAGTCGGCCAGCAGGCGATTGCGATGGAAGAAATGCCTGCTTATGTTCAGGAGGTGCTTGACGTCGTTGAATGGGCCAACGGCCCGGCCGCCACCGAGTGGGGCGCTAGGCGAGCCGAAGCCGGCCATCCTGAGCCGTTCAACCTGCAATACCTGGGGGTGGGCAATGAAGATGCGCAGACACCTGCTTTCCGGGAACGATTCAAGATAATTTACAATGCCGTGAAGGCAAAGTATCCGGACTTGACCGTCATTGGCACAGTTGGCCCCAACCCTGAGGGCCCTGATTACGATAACGGCTGGAAATTTGCCGATGAGCTTCGCCTTGAAATGGTTGATGAGCACTGTTACAAACCGCCGCATTGGTTCTGGGCCAATCTCGACCGCTTCGATGCCTATGACCGAAGCAGGTCGAAGGTTTATCTCGGCGAATACGCCGCGCACGATGTGAGACGGCAGACCACCCTGCGCTCCGCTCTTGCCGAGGCGGCCTATATGACCAGTCTCGAACGCAATGGCGACATGGTTCGTATGTCCTCCTACGCACCACTGCTGGGCAAGCTCGGGCACACGCAGTGGAATCCCGACCTCATCTATTTCACCAACACCACAGTCAACCCCACGATTAACTACTATGTGCAGCAGATGTTCAACCTTAATGCGGGCGATTTCTATTTGCCGGTCGCCGTGGACAGTCTTGAGAAGGCCGACAACTTCGCGCTCTCCCCGGTGAGGGACAGTAAGAGCGGCGATATAATCGTGAAGCTGGTGAATGGGGGACCAGATTCCAGGTCCCTGCGCATCGAGCTTGTCGGCGTAGAGAATATCGCAACAAACGCCGTCAAGACGATACTTAGTGGTGACCCGCTAACGGTAAACGATGCCGGGAATCCGCAACCGCTCGTTCCTGAGATATCGACAATTGCCGTTGGTCCGGTTTTCGATTACGAATCGCCGCCGCATTCGCTGACCGTGATTCGCATCAAGAGCCAAACACCCTGAACTCTGCCTATTAGTATTTGTGGCTTACGCAATGATAATTACTTTGCGTTTTTACGGAAATACGGCCTTTTGATTGTTTTAAATCGGACAGAGGGGACATAGACAATTTTGATTTGTTTGAAGGAGAAGTATGCTGATATTATCCGCAGAAAAGTGTGTCAGTCGCCGGCAGTAAACCACTTGCAATCCTCATTTTGGCGCAAAAAATGCTTATAGCTCCTTATGTGTTGTGTCCTTTTTGGAATTGGAGTAAGTGCATTTATGTGATAAGGATGTTGTTTGGCGCTTCGTCCATTTGCCTCTTTTTGATGTTCCACTGAAGACCCCAATTATTAGTATTGATAATTGGTAAAATGTGGAGAAAGCATTTTTTCTCTACAAAATCACTGTATTCTTAGTAAAAGATTCCGCATATTTTTGCTATGGCTCTCGTGCCGTTTTCTTCCGGTTTTAGCGAGAGGAGGTTGGTTGAATGTTTGGTTTCGAGCCGATAGATTGTTAAGCGTTATATATCGCAGATTTGAGGGGATTAATGTGAATAGCGTAACAGGGATAGTCAGTTTCGCTCTTGTTTTGGTTTGCTTGATGTCCAGGACATATTTGTATTCTGCTCAGCAATCCCCCTCGTCTCCGGTCGCTGAGAGCGAAGCTCATCAGGAACGTGTCAAGATGGACAAGGACGCAGAGAAGATTAAAGACCGTTGGGAAGAGGCGGCTAAAGCCAAAAGAGAAGCCGAGGCCAAAGCCGGGCGAGAAGCTGCAGAAAAAGCCAAAGCCAAGCTTGAAGAGGAAATTGAAAAATTAGACCTTCCTGAGGATAAAACGCAGCGCTTTATCGTAAAACAGGTGCAAGTCAGCGGAAATTCGCTGGTATCGACTGATGAAATACTGGCGGATATGCCTTTGGTGTTTAATGCCTCCGATAAACCGCTGTATCTGGCGGAGAGCAAGGACCTTTATGATTTGAGGATTCTTTATGAGGTCATTCAGCAGCCCGGTCAGGAGCGACAGGTATCTTCGAGAATGATTCAGGGATTTACCAGATACGTACTCTCGGTTTACCAGGAGCGGCATTACGCCGGTATATATGTGTATGTGCCTGCTGATGCAGTACAAAAAGGTCTTGAGCTGAAGGAGGGAGTTTTGCCCATAAAAATCCTTGAATTGCGTGTTACGGAAGTCTCTATAAACTATTACGACCCTGATCGAAACAAAGCAGAGAAAGGGTATCTCCGCAACTCCGCCATTTACGGCTGGTCGCCGGTTCAGACGGGGCAGGTGACAAATCGAAAGAAACTGGATGATTTTATTAATCTGCTCAATCTCAATCCGGACAGATATGTATCAGCGTCGGTGACGAGAGGGGCCGAGCCGAACACGCTTGCTGTGGGATACGATGTTTATGAGGCGAATCCGTGGCACTTTTTCGTCCAGCTTGATAACGGCGGCACGAAGGACAGGAAATGGACTCCAAGGGTCGGCCTGATTAATACCAATCT
>Ga0315555_1003085_pt1 | contig 11533 bp, 3 predicted proteins | sample SalMarSW160380MG_FD_202113 | JGI IMG/M metagenome (GOLD analysis project Ga0315555, IMG submission 202113) | Salt marsh sediment microbial communities from the Plum Island Ecosystem LTER, Massachusetts, United States - Salt Marsh Sediment SW1603-80 ...
ACCGGACGGCTCGCGGCCGCCCACGCCCGTTTCATCTCGGCGCGGTTCGGCTTCCCGTGGAAGCGGAAGCCGACGTGGTTGCTCTTCGACAGGCCGGGGAACAGGTTTCCCCTTCCCGGCACCGTGTCGGAAATGAGTGATTCCCATTTCTGGTCGTAGCCGGGGAGATAGGTCTGCTCCTCCCTGCTGATGCACGCCAGGTGCTTCTCCGGCATCGTCCGGATCTCCTCCTCCGGATTGGCCCACAGATGGATCCGGAGCCGGCCGTCGCCCCTGGCCTCGACCGCCTTGGGCCAGGTCTGCCAGAACTTGGATATGCCCGCGGTGACGCCCCTGCCGCCGTCCGAGAGGTCGATCCATCCCAGGTTGTCGGGGGATGGGAATTCCGGGTACTTCTTTCCGGGAAGCGGCACCCCGTTCTTCTGGTCGTAGAACCATCTGAACTTCTTCGGGAGGCCGCTCTTGGTCCTGCCCTCGCCCTGTGCTTGGCCGCCGCACCGGTAGTGATCGCTCGCGTCGGCGACCGCGTACGCCTTCTGGCCCTCGGCCAGCGCCCCGTCCGCGGTGCCGTCGGGCCGGCCCAGGGTGTACGCCAGGGAGCCCTTCATGACGGTGGGCAGGTCGATGTAGATGCCGTCTATCGGAAAGCCGTCCTCCATGTGTTTTCCCTGCCTGCAGAGGAAGACGTATTCGACGCTGACGTACGGGGAGCCGCGGAACGCCTTGATCCATATCTCGAAGTCCAGCAGGTACTCCGGACCCTGGAGCGCATCCGCGGACACGTGCCTGCCGGACGCCCGGATCGTCACCTTCACCGGTCCCTGCTCCTCCACGGTGAGCTTCGTGTCCTTGCACGCGACGGACGAGTAGTACTTGTTCTTCCCGAGCCACGCGGGGGTGGAGCATTCCATGGACTTCGAGCCGCCGAACGAGGAGAAGACGACCAGCCCTCCCTTGTGCGGGGCGACGATGCGGTTCTTCTCGCCGAAGTCGCCCTTGCCGGTTTCGTCCGCCCACACCTCGTCGAACAGGTTGAACCCGTCCCTCTTCACGGTGAACTTGAGCGGGCCGGTGACGACGGTGACATGACCTTCCTCCTTCGTCACCTTGAGCATTCCGTCGTCCTTCCACGGCTTCGCGTTCGTCTTGAGCGTGTAGCGGGCGCGGCCGTTCGCCGGCACGCTCGGCAGCATGTCCACGAGCAGCCACTGGACGGACGGCACCTCCACCGGGTTCTCGGCCCGGTCCCGCTCGCGCCACCAGCGGGACGTCACCGAGAACTGGGCCGGGACGGCGTTGCCCCCGTCGTCGAGCACCGCGAGCTTCTTCAGCCCGTCGTCGGTGAGCGTCCCCCGCGGGAAGGGCACGCCGGCGGACACCGGCTCGTTCTCGCGGGCGGTGGGGGTGAGGTTGTGCGCGGTGAGGGGAATCTCCGCGATGGGCGCCGGCGCGGCCACGGCGATGCCCTCCTTCATCATCCTGTCTATGTCGTTGGCGTAATCGAGGACGAACACGGTCGCGGCGTACTTCACGCGGAGCGCGACGCACTTGGCGCGGCACCTCTTCCACTCCCCGGCCGCGGCGAGGATCCGCGCCGCCTTGAACATGAACTCCGCTTTTATCTCCAGCGGCTCCTTGTTCTTCTTGTCGAGGATCTCCCGGTAGTACTCCACTGGCTGGCCGGTCTTTCGCGCCGCCTCGACGTATTCGACGGCCTGCGCGTAGCCGTCCCCGGGCGGAGTGAGATAGTCTATGCAGAGCATCGCCGCCATCCCGACCAGCGCGTCGCCCGTCGGGTCCTTCAATGCCTTTTCCCTCGTGAGGCGGACCACCTCGGTGGAGGGGAGGATGTCCATGTTGAACGCGTACGTCTTCTCGTCGAGCCCCTTTCCGGTCCGCATCGTGAGCACGCGGTCCTTGACGGAGACGACGGCGCCGGTGCGGGGCGGATCACCGAAGATGTCCTGCAGTGTGACGGTATCGCCGGGTGAGAGTGATGCGATCGCCTGTTCGTAGCCCTCCCAGACCGTCTTCAGCGCCTTCACCATCGCGAGGTCGCGCCGGATCATCCGGGGCAGCTCCTTCGAGGGATGTACGCGGAGATGCTCCTCGATGGCTTTTTCGGCCAACGCGTACTTGCGTTCGGACGCCATCGAGAAGACGCCCTTGCCGACGATCTCGTACGTGTCCTGGGAGCCCGCGGCCAGCTTCTCCTTTATCGCCGCCGCCAGATCCCTTGCCCGGGTCGCGACGTTGCCGACCGGGATCTTCTCGTAGGGGGCGAGGAGCTTCCCCACCTCCTCCATCTTCCCCTTCTCGCCCAGCGCGGCGGCCTTTTTCTCGGCCTCCGCGAAGGAAGCGAGCACCTTCTGTTCGTGCAGCTTCTTCTCCTCGAGGATCTTCTTCGCGACATCGGGAGTTCTCAAGTCGTCCGGGATCTCGTCGAAGCGGTTGAGCGACGTGAAATCCCCGGCCGCGACGGCGGCGCCTATCTCCGACTTGATCTTCTCGAGCGTCTTCGACGCGTCGTCCTTCCAGGCGGCTTTGATCTCTTCGATCTTCTTCCGGGCCTCCCCGGCCTGCTCGTACTGGTCGTAGACCATCAGGTAGTCGCGGAGCCGGGAGATGTTCTTCCTGTAGTTTTTCGGGGAGGTATCAACGGCTTCGCACACCTTTGCCCACTCCTCGGAGGCCTGTTTCTTGAATTTCTCCGGGTCGAGTGTCGCGGGCGCGGGCTTCGTCTCCGCCGGGCGCGCGCCCGGAGCGGGGGAGGACGGCTCCTTGTCTCCGCAGCCGAAGAGGAGGAGGGAGAGAAGAAAGGCAGCCGCGAGAGCTCTATTCATCGGTTCCCCGTCGTATCACGCAGGCGCCGCCCCAGTCGGCGTGGTCCGCGATGTCGAAGTCGCCGCCGTACTCCACGATGAGCTTGAGCTCCTTCGCGTCGCCGAGGGACACCCTCACCGGCTTCGCCGGATCGCCGCCGCGCATCCGGCAGTCCTCCAGCCGGTCCTTTCCGTCCACCACGACGCGGAACAGCACGTTCCCGCGCCGTCCGACCTCCGAGTCGATTCCCACGACGGTCTCGAACCGCTCGAACCTGCCGTCCAGATCGTACGTGAGCTCGCTGTAGGAATGGGTGCCGATGCCCCTGAGGAAGGCGCGGCTTCCGAGGGTGATCTCGTTGCCGCCGTAGCTCCGGTCCTTCAACGGCGTGAATTCCCTGCTGAAGTAGGGGACGCACTTCACGGCGGACGGCGTGAGGTCCAGCCGCTCCACCGGGGTGAGGTCCTTGAGAACGATCTCCTCGCCTTCCTCGTCCTTCACCTTCCGCACGGTGAGAGGGGAGAGGTAGACCAGCCGCCCGTTGCGGAACGTCATGTGCTGTATCTCGCTCTTGGATATCTCCACCTCGTTGCCCCCGATCAGGCGGAGCTTCAGCGACGCGCGTGAGAAGCCCAGGACCGGGCCCGACACCACGCTGCCGTCCACCAGGGTCAGCACCGCGGCCAGGCCGGGAGGGATCACCTTGTCCGGCGGAAGGAACTGCTGGAACCTGGCGGCCACCACGCCGTAGACGTCCACCCGGAACCGCTTCACGCCGGAGGCGTAGAACATGTCCACCTTGCCGTGGTCGTTCTTGAGGAACCCTTCGATCCTTCCCTGCTGGGTATCGCCGTTGGCGAGCCACACCCAGTCCCGCCTGGTCTGTCCCGCCTCCCGCTCGACGAAGCCGGGCTTCTTGTTCAGCTCCTCCGCCCTGCCGTGGTGGACGATCGCGTACAGGTGCTCGGTCCGCGCGGTCACGTTTCCGATGTACGGGGACTTGATGACGACGCTCTGCGCCTTCCCCAGCGCCTGATCCAGCCGGGCCAGGTCCTTCGGGACGTCCTGCGCCCCGGCGATCTGCGCCCGGATACGGTCGCCGTTGGAGAAGATGAACTCCCGGGGCAGGAGCGTTTCCGGGGCGACCGCCTTACTGCCGAAGTCGATGCTTATTACGTTCTCCGCCGGGACCTCGCGGTCCTTGCCGGCCGCGGTGACGGCGTGCAGGACGCCCTTCTCGTCCAGCGTGTGAATGGAGCCGTCGAACTCGACGCCGCCGATGCCGGACACCTGCTCGGCGGCGGCGGGGATACCTATCAGGATCGCTGCCAGGAGCGGAATTGCAGACCTCCTGAGCGGGTTCGTGGGTCGACGGACGGGCCGAAGGTCCTTCCTTGGTCTGTCGAGCCGCGTCCTCGGAGGCGCCCCATTCGATTGATGGGCGCCGAGAATAAGCGAAGGTGGTCTGCAATTCCGCGTCATCACTTCTTCTTCGGCTTGTCCCGGCCGCCGGCGAGGGTGATGTAGTAGCGCTTCACCAGCTCGCCGTACTTGCCGCCGAAGTCTCCCATCCTGCCCATCCGTATCTGTTCCATCTCGGTGGCGGTGAACTGCGCCCACGCCTCGAGCTTCTTCATGTCCATCAGCATCTCCTCCAGGCTCTTTTTCCCCTTCAGCCCGGGGAGGAGATGGGTGAGGTCCGGGGCCGGCTTGGTGACGTCCACCTCGCCCTCCGGCTCGTCGCCGCCCGCGGCGTCCCTCAGCTGGTCGGGGAGGGAGGAGTGGGCGAGGATCTGGCTGATGATGGTCCGGACGATGTCCTGGAGCATCGCGACGATGTTCTTCTGTTCCTTCTGGATCGCCTTGCCGGTGTCGCCGTTCCTTATCGCGCCGCCCACCTTCTTCATGAGCTCGGAGGGCAGCGGTATCACCACGTCCGGGTCGTCCTCCGGCCCCTTGGTCAGCTCGCCGATCTGCGACGTCAGGTCCGCGATCAAGAGCTGCCGGTCCGCGAGCTGTTTGATGCGTCCCTGCAGCCGCTCGCCGAGCCTGGCGAAATCCTTCTCGCCCTCGCGCCGCTTGTCCAGCCGTATGGTCACCGCGTTCACCGCGACCTGCATCAGCTGGAGGAGCCGGACGTCCTGCACCGCGCCCAGGCCGCGCGGGCCGTCGCCCGATATCACCGGCTGGGCGACCATCACCTCGTCCAGCACGATCGTCTCCTGCTTCATTGCGGCCATCATGTCCTGCATGATGCCTATGCAGTCGAGCTCCATCTCCTGGGTCTCGACACCGGTGTCGTCCTTGTTCAGGCTCTTCACGATCGTCTTCATCGTGCCCGCCAGTTCGGAGAGCACGACCGGTATCACCACGACCTCGTTGAGCTTCTCGCCCGGCTCGTCCGGCTTGACCGCCTCGAGGAGCTTTCTCCGGCCGTCGGTGATTGTGCGGGCGATCTTCGATTGCCGGGTCTCCGTCTCGTCGAGCTTCATCAGGTGGAACCGGGAGGTCTTCACGCTGTCCGCGTCCAGCTCCCTGGTCAGCCGCAGTACCTCGCGCTGTTCCTTGATGAGCGGCTCCAGGATCGTCTCCAGCTCGGCCCAGATCGCCAGGTCGTCCTCCAGCGGAAGCTCTCCGTCGCCGCGCTCCTCGATGTCGTACTTGGTCGGATCCACCGCGGCCTCCAGGTTCTGCACCATCCGCTTCAGCACCCGGAGGATGTCTTTCTGCAGCGCGCCGGCCGCGACGCACTGGTTCCGGGCGATGAACTGGCTGCACTGCGCCATCCGGTCCACCAGCTGTTCCTTTCGGGAGTAGCTCAGCACCCGCTTCACCCGCAGGTACATGGTGACCTCGGCCGATTTCACCTTCTCGGCGACCTTGGCCAGGTCATCCTCCAGTATCTCCGTCTCCGTCCGGACGCCGCGCTGGCCGCTCGCCGCGGAGCCGAGCCGCTCGCGCGCCTTGTCGTCCATCTGCTCCACCGTTTTTCCGGTGAACTCGGACGCGAGGGCCGAGGTGGAGTCGCCGGCCGCCTGCTGGAGGTCCACCACCTTGCGGGCGCGAATGATGAGCTTCTCCATATCGCTCCAGCCGCGCAGCTTGGCGACGATGTCCTTCATTTCGGCGATCGCGGCCACCTGCAGGTCGAATGATTGCTTCACCGTCGCGTTCCGGTCCGCCGGGTCGGCGAGCTTGGCGTCCTGGAGCGACTCCCGGATGCCGGGGAGCCGCTTCTCCGCGAGGTCGAGAAACTGGTCCGAGATCAGCCGGATACGCTTGCGCACCGCGCTGGTATCGAGGCCGTTCTGCACCACCGTCTTCACCAGGTTCTCGTATTTGTCCTTCGCGTCCGTGATCTTCGCCTCCACGTTCTCCTGGGTGATCTGGGTGTCGAAGATGAGCGACTTGAAGCCGCGGAGATTCGCGTCCTTCGCGATCTTCTGCATCACGATGTTGGTGCGGTCCGCGTTCTTGCCCTGCAGGTCAGCCGCGTGCTCGACGATGGTGCCGAGCGCCGCCTGCTGCTCCGCGATCATCGAGGCGAGCTCCTCGCGGTCTATCATATCCATCCGCAGGATTTCGGAGCCGCTCACGCCGGAGCCGACCACCTGCTTCAGCCGGATCGTATCGGCCAGCGCGCCGAGGTCCCTCCCGGCCAGGAGCGCGGGCTCCTTCCGGTCCGGGTAGACCAGCCGGTCGCATTCCTTCTCCACCATGGCTTCGAAGGCGGAGCGGTGGTCCCGCACCGTTTTCGAGTGGGAGGCGATGAATGCCTCCAGCTTCGCGGCGGCCTTCGCCTCCGCCAGCGCGCGCACCCTCTCCCTCAGTTCCGGGTCCTCTATCTGCGTCAGGTGAGAGGGGTCCTTGAGAAGGGCATCGGTCTGTGCCTTCGCGATGCGCCTGGCCTGGTCCATGTGCGTCTTCGCCTCCTCGGAGACCTCCGGCAGGAGCTTCTCGACGGATTCGCGTATCTGCCCGGTGAGATCCTCCCTGCCGTCGTGGGCCAGGGCCTGGAACGTGACGCGGTCACCCGGATTCAGCGCCGGCCGCACCTTGGACAGGTCGAAGGCCCACACCTTCTGGGCGAAGAACTTCGGGGAATCCTCCAGCCCCTTCAGCCGGAGGACATACTGAGGGGTGGGGGAGTCGTTCACCTTGACGTGCACGAAGATGTCGCGGATGCCGTAGTCGTCCTTCGCCTCGAACTTGAATGTGACGGCGCCGCTGGGGAGCATCGCGCCGTCGGAGTCGGGCTCGATGATACGGATCACCGGTCCCTGGTCCATCACGCCCTGGATCTCGTACTCCTCCGGCCGTGCGCTCTCGAAGCCGTCCGTGTCGACCAGCTTGATGACGTACAGGTCGTCCTCGCGCACCAGCATGTTCATCACGAACCGGGTGGGACTCACCTGCGTGATATCGGTGAGTCTGGTGCCGCTCTTCTGCAGGACGGCCGTGCAGGACTGCACGGCCTTGTTGGCGTCCGCCACGATCTTCGCCATCGACCCGCGGAGCGCCCGTATCTGTCCGGTCTCCTCCGCGGCCTTCTCTTCCTGTCCGGAGTAGGCCGGCGGCTTTATGGATACCCTTATGCTCTTTACCCGGGGGCGTTCGACCGCGGCGAGCCTCACCGTGTTGCTGACGCCGTCGCCCGCCGACACGTAGAGCTCGGCGTCCCCGATGATATTCGGCACCGCCAGGGTGAAGGTGCCCGGGCCCTCGTAGGTCATGAAGCGTCTGCCGGATTCGAGCCCCGCTATGTCGTAGTGGAGCCGGGCGGTGCGGGTGAGGGAGCCCTTCTCGGTCGCGATCAGTTTCACCGTGTCGCCGCGCGCCACCTTGACGGTCTCCGTCACGTCCCGCGCGCGGTCGCCGTACTCGAGGGCGAGGGTGATCCGTGTGCGCTGCGGCCACGGCAGGCCGGCGTCCCACGGCCGCAGGAGGCGGTTGAGGCCGAGCGGCAGCGTCTCCATCCCGTAGGGGGACATCGCGTTGAGCGCGAGCGCGAAGACGATGAGGCCGCCGAGTATCGCGGCGCTGCGGCCCATCGACCTGGTGAAGGCCGGGCCCACGACCTTGGCCGTCTTCGCCAGGTCCGCGCCGCGCCGCGCGGCGCTCCGCACCAGCTCGGGGGAGTGGGCGGGGTCGTCCTCCCGCAGCTGCATCACGCTCAGCAGGTGGGCGCCCGTCCCCGGGTTCTTCTGCTCCGCGATACGCGCGATGTGCGCGTCGGAGAGCGGGGTCCGGAACGGGATCACCACGCAGCGGGCGATCCTCCCGATCACCACGGCAAGCACCGCCGCCGAAATCACCATCCGCCCCGGCACGTTCAGGCGGAGCACGTAGTCGATCAGGATCGCGGCGAGGACCGTGCCGGCGAGGAACGGAAGCGCGTAGGTGATGCCCTCGAGAAGGATCGCCTTCTTCAGCCCGCTCCTCAGCCGGGCGAGCTGGGCGCTGAGCGCGTTCTTCGTGTCGCTACTTGTCATAGTCCCGGCCCTTTTACCCTGATCAGTGCTGGAATATCGGCAGATAATGATACGGCGCGAGCAGTATCGTCACCGCTATTCCGGTCGCGTACACCCGTCCTATGCCGCCCCGATGTATCGTCTCGTACCATCCGCCGTCCCGTTCCTGCGTCTTCACGAAGTGATCCCGGATGGTAGTGTACCACTTCTCCCAGTCCTCCCCGCCCCGATTGTACATTGCCTGGGTCGCGTAGTAGTGGCCGTACATGGTGTGCTGCCCCCGGGCCCACCGGTGGCGGGGCGACACGTTCGGCGCGTTGTCGAGCAGCCAGCGGATGCCGTCCTTTATCATCGGGTCGTCCCTTATCCCCGCGCCGTACAGCGATGTGAGTCCGGCCCCGGTGCATCCGTACGCCGGCTGGCGGTACCCCAGCCGGTAGCAGAAGCCGCCTCCCTGGACGGCGGATTTCTTGACGTAGGCAATCGCCCGGTCGATCGTCTGCTTCGGAACGGCGATGCCGCAGTTCCTTGCGGCCCGGAGCGCCATCAGCTGGCAGACGGTGACGGACAGGTCGCCGCTCACGGTCGGGGTCGGCACGTAGCCCCACTCCCCGTTCGCCGCCTGTGACTTCACCACCAGGTTCACCCCCGCCTTGATCTTCGCCTTCAGGTCCTCCCGCGGCGTCATCCCGTACGCCTCGGCAAGCGCCAGCAGCGCAAGCGCGTGCTCGTACATCGGGCCGTACGACGCCCACTGGGTGACGATGAAGCCGCTCGGTTTCTGCGCCTTGACCAGGAAGTCAACCCCCTTCTGGACCTCGGTGCCGTACTCGCCGCAGCCGGCCACGTCGCCGTGGGACATGAACGCCATCAGCGCGAACGCGGTGAGCCCGGTGTGCCGCGGCCACGCCTCGGAGCCCCACGCACCGTCCTCCTGCTGTCTCTGCGCGAGGTACTTCAGCCCCCGATCTATGGAACGGGCGGCCTGCGGGGTGATGGCGGCCTTGTCCTGCGGCTCCCCGGCGAGCGCGGCGGGGGCGAGGAAGAACGTGGAGCCGACGAGCAGGACGGCGAGGGCGACTGCGACTGACACACACCGCGGGAGTGTTGCCGAGCGGGTTCTAGGTTCGCCGGGCTGTTCGCCGTCAGGCGGACCTTTCCTCATGCCGGCGAACCTTGCCTCGGAGGCGCCCAATTCCGTAAAGGGCGCCGAGAATGAGCGAGGAAACACTCCCGCGGTGTGAAGAATGGGCGCCGTCCCCGTGTTTTTCAACGACTCTGACCCCTTGAAAGGTGCCGACCCGTTGAAATGCATCTCTTCCCTAATAGAGTAACCTGTCACTCTAATTGTCATGCGAGTCCTTTCTGCTTGCGGACGATCCATTCCGCGATGAACAGCGCCAGGAGCGCGAGGAGCGCCGCGGTGGAATCCCACAGCGTCGCGGTCCGGGTGATCACGCGGGTCTCGGCGACCGGCTTCACCAGCTCCGGTATCCCGACGGCCTGGTCCATCTCCGCGGGCGGGAAGAACCTGCCCTGGTGAGTGGCCAGCCCGGCCAGCGTCTTCTCGTCGATCCTCAGGTCCTCCTTCTCCCGGGCGGGGAGCTGGACCTCGAACTTTCTCAGGCCCGGCTTCTCGTCCTCCTTGCCCGCCATCTGCAGCCAGACGTGGTAGCTGCCGCGGCCCTTCGCCTTCCAGGTGTATTCGTACGTGCCGGGTTCCTCGGCCGCGGGAAGGACCACCTGCTCCGGCTCCTTGATGGAGCCGATCTGCTGGATGAACGCGGTGTAGGACAGCTCGCGCGACGGCTCGAGCGTCGCCTCGTCTATCACCTTGGCGCGGATGGTGACGGTGTCGCCCACCACGTACATGGAACGGTCCGTCGTGATGGTCACCCCGCCGAGCTTCTTCAGCAGACTCCCTTTGCCCAGGTAGTGGAGGCTCTGCGACCAGAACTTGTAGAAGTGCCGGTCCGCCACGTCCTTCCTCCAGCGCCACGTGCTTTCCACGCCCAGGAACATCACCCGCCCCTTGCCGTAGAAGTGGGTGGCCACGACCGGCATCGGGTTGTGGTTGGCCAGGTCCTTGTCCCTCTCGTGGACCGCGATGACGGTCGCGCCCGGCTTGGCCCGCTTCACCGGGTAGTACCAGTAGAAGCCGGGCAGGTCACGCTCCCACAGCCGGCGGGAGTCCTCCGGGCTCTTCGCGATCTGGGTCAGCCGCATGTCCGCTCCCTCCGCCGTGAGGTTCAGGTGGAACTCGTCGGCGAAGAGACGCTTGCCGTAGTTGGATGTGTCGTGCTTGTCCTCGATCTCGATCGGCAGCAGGCCCAGAAGCTCCTCCGCCCGCGTGTTCTTGAGCCCGTAGGGCGTCATCTTCTTTCCGGCCACGAACAGCAGGCCGCCGCCGTGATCGCGCACGAAGCTGACGACGGCGCTGGTGAACTTCTCCGTGATCTCGGACGGGTCGACGCCCGCCAGGATCACCACATCGTAGCCGATGAACTCCTTCTTCTCCTTGTCCTTCTCGTCACCCTCCTTCGGGGCGGGCGCCGCGCCGTTCGCCGGTTTCTTCTCCCGGCGCAGCAGCTGGTCCAGCGAGTCGGGCAGCTTGTCGATGCTGTCGTTTCCATCCTGCTCGAACTGCGGGTCGGCCGACTGCAGCCAGCAGGCGGAGTGGATCATCTTGTCCTTGATGAGCGCCCTGCTCAAGACGCGGTACTCCCAGCTCGGCTCGTACGACACGTAGAGCGCCCTGAGCTTCGCCTCGACCACGCTCACCGCGACCGATTCGGAGTTATTGTCCGTCCGCGCCTCGTCGGACTTCATCTCCACCTCGACCCGGTAGATATTCTCGCCCGGTTCGGTGGGGGTGTGTTCGAAATGAATCGGCACCCGGTCGCCGCCGGACAGCAGCTTCACCGTTTCCCGTCCGACCTCCTTTACCGCGCCGGCGCTCTGCTCGTAGAGCACCACGTCCGCGGTCTCGGGAACGCCCTGGCGTCCCTCGTATCCCCAGGCGAAGACGTCCACGTCGAACTCGGCCGGATCGTTCACCAGAACGGTGTCGTTGGCGAGCAGGTTCGCGACCTTGATGTCTTTGGGGTGGCGGGGATTCCCGATGCCGACGACGTAGACGGGGAGCCCGCGTTCCTTGGCCATGTCCGCCGCGGAGCTGGGGAGATACCCGGCGTTGCTGCAGCCGTCGGAGAGCACGACGATGGCGGAGACGTCCTGGC
>Ga0315555_1003086_pt1 | contig 11533 bp, 8 predicted proteins | sample SalMarSW160380MG_FD_202113 | JGI IMG/M metagenome (GOLD analysis project Ga0315555, IMG submission 202113) | Salt marsh sediment microbial communities from the Plum Island Ecosystem LTER, Massachusetts, United States - Salt Marsh Sediment SW1603-80 ...
CGCCTTCACCGCAGGCCAGGTTCTTGGAGCTGTTGAGACTGAAGGCGGCCAGCTCTCCGAACTGTCCCACCTTCATGCCCCGATACTCGGCGCCGTGAGCCTGGCAGGCGTCCTCGATGACGTGCAGATGGTGCTTCTTCGCCACCTCCGTGATCCGGTCCATATCCGCCGGCAATCCGTGGAGGTGAACCGGGATGATCGCCCGGGTGCGCCCGCTGATCTTCTCCTCGATCAAGGCCGGATCGATCGTGTAGGTCCTGCGGTCGATATCTACGAATACGGGGATGGCGCCGGCGTGCAGGATGCAGGAAGCGGAGGCCAGAAAGGTGTAGGCGGGAACGATCACCTCGTCCCCGGGACCGATATTCAGGGCGGCCAGGGCCATGTGCAGGGCCGCGGTGCCGCTGGAGGTGGCCAGGCAGTATTTGCGCCCCACGTAGCGGGCCCACTCCTGCTCAAGGGCCAGGGCCTCCGGCGCCTCCCCTCCGCAGAGAAACTCTCCGTCCAGGACCCGCAGCACCGCCTGTCGATCCCGTTCATCCAGAACTGGCCAGGGCTTGATCGCTTTCCCGTCGAGTACAGGTTTTCCCCCGTCTATTGCCAGTTTTGGCGCCATCACAGATTCCTCCTGAATCGGTTGTTCGTTGTAGGTTCTCCGAGGGCGCCGTTACTCATTGTCTCCCAACTCCCACAGCCGGCGCTCAAAGGTGGACCGACTCCTGTACCAGAGGCCAGACCTCCAGGGCACAGACCGAGGAGATCCCTGCTCCGTATCCTCGCGATACCCCCGTTACCAGGGCGATCTTTCCATCTGAATTCCTCTTCTCAAGTGTCTGTGTCCTTTCCATCTGTCCCTCAGCCTCGGAGTCTATTCGGCAGCTCCCGCCCCTCGTATACACCGAATTGCCGGCCGGCATCCACCAGGGCGCGAACATTCTCAAAAGGTGTTTCGTAGGCCAGGGTGCAGCCCGGGCTGAGCACGTACCCTCCACCAGGAGCGAACAGCTCGATTTCTCTGCGGACCTGTTCCCGGATCTCTTCTTCCGTACCCCGGCAGAGAAGCTCTACAGGATCCAGGGTACCGAAGAGAGTGACCCGACCGGCGGTCAGTTCCCGCACCTTGCCCGCCTGAATCTTATGATCCAGCTCCAGATACAGGGCTCCGGAACGGATCATATCGGCAACGATCGCCGTCGCATTTCCACAGATGTGGATGCCCAGACCGATTTTCTTTTTCTTTAAACGCCTCACCAGCTTCCGTTCGTAGGGCAAAGCGAAGCGGCGATACAGCTCCGGGGAACAGACATCCGGGCCGGCGATGCTGTCCCCGATCAAAGTGATATGGGAACCTGCGGCGGCCTGAGTGCAGGCCAGCTTGAAGATCTGCTCCTCGGCGTAGCTCAACAGTCGCTTTACTCCCTTTTGACTGTGCGGATCGAGCAGAGCGGTCAGGAAGGCCTCAGGCCCCAGGATCTCCGCGGCCAAGCTGAACGGACCTTGATCGGATTCTCCCCGGATGCATACCTCCTTCCCCAGCCGATTTGCCAAAATACCCGTTGCCTTCACCAACTCGGCCAGGCTCGGCGAACTCAAGGGATCGATCTCGGGAAGCCTGTCCACCTGCTCCAGACTGCGGACGGCCGGCTCCACCACCCACGGGGGTCCGTTGTCGGGGTATTCGACCCGACAGCCCACGGCTTCGGCCATGGCAGCGACCCCGTTCTCGATATCGATAACATCATGCCGAAACTCCTCCCAATAGGCCGTCTGGGCTTCAGCCATACCTTCGCCGCTTCGGCAATATGCTCCGACGCTCAGGCCGGCGAAGCGGGCGGCATTCTGGAAGCTCAGGATGCTGATTGGAATGCGATCGGGGATCTCGCCGTTCAATACACACCGAACTCGTTCTAAGGATGTCATACCGTTCTCAGAGGATATAGAAGAGCATGAAGGAGCAAGGGGTATAATCGGGAATGCCGCCTGCAAGAGCCGTCAACGTCCGTTCTCGGGTATTCATGTCCATCCTACCGACTGAAGCTGCCGGGTTGACAACTTAGTTAACTGGACTTACTATCTAGATATTATCCGGTTCCTCGCCCATTTGTCAAGGAAAAATGGGGGAAGGGACTCGAGGAGTGGGGCCATGCTTACCAAGCAGTCCCAGGTGCACGTAAAAGAGAACAATCTTCGGCTGGTACTCGCCACGATCATCAAGAACGAACCCCTGTCCCGGGCCGATATCGTCCGGCACACCCACATCTCCAAACCTGCAATTTCCAGCCTGATCGACAATCTGCTCGGGCGCGGGATCATCAGTGAAATCGGGGAAGGTCAATCCAGCGGCGGCCGCAAACCGATTCTACTGCGATTCAACAGCGGTCTGCGGTATTACCTGACCTTCGAGATGGGACGAACGGGGTATCGGATCGCTATTTCCGATCTAAAGGGCCGGTTCGTCGGTCACCGGGAGGGGGTGTTTCAACCTGACAGCAGCATCACCGACCGGCTGGCCGTGCTGAAAGAAAACGTCTTCGCTGCAATGAACAAGATCCAAATATTTGAGCAGGACCTGCTGAGAATCATCTGTATCGCCCCCGGAATATACGTCGAGAAAGGAAAGGCCCTCAAGTGGACCCCCAGCTACCAGGAAGCGACGGGGCAAGACCTGGGCGTGTTTTTCGCAAGTGTATTCAAGCGGGAAGTCGTGATGCATCATTCGACCAAACTTTCCCTGCTGGGCGAAAAGATCGCCGGGAAAGCCAGAGGATACGACAACGTCTTGTATATCGATTTCGCCTACGGTCTGGGCTGCTCCGTCATGATCGACGGGAAGATCTATTTCGGCAGCCAGGCCGCCGCCGGCGAGATCGGTTATTTCTACTCATCCCTGGATGAGTTCAGGACGTCTTCCGTAAAACCGTACCAACTCGGGTGTCTGGAGAAAAGGATATCCGGTAAAGCCCTGCAGGACCGAGCGGTGGAAATTCTCCGACAGGGAGGCGACAGCAGGATCGCCGATTTGATGGAAGGCGAATCAGGACGCTTGAGCGGCAAAATCGTGTTCGATGCCTACCGCCAGGGTGATCCGGCTGCCACGAAGATCCTCAAAGAGGCTTTCACCTACTTCAACATGGCGCTGTGCAACATCATCAATCTGCTGGCACCGGAGTTGGTGATCCTGGGGGGAGGGTTCTCCCGGGCCGGGGAGATGCTGGCTGATCTGGTTTTGCGGGAGCTTCGGGACCGCGTGCTGGTGATGCCGCGTCTGGAGGTTTCGGAGCTGAAAAACAAGGCCAGCCTGATCGGCGGGGTCCAGTACCTGATCGATCATACGGATCTGCTCGCGGAGCTGTAGCCCCGCTGCATCGAGGGGAAAGACGGGTGGAAGGAATCGGGGACATCCAACACGCAGAGATCGAACGGCGGAGGCGGTCGGTATTCCGAACGTCTGGCTGACCGACAGCTGGAGCGACCAGGAGATCCGGGAGCTGTATCGCGGTCTGCTGGATATTGCCGAGCGCTACGCCCGGGAAATATACTGGCATTCTTGCCCCTGATGTTCCCATGAGCACGGCATTTTCGAAGGACAGGGAGGAGAGGCGATGGAAACCGCGTTAACCAGACTGATCGAGTTGAGCACTGAGGAGAGGGAAAGCAGGGGGATCCTCTACACGCCGCAGGAGATTGACGGTCAGGTGGAGCTCTGGAGCGATACGTTCAGGCGAGTCGAGGAGCGGCGGGAAGAGCTGCTCCGGTATCTCACCAGGTTCAAGAAGCAATCCAGGGTGTCGGTGCTGTGCACCGGCGCGGGAACGTCGGAGTTTGTCGGCTACTGCCTCGAAGCCCTGCTGCGCAGGAAATTGGGCGTCCCCGTCAATGTGATCTCGACTCCCAAGATCGTCACCACGCCCCAGGATTTCTTCATCGAAGGGTATGCCACCCTGCTGCTGTCATTTGCCCGTTCGGGAAACAGCCCGGAAAGTCTGGGAGCAGTGAAGATCGCCGACAGGCTGTCCAAGGGTGTTCACCATCTGGTGATCACCTGCAACGAACAGGGGGCTCTGTTCAGAGAGATCTCCGGTCGGGCCGACGGCATGGCGCTCCTGCTCGATGAGCAGACAAACGATCGCGGCTTGGCCATGACCGCCTCGTTTTCGAACATGCTGGTCGCCGGCCAGATGTTGAGCCATCTGTTCTCATTTGCGGAGTACAAGGCGGGGTTTGCCAATCTGCTCCAAGCCGGGAAGGCTATGCTCGAGAAGGCACCGGAAGTTGCCGAGAAGATTGCTCGACTGGGATTCGAACGAGCCGTGTTCCTCGGTGACGGAGGCAATGTCGGCACGGCCGTAGAATCTCATCTCAAGCTCCAGGAGCTGACAGCCGGCCGGGTCATGTGTACCTGGGACACCTTTGCGGGTTTGCGCCACGGTCCGGAGGCGGTGATCGATCCGAACACCCTGGTCGTAGCCTATCTTGCAGCCGACGGATACACACAGCGCTACGAGCTGGACCTGCTGCGGGAGATCCGGGAGAAAGGAATCGGCAAAGCGGTATTGATCGTCGCCCATGCGCTTCCGGATGAGATCAAGGATATGTCCGATTACACGATCGAGTACGGACCGCACGCCGAGGCGGTGCCGGATGACCTGATCCCACCGGTTTACGTCATTGTCGGCCAGCTTTTGGGCCTGTTTGCCTCTCTGCAACTGGGCTTGAGACCGGACAGTCCCAGTGAGTCCGGGATCATCCACCGGGTGGTCCAGGGCGTCAAGGTCTACGATCCGCAGGTTTATCGCCGGACCGGTCGCACCGAAGTCATTGCGGAACGCTGAAGACTATGGATATCAGCCCGGAGCTCATTCAGTCACTGAGGGAGGATCACACTCCGGAACCGACGGTCACGGTCATTGGCGATCTGGGATACGATACTATCTACACCGCGCCGCCGTTGGAGGCGGGAAAAGAAGTAATTATCCGAAATTCCAGCCGCACCATCGCCGGCGCGGCCGGCTACTTCGCCTGTGGACTCGCCCGTTTGGGCGCCCGGGTCTTTTTCCTCACCGAACTGGGTGACGACTCCGACGGGAAGCAGCTGCTTGCGGAGATCTCCGAACGCGGTGTGGAACCGGATGGAATCCGGCTGCTGGAGAACACGAGGAGCTACTACACCCTGATCTTCGCCGACCGGGAAGAATCTACGCCGCGGCAGGCGGCGACTTATCTGGGACCGCTGGGAGAGATGTCCATCCGAAACCTGGATTACCGGGACTTCACCGCCAAATCAAAGCTCGTCTACTCCTGCAACTACTTTCAGCTTCTGACAATACGAGGGGAGATCGAGGAGGTCTTCGCCCACGCCCGGGAGTTGGGGAAACTCACCGCTTACGACGCCAACGCGGGAGACGGATGGGAGGATCCGGAGAAGCTGATGCTCCTCCAGGAGCGCATCTACCCCCAAACGGACGTCGTCTTCCTCAATGAGAGGGAGGCCCGATTCCTCACCGGGGAGCAGGATCCGGTACGGTCAGTGATGAAGGCGAGCCCCCGTTCGGAGATCGTGGTCGTCAAGCGGGGATCCGCCGGGGTCGTGCTCAGGCAGATGGAGCAGGTGTATCACTGTCCGGCCTTCCCCCTGCCGGGAGCCGTACGGGATAGCGTGGGAGCGGGGGATTCGTTCCAGGCGGCGTTTCTCTATTTCTATCTCAAGGGTTTTCCCCTCCTTCGCTGTGCGATTTTAGGCGCGGCGAATGCCGCCTCCACGGTCCAACACCCGGGAGGCGTCATTGGACAGCTGAGTCGAGCCGGCCTGGCGGACATGCTGGAGCAATACCGCGTGCGCATGACCAGGGATGACCGGGTTGAGATCGCCATTGAATAACGACGGATAACGATAAATCGAAAGCAGGAGGGCAATCAGTGACCGCAAACAAACCGACCATCAACATGATCGGTTCCTACGGGCCATGGGCAGCCGAGAGCGCCGAAAGTTGGGAGCGCAGCCTGTCATACCTGAATCCCTTGTGGGATGACATCGAAGCCTGGCGGCAAGCCGCCAGGGGCAAGGTTACCGAGCTGTTGGCCGGACCACGGATCGGCCCGGAGGTGTCGAAAACCCTCCGCCTTGGCAGGTGCTACAGCTTCGACGATCTGGACATCCAGGAACTTTCCTGGAAGCTGCCCTGCGGTCCGAAGACCGAAGCGGTCTTCCTCAAACCATCGGGAAGCGAAGGTCTTCTGCCCGGGGTGCTGGCTCTGCACGACCATGCTGCGGTGAAATACTTCGGCAAGCGCAAGATCCTCCGCACCGGATCGAGTTTCCATCCTCTGATGGAACAGCACCAGGACCTGTACTACGGCGGGGTCGCCTGGGCCAATGAGCTGGCCCGCAGGGGATACGGAGTGCTGGTGCACGACGTATTCCCCTTCGAGAGCCGCCGGATCGAAGCTTCCGAGCTTCCGGGGCATGTGGTCAGGCGGATGATGTCCGCTCCCCTCGAGGTTGAGGAGCTGACCCCGGAAAACCTGAAGAGTAGCTTAACGATCCCGGATTACGACGTGGACGAGCGGGAAAGCAGTGAAACGATCCAAGCCTATCACGCCTTTGCCGCCCGACACGAAGAAATCATCGCCAAATCTCTCCTCTCCGCCGGCTATACCTGGCCCGGGCTGTTTGTAGCTGAGGATCGGTTTGCCCTCGACATCCTCTGCAGTCGAGCCGAGGTGGACGCCGGACGGGTCGGCTGCTGCGGCCTGTCACTGGGGGGTCTGCGAACCGACTATCTGGCGGGCCTTGATGACCGCATCCGCTGCTCGGTTACGGCGGGTTTCATGACCACCTGGCGGGATCTGATCCTGAACAACTGCTACACCCACACCTGGATGCTCTACATTCCTCTCCTGTGCCGATACATGGATTTTCCCGAGGTGCTGGGGATGCGGGCGCCCCTGCCGGCCATGGTCCTGGCTACCGAAGAGGATCCCCTGTTCGATGGAACGGAGGTCGAACGGGCCCTGAGGACGCTGGAGCAGATATACGCCAAAGCGGGATCCCCGCAGAACTTCTCCCGTGCGACTCATCCCGGGCCCCACCAGTTCGACCTCACCATGCAGGTGCAGGCCTTCGAATGGCTCGATCGTCATCTGAAATAGAGACATCGAAGAAACATTCTCCAGATTCACAACTATTTTCTTGACAACGGAATTGGGGTGACTCAGACTTGAAGGTAGAGAACAATCCCGTCGGGATTGAAATTAAAAACACAAAGGGAGGTTTCATCATGAAACGTCTGAAACTCGTCTTGAGCATCCTGGTGGTTCTGCTCGTGGCCGTGGGTCTCACGTTCGCCGGAGGGCAGGGTGGGGCGGGAAAAAAAACGGTCACCTTCTTCTGGGCAGAGTATGACGGCCTGACCGAGGACTTCCGGGCCGATCTGCAGGATTCCTTCAACGCCGCCCATCCGGACATTGCCGTAGACATTGTCTCAATAGACTGGGATTTCATGTACGACAAGTTGACCACCTCGATCGCCGGGGGCAAACCGCCGGAAATCTCGGTCATCGGCACCCGCTGGCTGCTCGAGCTGATGTCCATGGGCGTGGTCGATGAAGTTACCCAGTATCTCAGTTCGTCCACGATAAACAACATCGCCCCCGGCGCCATGGAGGCCAAGCTGGGGGGTGAGCTGATGGGGCTGCCCGTGGCCGCCGGCGCCCGCATCCTGGCTTACAATCCCAACCTCACCAACGTGGTGCCCAAAACCATGGAGGAGCTCAGGCAGCAGTGCCTGAAGATCCACAATCCGCCCAAGGTGTACGCCCTGATCATGCCGGGCAAGCTGCACACAGAGCTGACCGACTTCGCCTATTACTTCTACGCCGCCGGGGGAAACTTCTTCGCAATGGAGCCGGATGGAAGCTACGGCAAGTGCATCGTCAACTCTGCAGAAGGGGTGAAGGCCCTTACCTTCATGAACCAGCTAGCCGAGAAGGACAAGGTCGTACAGGAAGGTTACCTGGGCTTGGACCGGATGGATTCACACCCGCTGTTCTACACGGGGAACATCGCCTACACCTTCATCGGCGCCTGGGTCGAATCCGCAGCCAAGAACGCCGGCGCTCCCTTCCAACCCAAGTACGGCCAGATTCCACCCTTTGCCGGTAAACCGCAAAAATCCCTGATAATCACCGACTCGATAGCCATGTTTTCCGGCACCAACCTGGAGGCAGCAGGCACCTTCCTCGATTACTTCTACCAGGACGAATGGAAGGCGAAATTCGACGAAGCCATCGGCTTCCCGCCGGTTACCATCTCCGCGGGCAAGCTGCCCCAATTCCAGACTCCTCTTTATAAGGCTCTGGGGGAGGCAGCTCTCACGGCACAGGGCTGGCCGCTGATTGAAGAGTGGGCCGAGTGCTCCAACATCATCTGGAATGCCGAGATCGAGGTGCACCTGGGAAAGAAAACACCCAAGCAGTCTCTGGATGACGCGGCTGCCGAGATCAACAAGCTGAGAGGCAAGTAGCCAAAACGGAATCCTCTACCGGGAAGCCTGGGGAAATCCCCGGGCTTCCCAATTTTTTTACTGCGCCGGCAGTGCGAAAGTTTCGTCGGTGAAGCAAAATCCGGTCCTATCCGTTGCGATCGAGGTTTGCGATATGGTACTGTAGAGAGAGCTCTCGACAGGAGGTGCAGGTGGTTGAGACTTCGATATCGCTGAAACACAAGCTGTGGAATCCGGAGGCCCGGCTGGCCTATATTCTGACCCTGCCGGCAGTTGTGGTTCTTCTGACCTTCATGTTCTACCCGATCGGTTACGTACTGCTCATGGCGTTCTTCAAAACCAATAAGCTGAGTCGGTTCACGGGTTTCGCGGGGCTTCAGAACTTCATCACCGAAATGACCGACCCGGAGTTCTGGGTCATCACCGGCCGCTCCCTGCTTTGGACCACTCTGGCCGTTTTTGCCAAAACCCTGTTCGGCATGATCATCGCCCTGATCTTGAACGTCAGGTACCCGGGCCGCAAGATCGCCCGCATGCTCTTCATTATTCCCTGGGCCTCCGCCGTACCGATCAGCTCCATGCTCTGGCGCTGGGTCTACCACCCAGTGTACGGCCTGCTGAATTACACCCTCAAGGCGACTGGCCTGTGGTCGACTCCGCCGACCTGGCTGGGCTACCCCATCCCGGCCTTCACCGCCTGCATCTGGGTGGACATCTGGATCGGCATTCCCTTCATGGCCCTGGTGTTTCTGGCGGGCATGCAGGCCATTTCCGAAGATCTGTACGAATCAGCCTATCTCGACGGGGTGAACTGGTGGCAGAAATTTCTCTTCATCACCCTGCCGGGGATCCGGCATATCGTGCTGATTGCCACCCTGCTGTCCTGTCTGTGGACCTTCAACGACTTCAACACCATCTACATCCTGACCATGGGGGGGCCGGCCGGTGCTACCGACATCCTCATCACCCGGATCTATCAGAACGCCTTCAAGTGGCTCAGATTCGACCGGGCGGCGGTCATGGCCTTCGTGACCTTCGTCATCCTGACCGTTCTCAGCATCGGCTACGCCCGGGTCTATTTCAAGCAGGAGCGTGCGGGATGAGGTGGCGCAATCGCGGAAAGATCCCGGCCGTTGTCCTGACGATCGTATTGCTGCTCTTCCTGCTCTTTCCCTTCTTCGTGATGATCTCCACGATGCTCAAATCCAGTCAGGAAGTTTATTCCACGCCGCCTACCTGGATACCGAAGGAGTTACACTTCAACAACTTCCTGATCGTCTGGAGCGAGTTCCAGCTTTTCATCTTTTTCAGGAGCAGCATCATCATCGCCGTCGGCGCCACGATCCTGAACACACTGTTGACCGTGCCCGCGGCGTACGCCGTAGCCCGCCTGCGCTTCGTGGGAAGGAAACTCATACTCTACCTGTTCCTGGTGATCCAGATGTTCTCTCCGGTGATCGTTATCATCTCCCTGTTCAAGATCATGGTGCATTTGAATCTGCTGGACACCTACCTCTCCCTGATCATCGCCAACACGGTCTTTACCATAGCCTTCACCATCTGGATGATGAACGGCTACTTCAAATCGATCCCGGTGGAGATCGAGGAGGCGGCCCTGATCGACGGCTGCAGCCGGGTGCAGACGATAACCCGTATCATGATACCCATCGCCGTCCCCGGCCTGGTCACGGCCATGATCTACACCTTCATCTACGCCTGGAACGAGTTTCTCTTCGGCCTGACCTTCATCCAGTCCAGGCCGAAAATGCCCCTCGTTCTGGCGCTGTACAACTTCGTAGGCCGCTGGTCGACCCAGTGGGAGCTGTTGACCACCGCCGCGTTCCTGGCGATCATCCCCGTTCTGGTGCTTTTCTACCTCATCGAACGCCGTCTGGTGGCGGGATTGGCTGGTGGAGCCGTGAAAGCGTAGTGCGTACCAGGGCGTGTGCAGCCGTCTAGTTTGAGCCTGTAATTCAGGAGGAAATATGTCCTTACCAAAGCGCGAGTTCGGTACAACCGGAGTGGAGATTTCGATCCTCGGATTCGGAGGCTTTCATCTGCTGGAAGTATCCGACGCCGAAGCGACGGGCCTCATCAACCGCTACCTGGACGAGGGGGGCAACTATATCGAGACCGCCGCCGAATACGGGGCGGGGGAATCGGAACGGAAGATCGGTCTGGTGATGCGGGAACGCCGCCAGGAGTGCTTCCTGGTCACCAAGTGCCACCTCAGGGACCGCAAGGGAGCGGCCAGGACGATCGAGGAGAGCCTGAAGCGGCTTCAGACCGATCACGTCGACTGCCTGCTGCTTCACCACGTCCTGAGATACGAGGAGCTGGAACAGATCTACTCCAGGGGCGGGGCCATGCAGGCCTTTCTCGAGGCAAAGGAAAGCGGCAAGGCCCGCTACCTGGGCATCACCGGTCACGGCCAGCCGGATGTCCTGATCAAGGCGCTGGAGGAGAAGCCGCACCTGGATGCCCTGATGACGGGCTTCAACTTCTACGATCGCTTCAACTTCCCCGCCACGGAGGAGCGTCTGCTCCCGCTTGCCAGAGACAAGGGCATGGCTCTGATCGGGATGAAAGCCTTTGCCGACGGGCTACTGTGGGAATACCCCCAGGAGGCGCTGGGCTACACCCTGTCCCTGCCCATCGATGTGCTGGCCTGCGGCTTCAATACCATGGCCATGCTGGAAACTGATCTGGAGATCGTTCGAAAGTTCAAGCCCATGAGCGAGAAGGAAAAGCAGAATATCTTCACCCACAACCCCGTTTTGAGCAACAGCGTCTGCCGTCTGTGCGACGAGTGCCTGCCCTGTCCGGAGGGGATCAACATCCCCGAGGTGTTCCTCTACGAGGGGTGGTACGACCGGCAGATGCGGGACCGCAGGATCCGCAGCACGCCGGAGTTCGCCCTCCGCGACCGCCTGCGCTTCTGGTTCGACGACCGGGACCAGGCCCGCAGCGCCTATTCCCAGCTGGATGTCAAAGCCGATGCCTGCACCGCCTGCGGCGACTGTGTTCCCCGT
>Ga0315555_1003087_pt1 | contig 11532 bp, 8 predicted proteins | sample SalMarSW160380MG_FD_202113 | JGI IMG/M metagenome (GOLD analysis project Ga0315555, IMG submission 202113) | Salt marsh sediment microbial communities from the Plum Island Ecosystem LTER, Massachusetts, United States - Salt Marsh Sediment SW1603-80 ...
CCCCGCCATAGATCATGAAAGCCTCGACCTCTCGAGGGGCTTCGCTCTAAAAACGCAGACTCATGGTAGTCAGAGGCGGCGATCTAATGTCATGTTATTGTCAGACTCAGTCCGCAATGCATATCGCACTTACCCTGAAGGCAGTTTCAAGCAGGTCTATGGTGATCAGCATGCGGTCAAAGACGATAAAAGCCCGGATTCCGCAGTGATCTCTGTCCCGAGACATATCCGGTTTCATTGGCAGATCGACGCGACTCGTTCTTTTTTGATTTGAGTCAAGACCGATGCACGCACCCACCATTGTTTTAATCAATCCGTCAATCCACACTCTATATATAATGTCGACTCTTCGGGACAAAAGTGGAGAACCGAATTCTGAAATATGCTGATGCCAATTATCCCATCAAAATAGTAACGGCCGATTTCGTGGATGCTGGAAAGATCGTAATACAGGAACTTCGCGTTGTTAAAGACAAGATATCCAATCTGAATGGATGTTCGTGATTCTGACCCGACAACACTGGTATCATTGGAAGAATCCACATGCAAAGATGGATAACGTGCACCGGTATCGAAAATAAAGTACCCCGGTCCTTTATCTCCGAAACAGGCATTGACTCTGATGCTAGGGCCATACAGGAAGGGGATACGATCCAAATACCGGTCCTTACTGAATATGTCTTTCTGAAGGTTGGGATATTCCCGATTGAATATGGTGAACCGGGAACTTGTGAGGTCAATTGAGAAATTGAAATGTTTCAGAAGTTGCCAGCCTATCAGTCCCCTAAAGCCGCCGGGAACATCGTCGCTAACGTAGGCAGGGATATTGTGCACAACCAGATCACCCAACCGGACTGACTTAACCAGGGCGATTCTCAGCACAAGCTCACCAAGGAAAGTGCGTGTTATATGTTCACCCGAAAAGACCAATCCCATCTTCTCTGCGTCCTTCGCACTGATCATCAATGATCCGCCGAAACCGGTGTCAAGAAGAACCGAGTCCAGATCCTGGCCATCTGCGGTCGCCGGTAGCAAGGCAAACCCTAGGTAATTCGTGAAAGGAATGACGGTTGATGTAAAATCATTGGGAATCTCATAAAGGTTGCGGCCTTCATATGAGGAGTAAATCTCAGACCAGTTCTGTATATTCTTCCTATAATATTCCGGCAGATAATCCGACCATTTGTAGGATTTACGCATAGCCTGACTTGCTTGATCGTGCAAGTTCATCTCTTCAAGAGATGCCGCTTGAACAGAATAGGCTTCCGCCTTCAAATGCTGAGAGGCTATAGCCCTATTCGCGTGTGCGATAGCGAGGTCGTAACGCATTTTCCCGTATGCGATTTCCGCCAGGCCCAAGTGGGCTTCAGGTAGCGTGGAATCCAGAGCAAGGGCTTGCTTCAACCACACCTCAGCCTCCTGCCACTGTCCACATCCTAATTTGGACAAGCCCAATATTGCGCACGCAATGGCCGAATCAGGATTTGCGGCCTGTCCCATTTCTGCAAGTTTTAGGGCCGCTCGGGGCTTTCCCGCCCGAATCTGGGTGATGGCTTGTTCCACATAATCATCGGCGACATGTACCGCCAAGGAAGAATCTGTGCCAGCGGGAACGGGTGATGAACTCTGCCCCTGGTTCCGTGATGGTTCGACGCGATCATCATCGCTTACTCCTGGTGCTCTGGCTACAAGTTGTGATGGCAGGCTGTCTGCAGCCAATAGCTGATGTTTGAAGATGCCCCCCAGGAGCATTAACACGATAGTAGCGACAACGACACGGCATCCGAATACGCAGTACCGCCCGAAGATACCCCCATGTACCTTCCCTGATATACCGTGGCTCTTTACCCGAGCTTTCTTATTGAAAAACCTCATAGTCACGACTTGCCCTCATGGATATTCCACATATGCTTCGGTGTCCACCGATATCATTATTGGCCTTTTTCGCGGCAGATCGCCATGATTATGCTGTCAATGTCCGAATATCCGCGCCTCTGCATCCTCTCTATATCTTTTTGCGTGATTTGGAAACCGCACACCCATACCATGTTGTCTTCGGACATATCCATAAAGCGATGTCGGTAACAATCCTTAAAATCACTGACATCAATATTGAATGCGTGCAAGGTGACAAAACTGTTGAATGAAAGATCGTGGAAGCCGGCTTCGCGGAATTCTCTCACATATCCGGGAGTTAAGCCGCTTGTTCTTGCCGATATTAGCTGGCTAGGCGTGACATGTGCAAATCCCAACTTGCCGAACGCCCGCGCATCTTCCGGGCTGACTCCCTGGACTCCCATCGACAGCAACTGCTGGTAAGAAAGATCAGGGTACCCGACCTCGCGGAACTCTTCAACGAGTTCAGGGGATATACCGAACACTCCTGCCGAGATCAACTGATCGACGTTCAGACCACGGTACCCCAGGTCCTCCATCCGGTCTAAGTATTTTCGGGAAATGTCGAATATGGCCAGCGAGAACACCTTCTGTCGGTCGTCCTCGCGAAGTCCGTACCGTGCCATGAACTGCACGTATGCTGTATCTGGCCGAAAATACCAATCCCCGTTTCCCTCTACTTGTCGGCGATGTTCTTTCAATGTTCCCCGGAGAAACAGCGTTCCGGCATCGCGAACGATCTGAAATGGCTTTTCCCCCTGGCCAATGAGGTGTGACACTTCATCTCGATTAAGAACAAAGTTCATCCCGGAACTTCCTCTGCCATACACCAATATTTTAAGATCGTTGCCGTCCGATTCGGTCTCCCATTCGCCACGCAGATCTCCTGATCCCGGATCGAAAGCTTGCGTATCTTCGATTTTCTCGCTGGCCTGCACCGCCGAATTGTTCGAACCGCCGAGCGAGCCGAGAATGACGACGATTAAAAAGGCGGTCAAGAGCATACCAGAAATGCTCAGCACCGATGAGTAGAAGCGTGGTTTTGTCGCGCCGACTATTCGCTGAATGCGACGTCTAAGCGGCGTGCCGGTAAGGGCGGAACCAAAACTTGTCTGAAACATTCTTAACTCCTCCAGATTAACCAGAGCGCGGGCATACGCCAGTCGGTTGCCCGTTCTGAGAATGGCTGTGTCATCGCTACAATTCTCCCGTTCCATCCTGATCTGGCGGGAAATCCACCATATGACTGGATTGAAGAAGAACAGCGTTTCCATGGCCGTCTGTACTATATTAATAAGGACATCATAACGTCGAACGTGAGCGAGTTCGTGTGCAATGATCATCTCTATCTCGGAAGGATTAAGTGAAGTAAACATACTTACAGGAACTAATACTACCGGTTTCATCCAGCCCACGACACACGGCACTTTGACCAGAGAACTGCTCAGCAGCGAAACAAGTCGTTTGACCCTGAATTCATCGCACAACTTCTCGAACCGCGCCTGCCAGTCGACCGGAACCGGGGAAGTCCCTCGCTTGGCGAATCCGCGTGCGCGGCGCCAGCCAAGAAAATGGTAGATAGAAAACAGCATCACGCCCGCTACCCAGATCATAAAGACGTACCGACTGACCGAAGAATATTTCCACCAGCGATTTGACGAGGGGATATCTTTGACGTGAGCCGGGATGTTAATTGTCGCGCCATCGTCGGAACCGCCCACTCCACTGGCCAGTTCATTTGTCACCATGGAAACGCCTTTTGCCGGATCATGCCCGTCTGGCCAAACGGATATGGTGGTCACAGCTGTTGCCGCGATTATGGCTGCCATGGCGCCGCACGAAATGACGTAACGAATCTTTGCATTGCTGTTTCTTGACAAAGATAACGCGATGGCCGCGAGAATCCCTGCGAGAAGCCCCTGCCAGAGTGAATGCATCAGACTAGTCGTGACAGTACGGATATACGGCTCCAGAACAGTCAATTGGTTTTCAATCATTTTGACTCGCCTCCATTTCATCCAGCATATGTCTGATCTTGGCAAGTTCTTTGGCCGAGACCGGACGTGCAGCCAGAGCCTGTGCGACAAGTTTGCCGGTAGAATTGTCGAAGACCCTGGCAAGAAGGTCCCTTATGTATTTACGATGAATCTGTACATTGGATACGGCGGCCCGGTAAACGTGGGCTCTGTGTTTTTCATCCCGCTTGACAAACCCCTTTTCGGCCATGATCTGCAACAACTTGAGGATGGTGGTGTACCCGCGAGGCGGGCTGTCCTTGAGAGAGGTATGAACCTGGCTTACCGTGCAAGGTCCGTGCTCCCACAGCACTTTCAATAGTTCGAGTTCGGCGTCGGTCGGATTCTGCTTGCGGGCCATCTCAACTCTCCTGATGGTTGGTAATAGTCTCAATCAGTAGATAATTACGAAGCGCTTCGTAAAAAGTTTCGATTTTTTATCCTGCGTTAGTTTCGCGCCCGAAAGCCGGGTGAGACATTTCAGGCTCGGCCAGAATAGCACCTTTAAATATTTTGTTATTTTTCTCCAGCGCTTTTTGATATGCCCGTCGATCCGATTCATCCTTTAATCCATGTTTAAACATATCGCGTTTAAACATCGGATATCCGCCAAACAGTTCGTCGGAATCTTCGCCGGTAACGACAACCTTGTAACCGCATTCAGGAACTCGCCGGTTCATACAGTACTTGGTACACCAAGAGTGTTATAAAAAGTACATTCAGAGTGCCATAAAGTATTCACATAATTGTCACCATATAAATCATCGGCTTTCAGATACAGAACTTCTAATATACCGACTTTTAAATTGGACCGATATATGGGGGGCGGGTCATGACCTCGGTCTTAGAAGACTATTTAAACGGAATTGCAGATATGTTATATATTTCATTTGAAAAATATGGAAAAATAGTTAAATTAGCAATCAATCAGGAGATAAGCATGGACATACAACTGATTGACGATGGCGAGGAAATTCTTTGCAACCAATTTTATAATCGAATCTATAAAAGAAACCGAACCATTGATCAATGGCGATGGGAGTTTGCCCAAAATAACTATAAAAGTTCGCCGATTCCGTATGCCCGGGTAATGGATGAAAGCCAGGTGGTCGGCACCCAGGCATTTATCCCGATTAGAATGATAGATATCGACGGTGTTTTCTGGACAGCCAAGTCTGAGGAAACATTAGTCGATCCTGATTATCGGGGCCGGCAGCTCTTTGAAAAAATGTATAATTTTCTTTTTGATTATGCCCGGACAAATCAGTTTGCCTGTATCTGGGGATTCACGCCGGCCATCAAAGCTTTCAAACGACTCGACTTTTCTTTTCCCGGAAAGGTCGATCAGATTTTTATTCCCTTTCAAAATAAATCGATTTCCTTACTGCTAAAAAAAGAAGACCGCTCAGAAAATGTCAATTTTAAAAACAAACTCAAGCGAGCAGTTTTCTTAATTGCCGGACTGGTTGCCCAGGGAATAAGTATGGTGAGATTAAATCTAAACAAAAATTCACCCCTTGCTGGCTTGGCGATTAAAAGATGGGACAAACCGGATGAGCAGTGTGGTGAGCTCTGCAAGCAATTTATTCAGCAGTGGGGGGGAACGACAATTTATCGTGATGCTGAATATATGCAGTGGCGGTTTTTTGATAATCCCTATGTGAAATGCATCGTCAAAGGAGTCTATGACCAGGACCGGCTTCTGGGATGGGTTGCCTATAATATTGGTGACGACGGGATGGGTTACTTAATCGATCTGATTCTAATCAGGGCTGATTACACCGTTGCTCCGAAAGAGATTATCAAACAGTTATTGATTGAAGCCGCGATCGGTTGCCGTAATATGGGTGCGAGTGGGATTCGCGGCTGGCATGCCAATAACCATCCTTTTGACAAACTAATTTGTGAAGCGGCCAGGGATGTCGGATACTATCATATTCGCAAAGGGCACGAGACTGTTATCTACTTCTGCGAAACCGGCAAGGTTCGTAATGGTTACACCAATTTTGACAACTGGTTTGTAACACGGATAAACACCGAAGGCGTTCACGGATAATGAGTGATTCAATCTCTTATCTGAAACAGCAGCTGATCAATCACATCTCTCTATGTTTTAACCTGGATGGTAAAGAACTGCTTGAATCCAGGCTAATTCGTTTTGACTGTCTGGAAAATGCTCTCAATTCAACCGAGCGGACGATTTTTATTCCCACCGATGTTCCCTTTAATGAAGCATATGATGATATCTACCATGCTGAGTTTAACCAAACCACCCTGACACTTTGGAATCGTTTGAATCTGTCTGCTTATGACAACTGGCGTCCGATATCCGATGAATCGGCTCCCTTGTGGTATCAGAACAGTTCCGGAACGTTAATATCGGCCTGGAATCTTTTTGGGAATCTGATGCATACGCTCACCTTTGCCGAAGAAAAATCTCATCCGCAAAAAGACAGTCATGGAAGATACACCGCTGCTTTCGGTCCGCGCCTTAAAAAGAACCTCCTCGAAGTTCCCGTTTTCAATGATGCCGCTGCCGTATTAGTGGCTGGCTGCAGCGGTCTCAAAGATGGTAACGACCCACTTTATGAAATAAAAGATTTAGTCAAACCGCCTTACCTTGCATTATCGCATGATTGTGATTTACTGAGGGGTAACGATAAGTGGACTCAGGCGGTGCGAGCTTATCGCACTATTATTCCCCTGAAAAAATTAAAGTTTCCCGCCATGAAAAATCTATGGTGGATTGTCCGCAATTGTTATGCTCCTGAGAGATATTATTTTGATAATATTACCGGATTAATTGAATTGGAAAAATCGTTTGGATATATTTCCACGTTCTATTTGATCAACGGTCAGGGTGGAAGATTTGGAGCCCGCAGCAGTAATGACATGATTAAAAAATTAGTCAGGACTGTGCCCTCCGATTGGGCGTTAGGCATTCATTATAATTACAACACTTTCTTAAACGAAAAGAACTTTATTAAGCAGTACGCAGAGCTTTCGAGCCTTACCGAATCTAATTTGATTTGCGGTCGTGCCCATTACTTAAAATTTGATCCGTTTCGGTCTTTTCAATTTTTAGCTGAGCGTGGAATTAAAATCGACGAGTCATCCGGTTATACGGACAAAATCGGTTACCGCAATGGAATTGCCGGTGCCTTTCAACCTTATAAATCACAAAGGGAAATAACTCAACCTATTTGGGAGCTGCCAATGACCATCATGGATGCTGCCTTGGTTAAGCAGTACGGGGATCAAGCCGTTAACCGGTTTGATCAACTGATGAATCATTTATCAAAAGTCGGCGGAATGATGTCGATTAACTTTCATCCGGACAAGTTTTTCAACCCGGAGTATAAAGAGCTGAATGGAATCTATCATAAGATGTTAATTACCGCCCGTCAGTATAACGCAAAAGCCATAACGGGGCCTTTACTTTTAGACTATTTACAGCCGGTTTAAAGAATATCGTGATTAAGATATCTTTCTGCCCTGTAAAAAATCATCGGCCTTAATAGAAACCATGCGGGCAAGCGGAGAATTTTTTATTCCGTACCTAACTGAGTTATGTACAAAGGTGACGGATGACAATAAAGACAGACTTTCATACAAAGTTCTCAGTCGGTACCGGCGATACGCAAATATTTAAGGCATAGTTCAATATTGAGCTGCCATTTTTCTAATTCACCTCCAACCGTTTTTTCTCCGGTAGGGATTGCCGATAAGGGACAGTTGTGCGCATTTAAGCCTTGATTCAAAAGTATGAGAAAGAACATGGTATTTAGGCAAGATCAAGGCGAAATTTAAGCCGAAAAGTTCTGTATTCGGAACGATTAACACCGCTTTTGTTTATGATCTTTTTTCTGATGCACCGTTTTTTCAGCGTGTGCCGATTCGAATTATCGATGGTTTCACACTATTGATAATCCGGTCTCTCTTTTAAATGTCCTTGATATTCAGACAAGAAGGGGCGATATTCAACTGTTTTAATCAGATTCGGTGTGTTGCGGATTTTTATGGAATCGAAAACCGGGCATTCAAAGCGGTAATTGAAAGTCGGCGGCTGTGAAAGTTGATAAATCAAAATCCCGAATGGATAGCCGGCACTCGCGATCGGAGAAAGAAAACGAGCCCGACATCATATCCGCATCAATTCCTGATACGCTTGCGGCACTCCACGTAAATCCGGAGACCGGCCTTACTTCCAATGAAGTTGAGAGACTGGGAAAGGAACATGGCTACAACACGGTGGCCGAGCAAAAAAGGCACCCCGTTCTCGCGTTTCTTCGAAAATTCTGGGGTCTTTCGGCGTGGATGCTTGAGTTGATTATGATTTTGTCGGTAGTGCTTCAAAAATACTCTGACTTTGTTATGGTCAGCGCATTGTTGATTATCAATGCGGTCCTGAGCTTCACCCAGGAACGGCGAGCGGCAGGAGTTGTGGATATGCTTCGCCGTCATCTGCAAGTTGGCGCCCGCGTCCTGCGCGAGGCGAGTTGGAAGGTCATCCCGGCTCGAGAACTGGTCCCCGGGGATATCGTCCGTGTCCGCATGGGCGATATCATTCCGGCGGATATCAAGCTTCTGGACGGAACCTTGAGCATTGACCAGTCAGCCCTTACCGGCGAATCGAGGGACGTGGACAAAGCACCTGGCGATGTGCTTTCGTCCGGTTCCTTTGTCCGGCGGGGTGAAGGCAATGCCGTTGTAATACTGACCGGGGCGAAAACTTTCTTCGGCCGCACTACTGAACTCGTTCAACAAGCGCGCCCGAGGCTCCATATCGAGGATATCGTGGGTAAAGTTGTCCGCTGGCTTTTCATTGTTATCGGTCTGTTGCTGGGTATGATAATAGTATTGTTGATTGTTCGCGGAGAACCTATCCTTGAGATGGTTCCGCTCCTGCTCGTCCTGCTGATGAGCGCTGTCCCGGTTGCCCTTCCGGCCATGTTCACCGTCAGTATGGCCATCGGGTCGAGGGAACTGGCAAAACGCGGTGTGCTGGTCACCCGTCTCAGCGCGGCCGAGGATGCGGCGACAATGGACGTCCTCTGCGTGGACAAAACGGGCACGATAACGATGAACCATTTGTCAGTAACGGGTGTAATCCCATTGGAGAACAACACTGAAGATGAAGTCCTTTTTGCGGGCGCTCTCGCATCACAGGAAGCCAACCAGGACCCGATTGACCTGGCATTTCTTACGGCTGCGAAAGAACGTCACATCTTTGACCGTTTTCCCGAGTTTACGCAGATGTCATTCACGCCATTTGACGCCAATAACCGGCGGACAGAGGCCATTATCGAACAAAATGGGCAACATCTGAGGGTGATGAAAGGTGCGGTGCGGACTATCGCAGAGGTCTGCGACCTCAAGGCTCAGGCGATTAAGGAGTTGGAGGATTTGGTCAATAAATCGGCCTTGAAGGGATATCGAACTCTGGCGGTGGCGCGTGGCCCCGAAAAGGGCCCTCTCACATTGGTCGGTTTGGTGACCTTGAATGATCCACCGCGTTCAGACGCCGCGCCACTCATCAAGACTCTGCATAACCTGGGCTTAAGGGTGAAAATGCTCACCGGCGACGCGCTGTCGGTCGCCGGCGAAATAGCTCGCATTGTCGGTTTATCCGGTATCCGGCGCATATCAGACTTGAAGGCGGTAAATGCTCAAACCCATAATGAAGCGACTGATCTTTTGAGGGGAAATGATGGTTTTGCAGAAATATATCCGGAAGACAAATATACGGTCGTGCAGGACCTGCAGACCGGAGGACATATAGTCGGCATGACGGGTGACGGTGTCAACGATGCCCCGGCTCTACGTCAGGCTGAAGTTGGTATTGCTGTCAGCACCGCTTCCGACGTTGCCAAAGGCGCCGCGAGTGTCGTTCTGACATCGCCCGGTTTGACGAATATTGTGGCCCTCATCGAGCAGGGGCGAACGATTTACCAGCGCCTTCTGACATGGATCATCAACAAGATCAGCCGAACGATTCTGAAGGCCTCCCTCGTATCCATTGCTTACATAGTGACCGGTGAATTCATTATCTCTGCCTTTGCCATGTTGCTTCTAACCTTTATGACCGATTCCGCTAAGATATCTCTTGCCACCGATCATGTGCGACCGTCCCGGAAGCCGGAGACCTGGAACATTGGGGGTTACATCCTGGTGTCGGTAATACTCGGGTTGGCTATGCTCCTGGAAGCCCTCTTTCTCCTGTACATCGGATGGTCGCACTTCGGCCTGGCATCCAATGAAAATATGCTGAACACCTTCAGCTTCTTGACCATGCTCTACATGGCGGTGTTTTCCATCGTGTCGGCACGTGAACGCGAGCATTTCTGGACGACCATGCCCAGCCGTACTCTTATGACTGCCCTGATAATAGATTCGCTCATCGGTACTATTCTGACCCTGACCGGTCTTCCGGGACTGATGCCTCTGCCCTGGTGGCAAATGTTGGTGATTTTTTGTTATGCAATGGTGGTATGCCTCGTCGTTAATGATACCCTGAAGGTGGTGATGATCAGACGTTTCGCCGCAAATTGATGACGAAAATTTCATGGGAGCGATATATTGCGGAGATTATTATTGAATCAATATCGTAGCGGCACCTTATATTTATTCATTATAAGCATTGGATTGTAATTATAATCGATTTATTTTGATAGGATTATCAAACTGTGGCCACCCATTAAACGGACCAACCAGTCATTATTAAGTTTAAAGACAAGCCTTAAAGGTAATTTTCCAAATATTACTTTTAATGTTCCGCGCTCGGCGACAAAAGCAGTTTCCGTATAAGAATAGTCAAGGATTTCGTATCCATTATCTATAAGCGATTGCAGAATTGTATCCTTTGAAAAGTGATTTATATGTCCGTATTGCCGTCTTCTCTTAATTGGAATTTTCCTTATAATAGACAATACATTAAGCTCCAAAGGCACATGGAATATCTTGTATTCTCCTTTGCCCCTGATATCCCGCAGGAACTTTTGGTAGTTTTCAATATGCTCTACCACATCAAGAATTAGAAGCAAATCGAAAAATATATTTTCATCTTCAGTTATGTCGCATAATCTGAATCGGAGATTTTTATTAGCTTTTCCCTGACATAGCTTAATTGCCTGGGGAGAAATATCATACCCCCAAAGTTCGATTTGATCGGATAAATTCGCCTGTAAATGTTTCAATATTTCTCCCGCACCGCATCCAATCTCGCATATGGATTTCGGCCGCAGGTCATTCTTTTGAATCATTTTTACTATCTGGGATGCTTTCCAGGGTGAATCCTCGACATCCCAGGTCGGATTTAGTTCCAGATAATGGCCATCCTTATAAATATTTTGCATATTAATTTATCAAAATGTTATTCTACTTCGTTCCTGTTTATCAATGATTAATTTAATAATAATCGTCATAAATTTGCAAATGGAATTGTGGATATTTTTTGTGGTTTATCCAAATAAATGTAGAATTATTTTACACCAGCGTCAAAATGAAACACCAGTCGTAAGCCCATGGAATATAATGGCTGTCGCGAATATATCTCGGCTTGAGTCTTTTTTCGCTCAAATTATATATATAAGGTGGATATTGAAATCAATTATATTAAATG
>Ga0315555_1003088_pt1 | contig 11530 bp, 10 predicted proteins | sample SalMarSW160380MG_FD_202113 | JGI IMG/M metagenome (GOLD analysis project Ga0315555, IMG submission 202113) | Salt marsh sediment microbial communities from the Plum Island Ecosystem LTER, Massachusetts, United States - Salt Marsh Sediment SW1603-80 ...
GCCGATATGAACTGAACGGCCTCCTCAGTCATGATTACATTCACCTTGGCCCCCGATTGAGTGAGTTGGCTGGCAATTTCGGCTGCTTTGTAGGCGGCAATGCTTCCCGTCACTCCCAAAACTATGGCTTTATTTCTAAGCATCACTGCTCCTTGTTCATTTCATAAATCAGGCGCAATCCAACTAAGGTTAGATCAGGATTCACTATTTCTATCGCCGGTATCTCGTGGGCCAAAAGGTGAGCTTGCCCGCCAGTAGCTATCACTTTCGCCTTGCTTCCCAATTCCTGTTCTATCCGCCGAATCAGGCCCTCAATAAGCCCAATGTAACCAAATATTATGCCCGATTGCATCGCTGAGATAGTATTCTTGCCGATGGCTTGCTCCGGGCTGCTTAGTCTAATTCGAGGGAGCGCAGCAGTATGAGTGTATAAGGCTTCGGTAGCTATGACAATCCCGGGGGCAATGGCACCACCAAGATAATCTCCCTCCTGGGAGACAACGTCGAAAGTAGTGGCGGTACCAAAGTCAATAACTATTGACGGCTTCCCATAGAGATTCTGGGCAGCCACAGCAGCAACCACACGGTCGGGCCCAACTTCTCTAGGGTTATCCAGGCGGATGCGCATGCCTGTCTTGACACCAGCTTCGACCACCAAGGGTTTAGTATTTAGATATTTCCTACACAGTTCTACGAACGCAGGCAACAGTGGTGGCACAACACTGCACAACGCCACCCCGGTAATCTTCGAGGGTGAGACCCTTTTTCGCTCCATAAGACTGAGCAATAATTCACTGTATTCGTCTGAAGTGCGGTCGATGCCCGTAGCCAGGTTCCAGGTAGCTCTTAGCTCATCACCATCAAATATACCAACTTTAACGTTAGTATTCCCGATATCAATTGCTAGCAACATAAGTGTTTAGCTTCATCCTCCTAGCATACTGGCTGAGTATAGCACCGCTATCTGATCCATGCCACTGTTTAAGCTTTACGAAGATCGGCGTCAGATAGAAGGATGAGTCTTGCCACCTCGCGACTGCAAGTCCTTTAACTTCTTGCCCATGGCCTGCCAGTGTGTGCCCGGCCAATAAATACGATGACAGGCGGGACATTGTGTATATTGACTTTGGGTTTCAAAAACGCGGGCGGGGATAAGATCTTTTACGCCCCCCTTATCCCGAGCTACTAACGCTCGATTGCACTCAAGACAACGGGAGAAAGGTTTGAAATCATAATCTAAACTCAGAGTCTCCACTACTTTCTGTACCTGGAGTTCAGGATCGTCCTGTTCAATGTGTACGGTTTTGAGCGTGCCATTTGTGACCAGGCGCCTCTTCATAAACTGGGCATCTTTAGTGAGAATCACCCTGTTCTCACCAAGAGCTGTCTTAATCATTTGAGCATCGTCTTCTTGCCTGAGCAGGACGGTATCATAGCCAATCAGCCTCAACCATCGAGCCAGTTTGCCCACGTTGTTATCTGCAATGAATTTGATTTCCATAGCTGGCCAGAACAAGAGAAATTGATTTGGCTGGACGATTTAGAGGTATCCCCGACGGTGCATATAGTAGTATATGCCCCCCGCTGTAATCGCCATAGTGGCAAACAAAATACCCAAAGTCAAAAGACTTCCGGAGTTCACCCCGCCAGGCAGCGCAATATTCATGCCGTAAATGCTAGCTATCAAGGTAGGTGGTGCCAGAAGTCCCATTATAATTGTCAGTATCCGCATTATCTCTTGAATTCGATGTGAGGTTAACCAATTGCTGGTGTCAGCAAGTCCATCTATGACCTCTTTGCAATCCTCCAACACGCCCCAGATTTTGCGAATGTGGTCGGCAATGTCACCAAAGTAAACTTCCTCTTCCTCCTTCAAGAAGGGATATTCCCCTTTCTCCAGTGTCTCGATTACCGCAATCTGGGGATGAATCACGCGCCGGAAGGAAATGAGGTCACGGCGAATCAAGGAAATCTCGCGGACAGTCCCCGGAACGGGCTGGGTGAGGATAATATCCTCTATATCGTCAATGTTTTGGGTAACTTTATCCAGTATTGGAAAACAAGAGCCGACCAATCCATCAAGGATGTGATAGAGAAGAAATCCTGAGCTTCGCCCCAGGTAACGCTCGCGACTTTCTTTTGTGCTCTCGCATTCCTGGAAAAACTTAGCCAGCGGCTTGAGGTCACCGGAACAGTCAACAGTTACGACGTAATTCTCACCAATGAAAATATCCGTCTCGCTGGGCCTGGTTATACGATTCTCTTTATCAAATACCGGGAAATGCAACACTATGAACAAGTAATCTTTATACACATCAATTTTGGGACGCTGGATGCGGCTGACGATGTCATCGAGATCGAGAGGATGGAAACAGAAATGCTGAGCTAAGAATGCCACTTCGTCAGAAGTAGGCTTTTCAATATAGAACCAGGTCAACTTGCGTTCTGTGATTGAGCGGATATTGGGTCCTTCCCGTGCTACAGATGACATATTACCCTCATCTAAATCGCAGTTCTCACCCATTTTAGCATTAATTCTGTGGTTAAAGTAGCTATTGCCACCTAATCCCTCAAATCAATCATATGCAATTCACCCGATTCAGTTTGACAAAAGACTGATTTTCCCATATCATCCTTTGGTTGCAAAACTCTTTAAGGAGGTCGGAGAATGCCAGTTAATATGATCGTCTGTTGCAAGCAAGTGCCTGATCCTGAGGCGCCACCGGCTGTATTTAAGGTGGTAAACAACAAAATGACCTTGCCACCAGAGGTCAAACCTGTAATTGGTCAATATGAGGAATTTGCCTTGGAAGCTGCCCTCAAGATCAAGGATGCCACGGGTGGCAAAATTACCGCGCTCAGCTTGGGCAATAACTTTGTTCGCGATGTGATTAAGAAATCCCTGGCCGTGGGGGCTGATGAACTCGTCCTCCTCGAGGACAAGGCTTTTGAAGATGGCGATAGTTGGTCGACTGCCAATGCCCTGGCCACGGCAATAAAGAAAATAGGGACATACGATATTATCTTCTGTGGCAGACAATCATCTGACTGGGATGCGGGGCAAGTGGGTCTGGGCGTTGCTGAGATTCTAGGGATCCCGGCTGTAACGTTGGCCCGCAAGGTAGAGGTCAGCGATGGGAAAGCGAAGGTTGAGCGAGTGATTCCGGACGGCTATCAGGTTATTGAAGTGACACTCCCTGCCGTAATCATAGTAACCAGTGGGATAGGGGCACTTCGCTACGCCACCCTGAAAGGAATCATGGCGGCAGCCAAGAAACAACCCGTCGTTTGGAAACCAGCCGATATCGGACTAGAGCCCTCCCAAACTGGCGCTGCTGGAAGGCGCAGCAAGTTAGACAAACTTTTCCAGCCAGTCAAGGAATCCAAATGTGAAATAATCGAAGGAGAGACTGTTGCGGAAGCTGGTGCCAAACTGGCTGTAAGGCTCAGGGAAGCCAAATTACTTTGAAGTCAAGGAGGAAACAATGGCTGAATACAAAGGTGTATTAGTTTGTGGCGAGCTAGCAGATGGGAAGCTAGCCTCCATTACCACTGAATTGCTGGGATGTGGTAGGAAGCTGGCTGATGAACTAAAGGAACACTTATCTTGCTTGCTGGCCAGCGATGCAGTTGGCGAAGCTTCCAAAGAAGCAATTGCCTCCGGAGCAGACAAGGTTTACGTTGTAGAACATCCCACTCTCAAAGAATACCAGGCTGATTCCTATATGCAAGTCGCAGAGAAATTGGCCAAGGATGTTTCCCCTCGGGTGATACTTATAGGGCAAACATCCGTGGGTAGAGACTTGGCTCCTCGCCTTGCCTTCAGATTAGGTACCAGTGTGACAACAGATTGTCTCAATTTGAGCATAGACGCAGCGACAAAATTGCTGGTGCAAACGCGTCCTGTTTACGGCGGCAATGCGCAAGCTGTATTTACCAGCGAGTCTATGCCTCAGATAGTTACTGTCAGGGCCAAAGCGATGTCGCCGTTGGAGCGTGATGCCTCAAGGAAAGGGGAGGTCATACCTACTAAGATTGACATAGATACATCGAAAGTAAGGACAAAGATACTGGAGACTGTTAAGGAAGAGGCAGTCGGCATTAAGCTTGAGGATGCCCCTGTGATTGTCTCCGGAGGCAGGGGAATGGGCGGTCCTCAACCTTTCCAGACCATATTGAAGCAACTAGCCGATTTGCTGCATGGTGCGGTCGGCGCCTCGCGTCCTCCCGCTGACAACGGATGGGTGCCAGAGCATCTGCATATCGGCCTTACTGGGAAAATTGTCGCCCCTGATGTCTACATTGCTGTAGCTATTTCCGGTGCCAGCCAACACACAGCTGGATGTTCAGGTTCCAAGCACATCATAGCCATCAACAAGGATCCTGAGGCAAACATATTCAGGGAGGCGGAATTTGGGGTGGTGGGCAAATATGAAGAGGTGCTACCAGCATTTACTAACAAGCTAAAGGAATTATTGGCTGGCTAAAATAACGAAGAAAAATAGTAAAAGATCCCTGAGAAGCCCGGCTTAGTCGGCCGGGTTTCTATTTTCGGAATATGAACTCCACTAAGCGGCGGCGCAAGAACCTGCTGAGACAAGACTTATGTATTGGTCCGGTCGCTTCTGGATAAATCGATGTCAAAAAATCCTGCAATCATCCTCAATTGTTGTCAAATCCTTGCCTTCGCTATCACTCTAACTCTAGTCCGTTGTCCACGGCGTCTCAGTTCTTTCGCTTAGTTCACGCCTCCTGTCTCTTTCTTGACGATGTTCACTTCCTCAAGCCAAGCCTCGATATTGTCAGGGCTTCCCGAGATTTAGTTTGTCGCTTACCGCATAGTGCCTATGGGTGCTCCAGGTAGCAGTCCGCTGGGCTCAGGTATTCCCGACCAGAGTGCGGTCGCTCTCTGCTGCAGTACCTCTTCTGTTAGCACAAGAGGTCTCCCCTCACTTAGAGATCTTCAACCTTGGTATCGTCAAGGGCTTGCACTCTTACGCCCCAATGATAGCGACCAATTCCTCCATACAGAAAACAGATCAATCCCGTCCCACCAGTTACAGTATCGAGTCTATAAGAAACGTAGAGGACCAAGCCACCGTGGAAACGGGCTATTCGAAACCCGAGAAAAAGCAATTGTGCATGGTTATTAAACCCGACGTAGTCAGAGAAATCAAATACCGTAGCAGAAGTCATGTCAGCACACAAACCTTTTGCCCGAAGCGAAGGGAGCAAAAGGAAAATCGCAACCTTTGGCAGTAAAGGGCATTATATACTTTAGAGAAACTCTAAATGCCCAAAATTGGATGGCGAGTCTGAGTTAAGCAAGCTCGCTATGTCATGAGGCGATGGGAGCTGAAGATGATTGCCACGTGAATGCGACTGGACCGGACTGCACTAAGAGACGTATCGTCTCCCCCTAACTCTATCGTACGGCTGAGACGTCCTAGAGACATAGGTTGAACGTGCGGCAGGTGGTATACTATGGACTGCAAGACGCAATCCTTGGAACGACTGACTTGTTACGGGGCGGCCGGACATGCGATACAATCGACCATTCTTAGCAAAATGAAAAATCGCATCCACACGGCAAGCGGAATCTTTCCCCGTTTCTGGGGCCAAGCAACACCGCGGGGAAGGGGAATGATGATCCTCCTTGTCATCGTCCTGCTCCTCGCCTTTGCGACCGGCGAAGCCGTTCTGTATCGTGTGAGCTACTTCCTGGCCCTGATTGTAGTCGGTAGCTATGTTTGCGTCCGGTTGAAACTATGGCGTCTGGATATGCGAATGCAAAACAAATCATATGTAATGCAAGTAGGGAATGTGCTGAAAGAGCCTGTTTACGTGCGCAATAACTCCCCTCTGCCAACCGGCTGGGTGGAAATCATGCAAATGAGCAACATGCCCGGTAATGTCTCGGGCATAGCCACCGCACTTGGGGCCAGGGGACACGAGCAGTTGGAGATGGATACATTCTGTCATGCCCGTGGTGTTTACACCATAGGCCCGCTGGTGGCGCGTACCAGCGACCCCCTGGGGCTGTTTAAAGTGCAGATAATACAGGGCAGTCCCATCAAAGTGATGGTACAGCCACCTATCGTCGCGTTGCCCTATTTCCGCCTTCCGGTGGCGGAGCGGCTGGGAGAGGAAAGCATACGGTATCGCTCTCAGACTCGCACTCCTCACGTAGCTACAGTTCGCGAATACATTCATGGCGATAGCCTGAATCAGATCCACTGGCTATCCACCGCCAAGAGCGGTCAACTCATGTCCAAGGAGTTTGACTCCGGGGGGACTGGTGACGTGTGGGTTGTTCTGGACCTAGAGCGGAAAATCCAGCAGAGTCAAGGGACGGAGAGAACAGACGAATATGCTGTTGCTATTGCCGCATCACTGGCTCATCTTGCTCTGACAGAGGAGCACTCGGTGGGTTTGATAGCGCATGGCGACCATGAATATCTGCTGCCATTGAAGGGTGGCTCCCAGCAGATGTCCCGAATTCTGGAGACGCTCACCTTATCTAAGACTGAAGGGGATGATGCCCTGGCTGGGGTTCTTGTCGAAAACGCGCGACAATTTGGCAGGTCGGCCTCCCTTCTTGTGGTTACTTCATCCACTGCCACTGGGTGGATATCGGTACTGCGAGAACTGAGATCCCGTGGTCTCAATATTGTGGTGGTGTTGGTCGACCCTGCTAGCTTCGGAGGCAAACAAGCCCTTGACGAAGTTGTAATGAAGCTCGTGAGCGTTGGAATTCCTGCATACGTAGTACACAGAGGGGATCCGCTTACTTACGCACTTTCTCAACCGATAACCCTGAATGACCTGCCCGTCTTCACCCGGTATAGTAAGCCCGAGCAGATACCAGCTTGTGCAATACAATAGGATGGAGATATGACTCAAGAAATAAGACCAACAAGCAGGGGCATACGTCTGGCGCTGAGGCAACTCAACAAGGGCGTATATTGGGCTATTACGCGCATCAAGAGCCTTCTGTGGCAGATACTCAAGGGCCCTTCGGAAGGGTGGGTAGCCTTCCTACTTCTACTGCTCTCTGTGATGCTGGCAGTCTGGTCGGTGGGAAGCGTGCACTGGGTGCCAACACCGGGATTGTACCTGTTGGCACTCTGGAGTGTGGTGCTGGGCCTTTTGCTGGCCAAGATCCGCTTCAACGGGTGGTTGCTAGCCATCGCTGGCTTGCTACTTGGCCTCTACCTTAGCTTTTATCAACTTACCAGTTTGGTTGAAGGTGCGACTAGCCTTGACCGGTATGCAGAGGTCGGCAGCCGCCTCCTTACATGGGGCCGAGCATTCGTGGATGGCAACGCGAGCGTCGACACACTGCCGTTCAGCTTCTTTCTTCTGTTGACCTCGTGGTTAGCAGGGTTCATCTGCTCTTGGTCATTTTTCCGCAAACACACCATATTGGGTGCAGTGCTTCCCAGCGGAATCGTCATAATCTTCAATCTCACAAACCTTCCACCTGGAGCGCAGAAGCTTCCCTTCTATCTGTACCTGTTTGTAGTCTGTCTTTTGGTGGCGCGCCTCTTCTTTCTGGAGCGCGAGCGTGACTGGGAGCACAGAAGGGTCCAGCGCCTTCCACCAGATTCGCGGCTTCTACCTAATGCCTTGAGGTTTGCGCTGGTGGTTGTGATAGTTGCTTGTTTGCTCCCCACGACGTCGGCAAAGGTTGCCCCAGTGGCAGCACTATGGGACAGAATCAGCTCGCCAGTGAAGGTTATAGCGGAAGAGTTTGCCAGATCCGTTGGCGGGCTGCCCGCTAAAGAAACGAACTCGGGCCATTCCTTCGGACCTACTCAGCCTTTTGGAGGAAGCACGACCATGGGAGAGGAATCTGTTCTGATAGTAGAAGCTCCTTTCCCCATCTATTTGCGCGCCAGGAGCTACGATGTGTATACGCACAAAGGATGGGAGACCAGCGATACACAGATGATGTCCGCCGAGTCCGCCGTTATACAACCGCCGGATGGAGAGTCCCAGAAGTCGCAGGATGTCGAACTGAGTGTAAAGGTGCTGTTCTCTTTGGCAGCAGGGGAACCGGTATATCTGGGCGGCGAACCCATAGACATGTCAATTGATTATCAGCTAGAAGTGCCACAATCTGCTAGTTACCGGATATCACTGGCAGGAAGCGAAGCAGACATGGCTGTGGAAACAGAAAATCTCCCATTTGACCTGCGAGAGACGGTTTGGCGGCTATGGGAAATGAAATCTGCCTCTCACGACACACTAACAGTGTCAGATATCAGGGCCGCTCTGCCTGAGGATGAATGGGTGGTTTCCTGGGAACCTGGCACGGAAGGAGTTGAGACGTTTACCGTGGAACGGCATGTCCCAATTCCGACAAATACGCTTTCGGTGCGCACTGTCGGTCCGGTTTCCGCTGGGGACTCATACCGGGCTACCGTAGGTGTATCGACAGCAACTGAAAGCGATTTGTCGGCAGCAGGTACCGAGTATCCTGGTTGGATTCTGGACAGGTACCTGCAGCTTCCCGCCACTATGCCCTCACGGGTCATAGATTTGGCACAGGAACTAACCAAGGATATCGAAACCCCTTATGAGAAGGCCGTAGCAATTCGCGGCTATCTTCGTACTTTAGAGTATACACTGGATATAGAAGCACCCCCTGACGGCACTGACGGCGTTGAATACTTCCTGTTTCAACTGGAAAAGGGATATTGCCAGTACTTTGCCTCTGCTATGGCGGTGTTATTACGCGCCTCCGGAGTACCATCTCGCATGGTAGCGGGGTATGGTCCAGGCGAACTGACAGAGCAGTACGGCCCTGGGGATGCAATGGGTCATGGCCCCGGTGGATTGCAAGACTTGCAGCAGACTTTCGTTGTACGGAATAGCCACAGCTGGACCGAGGTGTTTTTCCCGGGATATGGCTGGATACCCTTTGAGCCCACTCCTGTTCGCCCTATCATTGCTCGAGGAGAATTTGTGCTTCCGCCACAAGATACAGAGGGTGGTGGCGACTCTACAGTCAAGCCAGATGGTGCGGAGACAGACAATCCCTGGAATGCTAGGTTGCTGGGAATACCTCTGGGGTTGGCGCTGTTCGGTGTAGTTGCGTGGCTAGGCTGGAGACGCCTGCTGGGACAGGTCTCAGAGCCGCGAGTAGCATACGCGAGAATTGGCTACCTCGCCGCATTGAGCGGAATGGGGCCGAGGGAGAACTTGACGCCTCAAGAATACGGCCGTAGACTGGCAGCTGTGGTGCCCGAGATGTCAGCAGCCCTGGATCAAGTAGTATGTGCCTATGTGCGAGTATCCTATAGCAAGCATAATTTGAACAGCGACGACAGATCCAACATCGCAGAGGCATGGCCGCAGGTTCGCAACTACCTGCTGCGGCGCGCCCTGCATAGTGCCTTACCGTTCAAATTTCGCACGAAACGGTCAAAATCCTGAACAACTCGTTGTATGAGTCGCATCTGACTCAGGTTGCCAATCTATCCCCTGTCATAAGGATACAACCTTGACTGTTATTTTTCTTTAGTTGGCAATCGTATCTATACACCCCGTCTTCTATTGTAGAACACCTTTGCCCCGGAGAAACATAGGTCCAATGTTCCACTACCCACGTTGTGTTAGTCTCAACCGTGGGCAACCCAACCGCTAGATCGAGCAGCAGGAACCGCTACATGCTCCACCACGTCCTCAACAATCTGGCGCCCATCCACACCCTTCATACGGACTGCAGGAGCCGCAATCACGCGATGCCCCATCACCACCGCTGCCAGTTCCTTCACATCGTCCGGTATGACATAGTCCCGCCTTTTCAGTAGTGCCAGCGCCTGAGAAGACCGGAACAGATCCAGGGACGCCCGAGGTGAGGCACCCAGGATCACATCATCGTGTTTTCGTGTGGCATAAACCAGCGCAACTATGTAGCGCTGAACTTGTTCGTGTACGAAGATGCCTTTGACAACTTCCTGCGCTTCCCTCACCTCATCTGCACTGGCAACAACACCAAGGCTCTCAATTGGATGTTGCATGCGCTGACTATCTATAATGCACATCTCGTCATCGAAGGAGGGGTAGCCCAGCTGTATTCGCATCATAAACCTGTCCAGCTGTGCCTCCGGCAAAGGGAAGACCCCTTCGTGCTCGATGGGATTCTCGGTAGCAATCAGCATGAAGGGACGAGCGATATTATGTGTTATCCCGTCCACTGTAACCTGTCGCTCCGCCAGTGCTTCCAGAAGAGCTGACTGGGTCTTGGGAGTAGCTCGGTTGATCTCATCTGCCAGCACGATCTGCCCCAAGATAGGGCCTGGACGGAACACGAACTCACCGGTCTGCTGATTGAAAACAGACACGCCGGTGATGTCGCTGGGAAGCATATCTGGTGTGAGCTGTATCCGTCTAAAAACGCAGTCTATCGACTGCGCCAAGCTTTTGGCCAGCATGGTCTTGCCCACCCCTGGTGTGTCCTTTATGAGGATGTGCCCTTGACTCAAAAGCGCTGTGACTGCCAACTCTATTGCCCAGCTTTTGCCAATAATGACTTTCTCTACGTTGTCAATGATTCTCTTGGCGATACCCTGTACCTGACGTTGATCCATGTGAGATACCCGTTGTCCCTCTTATAACTTGATATTCTCGATGCCTCCGGCCATGGCATCTGCGGGCAGATGCCTGCATTTCCATATTATGACATAGCTCACTCAGGATATTCAAACACATTCGTCGAAATGTCAACGTGGTGGAAGGTGCGTGAGCAAGCGCCATGTTTTAACCTGAAGCACGTAATGTACGTAATTTGCACAGCCGTCCCCGTGCCTCAGTAGGGACAGTAGGTTTTATGTAGGACTCTTTTGATAACCTGTTATCAACACCGTGACTTTCATCCCCCTGCTTTGTCTAGAAGAAGTTGACATACAAAGCCTTTGTCGATCTGTCTACCAAATAGGATTCCAAGGAGTCGTGGTATTGGGTCCATTTCCTGAATATGTATCTCTCACAGAACCAGAAGGTTGTGGCCCTGTCGGTGGGTACAGAAACAGGTTAGAACTTGTATCTCAGAATGTGCTGGACAAAGGGGCCGTTGTGCATTTAGGCTTCAATGAATTAGCTAGCTTCTTCACCGGCAAATCCACTAGTCTGGGCGCAAGACTTAATGTGCTAGTAATGGTGCAAACTGGAGGGCTTGTTCTTTGGTGAGATCCAGAATCAATGTGGTGATTGACAGTACAGACGCAGTCCTTCTTCCATATACTACATTAGGACGCAAAGTCACAGTTGTCGGTTTCAGCTGAAATGTTCGAGCCCGGCAAGCTAGCCTCCGGGCGCAGTCAGTCGCCCTTGTCTGCCTTCTTCCCATCAGCGATGATTTTCTGACTGAGATGAGCGGGCACCCCTTCATAGTGATCAAATTCCATAACAAAGCTGCCGCGCCCTTGCGTCAATGACCTTAAATTCAGGGCATAACGAAGCAGCTCTGCGTAAGGTGCCTGAGCTTCAATAACATTGATGCCATTACCGGGATTCATTCCAA
>Ga0315555_1003093_pt1 | contig 11510 bp, 11 predicted proteins | sample SalMarSW160380MG_FD_202113 | JGI IMG/M metagenome (GOLD analysis project Ga0315555, IMG submission 202113) | Salt marsh sediment microbial communities from the Plum Island Ecosystem LTER, Massachusetts, United States - Salt Marsh Sediment SW1603-80 ...
ACGATAAAATAAGGGAAATTCTGGGCCGCACTCCCACCTTTACCGAGTTGGGAATTTTTTCAGTCATGTGGAGTGAACACTGTTCATATAAGAATTCCATTGCCGAGCTGAAAAAACTGCCCCGCAGCGGAGGACGCCTGCTGGTGGGTGCCGGTGAGGAGAATGCCGGGCTGGTAGATATCGGTGATGGTCTGGCGGTATGTTTTAAAATTGAGAGCCATAATCATCCTTCGGCCGTGGAACCGTATCAGGGTGCGGCCACCGGGGTAGGTGGCATCATGCGGGATATATTTACCATGGGTGCCCGCCCCATTGCCGCACTGGATTCTCTGCGATTCGGTACCCTGAGCGTGGCGCGTAACCGGTATCTGTTTGATGGCGTGGTTCGGGGCATAGCCGACTACGGAAATTGCCTGGGAGTCCCCACGGTAGCCGGTGAGATCTATTTTGAAGATTGCTACAGTAAAAATCCGCTGGTAAATGCCATGACGGTGGGCACTGTAAAGCATAACCAGACAGCATCTGCGGTAGCACGGGGTCAGGGTAATCCGGTTTTTGTGGTAGGTTCCAGAACGGGAAGGGATGGAATTCACGGAGCTACCTTTGCATCGGAAGAATTAACTGAGGAATCGGAGAGCCGGCGGCCAAATGTGCAGGTGGGAGATCCTTTTACCGAGAAGCTGCTGCTGGAAGCGACTCTGGAAATGATCAAAGAGAAATTGCTGGTAGGCATTCAGGACATGGGTGCGGCAGGGATCACTTGCAGTACCACGGAAATGAGTGCCAAAGGTAAAAGCGGCATGGTTATTGACCTGGATAAGGTTCCGGTAAGAGAGGAGGGTATGACTCCTTATGAAATCATGTTATCCGAATCACAGGAACGCATGCTGGTTGTTGGCAAAAAAGGGAATGAAAGCCGAATCAAGGGAATCTGCAGCAAATGGGAGCTGATTTGTGAAGAAGTGGGTTATGTTACAGACGAACCAAATTTAAAGGTATTCTTCCGGGGAGAAAAAGTGGCTGATATTCCACCGTATTATTGTGTGCTGGGTGGGGGAGCACCGGTTTATTTCCGGGAATCCAGCCGGCCGGCGTATCTGGACCGTGTGCAGGCTTATGTTTTTGAAACCCTGGAAGCGGTGAATGATTTTGAGCAGATTTTTATGAAAGTATTTTCTTCTTCTAATATCGTTTCAAGGCACTGGATATATGAGCAGTATGACCACATGGTGAGAACTAATACAGCGGTTCTTCCCGGTGCCGGAGATGCGGCAGTCATCCGGATCAAGAAAACCAGGAAGGCCTTATGCATGAAGACCGATGGGAATGGCCGCTATGTTTACCTCAATCCCCGCCGCGGAGGACAGATTGCAGTGGCAGAAGCAGCCCGGAATGTGGTATGTACCGGAGCACAACCCCTGGCTATCACCAACTGCCTGAATTTTGGTAACCCCTATAAGCCCGAAATGTTCTACCTTTTCAGGGAAGCCGTTGCAGGTATGGGAGATGCATGCCGGATTCTGGACACTCCTGTAACCGGCGGTAATGTCAGCTTCTATAACGAAAGTCCTGAGAGCGCGGTTTATCCCACGCCGGTCATTGGAATGGTGGGGCTTATTGAGGATATTTCCCATATCACCTCTGCTGCTTTCAGGGATGCCGGGGACCTGGTTTATCTGCTTGGCGAAACACGTCCGGAAATTGGCGGGAGTGAATTCCTGAAGGAGCAATACGGCATGGTAACCGGAGATTGTCCCACCCTGGATCTGGAACAGGAGAAAAATATGCAGAATGCCTTGCTGCAGGCCATCCGAAATGGCTGGATCCGCTCTGCCCATGATGTTGCGGATGGGGGTCTGGCAGTGACACTGGCAGAAGCCTGCATCATGGACAGGAAACATGCCGTGGGAGTGGAAATAATACTGCCTCAGAGCAATACACGGCCGGAGTGGGTACTTTTCAGTGAAAGCCAGAGCCGGGTAATTATCTCCATATCACCGCGCCATAAAGATTCAGTAGAGAAATTTTTTCACAACCAAAACGTCCCGTTGTTTCGGCTGGGAAAAACCGGTGGTGACAGTTTGGTTATAAATAACCTGATAAACCTTTCAACCCAAAAACTGATTGACATATATTATCCCGTATTGCATCGCAAAATGGAAAGCTGAGGGTTCCCTCTGATTAATTTATCAGAGCGTATGGATAAATAACGCCGACTGCAAAACGTAAAAACAGGTTTCATCTGTCAGAAGCCTGGCACAGTTGACTGTTTGCATCTGGCAGAAATTTAAAAACAATTAACCAGAGACCGGTAACCAGAAAGCAGCATCCGGCACATCAGGGGGCAGAATTCAGTTATCCGTCACACATCCCCGTGGCCTGAAAGGTAGTCTTCCCGTTCCTTTTCCGGCCAGGCACTTGGCCTGTATCTGGCGGTGCATGTGGACGTTCTCGCCGGGAGGCAAAAATATTGATTGAAATGTTGCCACAGCTCAATAATCAAACATCGGATCATCGTCCGCCACTCGGTGCCCATACGTCAATAGCGGGGGGAGTTGCCAATGCCATTCATTCCGGCAGTAAAATTGGTTGTGATGTTATTCAGTTGTTCAGCAAAAACCAGATGCAGTGGCTGGGAAAAGAACTTTCCGAACAGGAGATAGAGGATTTTCATGCCGCTGTGGAGCAAACCGGTGTTTATCCTATGACGGTTCACGATGCTTACCTGATTAATCTGGCCAGTACTCAGCCGGCGGTATACCGGAAATCTTTCCATGCCTTTATTGATGAATTGAAGCGGTGTGAATCGTTGGGAGTGCCTTATCTGGTGATGCATCCGGGAGCACATCTGGGGGCAGGAGAGGAGGAAGGATTAAAAAAAATTGCCTGCAGTATCCGCAAAGCTTATGAGGAAGCGAGAGTATCACATACCGTGGTGTTACTTGAGACGACTGCGGGGCAGGGAACCAATGTGGGATACCGCTTCGAGCAGATCAAATATCTGCTGGATGAAAGCGAACTCGGGAATAAAATTGCCGTCTGCGTGGACACCTGCCATATTTTTACAGCCGGATATGATTTCCGTACCAGGGCACAATGGTTGCGGACAAAAAAGGAGTTTAATCGCGTGATCGGTCTGGAAAAATTGAAAATAATTCATGTTAATGACAGCAAAAAAGATTTTAAAAGCAGGGTGGACCGGCATGAACGAATCGGGAAAGGGAAAATAGGTTTAAGAGGTTTCCGAATTATGATAAATGATCCGGATCTGAAAAATATTCCCATGATCCTGGAAATCTCCGGAGGGGATGAAGCATACCGGGAAGATATCCTTCTTCTGAGAAGCCTGCAAAAATAAAAAGACTCCCCGGGTTTCCGGAGAGTCTTTTTCCTCGTAGTGATACGGGCCGTCTATTTTTCCATCATGAATGGATAGCGATAGTCTTTAGGGGGGATGAAATTTTCCTTGATCGTCCGGGGGGTAACCCAGCGGATCATATTGAGAAAACTGCCCGCTTTGTCATTGGTGCCGCTGGCCCGCCCGCCGCCAAATGGTTGCTGCCCCACCACTGCCCCGGTGGGTTTATCATTAATATAAAAGTTGCCTGCAGCATCCACCAGAATGCGGTCCGCCAGTTCCACCGCATATCTGTCCTGTGCAAAAATGGCACCGGTTAATGCATAAGGCGATGTCTCATTACACAGGTGCAATGTTTCTTCGTATTTTTTATCGTCATAAATATAGATAGTTAGAACCGGTCCGAATATTTCTTCCTGCATGGTACGGAATTTGGGATTGGTGGTAACGACAACAGTCGGTTCTATAAAGAATCCTTTGCTGTCATCATATTCGCCGCCGAAAATAATTTCCGCTTCATCATCCTTTTTAATATAATCTATATACCCGGTGATGGTGGTAAAAGCCGCCCGGTCAATAACGGCATTCATAAAATTAGTAAAATCCTCCACATCTCCCATTTTAATGGTTTTCAATTCAGCCAGCAGGTACTCTTTCAGATCCGGCCAGATGGATTTGGGAATGTAAGCCCGGGAAGCGGCGGAACATTTTTGCCCCTGATATTCAAACGCGCCGCGGATAAGGGCAACGCCCAGCGCTTTAAGGTCAGCACTATTGTGTGCGACAACGAAATCCTTGCCGCCGGTTTCTCCCACAATTCGTGGATACCATTTGTAGTTCTGAATGTTATCTCCAACAGTTTTCCACATGCCCTGGAAAGTAGAGGTGCTTCCCGTAAAGTGAATCCCCGCTAATTGAGGTGAATTTAGAACGGGATTACCTACCTGGCTTCCCGGTCCCGGGATGAAATTAATAACCCCATCCGGTAAACCGGCAGTCTGAAACAATCTCATCAGATAGTAGGCGGAATATACTGCGCTGGAAGCGGGTTTCCAGAGTGATACATTACCCATGATGGCCGGTGCGGTGGGGAGATTGCCGGCGATGGAGGTAAAATTAAAGGGTGTCACAGCGAAAACAAAACCTTCCAGTGGCCGGTATTCCATGCGATTCCAGGTTCCCATTGGAGAATAGGGTGGCTGCTGCTCGAAGATCTGCATGGCATAAAAAGAGTTAAACCGGTAAAAATCTATCAATTCAGCGGCAGAGTCAATTTCCGCCTGGAAAACATTTTTACTTTGCCCCAGCATGGTGGCGGCATTCAGAGTGTCACGCCACGGTCCAGCCAGCATTTCAGCCACTTTCATAAATACGGACACCCGGTCATACCAATGCATGGCAGCCCATTTTTTTCTGCTTTCAAGCGCCGCATCAATAGCCATTTTCACTTCCTTTTCTCCTGCCTGATGATACCGGGCGATCACCGTCTTATGATCATGCGGGAGGATGCATTTGCCCAGTTTTCCGGTTTTGATTTCCTTGCCACCGACGATAAGCGGGATCTCAATCTCTTTTCCTTTAAGCTCAGTTAATGTCTTTTTCAGGGAGGCCCGTTCGGGACTTCCGGGTGTATAAAATCTTAAGGGCTCATTCAGCGGTATGGGCAGATTAAATTTTGCATTTGGCACTGTAAATCTCCTTATTCTTTATTTAATCAGACTGTTTTATTAAAGATAAAAGTAACAAAAAAATGTAATGAAATTCACAAATAATGTCAATTGCTTTAAAAATACAGAAATTACAGGGAATTATTATTTGACAGGAATACTTAATGATCTGTAAGGAAAACCTGCTTCCCGGAAAATGATTCAAAATTGTAAAAAATCAGGTTTGAAATCCCCGGCACTTGTAAAACTTTTTTATGATTTATGCCTTTAGCTCAGCAGAATGAAAGGGTAAACATAAAGATTTATGATTAGTACTTTAGCTCCGCAAATTTTGATTTATTCCGGACCGGAATATGAAAATATCTGGAAATATTTCAGGGCTGGTTATAAAATGATTTCGATTTTCATAATTTCTTTTGTATCATTAGTGCTTAAATTTGAAGACAAACATTCCCGGAGATAGTGTGATGAAAGATGACCTGGTTATTCCGAAGAATTATCAACCGTTATTGAATCTGAAAGAAACGGAGAAAGCCATCCGGCTGATCAAGGAATTTTTTCAGATTAATCTGGCATTCGAACTCAATCTCATCCGTATTACCGCTCCACTCTTTGTTCCCGCTGACACAGGAATTAATGATGATCTCGATGGTACAGAGAAACCGGTAGCTTTTCGGATCGCGGATTTGAATAATGTTCTGGTGGAAATCATTCAATCCCTGGCAAAGTGGAAACGTCTGATGCTGGCTGACCATGATTTTAAGGTGGGTGATGGCCTTTACACCGATATGAATGCTCTGCGGCCGGATGAAAAGCTGGATAATCTGCATTCCGTGTATGTGGATCAATGGGACTGGGAGAAAGTAATATCTGAAGAGAACAGAACCCTGGATTTCCTCAAAGAGGAAGTGCTCAAAATTTATGATGTAATTCAGCGGACTGAAAAGTATATATGCTACCTTTATCCTTTCTTTTCTCCCGTCTTACCTGAGAACATTACATTTATTCATACTGAAGACCTGGAGAAGGAATATCCTGAACTGAGCCCGAAGGAACGGGAAGATATTATCTGTAAAAAATACGGAGCTGTTTTTCTAATCGGCATCGGTGCCGATCTGGAATCGGGTTATCCCCATGACGAAAGAGCTCCCGATTATGATGACTGGATTACTCCCACCCATGAGGGTTATCGTGGATTGAATGGCGATATTCTGGTTTACCATCCCATCCTGAAATGTGCATTTGAACTTTCCTCTATGGGAATAAGGGTAAGTCCCGATTCCATGCGTCAGCAGTTAAAGCTGAAAAATGTGCCGGAGCGGGAGAAACTGCTATGGCATAATCGGTTACTCAGTGGCCAGTTACCGCAATCCATCGGGGGCGGAATCGGTCAGTCCAGGTTGTGTATGTTCTATCTGAGGAAAGCACACATCGGAGAAGTTCAGAGCAGCGTCTGGTCGCAGGACGTGATATCTGCCTGCCGACGGCATAATATTTCGTTGCTTTAGGAAGGTTGGTAAACCATCTGGTTCGTGAAGAGGATCAAATCAGTATTGAAAATTTCAAATTTTTCGCTCCCATTTTCACCGGATTAATACGAGATTACAATGATACTCAATTTACCCGGCAGGTGATGAATGTAAACTGATGGATGCAGAATATGAGAATAATAATTATCAATAAAGGAGAAAAACATGGCCGGAAGAGTATCGGTACCGGAATTTAAAAAGGAACGGGACCGGCTGAATGAAATTGTGATGAAATATGCTGGACTAGAAACCAAAAGATTTTATAACCTGGATTCCCAGGTTTACCGGAAGGGCGGGGCATTGCCGGTAAAAATAAAAGAATTACTGGGACTTGTGGCTTCACTGGTGCTGCGTTGTGATGAATGTATCAAGTATCACATAATCAGGTGTTCTGAAGAAGGGCTTACCGACCAGGAACTGGAAGAAGCTCTTTCAATAAGTTTGATTGTCGGGGGATCCATCACAATTCCTCATCTGCGCCGCTCCTGGGATACCTGGGAAGAATTGAAGCATTCCAAATAAATCTGACCGAAATGTATGATTGAATTCAAAACACAGGATATCAAAATGGAAAAAGCAGCCCTTACTTCAGAGACCCTGAAAATGGTCAAATTATTCCAGAAAAATGAGATCACCGAATATCATGTTTACAGTGCTCTGGCACAGCGGGTAAGTGGCAAAAACGGGGAAGTCCTGAAAAAAATTGCTGAGGATGAGAATCGTCATTACCATAAATGGAAAACGTATTCCCAAGTTGATGTGCGTCCCCGCAAATTTGCCGTCTTCTTCTACCGGTTCATTTCCAGGGTTCTGGGTATTACATTTGCGATCAAAATGATGGAAAAGGGAGAGGAAAAGGCGGAAGAAAATTATGCAAAAATCCAGCCTCAGATTCCCGAAGCTGAAGAGATCTGGAAGGATGAGAAACAGAATGAACTCATGTTGGTGGATATGATTGATGAGGAGCGCATCAAGTATATCAGTTCTATGGTGCTTGGTTTAAATGATGCCCTGGTTGAATTAACCGGAGCCCTGGCCGGTTTCACACTGGCATTCCGAAATGGCCGTTTAATCGGGTTGGCAGGATTAATTACCGGAATTGCAGCTACCCTGTCCATGGCTGCTTCAGAATATCTCTCTCAGAAATCGGAAGAAGAACACAAAGACCCCGTCAAAGCAGCTTTTTACACCGGAATGACTTATATTTTTGCTGTAATTCTTCTGGTGTTTCCTTTCTTTGCTTTTCCCAACTATTATTTTGCATTAGTGCTTACTCTTATTATTGCCATCTTTATAATCCTGATTTTCTCCCGATTTGTGGCGGTGGTTAAGGATATTTCCTTCCGCAAATTTTTTTGGGAAATGGTCTTTATCAGCATGGGAGTGGCATTAATTTCCTTTATTATCGGATGGGTAGCCCGGATTTTACTGAATGTGCAGGGGTAGGCCGACATGTAAACCGGAAACCGGAGTGTGAAGACGAAAGGATAAAGGTGAAAGGCTAAAGGCTTCTTGACGATTCTGACTCCTTCCAGTCGTCTCGTGGGGATAAAATCATAAAGGATTTCAAAAGAACAAGGCTGAAGGCTTTATCCCCGTTTCCTTTTCCATTTTCCCTTGTCCTTTTTCCCTCTTAATTCTTTGATCTTTTTTCTGCTTTGCATCAGGCGGGCGTGTTTTTTGCCTGAATTTTTTGAACCTGCTGATTGACCCTGTGAATTATAGCGGTTATTCCATGAATTCGCAGCATTCCGATTTTTTGACTTAATCCCAGGCGATTCAGCAAGTCCATCGGAATTTCCCCGAGTTCTTTTACTGACAGTCCATTTAAGGCATGCCAGATAATGGAAACGATTCCTCTGATGGTGGGAGATTCTGCCGGAACAATGGCTTGCACTACAATTTTCCCCCCGGTATTACTAATTAACAGGTAGACCGGTGTCTGGCACTCTGATATTCTTTGCATCTCCAGATCTTTTCTTGACTGAAAATCCGGAGAAGGGGAGGGCATTTTATCGGCGTAATCCAATAATAGTTCGAGCTTAAATTCATCATCAATGTTTTGAAAGGATGAAATTATGTCTTCCAGCCGATTCATTGATTTACCCGGTTACCAGGCTAATTTACCCTGCCCTGCCTTTAACCATAATTTTAATAGTGATGAAATAATGCGGATGCTAAATTACCGGGAGTAAATTTAGTCTTTACTTCTCAATGGGTGCCCTGACCATGTTTCCCCATTCGGTCCACGATCCGTCATAATTGAGTACATTTTTATAACCCAGCAGATAGGTAAGTACGAACCAGGTATGGGCAGACCGTTCACCAATCCTGCAATAAGCAATAATCTGGTCCTCGGATTTCAATCCCGCACCGTCTTCATACAGTTTTTTCAAGTCGGCCAGGGATTTAAATGTGCCATCTTCTTTTACTGCACTGGACCATGGAACGTTTTGTGCTCCGGGAATATGTCCGCCTCTCAATGCGCCTTCCTGCGGATAATTTTCCATGTGTAGAAGTTCCCCGCTGAATTCCTGGGGAGAACGAACATCAATCAGCGGTTTTTTTGCCCGGCTGTGACGAATAACGTTATCCCGAAAGGCACGAATATCTTTTTCCAGGAATGCATTCACTTTATAGGGGGTGGTTGGATACCGAGGAATTTCCCGGGTGATGGGTCGTCCTTCAGCAATCCATTTCTGACGGCCGCCGTCCATTATCAAACAATTTTCATGACCATAAAGTGTGAATGCCCAGAAGGCATAACAGGCCCACCAGTTATGTTTATCCCCGTAAAAAACCACCGGTGTCTGATTGTTTATTCCTTTGACTGACATTAACTTTTCGAATTCTTCCGGAGAAATATAATCGCGAATCAGAGAATCCTGCAGGTCATTTTGCCAGTCGACTTTTAAAGCTCCCGGTATATGACCGGTTTCATAAAGAAGAATATCTTCGTCAGATTCAATGATGCGTACATCCGGATCTTTAAGATGGTCCGCCACCCACTGGGTATCCACCAGTACTGCAGGTTTAATATTTTTTCCCATAACGTTATCTTTTCTTTTTTGGATAGTATGTTATTGATGTTCCATCAGCGAGAGATTGCTTACGGCAATCTTTGCCAGATTCTGCAGTGATGCCGGTTGAATTTCCGCTGTTCCATTTTCCAGATTCTGTAAATCCTGCAAAGTGAGACCGTTCAGTAACTCATCGACAGCCTGTTGCAGAATTTGCCAGATGGAGCGGACGGAACAGGAAAAATGATGACTGCAATCTTTCAGGAGTCCGGAATGACTGGTGCAGAAATTTTCCGAGTACAATTTGCCTCCCAGTACGGTCAGAACCTGATTTAAATTGATCTTATCAGCAGAACCGGCCAGGGTGTATCCGCCTTCTTTTCCGCGGGAACTTTTAATAAATCCGGCGATGCGCAGCAGCCTGCACAGTTTGGCTACATAGTGCTGAGAAAGACCTTCTTCCTTGCTTAATTGTGTAATAGTAATCCCTTCTGCTATGGGACAATTAGCGATTCTGAGCAAAATCCTTAATCCATATTCTTCCTGGGATGTAATCTTCATTTCAATAATCCGGATTTATTTAGATTCATTATCCTGATATCTGGGGAGATTGGAACTGCACATTACCACATTCTCCAGTTTGGCATATTCGTCCGGACCTATGGAAGGACCGGGTCTTTTGCATTTTTGTTCATATTCATCAGTCAGGATGGCCGAAATTTCTTCCGGGGATTTATTAACAAGATCCTTGCGCTGCATACTGAATTCCAGCTGTCCGTCCCGGAACAGAGTGAAAAAGGGAGAGGAGGGCATGAAATCCGGTAGAAACCGTTGACGCACATATTCTACTGCTCTTTTTTCCATCCCTGCAAAAACGGAAACCAGGTGTTCGGGTATAACATGGTGCTGCAAGGACAAGGCAACGCCGGGTCTGGCTGAGCCAGCAGCACAACCACAGACAGAATTAATTACCAGCAATACAGTTTCCCCGGGCTTATCCATCAGTGCTTCATCCACGTCTTCCAGTGTAATTAATTCCTTAAATCCCACTGCCGTTAATTCTTCCCGCATATACTGAACCGCTTGCGGATCATATGTGGGTCTATATTGAATATCATATTTATCCATAATTTAACCTCTCACAAATAAATTAAATTAATTGTTCAATCTAAGGTTCTTACATAAAACCCAGCTCCAGTTTTGCTTCATTACTCATCATTTCCGGGGTCCAGGGGGGATCCCAAACCACCTCCACCTTTGCGTCCGAGATTCCATCCACGGATTTTGCTTTTTCCGCCACACCTCCAGGCAGCGTCCCGGCTACCGGACATCCCGGGGAGGTTAGAGTCATTTTAATATGGGCAACCTTAAGAGAGTCTATAAAAATATCGTAAATTAAACCTAATTCATAGATATCCACCGGAATTTCAGGATCATAACAGGTTTTGATAATTTCAACAATTTTTTCTTTTAATTTCTCTTCTTCGTTTTTCTGGGTCATGTATAATTACCTGCTTTTTTTAGAGATTTAAAATTCTTTCTTCAATCGTTCATTTATGGCATTGCGGATAAATTCCTGTACCGGTTGCAGGTTAATTTTGTTCAAAATTTCTTCTGCAAAAGCTGAACGGAGCAGGGTGAAAGCATCAGCTTCATTTATTCCCCGTTGCCTCATATAATAAATTGCATCTTCGTCCAGCTGACCTACAGTGGCGCCATGGGTACATTTAACATCATCGGCAAATATCTTCAACTGGGGCTTGGAATCAATTTCCGCCTTGTCACTGAGAAGTAAATTTTTATTGGATTGAAATGCATTGGTTTTCTGAGCATCTTTCTCTACAAAAATGGTGCCGCTGAATACTGCCCGGGCAGAATCGGTAAGGATTCCCTTGTACATTTCATTGCTGATGCTGTTTGGTTTCAAATGGTCAAT
>Ga0315555_1003094_pt1 | contig 11509 bp, 11 predicted proteins | sample SalMarSW160380MG_FD_202113 | JGI IMG/M metagenome (GOLD analysis project Ga0315555, IMG submission 202113) | Salt marsh sediment microbial communities from the Plum Island Ecosystem LTER, Massachusetts, United States - Salt Marsh Sediment SW1603-80 ...
GAGAAGAAAAAGATGAACTTTCCCTCCATCCTTAACCCTGACTTTTCCGTTCTTGACATACCTGCCTGCGAGTAATACCCTTCTCATCAGCAAATCATCATGACCAGCCGAGCGAAGAACGAAATTAAAGCGTACGGGATACGCGTGCTCCAGTCGCGCCATCCGGAAATAAGAAGGCTCAAACGCCTCCACGCCCCCTCTGTCCACGGCAACAAACACTGGGTGTCGAGCTGGTTGCTCATGGATTACTTGAGGCGCCATCCCTTGCCGGAGGGATCTCGTGTTATGGAGATAGGATGCGGTTGGGGTTTGGCAGGCATTTACTGTGCAAAAAAACACGGCGCCATCGTAACGGGTGTCGACACGGACCCCGAGGTCTTTCCGTACCTACTCCTCCACGCAGCGATCAACAAGGTAGACATTGCCACGCTTCATAAAAAATTCAATAAATTAAAAGAAACGGATTTGCAGGATATCGATGTCGTGATTGGTGCGGACATTTGCTTTTGGGATAAGATGGTCTATCCACTCAAGAGGTTTATCCGCAGGGCACTGAACGCGGGCGTGCAATTGGTAATCATCGCCGACCCGGGCAGGTCGCCCTTTGAGAAGATAAGCAAATACTTTGTTAAAAAACGAAACGGAGAAATCTTGCAGTGGAAAGTACAGCGCCCGCGAAACATTCAGGGGCAATTGCTTAAGATAAATAGCCAGGGTGGGGAAAAGGGGGGTTATCAATGAAAAAAATTCTATCGAACCTTTTCCAATGGCAATTGTCCAGGGAGACCCTCGTAGCAATCATCGCCGGATTCGTCGTCATCGGCCTCTCGGCTGCGATGATACCAACCCGCCATTGCCCCTGGTTGAGCATACTGATCAGGGACATCGGGCAAATATTCCTGGTGGGAATCCTCTTCCCCCTCGTATATATTCTGCGCTCAGGCAATAGGTTCGCTGAGTTCGGTCTCAGCCTCAAGAGATGGTACATCTTCCTGCCGATCAATCTGGTACTTGGTGCGCTTTTGCTCTTCATGTTCCTGTCCGAAAGTCCACCACCGACCGATTTCAGCTTGACCGCGCCGGTCGTGTGGAAAGGGGCCTTTGTCATAGTCGCGGTGTTCTTTGAATTGGTGTTCTTTTATGGATTTCTCAGGACTCTATTCGAAAAGGCTTTTGGTATGGTCCCGGGGATCATCCTCGCCGCCCTCTTCTACTCCTTCCACCATATAGGATTTCAGCCGGAGTATGGTAAACTCATCTTCGTAGGGTTGCTCTATGCCCTTGTGTACCGCTTGGGGAACAGTGCGTTGCTGCTCTACCCGTTCTTCCTGGGAGTGGGGGGAACCTACGACGTCTTAATACAGTCACAGGCAGTTTCTCCTATTCACTATCCCGAAATCAGAACCGTTTATCTTTTTATTCTTATTCTGGCTGCGGTGATGTGGACATGGAAAAAGGCAGCGGTCTCGGGAGTTGCTCAAAAGAAAAATCAAGGCCAGACCTCGACCATTATCTAGAGAGCTGAGACATTTTCTATTGCAAGGCCTGACACCATACAGTGCTTTAGCTAATAAGGGAACATTTGACTGAAATCTCATGAAAAAAACAGATCATCGTAACAACACAGAGACATCGATGCAATATGACGACGAGAAGCAGATACACGTACCGTACTGTTTTGGGTGCAGTCCCGACAATCCTCTTGGTCTAAAAATCAATTTTACCATTAAGGATAATGTCGTTCTAGGCGAGTTTACTTCGCACACATATCATATGGGCCCGCCTGAGGCGGTGCATGGCGGTATCATTGCAACGCTTATAGACGAATCGATTTCTTTTTTCGGAAGAGGTGTCTTAAAAGAAGATGTGAGAACTATGAGATTGGAAATTGTCTACAGAAATCAGGCCCCCATCGGAGAACGAATGTGGGTTGAGGCCCGTCTACAAGAAGAAAAAAGAAGAAAGCTTATAATAACAGCTCAGGTGTATACTGAAGAGAACACCATTGCTGAAGCAACAGGTACATTATATAAAGCAAAGAAGAAACAAGTGGGAACACTCAACGCGTAGAACTGATATTCCACAAGATCAGCCAAAAGTCGAGGTCTAACTCTACTTCACAAAGTTTAGAGATAGTTCAGTTTTAACAAGGAGTTATTATTGGAATTCTTGGAGGAATTTTCTTAATTGCCTTCCATTATATTGCCTATGGGTTTAGCCTTGATAAATCTTGAATTCTTGGAATTGTTGGGATTTTTTTGGAATATACGCGCTAAAAAATTACAAGGGTAACCTGTTAATAGGTGAAGATAGTGTAGAGGTAGATGGTCAAAGGATACCTGCGTTTGCAATAAGAGAGATAGTGGCGGAGGAAAGGGGGTGGAAGATTACAATAAAAACCTGGGTAGACAAAGATGCGGTGATCTATCTTGCAGATTCCCTAGTATTTAGCAATAAAGAAAAACTAGAAAGAATATACAAGGAATTAGTTGAATTAAAGAAGAAGAATCAAGGTTAGACCTCGACTCTTAACTAATTACGTAAGGAAAGATGAAAGAGGGCTAAAGTTTTTGGCCCTCTTTCTATTTTGCCTTGGAGATCTTGCACACAATGCCCCGGAGCGTCGGGGTGCCCATCTCGCTGCCAGCGGGCACATGGTCTGCTGTCAGCATATTGATATTCGCCTCGTGCCAGCCGTACTGCCCTTCCGGCCCCTCCTCGGGAAACCACCAGGCATAATCGACCCCTGCCACGCGCGGGTCTATATCAGCGGTCACATGCGCCTGCTGTTTGATGCGCCCCTGCTTGGTCTCGATATCGACCCAGTCGCCATCCCCGATACCATGCCGTCGGGCCGTGTCAGGGTGCAGCCATACCACCGGATTGGGGTGGGCATCACGCAGCGGGGCTATCTGCCTGCCGCCGGAGTGGCGAAAGGGGGCCGATTTCCACGACGTGAGTACTAAAGGGAATTCCTCTACCAGATCAGGAGCGCTTAGGGGCATCCCCTCAGGTTCACGATATACCGGAATGGGGTCGAATCCCCATTCCTTGAGCCGATCAGAGAAGAGCTCCGCCTTTCCCGAAGGGGTGGCAAACCCGTCCCTTTCGTGTTTACGATATTCCTTCTCCCCCTGAAGCACCCCGATCTCCCTGAACTCCTCAAAGGTCAGACCCGCAGGCTCTAAGATGAAGTCCAGGCACTCCGTCTCCTTCTCCCAGAAGTACTCCGCTAAATCCAGGCGCTCGGCAAGGCCCCGCATGATCTCATAATCGGACCGGCACTCGCCGACCTGGGCGACCTTCTGCTGCACCTGGACCACGGGATAATAGGGCGGGGCCACGATATCATTAAACTCCAGATAGGTGCCCACAGGCAGGACGATATCGGCCATCGCGGCGGTCGGCGTCATAAACATATCGGCCACTGCCAGAAAATCCATCCTCTTGAACGCCTGATAGACCTCCTGGGCATTGCTGTAGGTCAAGAGCATGTTCCCCCCCTGGATGAACCCCGCATGGATCGGATAGGGGTCTGCGTGAAGGACGGCCTTGACAATGGTCTGCGGGAGGGCATAGTACGCCATGGGGAGCATGCCGGTCGCGGCATCCAGCCTCTTGGCGCGCTCCTCTTTGGAGATCTTATCGCGCAGATCGAGTTCAGGGGACCCCAGGGGGTTGAGGATGCCGGTAGATGAACAGGCCACTTCCCCCCCCGGCACGCCGAGGTTGCCGGTAATGGCCCGCAGGATAGCGACGGCGCGCGCTGTCTGCACGTTATTCATATTGTGATCAATGGCGTTTCCTATCTGAATAACCCCTGGCTTATGGGTCGCATAGAGGGCCGCTGCTTTTTTGATATCGGCCGCCTTCACCCAGGTTATCCCCTCGACAATATCCGGCGCGTACTTGTGGACGTGCTCTTTCAGCTCCTCAAACCCCACGGTCCAATCGCGAACAAATGCCTTGTCGTACAAACCATCAGTGATAATCGAATTGATCATCCCCAGGGCCAAGGCCAGGTCCGATCCCGGCCTCGGCTGTAACCAAATTGCCGCCCTCTGCGCTAAATCGATCCTCCGGGGATCAACAACGATCAGCTTGGCCCCCTTATCAAGGGCCTGCACGGTCTGCTCGTATTCCCCGATCCTGGTCTCGGCCAGGTTGGCCCCCCACACCACGATGCACGCGGGGGGATTGGCATAATCCGGCACTGGGGTATACCCGTAGGTCAGCACGCTCCCGTGGACCCTCGGCACATAGCACACCGACGCCATGGAGGCGATATTGGGTGCGCCAAAGGCATTGGCAAAGCGCGCCAGGTAAGTCCCCTGGAACCCCCCTTTAAACGACCCGCGCATAAAGACCAGGCTTTCAGCACCATAAGAGGTCTTCGTCTTGATGAACCCCTCCGCAACGGTATCGAGGGCCTCATCCCACGAGACCCGCTGCCATTTGCCTTCCCCGCGCTCCCCTGCACGCTTGAGGGGATGTGTGAGTCGGTCGGGGTGATGGAGATATGCCAAGGAGGCCTTGCCTTTGACGCACAACACACCCTTGTTGACCGGGCTTGCAGGGTCCCCCTCGATCCTGGTGATGCTATCGCCTTGCATATGGATCAGCACCCCGCACCCTGACTGACAGTGCCCGCAGGTGCTTTTAACTATCTTCGTATTCATATTGGCTTCGCTCCTTCAAGAAAAACCTCTTTAGTCAAATGTATCAAAGATCGCCCTTTTCCACAACCATCTGCTAATCATTCTGAGGGATGGGCAGGTAAACGGTATCCCCGTAAAGGGGTTAAAAGTATGGAGCCAGAAAGCATTAAATCAACCCCTTGACATTTGTCCCGTGATTTGGTTTGCTTAGCAAGCGCTTCTGTCATCAACCCACTCATGGACCGGAGCGCAAGGGGAAATAAAAAAAGGGGAGGAGTCTTATGGTCAATATTTCTATTTTGGTGCCGTTGTTGGCGCTCGTGGCAGGCATCTTGATCCTGGTTATGCCCAAGATGCTGCACTACATTGTTGCTATCTATCTCATTCTGTACGGTATTGTCAGTCTCGGTCTCCTGAAATAGGAGGTATGAGGGTCCACGGGGTCCGCCTCGCTCTGTCGCTATTCCCGCATCGGGATCTGGCTAAAGAGCCACCTCCGGCGGCCGCAATCCTTATCTCTATATTGCAGAGCGGGATGTATCCTCTCTCATGGGGAGAGGAAAGATGGCGGATATAATTTTCTCGGTAAAAACAATAAAATCCGACTCCTAAAATAACAAATCGGGGTAGTGTCATGAAACTCGGCAAAATCTATCTTCTGTTTCATCCGATAGCTGTCCATTTTACCAACGCCCTGTTCCCGGTCGCGTTCTTCTTCCTTGTCCTGTACCTCATTTTCCGTCTGGAATCCTTCAGGTACACCTATTTTTATATCCTGGCCTTGGCGACCATCTCAAGTCCCATTGCCTATTTCACAGGGATCGTTGACTGGAAACAGCGATACAAGGGGGCAAAAACGAGCACCTTTGTCAAGAAGATCCGCTCCGGGATAGCCTTGATTGTCGTGGGTATCGTCTGTACTGCCTGGTACGGCACCTATCCGGATCTACTGGACACCGCCGGCGTGGGGACCATCCTTTTTCTAGGGTTAAACCTCTCCACGCTCCCCCTCACCGTTGCCCTCGGCCATCTGGGCGGCAAGCTCGTCTTCATGGTGCAGCGTTAAACAACAGCAAACTGCATGTTGACGCAGACCTGAGGCCAACCCTATCCCCTGCACGCCCCTCAAGAAGGGATAGGCGGGGTTTCAAATACGAAGGAAGGGGTGAAAAATGAAAAAGCAACGGATAATCATGGGGGTTGTGCTGTTGGTGTTGCTGGCGGGCGTGGCCGTCACTATTGCCCAAACACAATACGCAGTCCTTGAAGTCAAGATGCGTGAAGTTCAACGATCAGAAAGTCAGATAACAATAGCGTGGTTGGCTAAAATCAAGAATAACACCGATACGGCCCAACGGGTATTGGTAAGAATTCAGTTCTTGGATAAAGATGGATTTCAACTTTTCGACGCTGTAGCTGAAACTATCCTTCAACCCGGAACAATAACCTCTGTTACCGATAATAGAACGATCGACATTGAGATGTACGCACAGATCAAAAGCATCCAGGCAACGGTAGACTGATCAAATTAGTGTGCTAAAATTCCTATCCGGCGCAACCTTCTCGCAGCATGGCAAAAACCCGAGCACCCGAGCCCATCGAGCTTCCCATCGACGGCACCCTAGACCTGCATACGTTTCATCCGCGTGAAGTAAAAGAACTGGTACCGGATTACCTCGCCGCCTGTCAAGAACAGGGTATCCTTCAGGTGCGGATCATTCATGGAAAGGGCACGGGTGCCCTCAGGCGGACGGTCCACGCCGTACTTTCCCGGCTGCCCATAGTGACTTCGTTCCGTTTAGGGGGCGAAGGGGCCGGTGAATGGGGGGCGACCATCTGCTTCCTGCAGCCAGCGAAGGCACGACCACTGAAAAGAAAAGATTAGGCAATGGGTTGTGTTGCTTGTTGTATCATTGAGGTGTTTCTGTTAAAAATAAGGTATAGTCTGACCTTCTTCACAAAAAAAGTTAATAATAATCAAGGAGGTAATGATCATGCCGAATTGTCACGAGATGAAAAAAGGGGAGGTGTATGTCTGTGGGGACTGCGGTCTTGAGCTACAGGTGGTAAAGGAATGCAAAGATGCCGGCACCCCGGCAGAAGAATGCGGCTGCCACGCAACTGCTGATCCCTGCTCCATCGCGTGCTGTGGCACGGAGTTGGTGAAAAAACAATCCTAAGCCCTGCCCTGTGCCCTGGTCTGCGTGCTGAGGTCGGGAGCCTATAAGGGCCTGGCTGATAGAGACCTTACAGGAGCCCGCGCATACGCGCCGCCTTCACCAGGCCCCAGGGCCCGGTCATCATCATATTGCCTCCGGGGGCAGGCAGATCATGCGCAAGCCCTGTTTCCTGCATCATACCCCTCTTGGGGCCGGTAACGGCGATCTGTGGTAGCTCTTGTGTCGCGGTCAGGACAAAGGCCCCGTGCCCCCCATCATCATAAATCTCCTCATTGCCGACGCGTCCCTGGGGAAACCTGGTGAGATAATCCTTTAATTTCTGAGGGGTCAGGAGGGAGGTGTGGTGTTCGAGAAGCCCCTGAACCTCCCCCTCGATGATGAGGGCCATGATGGTGTGGCCGTTGCCCATATTGACCACCACGTGCGGTCCCCCATCGTCTCCCGAAGCCCCTAAGATGGCTGAGAGGGCGGTGTCCATCACCATGACCGTGGCCCCTCCCTCCGACTGCGCCCGATGGGCCGCGGAGAGCATGCGCAGGTAGTATGGGGGGATCTCTTCCTGCAGATAAGCGAGCCCGGAAAACCCCTTCCCCTGTTCCAGGGCCTGCCGAAAACAAGAAAACCTGAAGACCCGGTCGGATTCTCCCCGGGGGGAAGAGCCGTGATCCTGTACGGCAAGGGCGGTGAGGGCGACCCCCTCCCCTTCATCATAGGCCCCAAAGATCTTCATGATGAACGGGATATCGATCTCCCGAAGCTCCACCGCATCACCGGCAAAGTCCGCAGGCCTACTCGGCACCACCTCCACCCCCATCTCCCGCACCTGGTCGAGGTCATCCCGGATGGTCCGGGCCGCCCCCTCGGTCATAGAGACCCGATTGCCTCTGTCGACATGCTTTTTTAAAACCGGGCCGATCCTGCCCCCGCCGATGGTATCTCCCTGAATAAAGAGATCACCGGTGAGTCTTTCGAGCCTTGAGCCCCATACACGGGAGGGGGAGGGGATGACAAGCTGGGGGTTGTTCTCTTCTTCTCGACGAGCCTGATAGAGGAGAATATCTTGGGTCCCGGCCCCGATATCAATGGCCAGGATACACGGGGGGGATGTCACTCTTCTTCCTCAATGGCCTCCAGATTCCCATCGATCCGCTCCAGTCGTAACTTCATCTCGCAATATGAACAGTAGACCTCGTCCCCCTTCTTTTCATCCCCGTCTAAGGGGATCTCCGCCTCGCAATAGGGGCAGTACGTCTCTCCTTTTGGCATGCTATCCTCCTGGATCCTGGTACTGAAAGTCAAAAACGAGTGCGTCTTTAAACGTTGATTATAACGCATTTTCCCCGAGAGGAAAAGAGCAGGACAGTACTTGGTGCATTCAAGGCGATGATGCACGCCGCACGCATTATTGAATATTCCGATGATATGCATGCAGGGAGCGTACCGTGCCCTTGCCGAGACGGTAGGCGGCAATACCCTTGGCAGCGGCGAGGGCGGCGGCGAGGGTGGTGATATAAGGCACCTTATACTTGATGGCGGCCTTGCGGATGTAGGAATCGTCGTGTTTGCTCAACCTGCCGCTCGGCGTATTGATGATGAGGTCGATCTCTTTATTCATGATCCCATCGACGATGTTGGGCCTGCCATCGTGCATCTTGAGGATGAGTTCCGAGAGGACCCCGTGTTCTTCCAAAAAAGCATGCGTCCCTTCGGTGGCCTTGATCTGGAAGCCCAATTGGTGAAACTCCCGGGCAACTTCCAAGACGGCCGGTCTTTCCCGTTGAGCGACGGTGATCAGGACAGTCCCCTCCGCAGGGAGGCGCTGACCAGCGGCCTCCTGCGATTTGAAAAAGGCGAGACCGAAGGAGTCGGCCAATCCCAGGACCTCTCCCGTGGAGCGCATCTCAGGACCCAGGATGGGATCGACCTCCGGAAACATCGAGAAGGGGAAGACAGCCTCTTTCACCCCGAAGTGAGGAATGGTCCTGGGCGCAATGCCTAATTCGGAGAGCTTCTTGCCGAGCATGATCTGGGTTGCCAGCCGCGCCATGGGAATGTTGCAGACCTTGGAGACCAAGGGCACGGTACGGGAGGCCCGGGGATTGGCCTCAAGGACATATACGGTATCTGCGGCAAGAGCGTACTGGATATTCATCAAACCGACTACATTGAGCTCCATGGCGATCCTTCTCGTATAATCATGGATCGTCTCTACATGCTTCGAGGAAATGCTGATAGGGGGGATCACGCAGGCCGAGTCACCGGAGTGGATGCCGGCAAGCTCGATGTGCTCCATCACTGCGGGGACAAAGGCGTCGGTACCGTCGGCAATGGCGTCGGCCTCGGCCTCGATGGCATTGGCGAGGAATTTGTCGATCAAGATAGGGCGCTCGGGAGTCACGCCGACGGCCACGGTGACGTAGTGCTTGAGCATCTCCTCGTCATAGACCACCTCCATGCCCCGGCCGCCGAGGACGTATGACGGCCGGACCATCAAGGGGTAGCCGATTCGCCCGGCAACCTCGACGGCCTGCTCCAGGGTGCTCGCCATGCCGGACTCGGGCATGGGAATGTTTAACTGACCCATCATCTGACGGAAGCGGTCGCGGTCCTCGGCCAGATCGATGACATCCGGTGCAGTCCCGATGATCGTAACCCCTGCCTGGGACAGCTCATTGGCGATGTTTAAGGGGGTCTGTCCGCCGAACTGGACGATGACCCCCTCTGGTCTCTCCTTCTCATAGATGCTCAAGACATCCTCGATCGTGAGCGGCTCAAAGTACAGCTTGTCTGAGGTATCATAGTCGGTCGAAACGGTCTCGGGATTGCAGTTGACCATGATGGATTCGAAGCCCTCGTCGCGAATCGCAAAGGCCGCATGCACGCAGCAGTAGTCGAACTCGATCCCCTGGCCGATGCGGTTGGGGCCGCTGCCGAGGACCATAATCTTGCGCCTCGTGCTGGTCTCGACCTGATCAGGGGCGTTGTAGGTGGAGAAATAGTAGGCCGCGTCCTCCACACCGCTGACCGGCACGGGCTCCCACCCTTCAACCATGCCGAGGGAGGATCGCCGCTCGCGGATTCGCGGCTCCGGGGTCTTGAGGAGTTGGGAGAGATACCGATCCGCAAATCCGTCCTTTTTGGCCTGGATCAAGAGCTTGTCAGGGAGGTCTTTCCCCTTGTATTGAAGGATCTCCTCTTCGAGCGCGACGAGCTCCTTCATCTGCTCGATAAACCACGGCTTGATGTAGGTTGCCCGATACAACTCATCCACGCCGGCTCCCTTGCGCAGCGCCTCGTACATGATAAACTGCCGCTCGCTCGACGGCTCCACCAGGAGCGTCATCAACTCATCGAGGGGTCTCTCATGGAAGTCCTTGGCAAACCCCAGTCCATAGCGGCCGATCTCCAGGGACCGGATGGATTTTTGGAAGGCCTCTTTATACGTCTTGCCGATGCTCATCACCTCGCCGACGGCGCGCATCTGGGTGCCGAGCTTGTCCTCGGCATCCGCGAACTTCTCGAAGGCCCACCGGGCGAACTTGACCACCACATAGTCCCCCCACGGGGTGTATTTGTCCAGCGTCCCCTCCCGCCAATAGGGGATCTCATCGAGGGTCAGTCCGGCGGCGAGCATCGAGGAGATCAGGGCGATAGGGAACCCCGTGGCCTTGGAGGCCAGGGCAGAAGAGCGGGAGGTCCTGGGGTTGATCTCAATCACCACGACGCGCCCGGTCTCGGGATCATGGGCGAACTGGATGTTGGTGCCGCCGATGACCCGGATCGCCTCCACGATGGCGTAGGAGTACTGCTGAAGGCGCCCCTGCAGCTCGGGATCGATGGTGAGCATGGGGGCGGTACAATAGGAGTCCCCGGTATGCACGCCCATGGCATCGACATTTTCGATAAAGCAGACGGTGATCATCTGGTTTTTGGCGTCGCGCACCACCTCGAGTTCCAGCTCCTCCCACCCCAGGACCGACTCCTCTACCAGGATCTGGCCCACGAGACTTGCCGATAGGCCCCTGCTGGCCACAATACGCAACTCCTCGACGTTGTAGACCAGACCTCCTCCGGTGCCCCCAAGGGTATAAGCCGGGCGGATGACCACGGGATAGCCGAGCTCACCGGCAATCCGCTCAGCGTCTTCCACGCTATAGGCGATCTCGCTTCTCGGCATCTCGATGCCCAGCCGGTTCATGGTCTCCTTGAAGGCGAGCCGGTCCTCCCCGCGTGTGATGGCGTCGATCTCGACCCCGATGATCTTGACGCCGTATTTTTCGAGCGCACCCGAGCGCGCCAGCTCGGAGCTGAGGTTCAGCCCTGTCTGACCGCCCAGATTGGGCAGTAAGGCATCGGGCCGCTCCGCTTCGACGATCTCCACCATGGTCTGAAGGTTGAGCGGCTCGATATAGGTAACATCCGCCATGCCCGGGTCTGTCTGGATGGTGGCGGGGTTCGAATTGACGAGCACGATCTGATATCCCAGCGAGCGGAGGGCCTTGCAGGCCTGGGTGCCGGAGTAATCAAACTCGCAGGCCTGTCCAATGACGATGGGCCCTGAACCAATAATCATCACCTTTTTGATATCCTCACGTTTCGGCATGCGCAGGCTCCTTATTCCTTGAGTAGTATGCGCTCTCTGTCAGTCCGATTGAAGCCAAGACCATCAGG
>Ga0315555_1003097_pt1 | contig 11503 bp, 9 predicted proteins | sample SalMarSW160380MG_FD_202113 | JGI IMG/M metagenome (GOLD analysis project Ga0315555, IMG submission 202113) | Salt marsh sediment microbial communities from the Plum Island Ecosystem LTER, Massachusetts, United States - Salt Marsh Sediment SW1603-80 ...
CTTGGGGAAGGTGTCGTCCTTGCGGGTAAAGCCCTCGCCCATGTTGAAAAGCCGGGCGATATTATTTAGCCTCTCCCCGATGCGCTGTATTTCCGCCCCGGTGAATTTAAGGCCGGTGGCGGCGCCGACCAGGTCGGCAGTGTTCTGGCAGGCGATAGCGGGTACGGCCATGTCGAGGAGGAAGGCGCACATCGGGGCGCAGTCGCAGGTGACGGAGCGGACATCCTGGTTCCACTTGGTCAGCCGCCCCTTGCCTTTGGTGGCCAGCCTGTCCACCTTCTCCGGGATGGGCACGTCGAAGATTTCCTGGTAGGCGTACCCCCGGTTGTGGTCGGCGCCGGTGTAGGACGTGGCGTAGTTCAGGCCGTGCGCCTTGGCGCCGCGCACGTCGTAGGCGGGCAGCTCCAGCCCCTTGACCTGCATGGCGTAGTCGGCGGTGCCTTTACCCACTTTGGCGGCGGCCTGCTTAGTCCCCTGTCCCAGGAGCTCGCCCAGGCCTTCCTGATAAGCTATACGGCGCAGCATCTCGATGACGGCGGCGTGGTTGCCGAACTTGAGGTCGAGGCCGCCGGTGTCCTTTTTCGTCAGTATCCCCTTCTCGTAGAGCTCCATCGCCCAGCCGATGGCCACCCCCGCCGAGATGGTATCGATGCCGTACTCGTCGCAGAGACGGTCGGCGGCGATGACGGCGGGCAGGTAGTCCACCCCGCAGGTGCTCCCCAGCGAGTAGGTCGACTCGAACTCCGGCCCCTCGGAGAGGTAGCCGGCGTAAGGCCCGGACGTCACCAGCTTGACCTGCGAGCAGCCCACCGGGCAGTCGTGGCAGTGGGCGCGGGTGATAATGGCGGTGTCCTGCGCCTGGCGGCCCAGCCCCGGTATCATGTTCACCTGTCCGGTGGCCGACCAGTTCTTGATGGAAAATATGCCCATCTCGCTCATGGCGTCCACAATCATCGGCGTGCCCGCCTTGGCGAACTCGGTATAGAGCACGGGGCTGGCCTTCATGGCCTTATTCATGGTCTGTCGCGCCTTTTTGAAGGCCTCGGCGTCGGCGATATCGGGCTTTTTATGCCCGCGTACGGCGATGGCCTTGAGGTTCTTGGAGCCCATCACCGCCCCCAGCCCCTTGCGCCCCGCCGCCCGCCGCTCGTTGACGATGCAGGCCAGGGGGACGCCTTTCTCACCGGCGGGGCCGATGCAGGCGATGCGGTAGTTGAGGTCGCCCAGCTCCTCCTTGATGAAGAGCTGGGTATCCGTGGTCATCATGCCGCTGAACTTCTCGGCGCTGCGGAACTTGACCTCGCCCTCCTTGACGGAGATATAGGTGGGTCGTTCGGCCCTGCCCTGGATGATGAGCATGTCGTAGCCGGCCCGTTTCAGCTCGGTGGGGAACTCGCCCCCGGCCAGGGCCATGCCCACCGCCCCGGTCAGCGGGGACTTGGCCACCACCGCCATGCGGCTGGCGCAGGACGCCCCCGTGGCCGTCAGCGGCCCCAGGGCGAAGATGAGCCGGTTGGCCGGGTCGAGGGCGGGGGTGCCCGGTTTTACCTCGTCGTAGAGGTATTTAATGGCGAAACCGGCCCCGCCGAGATAGTTCCTGACCAGCTCCTCGGTAACGGCTTCCTCTTTGTATGTTTTTTTGCCAAGGTCTACTCGCAGTATTTTGCCCGTATAGCCACCTCTATACATGGCACACCTCCTATGTATTTATTTGGCTTAGCTCCGTAAGTTATCAATTTGATGTCGTTTTAATCTCTTATTTCGCCTGTCGGTGTTATATATTCCCACCCGAGCCGCCCTCGCGGCATCCGCTGCTTATCCCTTAGTTTTACCCCACCCCTCTCCATTATATCTTTGTAAGGCAGATATTTTTCCTCCTATCCGGGGTAGCGAGAAGGGGTGCCAACCCCTTCTTATCTATTCCCCCTTCCCTTCATCAATTCCCAAGGGAAGGGGGCCAGGGGGATAGGTTCAACAATCCTCACTCAGACCATGGCGCTGCCGCCGTTGACGACCAGGTAATGCCCCGTGACGAAATCGGAATCGGACGAGGCCAGGAAGACCGCCGCGCCCGGCAGGTCGGCGGGCTCCTCGCGGCGCTTCAGCGCCTGCATATCGATAGTGGCCTCGAACGCCCCGTCGTTGCCGTCCTGACCCAGGCTGGCCTCGGTGGCCGTAAACCCCGGGGCGATGCTGTTGACGTTGATGCCGGCCGGCCCCAGCGCCCGCGCCAGGCACTGGGTGAGCGTGTAAACGGCCGACTTGCTGCAGGCGTAGGCCAGGAGATCGACGGCCCCCGGTAACTTGAAGACATCCGAGGCGACGTTGATAATCTTGCCCCTGCCCGCCTTTTTCATCAGGGGGGCGATGGCCTTGCAGCAGAGATAGGTGCCGCGCACGTTGATTTCGAACATGCGGTCCCAGTCCTCTACCGTCCAGGCGTCCCACTCCCGCCGCCCCACACCATAGTACCTGGCGGCGTTATTGAGGAGGATGTCCACCCGGCCGTAGCGCCGGATGACCTCCCCGGCCATTTGCTGGGTATCTTTTTCCTCGGAGATATCGGTGCGGATGGCGTAGGCCTCCCCGCCCTGAGACCTTATGGCCGCGGCGGTGGCCTCGGCCCGCTCCTCCGATATATCGGGCAGGAGCAGTCTGGCGCCCTCCTCGGCGAAGCGCCGCGCGAAGGCCTTGCCCAGGCCGCGGCCCGCCCCGGTGATGATGGCCACTTTATCCTTGAGTAACGGCGACATGCGCGCCTCCTTTCCCGGCTTATCTCCTGCCCGCAACTGGGCTGATTTTACATCCGTGCCGTGGCGGCGGTCAATACGCCCCGGCGCCGCAGTAAAGATTGACAATCACCGGAAAGAATTGTAAGCTTCTAGGGGAGCTAACCTGTTAGAAAAATTCCCATTTTTATCTAAGGAGGATATACACATGGCACATGGCTTCATGGGGAAAATTCTCTGGGTAGATCTTGCCAAAAAGCAGACCAAGGAAGAGCCGCTCGACGAAAAGACGGGCCGCGATTTCCTGGGAGGCTACGGTCTGGGCGCCAGGATTCTCTTCAACCGCCAGAAGCCCGGTGTCGACCCGCTGGGGCCGGAGGCAATCCTGGGTATCACCACCGGCGTCCTCACCGGCACCGACGCCCTGGGCGGTTCCCGCTACGTCATGGTGGGCAAGTCGCCGCTGACGGGTGGCTGGGGCGACGCCAACTCCGGCGGCAATGTCGGCCCGTATTTAAAGTTTGCCGGCTACGACGCCGTCTTCTTCACCGGCATCGCCGACAAGCCCGTCTATCTGCTCATCGATAACGGCAAGGCCGAGATAAAAGACGCCGCCCATCTCTGGGGCAAGGATACCTTCGAGACCCAGGACATCCTGCGGGAGGCCCACGGCAAAGACCTGGAGGTGGCCTGTATCGGGCCCTCGGGAGAGAAGGTATGCCTCGTCTCCGCGATAATGAACAATAAAGGCCGCGCCGCCGCCCGCTCCGGCCTGGGCGCCGTAATGGGCTCCAAGAAGCTCAAGGCCATTGCCGTGAAGGGTAGTATGAAGGTGCCCGTGGCCGACCCCGAGAAGTCCAAGGCGATGAGGAAAAATCACCTGGCGAATATGGGCCCGCGGGCGCCTTTTGTCGGCCAGTTCGGAACCCCGTTTCTCTTCAATATGTGCTGTGAGGTCGACGACGCCCCCTGCAAGAACTGGGCGGGCGCGGCGGTAATCGATTTCCCCGCCTACAAAGACATCGGCGCCGAACCGGTGATTGCACTGCAGGAGAGACAATACGGCTGCTGGCACTGCCCCATCGCCTGCGGCGGGCACATGAAGGCAAGCACGGGGGAGTATAAATACGAGGCCGGCGCCCACAAGCCCGAGTACGAGACGCTGGCCATGTTCGGCGCCAACTGCCTGAATAACCATCTGGAGTCGATTGTCAAAATAAACGATATCTGCAACCGCTACGGCCTGGATACCATCTCGGCCGGGGCATCTATCGCCTTCACCATCGAGTGCTACGAGAACGGCCTCATCACCAAGCAGGACACCGGCGGCCTGGAGATGACCTGGGGCAACCATAAGTCCATCGTGGCCATGACGGAGAAGCTGGCCAGGCGCGAGGGCTTCGGCAACATCATCGCCGACGGCGTCAAGAAGGCCGCGGCGAAAATCGGCAAGGGCTCGGAGAAGTACGCCATGCATGTCGGCGGGCAGGAGTTCCCGGCGCATGACTCGCGGGGTGGCCCCAGCTTTGCCATCGGCTACGCGACGGAGCCGACCCCGGGACGCCATACCCAGGCCGGGGAGGGCCCGCTGCCGGAAGGGGCCCTACCAGAGTTCGACCCGAATGCCCTGAAGGGGCGGGGCAAGCCCCACAAGATGGGCGCCAACATCACCCAGGTCTATAACGCCGCCGGCATATGCATGATTGTCCTCGGGGACGGCTACGGCAACTTCGACCAGTTTATGGAGGCCCTGCAGACCGTCACCGGCTGGGATATCACCAAGGACGAGCTGCTCAAGACCGGTGAGCGCATCGACGCCATGCGGCAGGCCTTCAACGTCCGCGAGGGGCTCAAGACCCCCTGGAAGTTCCCCGACAGGATGATGGGCATACCGCCCAAGAAGGAAGGCCCCCGCGCCGGTATCACCATCAACGCGGAGGAGACCTTCAACGAGTACCTGCAGGAAATGGACTGGGATGTCAAGACGGGCAAGCCCAGCAAGAAGCGGCTGGAGGAGCTCGGCCTGGACGACGTGGCCCAGGCGCTCTACGCCTAGACAGGCCGCATCACCGCCCAAAATCTTAAACAAAAGGGCCCCCGGGTTACCGGGGGCCCCGCTTTTTAGCCGTGGGCGTGGTCGTGGGCGGAATTATTGCCCACCCACAACAGCGGAAAGACGATATCGGAAAAGCAGCAGGGTAGCCACACCGCCAGGAAGAGAAATACCAGGATGATGGGCAGCAGCGGCAGCCAGTCGGCCGTGCCGAAGGCGGTGAAGCCGAAGAGTGAGGCCCAGGTGCTCAGCAGCACGTGGCCCAGGTGGGGCAGCTTCGTCCGCGGCCGGAAACAGCCGATGATGATGCCGATAACGGCGGCGGAATTCACCACAACCCACTCGGGGACGCCGATATAGGGCATTATCTCGGTCTGGATAAAGGGCAGGTGAAAATGCATGTCTATCTGCAGGCTCTGCCCCTCCAGGTAAGGGATGATGGCATCGCTCAGGGTGGCGATGCCGATGGAACCCACGTAGCCGATGATAAACACCAGCCAGAGCCGGCCCGGCCGGTTACGGCGGTATATGGACGTGGTTACCAGGGCGCTGAAGACGACGTGGAGGGGATGAAAGATATAAAACAGGGTCTCGGAGACATTCTGGGGGGTGTTCGCCAGCGAGACGATGGCCATGGCGGTGATGCCGATAACCGCCCCGAGGCCGGTAAACGGGATGTGATGCAGCAGCTCGCGCCCGATGCGTTTCAGCATATCCGACCCTGCCCCCTGGCTGCCTTCTGCCGGCACTGGCGGCACTGGCCGACGAACTCCAGGAGGTGGCCGCTTATCTTGAAGCTGGTCTCGCGCGCCAGCCGCTTCTCCATCTCGCCCAGGTCGCAGGCGGTAAAGTCGATGACCGTGCCGCAGTCGGAGCAGATGAGGTGGTGGTGGTGCTCGGTGGGGCGGCGCATCAGGTAGCTGCGGCAGTTTCCCCCGGCGTGCATCTCGCAGATGAGGCCCAGCCCGGCCAGCAGCTCCAGCGTGCGGTAGATGGTCACCAGGCCGATGCCGGGGTGCTCGGCGCGCACGCGCCGGTGGATGGCCGCCGGGGTGAGGTGCTCGCGGCTGGCGGCGATGGCGCTGAGGATGGAGCGGCGCTGGGGGGTTATCTTGAAGCCGCGCCGCTTCAGTATCCTCTCGATGCGTTTTTCCGAGTAGACCATTTGAGCCGCCAGTTGAAAACGATTATCAGTTGGCAGTGTAGCACTCCGATTGTAACATGTCAAGAGGGTAGATAGTCTCAGGCATGGAGGGCCGCCCCCCCACTTGATAATTCCGCCCTGTGATAGTATAGTTTAACAGATGCCTCCGCTAGTAATGGAAGACTTCAAATTGGTCATTAAGCCCGGCGCATCCCGGCTGCTGACGCAAATAAGCCGATTCCTCGCCCAACAAGGTATCCCGGCGTATCTTGTCGGCGGCTTCGTGCGCGATGCGCTCCTGGGGCGCGCTACGGCCGATATCGATATCGCCGTCGCCGATGCCCTGGCCGTCGCCCCCGCCGTCGCCGATGCCCTGGGCGGTACCGCCTTCGTCCTCGACGAGGCCACCGGGGCGGCCCGCGTCGTCCTGCCCGGCAAAGACTGGCAGATGGATTTTACCACCCTCAAAGGCAATATCGAGGCCGACCTCGCCCGGCGCGATTTTACCATCGGCGCCATGGCCGTCCTGCTCGAAGCAGGGATGGATATTACCGCCGGCCCTATCATCGACCCCTGCGGCGGCCGCGAAGACCTGGAGCGCCGGCTCGTCAGGGCCGTCGGCGAGGACGTCTTCCGCGACGATGCCGCCCGGCTGCTGCGGGCGGTGCGTCTGGCCGCCGAGCTGAATTTCACCATCGAGAGTCACACCGAGTCCCTGATGAAACGGGACAGCCGTTATATCGCCGGCGTCGCCGGCGAGCGCGTGCGCGAGGAGCTGCTGCGCCTGCTGGCCCTGCCCGGCGCCGGGCCGCGGCTGGCCTGCCTGGATAAGCTGGGCCTGCTCACCGCGCTCGTGCCGGAGCTGGACCCCGCCCGGGGCGTCACCCAGCCCAAAGTGCATGTCTGGGATGTCTTCGAGCACTCGCTGCAGACGGTGGCCGCCGTCGAGTTCGTCCTGCGGGAGAGCGCCTGGGAGCACGCCGGTAATGATATACTGGATAAAATCCCCTGGTCGCCGGAAATAAGCCAGCATTTCGACCGGGCGGTAAGCCCCGGCAGCACGCGCCGGGCGCTGCTCAAGCTGGCCGCCCTGCTCCACGATATCGCCAAGCCCCAGACCCGGCAAATCGACGCCGACGGCCGGGCGCGTTTCCTGGGGCACCCGCAGCAGGGCGCCGCCGCCGCGGCCGGGATTATGGAGCGGCTGCGCTTCAGCCAGCGCGAGATAAAGCTGGTGGAGCTATTGATTAAGTATCACCTCAGGCCCATGCAGATGAGTAACGAGGGCCTGCCCACCCGGCGGGCCATTTACCGCTACTTCCGCGATATGGGGGAGGCCGGCATCGACCTGCTCTACCTCTGCCTGGCCGACCACCTGGCCACGCGGGCCGCCGGGCTCGACGCCGCCCAGTGGCGACAGCACACCGCCATGACCGCCTACGTGCTGGAAAAGCGCCGCGAGGAAACCAGTATCACCGCCCCGCCCAGGCTCGTCGACGGGCACGATATCATGCGGGTATGCGGGCTCCCGCCCGGACCCGCCGTGGGGGAGCTGCTGGAGACCCTCCACGAGGCGCAGGCCGCCGGGGAGGTAACCACCCGCCGGCAGGGGCTGGCCTATCTCCGCCGTATCGGGGGCGGCCATTGAACGTAAACGGGGAGCCAAATGTCGAGAACTAACATCATCGTCCTGGCGCTGATACTCGTCATCTTCGTCCTGGGCCTGTGGGTCCTGATACCACTGGAGGCCGAGCGCTTCGGCCGGAGCGACCTACGTAAGGGGCTGGATCTGGTCGGCGGGGTGCACCTGGTCTATCAGGCCGATTTCGAAAATATCGAGCCGGAAGACCAGCCGGCGGTGATGGAGCGGGCGCTGATTATCATCCAGAACCGCATCGATAAATACGGCGTGCTTGAGCCGATAATCCAGCAGCTGGGGGACGACCGAATCCTGGTGCAGCTGCCCGGCTTCACCGATATCGACGCCGCCAAGAGCCTGGTGGAGCAGACCGGGTACCTGGAGTTCCGCGAGGTCGAGCTCAACGGGGGGCAGCCGGCAACATTAAATGACTATCTGGAACAGACCGACCTCCAGTTCATAGATGCCAGCGAGCCCGACGAAAGGATATTCGTCCGGACGAACGAGCTGGGGGAAAACGAGACCGTCGCCCTCCTCAAATACAAAGACGGCGCCTATTATTTTGAAGACCCGGCGGGGAACACCGTCGCCGCCGATAGCTTAAGCGCCTACGCCGCCAGCGTTTCCTGGATTAGGGCGCGCGGCGATGACGGCACCCCGCTTACCGGCGACCTGCTGGCGGATGCCTACCTCAGCACCGGCCAGCAATCCCAGATCCAGGTAGCCATCGAGTGGGACGACGTGGGCAGCATCATTTTCGACCAGCTTGCCCTGCGCCTCCACGACCCGGCGGGCCAGAATGGGCCATATAAGCTGGAGCACGTCCTGGGGATTTTCCTGGATAACACCCTGCTCTCGGCGCCCAAGGTGAATTCCGCCAAGTTCGAGGGCGAAGGCGTGATTACCGGCAGCTTCACCCTGGCCGAGGCGGAGGAGCTGGCCAACCTGCTCAAGTCGGGCGCCCTGCCCATGCCGCTGGTACAGCCCCCCCTCTTCGAGGAGAAGGTCTCGGCCACGCTGGGGGCGCAGTTTATCGAGATGAGCTGGCTGGCCGGGCTCATCGGCATTATACTGGTCATGGTCTTCATGGTGGCCTATTACCGCCTGCCCGGTCTGGTCTCCGCGGTGGCCCTGGTCTTCTACGGCGTGCTCATGCTGGCGCTGTTCAAGCTGATTCCGGTCACCCTCAGCCTGGCCGGCATCGGCGGTTTCATCGTCTCCATCGGCATGGCCGTGGATGCTAACGTCCTCATCTTCGAGAGGCTCAAGGAAGAGCTAAGGTCGGGGCGGACGCTGGGCGCCGCCATCGAGACCGGCTTCAAGCGCGCCTGGTCGGCCATCTGGGACTCCAACGTCACCACCATTATCGTCTGCATCATCCTCTACTGGCTCGGCAGCAGCATCGTGGCCAGCGCCCCGGTGATGGGCTTCGCCCTGACGCTGGGCATCGGCGTGGTCGTCAGCATGTTCACCGCCATCGTGGTCACCCGCACGCTGCTCCGCATCCTGATTCACAGTGGCATGGTACGCCACCTGGCGCTGTTCAGCATTAGCAGGGGTAAACAATAATGTTCGATATCATCGGTAAAAGGTTCTGGTACTTCCTCATCTCCGGCGCGATTATCCTCATCGGGGTTATCTCGCTGGCGGTGTTCGGGCTGCCCTCCGGCATTGAGTTCAGCAGCGGCTCGATACTGACGGTCAAGTTCGTGGAGGAAGTGGGGAAGGGCGACCTCGAAGGCGAGTTGACCGGCCTGGGCTACGGCAACGCCCTCGTCCAGCAGACCCAGCCGGCGGGGAGCTTCCTCATCCGCACGCAGCGCCTCACCGAAGAAGAGGGAGACCAACTGCAAGCAGACCTGAACGCCGCCTTCGGGGCCTTCGACGGCGAGCCTTCCAGCCAGGATGTCTCGGAGATGATAGCCTCCGAGACGCGTACCAACGCCATCATCGCCGTGGCCATCGCGGCGCTGGGCATACTGCTCTACGTCACCTGGGCCTTCCGGCGCATGCCCCGCCCCTTCCACTACGGCACCTGCGCCATCGTTGCCCTGGTGCACGACGCCCTGGTGGTCATGGGGATTTTCTCCATCATCGGCGCCATACTCAACTGGGAAATCAACCTCATGTTCATCACCGGCATCCTGGCCGTCATCGGCTACAGCGTCAACAACACCGTGGTTGTCTTCGATAGAATCCGCGAGAACCTGACCCGCGGCATCAGCGCCGATTTCGAGACCATCGTCAACAACTCGCTGGTGGAGACCCTGAGCCGCTCCGTCAATACCAGCCTGACCACCTTCATCGTCGTCCTGGCGCTGCTGCTCTTCGTGGGGGCCAACATCCAGAACTTCGTCATCGTCCTTATTATCGGCATCCTGGCCGGCACCTTCAGCTCCATCTGCATCGCCCCGTCCCTGCTGGTGGTGTGGGACAATAAAGAATGGGGCCGGTTCCTCTTCTGGCGCAAGCCCGCCCCGGCCAAGGCCTAGGGTGACGGGCCATGTTCTCCGGCAGAAGCGGTGCCGCCCGGCTCTCCCTGCTCATCGTCGTCGGCCTGATTGCGCTCAAGATTGCCGTCGGCGCCATCACCGGCAGCCTCAGCGTCCTGGCGCAGGCGGCGGATAGCCTCCTCGACCTCTTCGCTGTCAGCATTACCTTACTGGCCATCCGCATCGCCGACCGCCCCGCCGATACGGGGCATCCCTTCGGGCACGGCAAGGCGGAGAACATCGCCGCCATCGTCCAGGCGGCGCTGATATTCGTCGCCTCCGGCTCCCTCATCTACGCGGCGGTGCGCCGCATCCAGAGCGGGGCTTCCCTGGAGTTGACCGAGGCCGGTATGGCCGTCATGGCCGTGTCCATCCTGGCCAGCATCTTCCTGGCCCGCCACCTGCACCGGGTGGCCCGGGAGGAGGACTCGATGGCGCTGGAGGCCAATGCCCGCAACATCGCCGCCGATGTCTACTCCGCCGCCGCGGTGCTGGCCGGGCTGCTGGTGGTGCGCTTCACCGGCTGGGCCATTATCGACCCCATCCTGGCCGGTCTGGTGGCCCTCTTCCTGCTCAAGATAGCCTTCGACGTGCTGCGCAAATCACTGGGGGGTTTGGTGGACGTCAAGCTGCCCGACGAGGAAGAAGACGCCATCTGGAAGGCCATCGCGGAGCATTTCGGCGGGGAGGTGGTGAGCTTTCACAAGCTGCGCACGCGCAAGGCGGGCCGCCAGCGCTATATAGACCTGCACCTGGTGATGCCCAAGCACATCACCCTGGAGGAGGCCCACGACATGTGCGAGCACCTGGAGGAGGACATCGAGCACCGGCTAAAGCGCACCGACGTTACCATCCACGCCGAGCCCTGCGATGACAACTGCGACGCCTGCTACCTCAACTGCAAGGAGAGGAAAGGCTAGACCGCCCCCACGTAATCGATAATCCCCTTCACGATGAACCGCCCCCCGAAATAGATGCCTATATCACCTTTTGGATACCTGAAACGATAAACCATCCAGCAAAGAAGAAAAGAAGTAAGCTCATTACAATAAAAACCCATTTATGAACCCGTGGATTCCAGAAAGAATGTGTTTTATAGACAGTTACCGAAACAAAGGAGAGCCAGACTAAGTCACATACCCAGTGAACAATGATGAAACTACCCAGACCGACGATACCGAAACCTCGTAATTTATCGATAAGTGGAATGCCAACACCCACCCACCAACCAAGAAAGAAGGGGTTAAGTCCGGTCATAATAATACCAGCAATAAAAGCGTTATAGCGGGTATCTTTACCCCCCTGTACTGCCTTTTTACGGGCGCGGAACATGTCAATACCCATCCACGTGAGCATACCGCCACCGACTAGCCCAAGCGACAGCTGCACCCAGATATCATTAAAGAACTGCGCCCTACTAACCCAAAACCATATAAGTATAATCAA
>Ga0315555_1003098_pt1 | contig 11502 bp, 10 predicted proteins | sample SalMarSW160380MG_FD_202113 | JGI IMG/M metagenome (GOLD analysis project Ga0315555, IMG submission 202113) | Salt marsh sediment microbial communities from the Plum Island Ecosystem LTER, Massachusetts, United States - Salt Marsh Sediment SW1603-80 ...
GCCATGTTTGAGCCATTTCCACACCAATTTCGGAAGTATCTCCCCCACACTGCTCAATCATATAGCAAAGACCGTTAAAATATACACTTCCGGCAGTATTCGCCTGGTAATGCGCAAGTAAGTTAACAGCCCCTTCCTGTCCTATACAGGGGGGAACCCAAGTCTGATCTATAGTTGGACCTAACGTTACAATAAATCCCGTAGGGTCTTCCGGCGTACCGGCAGTCAATGCTGCTTCAGAAAAACAATCATAGTCTTTAAAATTTCCAACTTTACAACCAACGGAAATCACGTGAGGCAACATCGAATAGTTAGTAAGATTTGCTATATTACTTACGTAAAAACCTCCCCCGCTTTGCCATCCGTATATATACCCATGTCCTATATAATTTACAATAGAAACGCCTGAATTTATAGCACTTGAAATAATAGAAGAAGTACCCCAGGGGTCATAACTCGAATCAATAGAGGTATAAGTAAAATAAGGAGAAACATTGTAAAGTAAAGTATCTTTCAACCATTCGCATCTCTGTTTATCCGTAATTGAGTCATAATCGTCACTTAAATCACTGGCAACCATAAGCCCTCTATGATACCAGTCTCCTCCTTCTTCCGGATTCCTTTCATATTTGATACTGCGCATCACCTGATTCCGTATATTATCCGCTTCTCCCCCATCAGATGAAAACCTACCTATAAAGAGATCCGGATAATGATCATCCCCGTCTGTATATGCATAAACAGGATCAGCATCTTTTCCACTTGCTCTTCCTACAGTGCCAACAGCAGGCGGAAGCTCATCCCCATCACCAACAAGCAAACAAAAAGTAACGCCTAAACTATCATATTGATTTTGAATAAAACTTCTAATCGAAGCAGCATCACTGCCTACAACTGACAAACCATATAAATCAGTTGGAATACCTTTTCTCCTTTTCCATATCAAAAAAGAATCCATTTCAGGAACGTACTGATCAGCACATATAATAATCATCCTGCCACCATCTTCTTCGAGCATATCATATCTTAGTTTACTTCCCGAATAGTTAATAAAGAAATCCTTATATAAGTTCTCAAACGATGGAGAAATCGACCTTTTCACTAACCTGTTTTTTACATTTGATAAGGAAAAACCTTCCGAATATATCTCAACAGTTAATCCTCTAAGTATTATAAGCTCTCCACTACCGGCGTCATAACGTATCGGATTAACATAAACTGATAAGCCTCTAAAATTCCTTACAATAAAAGGTTCCGAAATAATTGCCGTTTCTACCGGAAATATATCCCCTGATGAATAAAAATCGCTGAAAGTATATGGAATAGAAGAAGGAGAAACACTTCGTAAAATATTACCTTTAGATGGTATAACTGGCAGAACTTTTACTCTTTCAACATCTTCCCGAACAATCCTCAATTTCATTTCCCTCTCATCTGGAATGATTACGCTTTTAGCTATCCGGGGAAGCTGCGGGTAACCCTTTTTCATATAATTGGTCGCACCGGGTATATTAACCCTTGAATAACCCTTACCATCAATTACAACAGTATCCAGATAGAAACCTGGAATAGAAAATTCAATTCTGGTGTTCTCATAACTATTTCCAAACACATTACACTGAACGCTTCTCGTATTGTTTGACTGAAAACTTACCCAACTACTAAAGGTTAAAAAAATTATAATCATATTGCAATTATAATTCTTTAATGTTAAACAGTCAAGTCAATAAAATAACATTGCCACAAAGGCACTAAGACACAAAGAAAAAAACAATTTATTAACCACGAAACACACAAAAAAACACGAAAAAAACTAATTATCACACGGAGACACAAAGACACAGAGAAAAAAAGAAAAATTATGTTGCTTTTCCCTCCCACCCCACCTAAGGAGGAACAACAAATTACACAAATAACACAAATGATTTCTATGTGTTATATTTAAACTGGTATCTGAGACCTGGTATCTAGTACCTAAGATTTGCCACAGATTCCCACAGAATCTGGCATTTTTTGACATAAAACTGCACTTGACACAAATATTTTATTATTTAACATTAAATTAAGCGATAATGTATTACAGATGTTAAAATATATAAGGAGAAAAAAATGAAAAATTGGGTCATAATTATTATTTTATTACTAATGCCCATTTTACTTTTAGCAGAAATTCCCCCTAAAACTGAAATTATTATTTTCGGAATCGTCCATCAAGCAACGGAAAACTTTGACGGAGAAGACATGTTAAAGATATTAGATCAGGTGAGACCCGACGTCATTTTATTCGAACATCCTATTTCCTGGCCCGCCGAGGAATTTTCTAAAATAATACAAAAAATCGAAAATCCAACTCTCGAGACAATAATGGTAAAAAAATATCTGGATGAAAACCCATCAGTACTTCTTAGGTATTTTGACAAAGAGAATCGAGATAAATATTATATTGAAACCCGTTATTTCGAACGGCAGAAAGCGTTTAATAAGAAATTAGAGGACTTAATTACTAAGAGCAAATCAAATGACTCTATCTCTCTTCCTAATGAGCAGATCTCCATGCTATTAAATTACGACAAACTCAACAAATCTCTTTCAAAGGAATATTCCAGGGTAATCAATTCAACAGTAGCAGATTCAATATACGCCATAAAACACAACTATTTTAACGCCAGTTTTCTTAAATTTACAGAAAACGTTCCCGAGTTGAAGCAATTCAAAGAATATATCATCTCACGGCAAAAATACTGGGAGAAACGAAATCAGGCTATGGTAAAAAACATCATAAAATACGCAGAAGAATTTCAAGGTAAGAAAATTATTGTGGTAACCGGATGTGAACACCGATATTATTTACGAAATGAGCTAAAAGAATCAAAGAAACAAACCTTCGTATTAAAAGAATACTGGGAACACGAATAGTCAATACTAAAAACTACAACACTAACACACAAAGCTTTTCATCACTATTCAACTATTCAACAATTCAACTGATCCGTAGGATCTTATCCGTAGGATCTCTCATGTTCAAGGAGCCACTTCTTTCTATCGACCCCGCTTGCATATCCTCCGATTTCGCCCGAACTTCGTATTACTCGATGACAGGGAATGATTATACCTACACGATTTAAGTGTACAGCCATCCCAACACTCCGGGCACCCTTTGGATTCCCAACTCTCTTTGCAAGTTCCCCATAAGAAATAGTTTTCCCGTAAGGCACTTTCAATAACTCCTTCCAAACCCTCTGCTGATATGGCGTACCATCCATTATAAGTTTGAGGTTGAATTCTTTTCGTACATCTCCAAAGTATTCTTTTAACTGTTTTTCAAGAGGAGAGCTGGAACGTATTATTCTAAAATCATTCTCAATAAACCCGGATAATTTTTCTCCATAGTCTTTTTCGACAAAACTTACCATTAGAACGCCTTCTTTTTTCCACATAAAAAACACTTCTCCGACAGGAGACTTAATTTGATTCCAGAATAAAATTTTGCTACTTTTTCTTTTTCCCAAGGAAAGTTTTTTTCTGTTCTAAAAGAGATTTAATCTTTCGGATTTCCATCATATTAGTACTTCCCGAAACCGAAACAGGCTCTCCTGCTGACAAAATAACAATATCTTTTTCGTTAACTAACCCCTTTTTATATAAGAATTCTGCGGAATCACACAACATATCATCCACATGTTTATAAAATCTTGCCAAGAAGGGTCTTACACCCCAGATAAGATTCATTTGTCTTTCTACAATTTCTTTATCCGTGAAGGCAAGTATATCAATATCGGGTCTGAATCTTGCAATTTTTTTTGCCGTATATCCGGAAGAAGTATGCGCAATTATAAATTTAGCCGAGCTATCTCTTGCTGCCTGCCATACGTTTTTTGCTATAATATCGGCTATTTCATTTTTACTCGATTTTAAAGCCTCCGGTAATCTACCTAGCAAGTAAGTCTCCATTTTTTGAATTGTCTCTGCCATAAATTGAACGGATTTTACCGGATATTTACCCACTGCAGTCTCCTCAGATAACATAACCGCGTCAGCACCATCTTCAACTGCATTGGCAACATCGGAAACTTCAGCCCTTGTTGCTCTCGGATGTTCGGTCATAGACATCAGCATTTGAGTCGCAACAATAACCGGTTTCTCCTGCTCTAGACATTTTCTTATTATAGTCTTTTGTAAAAGGGGAACATCTGATGCAGGAACTTCCACGCCAAGATCTCCCCTTGCTATCATAACCGCATCCGAAGCCTCAAGAATTTCGTCCAAATTCTTCACTGCTTTTATATGTTCTATTTTAGCGATAATTTGCATACTTGATTTTTCATTTTTTAAAACTTTTCTTATTTTTTTTATATCTTTTGCGCTTTTAACGAAAGAAGCCGCTACAAAATCAAAACCCATCCTGGCACCAAACTTGATGTTTTTCAGATCCTTTTTTGTCGGAGCAAATAGACCGATATCCTTACCCGGGATATTAACAGACTTCTTGGAAGATATTTTACCTCCGTAAATCACCCTGCATTTGACAGAAGAGCCTACCTTTTCCACCCTAAGCTCCAAACTACCGTCAGACATAAGAATTGTATCGTCCTTTTTTAAATAATCAAATAATCCAGGATAATCGACAGGCAGTTTTTTTTCATCCCCCAGAATATCCTCTCTAACAAGCTCAACTTCGCTTCTTCTTAATAAGTCGGTGCCTTCTTTTATCCTGCCAAGCCTAACTTCCGGACCCTGAGTATCCATCATTATTCCTATATCAGGCGCTACTTTTCTTAAGTTTTGATAAGTTGTCTTTGCTTGCTTCTGCGTTCTATGGGAAAAATTAAGCCTGGCAATATTAAGCCCGCTTTTTACCATTTTCCTGATTACATCTTTATCTTCAGACGCAGGACCAATCGTAGCAATTATCTTAGTTTTTCTCATTTTCTCTCTTTCTTTATACGATAAGCTGATTTAATAACTTTGTCAAGCATTTATGTTGAAACTCAGCTCTTAGCCTCTGGCCTTTAGCTGTTAGCTTAAAAAAATAATTTCACATGTAGAACATGTAGTTAAATATAGAATAAAAGAAATTACAATATCTACAAGCTCTACATGTTAAAAAATTCTGGGTGTTATGGAAGGGAAAAACAAATTTAATTCTTTTTTCTCTGTGTCTCAGTGTCTTTGTGTGATAATTAGTTTTTTTATAGGGTTTCGGGGTTGGGGTTTAGTTAAAACAACAAATAAAAATCTCTGTGCTCTTTGTGTGTTTGTGTTTTTCTCTGTGTCCTCTGTGGTTAAATTAAAATTTAGAATTCCTCGTTTACTATTAATCCCTCTAATTGTTGCTCTTTTCTAATCTGCTTTATTTTTTTGCCGTCGTACAAATACTCGGCAGGAAGAAGTCTCCCGTTATAATTGGACGCCATTGTTCTTGTATAAGCTCCACAACTGTGAATTATTAGAAAATCTCCCACATTAAGCGAAGGAAGCTCATAAGTCCCAAATTCATCCGAATTCTCACAGATAGGACCGACAACCCGGGATTTATATCTTTCACCCGTTTTTTCAAAAAGGGGCTCCACATGGTGATACGCATCATAAATCGCGGGACGAGGATTGTCATTCATACCTGAATCAACCACATAAAGAGGTACCCCCTCCCTATCTTTTACATCAATTACCCTGGTAACAATAAATCCTGATTCTGCCACCAAAAACCTACCTAACTCAAGAAATATCTGTACACTATATTTATTGGCAATCTTTCTGTAAATTTCAGTAAGAGATCCGGGATTAAAACCCTCTTCCTCTTCTTTATAAGGAATTCCGAACCCACCACCAAGGTTTATATATTTTATTGTTAAACCCTTTCCGTTAAAAAACTCTATTGTACTTTCGATCTTTTTGAGTGCTTCATAATATGGCTCTGGCGTAAGTATTTGCGAACCTATATGATAATGCACGCCAACAAGTTCAATTGATTTAAAGTCTTTTGAAATATCATACACCTTATCTAAATCTCGCACAGGAATTCCAAATTTGCTCCAGGAAGAACCTGTAGAAAGATGCGAATGGGTTTTCGGAAATATTCCGGGATTGATTCTCACAAATGCATTGATTTTATTTTTTGAATTTTTTGCGCATTTTTCAAGGAGAACAGCCTGACCAAGAGACTCAAAGTTAAAAAACTTTATGCCTTTATCAATAGCAAAAAATATCTCTTCTTTTTTCCTGGCAAGACTATCATAAAGAATACGCTCTGAAGCAATTCCAGCCTTTAAAGCCACAAATATTTCTCCGGCAGACACTGTCTCTGCTCCAATACCATGTTCTTTTAGAATTTTCAAAATCGAAATAGAAGAATTTGCTTTAACTGCAAAAAAAAGTTCCGCAAATTCCGAAAAACTCTCCCGAAGAATACGAGCCTTCTCATCTATTACCCTACTATCATAAATATAAAAGGGTGTTTTTATTTTTTTTAAATCTTTTAAAATTTTCTTAAACATAGCGTTGTAATATTACTCTTCACAAAACTTTTGTCAAGCGCAAGAATCTGGGGTTGCGTTATGTAAAGATTTATATAAATTATATCAGAAAACTCTGAACTGCTTATATGACAATATAAAATAAATATGATAAGGCATCTATTAAAAGATGTCAAAGAGATGGATATATACATCGTTTAATTAATAATATGGAAAAAGTAAAAGAAAAATTAAAAGAAAAAATTAATTTTGTGCTTTCGAGCATGAGAGAGGATTTCTCTCTTCAGGGATTGGATATTGAAATAAACAATAAAACAAACCTTCTAAGAGTCTTCGTCAACAGACCCGGAGAAATCACAATCGATGATTGTGCTCAGATATCAAAAAAAATATCCGTACACCTAGACATCTTTGATTTTATACCCGAACCTTATAGACTCGAGGTCTCATCTCCCGGAACTGAAAACAAGGAGGAAAGATGATAAATAAGAGTATAGTCACAATGCTATCAGAATTGGCAGCAGAAAGGGATTTAGGAAAAGACTTTGTCCTTCAAACCCTGCAGGAAAGTTTAATTACTGCCGCTAAAAAAAAGTATGGTCGAGCTGAAAATCTCGGTTGTGAAATATCAGAAGCTTCAGGAAGTATAAAACTCTTCCTTGAAAAAACTGTAACAGAAAATGTCACAGATCCGGATATTGAAATCTCTCTTAAAGAAGCTCGAAAGATAAAACCTGCCATAGAATTAGGTTCGACTTTCAAAGAAGAAATCCCCGTTGATGAATTCGGGAGAAATGCAATAAACATTGTAAAAAATACATTGATTCAAAGAATTAAAACAAATGAAAAAGAAATGCTTTATGAAAAATACAAAAACAGAAAAGGAGAATTAGTTTCAGGAACAGTTTCCAGAATCTATTCGACTGGAGCATATATCAAGATTGGAGATATAGAAGCTTTCCTGCCAAGAGAGGAACAAATACCGAATGAACGCCTCCGAAGAGGTTCTCAAATAAAAGCCCTAATAAAAAATATTACCCCGAGTCCGGAAGAAGGCGACGAGGAAAGGGTTAGAATAAAAGGACCGGTTGTATACCTGTCCAGAATTCAGCCGGAATTTGTAGCCAGATTACTCGAATTCGAAATACCGGAAGTTCTTCATTCAAAAGTTGAAATCAAGGATATAGCAAGAAAACCGGGAGAGCGCGCAAAAGTTGCCGTCTATTCGCAAAACGAGAAAGTTGACGCAGTGGGCTCATGTGTTGGGCATAAAGGCAGCAGAATAAAATCAATAGTAAGAGAACTCTCCGGAGAACGAGTAGACGTTGTACATTGGAAAGAGGATAAGGCAAAATATGCTGAAAAAGCTTTATCTCCGGTTAAGGTTATAGAATCTAAAAAAATCGGTAAAAATAAAATACTATGTATAGTTCCGGATGATGAATTAACCGGAGCTATTGGAAAGTTAGGAGAAAATGTCGCTCTGGCTTCAGAACTTACAGGTATTAAAATTGATATAAAAGTAAAAAGTGAATACAGAAAAGAAAAAGAAAACGAAGAAAGAAGTAAAATTACAATAGATGATTTAAAAATAAGTGATCATCTTAAAAAAATTCTTAAAAAAGAAAGACTTAAAAACGCTCAGGACATATTATCAAGGAGCGATGAAGAATTAATCTTAATCAAAGGAATCGGAAAAAAGAAATTAGAAGCAATTCATAAGTCTATACATAAACAAATCAATAAGGAGTGATATGACAAAAAAGAAAGAGCACAATATAAGAATACATGCGTTGGCAAAAGATCTAAATCTTTCAAACAAGGAACTACTTGATTTTTTGAAAAACGAAAGCATTGAGGCAAAATCTGCTCTTTCTTCAATAACTGAGATAGAAGCTAAAAAAGTAAAAAAGAAACTACAAAGCAAAAAGCCCAAAAAGAAAGTAAGTGAAAAATCAAAAAAAACAACAAAAGCTAAAAAAGAAAAAAAAGTAAAAGACGAAACGAAAAAGAAAACTACAAAGAAAACAGCAAAGAAAAAAGTAGAAAAAAAAGAAATCAAGGTAAAAAAACCAAAAGAAGAAGAAAAACCAAAACAAAAAAAGAAAAAAGATAATACAATAGAGATATATGAAGCAAATTCTATCAAAGAATTATCAAGTTTAATGGATATACCATCAAGTAATATAATCAAAGCATGTATGAAACTTGGCATCCAGGTTACCATAAACCAAAATTTAGATTTCGATACAACACATCTCATAGCCGAAGAATTCGGATACAAAGTAAAATTACACGAACCAGAAGAAACTCCTAAAATAAAAAAAGAAACTTATAATGTCCGAAAAAAGCCTCCTGTCGTAACCGTCATGGGACATGTAGATCACGGTAAAACAACTTTACTCGACTATATAAGGAAAACACAGGTAGCCAGCCATGAATCAGGAGGGATCACACAAAAAATCGGAGCATATCACATAAATTACAACAATCACAAAATAACATTTATTGATACACCTGGTCACGAAGCGTTTACCTCAATGAGAGCCAGGGGTGCTAACGTTACTGACATTATCGTTTTGGTAGTTGCTGCAAACGATGGAGTAAAAAACCAAACAATCGAAGCAATAAATCATGCTAAGGCTGCTAATGTTCCCATAATTGTAGCTATTAGTAAAATAGATCTTCCCGCTGCTAATCCTGCTAAGGTATTGGCAGATTTAGCCAAAAAAGGAGTACTGGCTCACGAATATGGAGGTAATGTAATAGCAGTAAATATCTCAGCATTAAAAGGTAATGGAGTTGAAGAGTTGTTAGACGCAATTATCCTACAATCCGAAGATTTAAATCTCAAAGCTCCCTCACAAGGACCTGGCAGTGGTATAATACTAGAAACCCAAATTAAGAAAGGAATTGGCAATATAGCAACTGTTGTTGTTAAAGAGGGACAAATTAAAGTGGGAGATTCATTTGTGGCAGGTTCTGCCTCCGGGAAAGTTCGTTTAATTCTTGATGAAAACGACAAAAGATTAAAAACGGCTGAAGTTTCTGCAGCCATACAGATTTCACAGTTTGAATCTTTCCCCAAAGCGGGAGATATTTTTAGAGTCGTACAGGATCAAAAAACAGCAAGAGACATCAGCGAGGAAAGAAAAAGCCTCCATAAAGAAACTAAAGAAAAACCAACAGTAAGTCTTTCAAATCTTTATGAAAAAATAAAAGAGGACAAAAAACAAACTTTAAAAGTAGTAATAAAAGGTGATGATGCCGGTTCAGTTGACGCCCTCTCAAACTTAATTGAAAATTTACCCAAGAAAAAAGTTGAAATTAAAGTTATCCACTCGGGTGTAGGACCAATAACCGAAAATGACGTAATGCTTGCTCATGCCTCTGAAGCAGTTATTATTGGGTTTAAAGTAAAAGCATATCCGCAAACCAAAGAAGAGGCAAAAAAACGCGGAGTAGAAATTAAGACCTATGATGTAATTTTCGAAATAACTGAAGATATTAAAAAGGCTATGCTTGGTTTACTTGAACCGGAAAAGGAAGAAGTAAAATGCGGAGAGATAGAGATCAAAAAAGTATTTGAAGGCTCAAATATCGGTAAAGTTGCCGGATGCTTTGTACTTTCCGGTGAAGTCCATAACAATGATATCGCATATGTCATCAGAGAAGGACAAGAACTGATTAAAACCAAAATTGGAACTCTTAAAAGATTTAATGATGATGCTAAAACAGTACTTGAAGGATATGAATGCGGAATAAGGCTCGTGAACTTCGACACTTTTGAAGAAGGAGATATCATAGAAAGTTATACGCTGATAGAAAAAGAGAAAAAACTTTAGAAAAAAATGTTCGTTGGTATAGGTAAGGTAGAAATTTTTCTTCCAGGATTAAATTCTTTGAAATCAAAAAGAAGAGTCATTAACAGCGTTAAAGGAAAAATAAGATCGAAATTCAATGTAGGAGTAAGCGAAATCGATTTCCTGGATAAATGGCAGCGTTCATTAATAGGTATTGTAGCTGTTTCCAACGATTCTAAATTCCTACAGTCATCACTAAACAAGATAATGGACCAGATTAAAGAGTTTAGAGATATTAACATTTTAGATTGGAGTATAAAAATAAACAATGACTTTGAGACAGAAGAGAGTAAATTCATATATAATGAAAATAGTCCCTGAAATTATAGAAAAAGAGGTAAATGACCCCAGGATAGGTCTTGTTACTATAACCTCTGTTGATATCAGTCCGGATTTTAAGCATGCAAAAGTTTACTTTACTGTACATGGCGGAGAAAAATCAGGCAAATCAAATAGTGAAGTGCTAAATCATGCAAGTGGATTCATACAGCATGAACTTGCCAGACGTATCAAAATGAAAAATACACCTAAACTTAACTTCAAATATAGTCCAATGATGGGAAAAATGGAAAGAATAGAAGAACTATTAAAAAAGGAAAGCGAGGAATAAATTTGAAAAGCTGGCAAAAAGCCTTCGAAATAATTCATAACAACAAAAAATTTTTAATTGTATCTCACAAAAATCCGGATGGAGATTCAATAGGTTCCGAAATTGCACTTACTCTAGCATTAAAAAAACTAGATAAAGAAGGCTATATTTATAATTCAGACCCGTCACCTAAAAGATATTCAAGATTCCCAAAAGTATCTCTGATTCAGACAGAAAAGAAAAATTTTATAGAAGATGTGACTATTTTCGTAGATTGCGCGGAAGTGGATCGTATAGGAAAAATCAAAGATAATATTGATTTTTCGAAACCTGTTATAAATATCGACCATCATATTGGTAACACAAAATTTGGCACTGTAAACATTATAAAATCAGACTATTCATCAACGGCGGAAATTATTTATAAAATGATAAAAAATGAAATCCCGGTGGATAAAGAAATTGCCACATATTTATACATTGGAATACTAACTGACACAGGAGCTTTTCGCTATCCGAATACAACATCCCACTCCTTAAGAGTGGCTTCAGAACTCGTTGCCTATGGTGTAATGGC
>Ga0315555_1003106_pt1 | contig 11489 bp, 13 predicted proteins | sample SalMarSW160380MG_FD_202113 | JGI IMG/M metagenome (GOLD analysis project Ga0315555, IMG submission 202113) | Salt marsh sediment microbial communities from the Plum Island Ecosystem LTER, Massachusetts, United States - Salt Marsh Sediment SW1603-80 ...
CGCTTTCGGAAACGCTAAAATGCCGCCGCATCATCTCTCTACTTTAAAGGGTGCTTACCGTAATGGTTTACAATGAATTAAGAAAGGATTACTTGTTAAACCGCTGGGTCGTAATCGCCACCGAACGCAGCAGAAGACCCACAGACTTCGCCAAACAAAAAGCCGAGTCAGCCCAAAACAGTTTCTGCCCCCTCTGCGTGGGCAACGAACACATGACCCCGCCAGCCGTTTTGCTCTACCTGAAACAGAACGGAGAAATAAAAAAAGACAAAGACCACAACGGTCAGCGCCCTAAGAACTGGCTTGTCCGTGTTATTCCAAACCTTTACCCAGCCTTCGCCCCGCCCAAAGAGCAAGCTGATCAAGCACAGATAATGAAGAGCGAAAATTTCGGCTGCGCCATTGGACACCATGAGGTTTTAGTTGAATCGCCGAACCACGACGAAGACCCAGTAAACGCCGAACTGCCACAGTTAATGCACGTAGTCAACGCGTACATCGACAGACTCCGAGAGCTATCAGCAAAACCCTACGTAAAGTACGTTTCAATCTTCCGCAACTACGGCAAGGAAGCAGGTGCCTCGCTTTCACATGCCCACAGCCAAATAATCGCTACGCCCACTGTCCCCAGAATCGTCGAGGAAGAGCAGGCGGCAAGCAAAAACTTCTATGACCAACACCAAAAATGCGTTTTCTGCGATATAATAGAAAAAGAAACAAAAAGCCCACGGCTAGTTCTCGACAACGCGCATTTCGTGGTTTTTGCTCCTTACGCCAGCGTTAACCCCTTAGAATTCTGGATACTGCCCAAAAAACACGACACAAACATCCTCAGCCTAACCCAAACGGAAATCAAAGCGTTCGCTGAAACACTAAAAACAAGCCTGAAAGCGCTAAAAGACCTTGTAAACGACCCACCCTACAATTACGGCTTTCACCTCACCCTAAACCGCGAAGCCGAAAACTATTACCACTGGCACGTGGAAGTCTATCCACGCTTATCCATTTGGGCAGGGTTCGAAAAGAACACGGGAATGTACATAAATACCGTCACGCCCGAAACCGCAGCGACAGAACTCAGAAAAGCCATACGGGCTTAAGCCTGAAGAACCTCTTTCTCGTATTTTGGTCTAACCCGCATCACATCTTCCACATAAGCCCGCAAAGGCTCAGCCACGCTCCATGCCTGAGCAACACAACCCCTGGGCGTGTGCGGCGGGTCTCCATCAAAGATTTCGCTCAAGGTTCCCAAACCAGCTTCAAAAATCTGCTGCGTTAACAAGGGCAGAATGAAGTTTTTCAAGGCGTACTTAACCCTAAGGTCACCGTGTCCCTTTGCCTTAAGAAACGCTGTCGTAAAAGGCCCAAGTAGCCAAGGCCAAACAGTGCCATTATGATACGCTTGATCCCTGCTCCGTCTATCGCCAACGTACATGCTCCTGTACCTCGTGTCGCCCCGCGCAAGGGTTCGCAAACCATAAGGCGTCAGAAGCTCACGCTGTACCACATCCACAATCTGCTCGCTCTTATCGTTGTCCAGCATGGTGAAATCTAAAGCCGCCGCGATTATCTGATTGGGCCTAAGAGACGCGTCAGCACCAGACTCCTCCACCACATCGAACAAACAGCCGCTTTCGCCGTTCCAAAACTTCTCGTTAAAACTTTCTCGCGCTTCACGGGCCATCCCAGCGTATTTCTCCGCTAGGCTCGTCTCTTCAAACTTGTTTGCCAACAGCTGCATCGTTTTCAATGCGTTGTACCACAATGCTTGGATTTCCACGGCTTTTCCAGCCCGCGGCGTAACCGCTTCGTCATCTACCTCCGCGTCCATCCACGTAAGCCGTGGACCATGTGCAAGCAAGCCGTCGCCGTCCAACCGTATGCCAAAGGCTGTGCCCTTCTCGTGGCAGTCAACAATCGCTTTCAGCCCTTCCCATAGCTGCTTCTGAACGAACTTGAAGTCGCCAGTGTACTTCAAAAACTGCAAAACAGCGTTAACATACCACAACGTGGCGTCCACCGTGTTATAGGCGGGTTCTCCAGACCTGTCGCCTACAAAATTCGGAATCAAACCCTGCTTGATGCGGCGGGTAAAATCCAATAAAGCCTTCTTCGCTTCCGCGAACCTGCCAGTTGCAAGCATCAAACCTGGCAATGAGATGAAAGTGTCTCTTCCCCACGTTTCAAACCAGAAATACCCAGCCATAACAGCGCTTCTGTCCCCAGCGCCCTTGACCAGAAAGGCGTCCGCGGCCAAAAGAACCCAATTCAGCCAGTCGCTTATCGGCACTTCTCCGCGTGAACCGTAAAAATTGACTAACAGATACTCGCGTTGCTCCAACTCACGCTCGCGCTGCCCATTAACATCATACATCGTGGTGCCAACAGCGTCCAAGATTTCCCTGGATTTCTGGCTGCTGTCGCCTGCCGCTGCGACTATGGCGAACTCTTCTTCCCGTTTAGGCGGAACTGGAACTTCAAAGAAACCTGGCTGAAAACAGTCGTCCATGCTGCTTTCGCCTCGGCTGGCTTCTTCATGATAGTATAAGCGCTCTATCCAAGTTGTTTTTTCGTTGAATTCGCCCTTGGTGGCGCGGGCTGTAACTGTAGCTTTTGGAATGTTAAAGGCTACTTCGACTTCTTTGTCGCTTTGCTGTTGACTGAAGTTCAACGGGTTTCTCCATCTGTCTACGACCGAGTGAAAATGCCTGCAGGTGAGTAACGGGTAAACTCTAATTTTGGCTTCAGTGCCGCTTCGGTTCAGAACCTTGTACGCCGCTGTCACAGCGTTTTTCCCTTTAGGCATAAAAATCGTCTTTCGGACTTCAACACTCTGCACACTGTAGGCGTAGCTTGGAAAAGGAGAAACCGAAAACTCCTTCAGGAACATGTAACCCTGCGGAAAAATCTTGCCGTGAAACTCGTTAGCGCCAAGCGGGTAAATGTTGTTGCCCACGTAAACTTCTTCATCCAGCTTTGCAAGGCACACGGTGCGGTCGCCAGGCGGATGCAACGCAGCTACAAGCAAACCGTGATATTTCCTCGTGTTTACGCTTAACACAGTTGAAGAAGCGTAACCGCCTAAGCCATTCGTCATGAGCCACTCTTTTTGGATACACTCGTCAAAACGCGAAAGCGCTTCAGAAGGCAGGGCTATGGCTGGCAGTCTCATTTACGGCATCAACTTGGCGATATTCTTGTGGCGTGGTGCACAGAAATAGTTTGCTACTGGATTGCACTTGGTCCTAAACAAGAGGAAATGAGGCTTTGTTAGTTTGTATTCAGTTAGGGTTTCAGCGTAACCCATGCCCTTCGCGAAAACCAGTTCCGCCGCTTCATAAACTTTGAGGAATTCGGGAGAAACCTCTTTCTGCAGCAGTCCAACCGCGTCAGTGCCCGTGGTTAATATATTGTCTGCGAGTTTGTTCATTCCAGAAAAATCCACATCCTCCAAAGTAGCATCGTTAATCACTGGACCGCCCTTAACAACATACGTCACCTTCAAGCCCATGTTTTTCAGTTGTTCAACCAGCAAAGTGTCAAAAACGATTTCGCCAGCATTATCAGCCAAATAAAGAATGCTTCTAGCTTTTTTTGCTAATTCATAGACTTTGTCAACATCGTCTACAACTAAGTCTTTCGCGGCTTCTCTGAAGCTCTTCGTCAAAGTTTTGAAGGAGAATGTGTGTCCTGGAATGTCGAACTCCATTATGTTGCCCACTATGGCGCATAAGCACGCTTTCTTGAATCGTTCCTGCTGCGTGTAACCCGCTTCCACGATTTTTCTTGCGTATGGCAACAGTTTCATGGCTTTCTCGTTGCTCATTTTTTTGCTTCGCTTGTAGGGGTCGTTGTTGCCTGTTAGCTGCTTTATTAGGCGGTCTCTTTTAGTGCCTATATCAGCTGGAACAACTGTGGGTCTAAATTCCCTGTTTAGCAGTTTTATAACTTCTTTCATAGCTCTGAAGCGTAACGCGGGGTTTGTTGTAGCTGCATAGGTTTCCGCCGTTGCCCTCGCGAGCAAGCAAGAGGCACATTCTGCTTCGACTTTCACGGTGCTCACACATGATTATCGCTTTGTTGCGTCTGCAAACTTACGCAGTATGCTATATTGGTCTTTCGCTTTCACGATGGCACTTGCAACCAGCACGCCCTGTGTTCCAAGCTTTAAAGCTACGGCAACGTCTTCGCCGTGGCTTATGCCTGCGCCGCATAGAATGGTAACCTCAGTGTTGACGCCACGTACAAGCTTGACGGTGTTGGTGACAACTTCGGGCTGGGCTTTGGAAACTGCAACTCCAGTGCCTATGAGCTCAGGTGGTTCAATAGATACTATGTCGGGCTTTAAAGCTGCGGCGGCAGCGCTTACGCTAGGATTATTGGCGCACACACATGAGATAAGCTCCTTTTCTCGCGCTAGCCTAATCGCAGTGTCAATGTCCGCGAGTTTAAGCTGCCTTTCCGAATGGTTAATCAGGGTCCCAACCGCGCCTGCTTCTTTGATTGACTCCGCTAGCACATGCCCCGTGTGGCTGCCTGACTTTATTGGATCTATGTGCTGGGCGAAAACAGGAATCTTAACGGCTTCCGCCACGCTGGAGATGTCCGCAAACTGAGGCACCACGACAATGTAAGCACCCGTTTCTTTGCTTACCTTTTCGGCTTGCTTTGCGAGTTCAACGGCCTTTCGACCTGTTGCCTCTAAATACGTTTTAAAGTTTACAATTATGATTGGCGTCTGAAGTTTTGACTTCAAAGGGATTATTCACCGAGCTATGGTTAGCGCAGAACGTTAATATCATTTACCTTTAACTAAAGCCAAGTTTGATGATGCTAATATATTAATTCAAGTACTATTGTAAAGAATATTGTGATGAGAAGCAATTGAACAAGAAACTCATCACACTGACCTTAACAGTCGTTCTTTTAATTTTAATTTTTTTCATTGCTATTCAATTGCTTTCACCAGCTTCAGTGAAGCAACCAAAAAATGGAGAGTATCTCCATTATCCCGCAGATTATCAGGGAGGAGTAGAAACCAAGGTTTTTTTGGTCGATTCACAGCTGCATTATGGCGTTTATAACGAAAGCTTTACTCGTTCAGGTGCTGCGGGTTTCTATTCGGTTAACAAAGGCGATCCCTGTGTTATTATAAATGGAACTATTAGGAATGACTACGATGAAGATTATTATTTTGGCATAACGGCAGATGTTTATAATTCTAAAGGAGAGAAAATCGGGCCCATTCTTACCATCAATTCGCCACAGCCAAGCTTCACAGTAGAAAAGGTTAACAGCGATGCTGTGGGCGTTTTTGAGATACAAATTAAATATGATGGAAAAGACATCGTGAGCTACGATCTTTTTATCGCATTCGAACCCACTGAGACCCCACCGCCCTAAGCAATTTTACTCTTCGCGCTTGCCTCACGCATGGCAACATAATCCTTAATCATTAAGGCATGTTCAAAAGCAAGGGCTTCTGGAATCTCGTTTAAACTAAAAAGCTTAATCTCTTCAATTTCACTTTCTTGCTTTTTTATTTCTCCGCCAACAACATTTACGAGAAAACACGCAGGGTAATAGTCATATTCTGTGCCGTCTTGCACTCCCTGCTCATGGTAATCGCCTATCTTGCTCACTACTGCGATGTCGAGACCTGTTTCCTCTTTAACCTCTCTCACTATGGTTTGTTCAACTGTTTCTCCAGAGTCAACCCTTCCGCCCGGCAGAGCCCAATATCCTTTGAAGGGTACGGTGCGCCTTTTGATTAGCAAAATCTTGTCGGGCGGGAATGTTATTATGGCGGTTGCTGTTCTGCCTGCGAACTTCACGCTGCATTGCTCCTTAACATGACTTAACAGCCTATTATTTTTTTCAAGTGGTTATTTCCATTTTCCAGTTTATAACTCTGGTGAAGGCAAAAATTGTTATTCCTAAAAAAACCGCCATGCTCAGCAGGCAGGCTCAAAAATCAGACAGCAGAATAATAATTGTAATGAAAAAGGCGCATTCATTTAAAAGAACGCGCTGGAAGTGACGGCTGAGAAAGGGAAAATAACAAGAAACTACAAAATTTTAGAGGTAGTTTTCACTTCTTTGCAAGTTTATGGTTTTTTGCTGTCACAAAAACTGCCGCTGCCACGGTTGTTGTCCACAAGCCTTTCTTGTCTCCTGTTGCCGATTGGGTTATGTTGGCTGTTTTGATTATCATTCCGCTGGTTTTGAAAATTTGTTTTCTTTCGTCCCAAGCAGTTTCAGGGTCAAACTGAATTCCCATTGTCGTTGCAAGCATTGTCGCAGCCAAGTCTTCTGCGTAATCTCCGGCTGTCTCGTCTGTTTGCCCAAAAGAGTGGTGCTCAGACAAGTAGCCATAATGGTTGTTGCCCGAGGGGATAGCTACACCTATGGATGACGCGACTAGCCTATGCGGCTCGTTAGTTGCGTTCTTAGCCAAAACCACGAAGGTAATTTCGCCCGGATGCACCATCTTTAAGCCTTGCTCTCGCGAAAGCATTTTGCATCCTGGCGGCACTATGCTTGAAACGTTTACCAAGTTGCAGTGTTGTATGCCCGCGTTTCTTAAAGCCAACTCAAAGCTTTGAAGATGCTCTTTGTGTTTGCCGACGCCTTTCGTTAGGAAGAAGTACTTTGGTATCATTTTGTCGTATCGCAAATAGAGTTTACGAATCACTTTATTAAGCTTTTGTTCCAAAAAGAATGATTACTCGGCAAGAGAAAAGAATAACACACACCAAACGTAATTAACTTGAGGTTTAAACCTGTGACGCCACATCAAAGCGTGTTCAAAGACGAGGCAAAACTCGACATCAACTACGTTCCCCGCCGCTTGCCTCACAGAGAGAAAGAACACCGCTTGCTGATGGAATTTTTCAATTTCTTGCTGCGTTTTCCAGAGAGAATGGCTCAACGTGTTATCATAACAGGCGATGTTGGCACTGGAAAAACCGCCCTTGCCCAGCGTTTCGGGGCAGACATAACTCTTGAAGCAAACAAGCAGGGCGCAAAACTTCGGTACGTACATGTTAACTGCCGTGAGTACCGTGGCAAACTTTTCCTTATACTGCAACACGTACTCGCTGTCTTCCGCCCGAGCTTTCCGAAGCGCGGCTACTCTGCAGAAGAGGTGTTAGGCACACTCCTGCAAACTTTGGATGAAGAAAACGCGCACGTTATCCTAACCTTGGACGAATTCGACACTCTCATTAACCGAGAAGGGTCAGAAACCGTCTACAAGCTAACGCGACTGCAAGAAATAAGACCAAGCAAGCCTCAGCGAATATCGCTCATATTCATTATACGAGATCTGAAGTCAACAGAGAAGTTAGACGCCAGCTCAAGAAGCACGCTGCAACGCAACGTAATCAGCTTAGAGAAATATGAAAAAGACCAGCTCACAGACATCCTGAACGAAAGGGTTTCCATGGCTTTTTGGCCTTCAACAGTTTCAGAAGACATTGTTAACCTCGTAGCTGAACTGGGTTTTTCCGAAAGCGGAAACGCCCGCTTCGCTATTGAGCTTTTGTGGAGAGCTGGAAAATACGCTGATGCGGAGGATATGGGTTCGGTCACGCCTGAGTGTGTGCGAAAAGCGGTTTCCAGCATAATTCCAACTATCCGAAGAAGCGAGTTGGCGTCTCTGGGGCTTCATGAGAAACTGTTTTTGCTCGGTGTGGCTCGATTTTTCAAGGAAAGTCAAAACGCTTACGCCTCTCTGTCGGAAATCGAGGAGGCCTATGCAGTGGTATGCGAAGAATTCGGCGAACAGCCGCACAGTCACACTCAACTCTGGAAGTACGTTCAGCTTCTCTCCGCGTTAGGCATATTGAAAACCGAGGTCGCAACAGCAGCTACACGTGGCAGGTCGACGCGTGTTTCTTTGCCTTCGATTCCCGCCTACGAGTTGGAGAAAGAATTAAGTGCCGCTGTAGAAAAAAGATAAGTGTGAAGTGCTATGGAAATAGAAGAGGTTTTTTCTTCTAAGCCTAGGATGAAAATCCTTAAACTCGTCGCGCGGCTAGGCGCGCTTAACATTTCTGACATTGCTCGTAGGATTAACTTGAATTATTCGACGACGAATCAGCACTTGAAACTGTTGGAGGCTGAAGGCATACTCCAGCAGAGAGTCTATGGAAGAATTCGCATGTACAAGTTCAACGACTTTTCGCCTAAAGCCATTGCGGTGCAAAACCTAATAGAGGTTTGGGAGCAGCTAAATAAGCAGTAAAGCGTATCCAATCTTTGGGAGGAAAGCAGTGTGGCTATGGTTGATGTTTCAGGCAAAGCAGAGATATTTCGTGAAGCAACAGCAACCGGAACTATTAAGCTGAAACCCGAAACCGTGAACTTGATTCGAGAAGGAAAAATCGCCAAAGGCAACCCGCTTTACACGGCAAAAATAGCAGGCGTTCTCGCTGCTAAAAAAACGAGCGGTTTAATTCCCCTCTGTCATCCGTTGCCTTTGACGAGCGTGGAAGTTGAAGCCAAAATTCTGGACAAAACCACCGTAGAAGTCACAGCCACCGTTAAGACTAAAGCTCAAACTGGCGTGGAAATGGAAGCCCTCGCCGCAACTGCTGTCGGTTTGCTGACGATCTGGGACATGGTGAAACAGTACGAAAAGGACCCGAACGGGCAATACCCGACCACGGCGGTAGAAAACATTCATGTCGTAAGAAAATTGAAGCAGGTGTAACCAGCGTGAGCGAAAGCGCAAAAAAGCATAAAGCTGCAGCGCCTAAAAAGTTGAATTTCGCGGTTTTCGTTTGCAGCACTTCGCGGTATCAGCGTGTGCAGAAAGGCGAGAAAATAGAGGATGTTTCAGGCGACACTATTGAGGCTTTGTTGAGAAACGCGGGTCACATAGTGCTGTCCAAAAAGATAATCTCGGACGACAAGATGATGATTGAAAAAGCCGTGAAGGACATCTTGGGTTCTGCGGATTTGGATGTTGCCATTTTTTGCGGTGGCACGGGTATAACTCCCGCGGACATTACTATTGAGACGGTTTCGCCTTTTTTGGAGAAGACCCTTCCTGGTTTCGGAGAGATTTTTCGCCGTTTAAGTTATGACAAAGTGGGTTCTGCGGCTGTTTTATCCCGCGCTGTCGCGGGCGTGGCGAAGGGCAAAGCGTTCTTTTGTATTCCTGGTTCCCCTGACGCTGTGCGTGTTTCGGTTGAAATGCTTATATTGCCGGAAGCTCCTCATATCGTTAGGCACGCACGGGAATAACGATGGTTTTAACAGACAACTACAGTCGACCCTTGCTTAACCTTCGAATAGCGATAACACAGCGGTGCAACTTGCGCTGCGACTACTGCCACAAAGAAGGCGAAGAAATCGGCTCATGTTCAAGAGGCACAGCCGAAGAAATGACCGTTGCCGAAATCGTGCGCATCGCAAGAATAGCCTTAAGCTTAGGCATCAACCGAATCAAGCTGACGGGCGGAGAACCGCTCATGCGGAAGGACCTCTGCGAAATCGTCAAGGGCATAGCCGCCAACCCCGGCTTAAGGGACCTTTCATTGACGACCAACGGCACTTTGCTCGGCTTCCAAGCTCGGGAACTGCACGAGTGCGGACTGAAACGCGTGAACATCAGCCTGCCGACTTTGAACGCTGACGTTTATCACAAGCTCACCGATGGAAGAATAGAAAACGCATTGGAAGGCGTCAAAGCCGCGGTTGCGGCGGGATTTTGTCCAGTCAAACTCAACATGGTTGTCTTAAACGGCGTCAACGTCGACGCGGTCCCAGACATGATGGATTTCGCCAGGCAAACAGGCACTATTCTCCAGCTTATCGAGCTTGACCCCGTTAACGTTAACAGCGAGTATTTTTCGGTGTACCACAAGTTCTTGGATGAAAACGAAGAGATGCTGCGGCAGAAGGCGTTGAAAGTTGAAACCAGACGGTTCATGCATAACCGCCACATTTACCATCTTCCCGACGTGACTGTGGAGGTCGTGCATCCAACCGAAAACAGCGAGTTTTGCCAGCACTGCACCAGATTGCGAGTGACAAGCGATGGGAAGCTGAAGCCATGCCTAATGAGAAACGATAACATAGTTGACATCTTAACGTCGATGCGGCGCGGTGCAAGCGACGAAGAACTAAAGTCGCTTTTCATGCGTGCGAACCAGCTAAGAGAGCCCTACAACAAGAGCAAGTAGCAAAACCTGAAATAATAATATCCTAAGAAATACTTCATGCAGGTTTGATTTCTAATTTTTTCTTCTTGAATTAAAATTTAATCCAACAACAACAACACTGACGCTGGACAAAACTGACGGTGAAGCTGTAGAAAAACATGGTACATACTCAGCAGAGTACTGGAGCAGGGCAAGAAAGGTAGGTGTGGAACACACTCAGCAGAGTATATTACCCCTCTGCCTGCAAAGCAGGCATCTCCCCTCAAGGGGAGACACGTATCTAACTAAAATAGAGCTTGCAGAGGGGTGGAAAAAGGGGTGTTTGAGCGAAAAATAGTGGTTTGTTAGAATAGTTTATTGCAGATTTCAGCTTATTGAATTGAGAATTCATATTTAAAATTCTTAATTGCTATATTAAGCGTTCTTCAAAAATCAGACTAAGGTCTAAGTCTTGGCTCAAACAGAACTTGAAGAACAAATAGTGATTTCAACTGAAACTACACCAGCTACGCAATACCAGCCCGTTCTAAAGCAAACCATGTTCATCGACATCGGCTCTGGTGGAGGAAGCAACGCAGACATCGCGCGTGGGAATGTTTGTGTAGATTTAGTAAAGAGACCAAAAAACAAGCCTTCCAATTTTGTTTGCTGCGACGCTTATAATTTACCATTTAAGGATGAATGCTTTGATGGAGCTTATTTCTGTGAAGTAATAGAACACCTCGATAGCCCAAAAGAATGCATTTCCGAAATCTATCGTGTTCTAAAACCTAATGGAAGCCTCTACTTGTCTACTCCAAACATATTCTTCTATAGAATAGTTTTAAGAGAGATGAGGGGTAAGCATTCTGTTTTGGGAGGAACAGGGCACATAGGGGCGTGGACTTCTACCGAATTGGCTAATCTGCTCCAATACGTTGGTTTTTCTGAACCAAAAATCAGCTATGCTACGTGGAAGTACATGCAAAGTACCCATCCATTGATGGACAGAATAGCCAAGAAAATTCTAAAGCCAAACCTAACAGAAAAGAATATTGTTGCAGAAAGCACGAAATTGCCTCATAACAAACCCGTTTAACAAAAGTGTATTAAGGTTTCTTGACAAACATTTTGAAGTTTAGTTTACACATCTCTATAGTGCCATCCGCGGTCGAATGTCAATTCTGCTTTTCGAATAATTCTTTTAAACTGACCAAAATATATCTAAACCAACTTGGAGTGGGGGCTCAAGTGAAAGAAATCAAAACGAAATCAGATTGCAGCGATATGGGAAACATAATGGCGGCAAGAGCTGCCCTTTTGGACTTATATGGCGAT
>Ga0315555_1003107_pt1 | contig 11489 bp, 10 predicted proteins | sample SalMarSW160380MG_FD_202113 | JGI IMG/M metagenome (GOLD analysis project Ga0315555, IMG submission 202113) | Salt marsh sediment microbial communities from the Plum Island Ecosystem LTER, Massachusetts, United States - Salt Marsh Sediment SW1603-80 ...
CCGGCGCCCCGGGCAAGGCGCGGAATCGGCCGACGCAGAAGCCTCCGAGGGCGCGGAATCGGCCGACGCAGAAGCCTCCGAGGGCGCGGAATCGACGCCGGATCCATCGGAGAGAACCGGGAATTGATCCCGCTTTGGGGGTTCCGTATAATCGAAGTCTCGCAGGCGGCGTAGCCAAGTGGTAAGGCAAGGGACTGCAAATCCCTGATTCACCGGTTCGAGTCCGGTCGCCGCCTCAGAGTCCGAGATGGGTGGTTAGCTCAGCTGGGAGAGCGCATGCTTGACGTGCATGAGGTCACAGGTTCGAGCCCTGTACCACCCACCAGCCCGCGGGGTCCGTCGCGGGCTTCTTCGTTTCGCCCTTCCGGAGGTCGACGATGGAACGTGCGCGCCAGCTGATCCGGCCGTACGCCGAGAAGGACGGGGTCATCGGGATCTACCTCCTCGGTTCGATGACCCGGCCGTATCGGGACGGGCTGTCCGACTACGACATCGAGGTGATCGTCGAGGACGCCGTCTACGACGTGACGCCCGACGAGGAGCGGCAGGTCCTTCGCTTCAAGGAGGGCGAGCCGGGAGTCGTCGACTACGAGTTCTACCTCATCCCGTGGTCCGACTTCACCGCGCTCCTCGAGTCGACGCACGACCTGTTCCATCAGCCCTACCAGCATGCGGTCGTCCTTCACGACCCGCAGGGCCGGATCGCCCCGATCATCGAGCGGCTCGCCGAGCTGTCCGACGACGTTCGCCGCGAGCGGATGGCCGTCCACTTCCTCGAGTTCCTTCACCGGCTGGGCCGGGCGAGAAAGACGGCGAACCGTGCCGGGGAAGGCGGCCCGACGATCAACCTTCGGCTCCTCTACGGCGACGCGCTCTCCGCCCTGGTCAAGCTCCTCTTCCTCGCCAAGGGCTCGTGGGCGTCGGCGAAGCACTGGAGCGAACAGGAGCTTCGGCAGCTCGGGATTCCGGAGGATCTCCTCTCGTGCGCCGCCCGCCTGCAAGGGGTCCCCGACCCCGGGGCGGCGAAGTTCCTCGTCGAGGCCGTGAGGACGTTCCTCGATGGCTGCGGCGAGACCTTCCACCACGATGCGGAGGGGATCGAGCGGTGGCTCTTCTTCACCAAGGAGGGGAAGCGGGCGTTCGAGCGCTGGGGGCTGCGTTGACGCTCCGGACGACCGCGTGATCCGTCCGGGTTTTACAGGGTCGCGTTGCAGTTGGAGACGGGCTTTTGCCCCATTCGGAGAGGTTCGGTATACTGCGCGCACGGCCGGACACCGGCCGTGCGCGGAACGGGAAGGCGGAGCGGATGGTCGATCGGATCGGCATTCGTCGCGAGGACATGTACCAGTGGGAGCGGCGCGTTCCCCTCATTCCCCAGCACCTCCGCGAGCTGACCGACGAGGCCGGCCTGAGCTTCCGGATCGAGTCCTCGGACCAGCGGGCGTTCTCCGACGACGAGTACCGCGCGGCGGGCTTGGAGGTCGTCGGGCGGCTCGACGATTGCCCGATCGTCATCGGGCTGAAGGAGATTCCCCTCGGCGCGCTGGAACCGGACAAGGTCTACCTCTTCTTCTCCCACACGATCAAGGGGCAGACGGAGAACATGCCGATGCTCCGCCGGTGTCTCGAGCTTCGTTGCACGATCATCGACTACGAGCGGATCGTCGACGACGAGGGGCGGCGGCTGATCTTCTTCGGCAACTATGCCGGCCTGGCCGGGATGATCGACACTCTCTGGGCGCTCGGCCGGCGCCTCGCGTGGGAGGGGATCCCCAATCCGCTCGAGGGGATTCGGCAGGCGTCGACGTATGCCGACCTCGCGGAGGCGAAGGCGGCGATCGTGGAGGTCGGCGAGCGGATCGCCTCCGAGGGCCTGCCGGCGGAGATCTCTCCCCTGGTGATCGGGATTGCCGGGTACGGAAACGTCTCCAGAGGGGCGCAGGAGATTCTCGATCTCCTGCCGACGAAGGAGATCCGCCCTGCGGATCTTCTCAACGGTTCGGAGCGTCCGCGTGGCCCGAGTCGCGCTTTGGTCCTCAAGGTCGTCTTCCGGGAGGAGGACACGGTCCTCCCGCTGGTCGACGGGAAGGCGTTCGACCTGCGGGAGTACTGCGATCATCCGGAGCGCTACCGGGCCGCGTTCGAGCGGTATCTCCCGAAGCTCCACGCGCTGGTCAACTGTATCTACTGGGCGCCGAGGTACCCGCGCCTGGTGACGGTGGAGGCGATTCGCGACCTCTACGCGGCCGGTCGGCCGGCCCTCCGGATGATCGGCGACATCTCGTGCGACATCGAGGGAGCGATCGGGATCACGGTCAAGGGAACCGAGCCGGACGACCCGATCTACGTCTACGATCCCGAGAGCGGGACGGTCCGTTCGGGCGTCGAGGGGAACGGCCCGGTGGTGATGGCGGTGGAGATCCTGCCGTCCGAGCTGCCGCGTGAGGCGTCGAGCTACTTCAGCGCCATTCTGAAGGGGTTCGTCCCCGCGATCGCCGCGGCCGACTACGCCGCCACCTTCGACGAGCTCTCCCTGCCGGCGACGCTCAAACGCGCGGTGATCGCCCATCGCGGCGAGCTGACGCCCGATTATCGGGACATCGAGAAGCACCTCATTGCGGCCGGCACGGCATAGCCCCGGCCGCAGCGAAGGAGGGATCCTGTTGAAACGCGTGCTCGTCCTCGGGGCCGGCCTCGTCGCCGGGCCGCTCGTCCGCTACCTGTTGGGCGTCCCGGGGTTCCGCGTCACCGTCGCCAGCCGGACCGTGGAGAAGGCGGAGCGGCTGATCGGCGGTGCGCCGAACGGCGCGGCGTCGGGCCTCGACGCGGCGGACGAGAAGGCGCTCGATGCGCTGATCGCCGATCACGATCTGACGGTCAGCCTCCTCCCGTACGTCCATCACCCGGCCGTCGCCCGCCTCTGCGTCGAGCGTCGCAGGCAGATGGTGACGACGTCGTACGTAAAGGATGAGATGAGGGCTCTCGACGGCGCGGCCCGCGAAGCCGAGGTGATCCTGCTCAACGAGATCGGCGTCGATCCCGGGATCGACCACATGTCGGCGATGCGGGTGATCGACCGGATCCGAAAGGGCGGAGGCACCCTCGTCTCGTTCACGTCGAACACGGGAGGGCTTCCCGCGCCCGACGCGAACGACAACCCGTTCGGGTACAAGTTCTCGTGGGCGCCGCGCGGCGTGATCCTGGCCGGGAAGAACCCGGCGAGGTACCTCGCGAATGGGGAGATCGTCGACGTCCCCGGCCCGGAGCTGTTCGCCCACCACTGGGCCTGTCCGATTGTCGGCTTCGCCGAGCTCGAGGTCTATCCGAACCGCGACTCGCTCCCGTACATCGAGGCCTACGAGATCCCGACCGTGCGAAGCATGTTCCGCGGGACGCTCCGCTATCCCGGATGGTGTGACACGCTGAAGGCGATCGTCGATCTCGGTCTCCTCGACGAAAGCGAGCGCGACGACCTGGTCGGGCTCACGTTCGCGCGGCTGACCGCGCGGCTGATCGGTTCCGACGGCGCGGATCTGAAGGCCGACTTGGCGAGCCACCTCGGCGTCGCGCTCGACGCCAAGGCGATCTCCGATCTCGAGTGGCTCGGGCTCCTCGGCGCGGACCCATTGCCCGAGGGAGCGGACACGTATCTCGACGTCGTGGCGCAACGGATGCTCTCCAAGATGGGGTACGCGCCGGGCGAACGGGACATGCTCGTGATGCAGCACGAGTTTGTCGTCGAGCATCCGGGCCGGACGGAGAAGATTACGTCGACCATGGTCGACTACGGGATCCCGTACGGCGACTCGTCGATGTCGCGGCTCGTCGGGCTCCCGGCGGCGATCGCGGCGCGGATGATCCTGCAGGGCGGGATCGACTTGACCGGCGTGCGCACGCCGGTCGTCCCGGAGATCTACGAGCCCGTCCTCGCCGAACTCGCCGCACTCGGCGTTTCGTTCAGAGAGACGGTCGACACTGCCTAGCGCGCAAGGGGGCGTTCGCATGGCCGAGCCGGGGTTCCGTCTGGGAGCGAGCGTCTGGGGATTCTTCGGGCGCCGGGACCCCGAGGATTGGCCGACGCTGCCCGACGCGGCTCGATCGATCCTGTCGGTCGATCCGTCCCTCGGGATCGAAGCCTGGGGATCGAAGGCCCTCGACGTTCCGGAGGCGAGCAACCGGGAGCTCGCCGAGCTGGCCGAGGTCTGCCGGGCTGCGAGCTTCGTGACGGTCCATGTCCGCGGGATCTACATGAGGTGGAATCCGGTGGGCCTCCGTCGCGAGATCGACTTCGCCGAGCGGGTCGGCGCCTCCGTTCTCGTGCTCCACCCTGTCTGCCTCGGCCTGGTAAGGCCGGAGGATCGGTTGGACGTGCCCGAGGTTCTCCGGCTCGCCGGGTACGCCGCCGAGCGCGGGGTTCGCCTCGCGTTGGAGAACTTGGAGGACGCGATCTGGTTGCTCGATCGCGTCTTGGAGGAGATCGGCGAGGACCCGGAGGGGACGAACCTCGGGATCTGCATCGACACCGGCCACGCCCACATGTCGCACGACGCGGGGCGGGAGCCGGTGCAAAATTACCTCGAGCGCTACGCCGGCCAGCTCGTGCACGTCCACCTGCACGACAACCGCGGCGAATCCGACGAGCACCTCGTCCCCGGCGGAGGGACGATCGACTGGCCGCGCGTCCTTCGCACGCTCGGCGGGATCGGCTTCGAGGGGACCGCCGTCCTGGAGATCCACCCGGTCGGCGTCTCGCCGGCGGAGGGGATTCGGCAGGGAGTGGCCCTTCTCAAATCCTTGATGTGAGTCGGGAGGGCCGCCTGGAGGTCTGCACCTGGGTTGGCAACCTGCTGCGCCGGGGCTATGATGCGGAGGTTCCCCAGGGGGTGGATGTGCCCGAAGGCTCGCCGGAACGCAAGCGGAAGACGGAGCTCCTCGCGGGCGTCTTTCCTGCGCTCGATTCCGAGGCTGTTGACCGGCTCGCTTCGTTCTGCCTCGAGATCCACCATGGTGCGGAAGAGCTCATCGCTCAGGAGGAGTCCTACGCGTCGGGCGTGTACATCGTCCGGTCCGGGCTGGTGAAGATCGGGAAGTACGGGAGCTCGGGGGCCGAGAAGCGGGTCCTCCGGTTCCTCGGCGTGGGAGAGCTCTTCGGCCTCGAAGCCGTCGTCCTCGATCACTCCACCCATCTCCAATACGCCAAGACCCTGATGGAGACCAATCTCCTGTTCATCGAGCGGCACAACCTCCTCGCGTTTCGGAACCGGCATCCGGAGCTGTGCACGGACTTCACCCGCTGGCTCGCCCGCAAGGTCGTAATGCTCGAGCTCAAGCTGACCCGCGACGCCGTCGAGACGACCGATTGCAACCTCGCGCTGCTGCTGCTCGCGCTGGCGCACAACTACGGGCAGCAGACGGACGCGGGCGTCGTGCTCGACTTGATGATCCCACGAAGGACCCTCGCCGAGATGCTCGGGGTGTCGCTGGAGTCCCTCATGCGGGCGCTGAAGCGCTTCCGGGATCGGAAGGTGATCGTCACGTCGGGCAAGCGCGTCACGATCATCGATCTGGCCAACCTGAAGGAGAGAGCGAGGATCACGCCGTTCTACCACTCGATCATTCAGGAGATCCTCTAGTCCCTCTCCGAGGTTCGCGTCCGCCTTGGCGCTCGAACGGACACGCGGCGAAATGGCGGCGGCCGCGGACCGGTTTCCCGATTGCCATGGCAGGCGCTGTCATTTGACAGTCTTCGATTGAGCGGAAGATCGACCGCGCGGTGCAGCCTGCCGCCGATCGCGCTGTACCCTGAGGATTCGACACCCTTCGAATGGTACCTCCCTGTAACCCAGATTCCCTAGGGTACGCCCTTCTGGGCACGTATGGTCCTAGCGACGGCGGGGACTCGTCCCGAGAGGTGATGATCATGCGCGGTGTCACGAAGCGGCTGCCCCCCGAAGAGGTCTGGATTGCCAGGCTTCTCGGAGCGGCCTGTTCCGCTCCGAGCCAGGGGAGGAGGATTCCGGGCGCCTCACCTGCGGACTCGGCCGTCCGGGTTCCTCCGCGTGAGGGCGGCGGAGGGGAAATCGGTTCCCCGAAGGGGGAGGAACGCCGAGAGGGAGTCGGGCGGCGGATACGGTGCGGAACGCCCGCGTGAGGGACGCCGGTACGAACTCCCGGTCGGGAGGCTACCGGTGCGGGGTGTGGCGACCGTCGCCGCACGCCGGGCAATGGCGGTTTCTCTCGATCGAGATCTCCTCGAATCGAAGCGCGGCGGCGTCATAGACGAGCAGGCGCCCGACGAGGGGCGCGCCGATGCCGACGATCCACTCGATCGCCTCGGTCGCCTGGAGTGTGCCGATCGTCCCGGGCACGGCGCCGAGGATGCCGGCCTGCTCACCGGTCAGGACGGTCTCCGGCGACGGCGGCTCCGGGAAGAGGCACCGATAGCACGGTCCGCCTCCGGCGCACAGGAGGCTCGTCTGCCCCTCGAGCCGGAAGATCGCGCCGTAGACGTAGGGGATTCCGAGATCGAGACAGACGGCGTTGATCGCGTAGCGCGTCTCGAAGTTGTCGGCACCGTCGACGATCAGATCGTACCCGGCGGCGATCCGCCGGCCGATCGTCCGATCGAAACGCTCTGGGAACGTCTCCACGGCGACGTCTCGATTCAGGTCGGCCAGACGCGCCGCCGCACTCTCGACCTTCGGCCGATCGAGCGTCCCTTCCCCATGGAGGACCTGCCGCTGGAGGTCGGGGAAGGAGACGTCGTCGTCGTCGATGATGCCGATCCGTCCGACGCCGGCCCCCGCGAGGTACAAGGCGGTCGCGCTGCCGAGTCCTCCGACTCCGACGATCAAGACGCGGGCCGCCTTCAGCCTCCGCTGGCCCTCCTCGCCGATCTGGGGGAGGGCGAGGTGTCTCGCGTACCGCATGCGCTCTCGCTCCGAAAGGACGGGTCGTCGGTCGTTCATTCCTGATCCACCCTCGCTCGAGGGACCTCCGATCGCATCCTAGTCGATCGACGAACCGACATTCGGCCGTTGCCCAACGCCAGCTCGTAGGCGAGGACGTCGGCCCGCCCGTCGGACCACGACCCGAATCCCAACTCGTCGAGGAGCGGGCCGGCACAGGCGGCCCGCCCGCCCGAAATCGGAACCATGACGGCGATCTCCGTGCCCGCGTAGAGGGCGAGCGCATGGTGGAGGAGCGCCCGCATCGCCGCGGGCTCGCCGTCGACGAAGTTGAAGACGGTGTGATCCGACTCGCCGGGACGCCACCGGGCGCAGAGGAGCCCCTTGAGGTGTCCGCCGTCGCGGAAGCCGATGCGCAGACCCATCCGTGCGACGGCCTCACAGGGATCGTGATCGAATGGGAAGAAGCGCCATCCGCGCGGGAAGCGGCCTCTGGCGAGACGCAGAAACGACGAATCGGCGACGTACTCGACGGTTTCTCCCTCGGAAACGAGCTCGATCCGCGGGTCGGGTCCAACGTTTGAGGCGGGCGGAGGGGCGTCGGGCGGCCGCTCGCGGTAGGCGAACGTCGCGACCTTTTCGAAGCCGTACGACTCGATGATATGGATGGACGCCTCGTTGTCGACGTGCGTCGAGAGACCGATCCGCGAAGCACCGACCTCCCGCGCCCGGCCGATCAGGTGCTCGGTGATCGCTCGACCGACGCCGCGGCCGCGGTAGGCCGGATCGGTTCGGATCCCCTCGAACCACGCCAGACCGGGAGCGAGCCACGTGCGTCGGGCGAAGCCGATGAATCTTTCGCCGGCGAACGCCCCGATGACCTCTCCCTCCGCGTCGCCGAACCAATCGTCGAGCAGCTCGGGGACGTAGTCGTGGCCGTCCCAGATCTGCGATGAGATCTCCACGATTCGCGGCCGATCGTCGGATGTCGCAGGGCGCAGCGCGATCTCTTCCATGGCCTGGCGATGGTAATCGATGGCTCGGGCGGTTCCAACGACGCCATTGCGGCGAGCGAAGGTGCGATGCGAAAGCCCCTTTCTCTCAGGGTGTCCTCCCCTCGGAGGGTCGCGGCGGCTCCACGCGGTCGCGGCTGGATCCGTTGATTCGTTCCGTTCGCCCTTGGGGCGGAGTTGCGTTCGCTTCAAGCGGTCCCCGTCCCTTCGCGACCGCTCGTCGATCCGGTGGGTGGAAGGCTGGTGAGCGAGCCGTGCGGTTTGCGTAAGGCGGGCGGACCGGACGGCTAGCCGTTTGTGAATCGGCGAAGGACCTGCCGTCGAGTCGACAGGAGAAGCGCGGCGAAGAAGAACGCGATCGTGACGAGGACGATCGCGGCGCCCGAAGCGACGCTCCAGTAGAACGAGAGATAGAGGCCGATCGCACCGGAGAGAATCCCGAGGAGGGAGCCGACGACGATCATCGCGGGAAGGCGGCGCGCCATCAGAAACGCCGTCGAGGCCGGGACGATCAGCATGGCGAGCATCAGGCCGACGCCGACCGTCTGCAGCGAGACGACGACGGTGACCGCGACGAGGACGAACAGGAGGTAGCGATACGCCGTCGCCGGAAGGCGGAGCGTTCGGGCGAGCGTCGGATCGAACGAGACGACGACCAGTTCCTTGTAGAAGAGGAGGACGAGGAGGAGCACGGCGCCACCGAACGCGCCGATCAGGACGAGGTCCCCGTTGGAGACGCCGAGCACGTTGCCGAACAGGAAGTGTACGAGGTCGACGGCAAAACCGCGGACTGTGGAAATGAGAGCGATCCCCAGAGCGAACATCCCGGCGAAGACGATCCCGATCGCTGTGTCCTCGCGGACCCGTGCCCGTTCGCCGATCCATCCCATCCCGAGCGCGACGAGGACCGCCGTGCCGAGGGCCCACCCGAAGAGCGCGCGGCGATCCCCGCGTCCGGCAGTGAGGACCCCGCCGGCCAGTCCGGGGAGGATCGAGTGGGCGATCGCGTCCCCCATGAACGCCATTCCCCGGAGGACGACGAACGACCCGACGACGGCACACAGGCCTCCGACGGACATCGCGGCGATCAGGCCTCGGACCATGAATGGGAAGCGGAGGGGTTCAACGATCGAGTCAACGAAGCTCATCGTCCCCCCCCCGAGCAGGCCGTGTCATGGACGACGACCGTCCCCGACTCCCCTTCGGCCAGATGAAGGCAGCTTCCGTACGCCTCGCGAAGGTTCGCCTCGACGAACACGTCGCGCGGCGATCCGTGGCCGATCATCCTTCGCTTGAGGAGGAGGATCTCGTCGAACGACGTGGCGGCGATCCCCAGGTCGTGCAGCGCGACGATCACGGTGACGTTTCGATCGCGGACCGCCGCGATCAGCTCGAGGACCTCGCTTCGAGAAGGAACGTCGAGTCCGACGAACGGCTCGTCGAGGAGGATGAGGTCGGCCTCCTGCGCGAGGGCGCGCGCGAGGAACATCCGTTGCTGCTGCCCGCCGGAGAGTTCTTCGATCCTCCGGCGCGCCAGGTCGGAGAGCTCGACCGCGGCGAGGGCGTCTTGGACGACACGCCGGTCGATCGCACCGGGCCGACGGATCGGGCCGATCCGCTGGACGCGTCCCATCATCACGACGTCGAAGACAGTGACGGGAAATCGCCAGTCGATCCCGCTCTTTTGGGGGACGTAGGCGATGCAGATGTGTCCACAGGGTCCGTGGCCGTGGACGCGGACCTCACCGCTCGACGGCGGAAGGAGCCCGGAAAGGACCCTCAGAAGGGTCGTCTTTCCGGCGCCGTTCGGGCCGACCACGGCCAGCTGTCGTCCCTCGGCCAGCTCGAACGTGACGTCGGTCAGGGCCGGTCTCCCGCCGATTGTTACGGTCAGGGCCGTCGCGGCGACAGCCGGGGCGCCGGCCAGGTGGACGGTGCCCCGGCTGTGAAGGCGTGATGGAATCGATGCGGCCCAGGATTTTCGAGTTCTCATGGTGCCTCCGACAGGCCTTCGACCATCGCGGACACGTCGTAGCGCATCAGGTTGAGGTAGCTGTCGGCCGGACCGCCGGGCTCGCTCAGGGAGCCGGTGTACAGGACGACGATCCGCGTCCCGGTGTCCGACGCGACCTGTTCGGCCAACGATGGGTTGACCGTCGTCCCGACGAAGAGGACCCGCACGCCGAGCGTCACGATCGAACGCTCCAACGCCGCGAGGTCCTTGGCCGAGGGTTCGGAGAGGCTGCTCAGCCCGGGGAAGACCGTGCCGACCTGTTCGAAGCCGTACCGCGCCGCGAAGTACCCGAACACGGCGTGATCGGTGACGAGCTTCCGACTGTCCTCCGGAAGCCCGCTCACCCGATCCACGATCCACGCGTCGAGCGCCGTCAGCTCGGCGCGATAGGCGTCGGCCCGGGCTCGATACGCGATCGCGTTGTCCGGATCTCGTTCGCTCAACACATCGGTGATCCGATCGACCCAGGCGCTGACATAGGTCGGATCGAACCAGACGTGCGGATCGACCTCCCCATGTTCATCCGGGGCATCGAGGCGGAGGAGATCGAGGTGGTCGGAGAGACCTACGACGAGCCCCATGGCGCTTCCCAGGATCGGATCGATCCCCCCTTCCAAACCGGCTCCGTTGAGAAAGACGATGTCGGCGCGGGCGATCGAAACGAGGTCGCCGGGCGTCGGTTCGAACGCGTGCGGGTCGGCGCCAAACGGGAGGAGGACCTTCAACTCGCCCCCTTCTCCGACAATCCGGCCGACGACGTCTCCGACGATCGTCGTCGTACAGACGATCCGCAGCGAGACGGCCGACCACGAGCAGGCGACCATCAGCAAGAAGATCAAGGCTCCGCTCCTCTTCACATTCGCTCCTTCCACCGATCGAAGGGCCTTCCGCGAGGCAAGTGTGTCACACGACAGCCGCCCGCATCAAGGGGCTCGGTTCCCTTCACAATCTTGCCACAAGATCGGACCGACGCCTTCATCTCCTTTCTGTATCATTCGGTGACTTGAGACGGAAAAGGAGGGACTGTAGATGAAGGGGAAATGGCTTCGCATCGGACCACTGGTCGTTCTGTTGGGGGTGATCGTCGCGATTCCGGTGAGCACGCAGGTCCTGTCCAAGTCCACCGGTGACAACGCAGAGGCGGGCAACCTGCCGCTCCTTATCCTCATCAATCGGATGGAGTTGAGCCCCGAACAGATGGAGAAGATTCACGGCCTCCTCGAAGGACTTCTCGAGGAGCGCGAGGCGCTCGGACTCCGTCGAGCCGAACTCGAGGAGGAGATGATCGCTTTCAACGGGACGGCCGATGAACTCGATGAGATCCTCGAGACGTTCGCCGCTGAGGCGAAAGAGCGGGTCGAGGCGCTTCGGGCGCACGCGGAAGACGTGATCGATCAGCTCAAGGGGATCTTGACGCTGAAGCAAGGCGAGATCCTGCAAGAGATCCTTCCCGGGCTTTTCGGTGACGGCGATGCAGCCGCTGGTCGAGCGGGCGTCGCGGGGGCGATTCTCGAACGGCGGGTCGGACGAGCCGGTGGGGTTCAGTTGCCGTCC
>Ga0315555_1003108_pt1 | contig 11489 bp, 9 predicted proteins | sample SalMarSW160380MG_FD_202113 | JGI IMG/M metagenome (GOLD analysis project Ga0315555, IMG submission 202113) | Salt marsh sediment microbial communities from the Plum Island Ecosystem LTER, Massachusetts, United States - Salt Marsh Sediment SW1603-80 ...
AGGAAATCTACATTTATCGATGAAAGTAATTATATAATCTCTCATTCACCACTTTTCTATGGATATTCTTCAGTTTATCATTCAAGCATAGAACAGAGTTTCGCAATTCCGTTATATTTAATTGTTGCTGTTCCTAAAGCAATCATTATGTCTCCTGTTCACTCTTATGAAAATACATTTGCAGGTATACTTGTATTATTCCTTATCATTTCAATTACATTAAGCCTATTGGCGACAAGACATTTTACTACTTCGCTTGCAACACTTACAAGAGGGGCTGAAACAATTACCAAAGGGAATTATGATTACAGGGTTAATGTAGAGACGGGTGATGAGATTGAAAAATTAGCTGAGCAATTCAATTTAATGGCAAAATCATTATTTGCACATGAAAAGGAAATACAGCAATATAGATTACACCTTGAAGAAATGGTTGCTTCCAGAACGGAAGAGCTTTTTTCCGAAAAATCAAAGTTGCAGGCCATACTTGATAATTTACCGAGTGCATTTTTACTTCTTGATAAAGAATTGCGTATACAAACTGCAAGCGCTGCATTTAATACAATCACGGGTTACAATATTGATGATGTAAAAGGAGAAAATTGCAGCAAGATTTTCGGTACAAACGGATCATGTACTAATTGCATTTGCCAGAAAGCAATTTCAAATAATAAAATTGAAAGCTATATAAGCTGTAAAATAGATAACAAGCAGCAAGAACGCTACATTGAACATGTTGCCATTCCAATGAAGTATAATAGTGAAGTGATTGCCGTATTAGCAGTTATTACAGATATTACGAAACGAAAGCAATTGGAAAATGTTTTAGTTAAAACAGAGAAGCTTGCTGCAACAGGAGAGATTGCAGCATTTGTAGCCCATGAATTCCGTAATTCTCTGACATCAATTAAAATGATTCTTCAACTTTTAGCGGAATCTGAACACGTTTCGAAGTCTGAAAAAAAATCTGTTACCGTTGCACTCAATTCTACCGGGGAAATGGAAGAAACTGTTACCAAGCTGCTTAACTATGCTTACCCGGTTCCGATGAACTTTCAAGCTGCAAGCATTGACACGATATTGAATGAAAGTCTCGTTTTTGTCCAGCTCCGTTTTCGTAAATCAAGGATATCTATCAAAAAAGAAATCGAACCTTCAATTCCACCAATATTTTTAGATGCTTCACATTTAAAGGAAGCAATAATTAATGTTCTTTTGAATGCCGTTCAGTCGATAGATGAAAAAAATAATTCATCTGAAAGTATAAACTTCGAAAAAGACGCAGTTAATAAAATTGGGATTTCAGTACGGAAAATAAATCTTAAAAAGACACTTCACGATTATAAATTAGAAGAAGCTATTGAATACACACATATTGAAAATGCAGATCGCAATAAATATGAGATAATTTTACCAAAGGGAACCGAGTGTATTCTTTTACAAATTACCGATACCGGCGGTGGCATAGATCGTAAAGATATTTCGAGAATTTTCGATCCGTTCTTCACTACAAAAACTAATGGTACCGGACTAGGGCTTCCAATGGTAAAGAGAACTATTAATGCTCATCGGGGTATTATTACAGTAGAAAGTAAAAAGGGAGCGGGTACAACTTTTGGTATCTTTATCCCATTACTTAACGAAGGTGATTCATTTCCTAAACATATCTGAAAAATATTAAATGAATAAATTTAACAAATTAAAAGAGAATAGAGGAAAAATTCTTGTTGTGGATGATGATCCCAAAATATTATTTGCCTTTCTTGAAGTTTTAAAGAAAGACGGTTATTCTGCTGTCACGGCAGGCGATGGAGAAGAAGCTTTAAAGGTAATCAGCTCCGAAAATATCGTACTGATTTTCATGGATATTTCAATTCCCAAAATAGACGGCTTGGAGGTTTTAAAAAGATTTAGAGAACTGGGGATAAATATTCCTACTATCATTATTACCGGTTACGGTATAATGCAAAATGCAATTAAAGCCATGCAGCTCGGTGCTTTTGACTATCTTACAAAACCACTTGACATAAATAAAATCAGAGAACTAACAAAAAATGCGCTGTCTAAATCGGTTAGAACTTCAGAGAATACCAAAAACGATTTTACTTTTAATACAGATATAGTCGATAGTTATGAATTAATCGGCAGAAGCTCACGGATGCAGGAAATATATAAATTGATCGGTATGGTTTCCACGACACCCAATACAGTTCCGGTATTAATCACAGGTGAAAGTGGTACGGGAAAAGAATTGGTAGCCAGGGCAATTCACGGCAACACATTAGAAACAGGTCACCCTTTTATAGGAATTAATTGTTCTGCGGTTCCTGATAACCTGCTTGAATCAGAACTGTTCGGTTACGAAAAGGGTGCCTTTTCGGGTGCTGAGACCCGTAAGTTAGGGAAGTTTGAACTTGCCCAGAACGGAACGATATTCCTTGATGAAATCGGCAATCTTTTACCAAACTTGCAGCAAAAATTGTTAAGGGTACTTCAGGAAAGAGAATTTGAAAGACTCGGCGGTAATGTTCCAATAAGAGTGCAAGCTCGATTCATAGCTGCAACAAACAAAGATCTTGAACCGGAAATTAAAAAAGGAAATTTTAGGGAAGATTTTTATTTCCGGTTGAATGTTGTGTCAATTAAATTGCCTCCCCTAAGAGAACGTCCTGAAGATATTCCCCTTCTTTCAAATTATTTTTTAGCAAAATACAATGAGCATCTTAAAAAGAAGGTTGAGGGATTTTCAAAACAAACTATGGCACTTTTAAACAATTATCAATTTCCGGGAAATGTTAGAGAACTGGAAAATTTAATTGAGAGAGCAGTAATGCTGACAAGAGGAAAAGAAATTACAGATGACCTCCTGGAAAAAATGCTTAGCTTAAATCCGGTTAAGGCGCCGGTACTTCCAATTTCAGGATCAACATTCAAACAATCACGCGAACATATTATCAGGATGTTTGAACAACAATTTATTGAAAAAAAACTAGCCAACACACATGGAAATGTTACTCTGGCAGCTAAAGATTCAGGAATGACAAGACAAAACTTCCAGCGCATGATGAAAAAGTATAATATAAAAGCATCAGATTTTAAATAATATAAATCCTTCATATCAAAACCTGCATAAATAAAGATATATTAAGACAAAGATAAATCAGAATAAAAAATTACTTCGCTTAAATGAAATTGGTTCCGCTTATTTATTTATCATATACTCCTATTCCCATTATACCTATGTACCTTAAAAGTGTAAAATAATCTTTGGCACATGTAAAATAAAACTTGGCAGTTTTTCCTTCTCAAAAATAATTCTATCCGTGTAAATCTCTACTAATGAACTATTTAATACATTTACTCAAACGGCATACATGTTGAACAAACCATATTAAATTATTTGTGCAAAAGTAGTGATGAATAGACCAAAGATATTAGTTGTAGATAGTGATAAAAATATTCTTTCAGCTTTCAGTAATTATTTAAGGAAGAAAAAATATTCAATGACCGGTGTAAATAATATTGAAGCAGGATTGAATAAAATCTATAAACAAAATTTTAATCTTGTGATTACTGATGTTAGGATTAATTCGGAATTTGGAACAAGTTTTATCTCACAAATTAAAGAGACCCAAAATAGCTTACCAATAATTGCAATTACAAGTTATCCAGATAAAATAAAAGAATCCGATTTGAAAATTTGCGGTGCAGATTATCTTTTTATAAAACCTTTAGAACTTAGTCAGCTTGATAAAGCAATCGAAAACTGTTTAAAATCAAATTTAACAAACAAAATAATATAGGGTGAAAAAATGGTATCAACTACTTTTATATTTTTTATAGAATCACTTTTAGGACAGAAGAAGAAGAAAATATATCTTATTCTATCCATAATTGGAATGCTCATGTTTCTGACTGCACCCAATAATTATGCTATTCCAAGCTTTGCAAGACAGACTAATTTATCATGCAATTACTGTCATTACACTTATCCTGCCCTGACCCCGTTCGGGAGGATGTTTAAACTGAACGGGTATACTATGACAAATGTTGAAACGATCGAAGCCGTTTCACCGGATAGTGAACATACAACGCTGAAGATTCCATCGACATATTCATTTTCTGCATTTGTGAAATCTTCATACACTTCTATAAGCAAAGCAGCACCGGATATAAAAAATAGCTTTGTTCAATCTCCCGAAGAAATAAGCTTATTTTTCTCAGGCGAAATAACTCCAAAAATAGGTGCATATGCTCAACTTACATACGGTTTAAGCGATGGAGCTATTGGGTTGGATATGCTCGATATCAGATATGCAGATCATGCAAGACTTGGAACGAAAGATCTGTTGTATGGGATAACATTAAATAATATGCCAACTATGCAGGATGTTTGGAACACAACTCCAGCCTGGGGTTTTCCATATTATGGTTCTGAATCGGCTCCATCTCCTACCGCCGCTACTTTAATACAATCGATGGAAGGTGTTGCAGGTTTAGGTGCTTATGCGCTGTATAATAATTTAATTTACGTGGAGGTTACGGGTTATCATTCTTCACCAGCTGGAGTTTCTTATCCGCCCGATGCCTCATGGGAAATGAATACTAAAGGAGTGTCACCATACTGGAGAATAGCACTTCAGCATAAATGGGAAAGTCAATATGTTATGGTAGGAACTTACGGCATGTCTTCAAGTATTTATCCGGCAGGAATAACCGGCTCAACAAATAAATATACGGATGTCGGCTTTGATGCTCAATATGAAAATATTGGTGATAATGGGGGTTCATGGATTTTTCATACAACATATATAACCGAGAAACAAAATCTGGATGCGACTTTTAGTGATGAAGGTTCGGCTAATGCAAGCGACAAATTAAATTATTTTAAGATCGACGGTACGTACAATTTCCCTGAGTTGGCATCACTTTCGGCAGGATTCTTCTCAGTAAGCGGTTCAAACGATGCAATTCTATATGCTCCGGGTGATGTTTCAGGAAGTCTTAACGGTGAGCCGAACAGCAGCGGTGAAATCCTTCAATTGACATTCTTACCCTGGATGAATACTCAAATTGGAGTTCAGTACACACTATACAATAAATTCAATGGTTCCAGCAGTAACTATAATGGTTCGGGCAGAAATGCTTCCGATAATAATACTTTGTATTTAATGGGATGGTTCGTGTTCTAACTGTGCGCGGATTTTATTCAAATATGATGTTAAAATTTTGGGAGTAAATAAAAATGAAAATGAAAATGAATTCAATTATGACACTGTTACTTTTTAGCTCTTTTATTTTTTTCCTGGGATTTGAATTAGAAAATCCAAACGTGGTTAAATCTTTAAAAACAAATCCTGAATTTCAACAGAAGGATAAACCTTCAAATTTAGCAGATAAAGGGATTGGTCCAATCAAAGAAATAAAGCTGGGAAGCATAGATCAAAAATTGGTTGATAAAGGAAGCTCCATATTTTATGACAAATGCGCATTATGCCATAATATTGATGATGTAAACCTGGCCCCTCCTTTACGGGGAATTAGTAAATATCTATCACCTGAATTCATTATGAACTACTTAATGAATACAACCGAAATGCAGAAGAAAGATCCTTATATAAAAAAATTAATCCAGGAATGGAAGAAAGTGCCAATAATGAAGGATCAGCATTTAAAGAAAAAAGATGCCAGGGCAGTACTGGAGTTTCTTAGATCATTAGACGAATAATTAAGCCCCATACCCGTTAAACTTGCCTGCCGGAAGGCAGGCTTGTTTACTCGCTTCAGAGGCTTCCAATAACTACATAAAAGTTTCACTGTAATAGTTTGAAAAAAAACATAGCAAGAAAAAGTTTAACTAACAGAAGAATTTTCGTTGTGATAATTGCAGAAATTATTGAATTAAAATCATCATGAGAAATAAAATATTCATTTTAGTTTTCTTCATATTAGGTTTTGTTATTAGTCTCTTACTAATAAATGATAATTCAAAGAATGCCACGGATATCGATCCTGTGTCTTTCAGCCACTATGTCCATACCAAAGAGCATAAGATAAAATGTGTAAATTGCCACAGGGGTGTTGAAACACAAGCGCGTGCAGAAATCCCTAATGTAAAAATTTGCAGTGTCTGTCATTCAAGGTTAATGAATCCTAAATCGGAAAAAGAAAAAAAGATTTATGAGTATGTGAAAGAAAACAAAACAATTCCCTGGAAAGTATTCTATTATGTTCCAGATTATGTTTACTTCTCTCACAGAAGACATGTTAAGCTTGGCAAATTGGATTGTACCGCTTGTCATGGTGATATGAGAGAGCAAACTTCACCTGAACTGAAAAATTTTAGCCCGGTAAAAATGCAATTTTGTTTTCAATGCCATGAAGATAAAAAAATAACAACAGACTGCGGCAACTGCCATCATTGATTTTCAAAATGCTAACGAAACTATTAAATAATGATTAACCGGAGAATAAACTGAATGGAAATTAATAGAAGGGATTTTGTGAAACTGTTTGGAGGTTCTTTATTTGGACTTGCAATCGGAGGCGGTGCCGGAGCTATGTTAAAGCTTCCTAAAAAAGCAGAACCAATTCTTTATTCCGGCCCAAGGATTGAATCCTGGAAATTGACTGCTTGTACAAAGTGTCCGGGCAGCTGCAGCCTTAGGATTCGTCTTATTGATGATCTCCCAATCCAGGCATTCGGTAATCCAAATTCTCCAATAAATGAAGGTGGAATTTGCCCGCTAGGGCTTGTGTCTGTAGCAGATTTATATCATCCTGCCCGGCTTACAAATCCTGTTAAAAAAATAAACGGTGAATTTAAACCGGTATCTTATAAAGAAGCTTATAATATTATTTCTGATAATTTGAAGAATATTATTTCGAACAAAAGGCAGGATGATGTTTTTATTGTTGCACAAACCGAGTCAAAATTTCGAGTTGAATTGTTTCGGAAATTTTCTGATACCACTGGTTTTAAAAATCTAATAATTGATAATTTCCGTGACGGAAGCTCTTTTCCGTTTTTTAAAGCAGCAGGTAATGCCCCGGATTTTATTGATTTTGATAAGTGCGATTATATATTAAACTTTGATGCACAGTTCACCGAGATTTCTCAAAATCCTATTTACTTTACAAGAAAGATAAATGAATACAGATCTAAAGGATTTAAGATTACGACTGTTCAACCAAAGTTAACACCGGGTGTTGCTAAATTAGATGAATGGATACCCCTTCAGCCTGTTTTATTTGGAAATTTTGCATTGGGAGTTGCATATGTCTTATTGAAAGATGACCAGTATGACAAAAGCTTTTTAGAGGAAAACTTTTCCGGATTTACCGATTTTAAAAATCATGTGCTGGAAAATTATGTACCGGATAAAGTGGCAAAGTTAACAGGTATACCTGCAGAGAAAATTATTGAGATAGGCAGAAAATTTGAAAAAGCATCATCACCTGCTGCCTATTTTGATGAGTCGGTATTGTATAATTCAAACGGGACACAAAATGCCTTTGCTATAATTGCCTTAAATGCATTAAAAGGATTTCGCAGCTTTGGTAAAATAAAGAATAGTTTTTTATCATCAGTTTTACAAAATGAAAGCCGGGAGATCAATATAACTTTTACAAATTTGATGGCTCGGCTTTCAAAAAGTAACGCTCTACAAGCTCTACTAATATCCGGAAGTAATTTTGTGTTCAATAGTCCCGATAGTGAAGCTCTGAAAAAACAATTAAGTTCCATTCCTTTTATTGTCAGCTTCTCCTCCTTTGTAGATGAAACTTCTTCATTTGCGCATTTGATAATTCCAGACCACTGCAATTTAGAAAAGCTTGACCTGCTGCTTAACAATTCGATGGGAGTACCTGCTGTTACCTTACAACAGCCGGTTGTTGAACCTTTTTTCAAAACTTCTGATACAGGTGATGTGCTAATATCTTTAATGAAGGAGATTAAACCGGAAGCAAAAGTTCAATATGAAAATTATTCAGATTATATCACACAGATAGCAAAGAAAATTTACTCAGGCAGAGAAGGTATTTTTATGGATCAAAATAAGCCGACGGTGATTGAGAAAGGATTAAGGAAAATCGGGTGGCAGACCGAACAATTCGGCAGCTTTGATGATTTCTGGGACAGCCTGACGGATTCAGGAGGATGGTGGGATCCTTTTGCGGAAAAAGAACCATACAATCCCAAAATTGATTTTAAACCGGCGTTTTATAAAGAATCTTTTACGACAAAGAACTCATTGAACTCCATACCAAAGAATAAACTACATTTAAACATCTTTAAAAGAAACTTGGACTATAAAGGGAACATGAGCATTTATCCCGTTCTTGTAGAACAGTTCGGGAGCAACTGGTCTGTCTTCTATCAACTATGGGCTGAGATAAACCCGGTGACGGCACGCAGTTTATCTCTGCGTGATAGAAGCAAAGTAATATTAAAAACTAACAAAGGAAAATTCCCGGCAGTTTTAATTTACAATCCTACTGTTGTACCGGGCAACCTGGATATTCCTTTTGGATTAGGACATACGATTCTGGGTGACACATGCGGTGTTAACCCACTAATTTTTTCAGAAAATAAAATTGATAAACCAACCGGTAAACCTTCTTTTTCCGAATCATTAATTGAGATTGAAGGTTCTTCGTTAAAAAATTCTTCGTTGGCTGAACAAGTGAAATTAAATCAAAAACAATTTGCAGAAAATCAAGTTAGGAGAGATTATGCCTAGATACGGGATGGTTATTGATCTTAATAAGTGCAATCAATGTGAAGCATGTGTTACCGCTTGCAAGCTTGAAAATAACGTTCAGATAGTTTCAAAAGAAAATGCCGAAATGGGAAGAGTTATGCAATGGATGAAAATGCTTACGACAAATCATGAGGGAAATTACCCGGAAATTAGACCTGTAAGTCTCCCAGTTTTTTGTGTCCAGTGTGATGATCCCCCTTGTATAAAAGTATGTCCGGTAAGAGCAACTTATAAAAGAGACGACGGAATCGTTGCACAAATTTATCCTCAGTGCATAGGATGCAGGTATTGCATGGCTAACTGCCCTTACACAGTAAAAGTATTCAACTGGTATAAAGATGAACAGCCTGTTGAATATGAAAAATGCTATAACACTGATGTTTCTGTACGACCTAAAGGTATAGTTGAGAAATGTACTTTTTGTATCCATCGATTACAAAAAGCTAAGGAAAAGTCAAAAGCTGAACATAGAAAAATGCAGGAAGAAGATTATGTTACTGCATGTACAGAAGTATGCCCTGCCCATGCAATTCATTTTGGTGATCTGGATGATCCCAACAGTCATGTTTCCAAATTAATGAACGATTATAGAAAGTTCACGTTACAGGAAGAACTGGGAACGGAACCGAAGGTTTATTACTTGAGCGAAAAATCCCAATGAAGATTTTCGATTTATCAATACAATAATTAAGGTTTTCAGATGAACAATCAAAACTTCGTTGATGAAGATGAGACATTATTTAGACCTATATATCACACCGGAAAAGGTTTCTATGCTTTTGCAGCCGCCTTAGCAGCCATAGTTTTGTTCGGCATTTTTATGTATATCCGTCAGCTCATATTCGGACTTGGAGTTACCGGAATGAACGAACCTGTAAGCTGGGGATTTTATATAATCAGCTTTGTTTTCTTTATTGGTATTTCACATGCAGGAACACTTATATCTGCAATTCTACGATTGTCAAAAGCAGAATGGCGGAGGCCGATAACTAGAATGGCAGAAGTGATTACTGGAATTGTCCTTTTGATTGGTGGTCTTCATCCAATTATTGACTTAGGCAGACCGGACAGGATACTTCATATATTTGAACGTGGGCGTTTACAATCTCCGCTTCTTTGGGATGTTACCAGCATAACCGCCTATTTTACCGCTTCAACAATTTACCTTTATCTTCCATTAATTCCAGACATTGCACTGCTAAGAGATAGAGGCGGAAGATTTCATAAGATTTATGAAATATTATCCTGGGGATACGAGGGTACCGAAAAACAAAAACATGTTCTGGAAAGAGCAATAAATATTTTGATGGTCATGGTTATTCCAATTGCAGTTTCGGTTCATACCGTAATCTCATGGATATTCTCAATGACTTTGCAGCCTGGTTGGCACAGCACTATTTTCGGTCCTTATTTTGTTGTGGGTGCAATTTATTCAGGTATAGCTGCACTTATAATTGTTATGATTGCATTCCGGAAAGCTTACCATTTACAAGATTATCTCAAAGAAATTCATTTTAGATATCTTGGTACGCTGCTTTTGGTCATGTCGCTGCTCTGGTTTTATTTCACATTTGCTGAATACTTAACTACTTTTTACGGGCATGAGCCGCCGGAAATGCGTGTTTTCCTCTATAAATTCGTTGGTAATTACTCTTTCTTTTTCTGGCTTATGGTAGTTTGCAATTTTATCATTCCTGTTGTCTTTTTAAGTAATAAAAAACTTAAGACCATTGGGGGAATTTTATTTACATCAATAGCGGTAGTACTCGGTATGTGGCTTGAAAGATTAATTATTATTGTTCCATCTATGGCGAATCCAAGACTTCCCTATCCAACGGGAATTTATGTCCCGTCTTTAACGGAAATATCACTTCTTCTTGCTGCTACTGCTGCATTTGTTCTAGGATTTATGGGATTTTCAAAACTATTTCCTTTGGTTTCAATATGGGAGATCAAAGAGGGACGTGAACAAAGTGTAAAAACTGTATCGGAACGGTTACACGAATATTTGCCTTCAAAAGGTCATATAAGAAATGAAATTGTATGAGGGACTTATGTTGAGTAAAATAAAAAGTATCTTCGGAAAAAATATTCTTATTCAAACTGTACTTTTGTCATTTTTATGGATGCTTGCATCAGGGATGACACTTCTGTTAATTAATTTAGTGCAAGTCTCCTATGAAGTTAATGATCATCAATCTGCTTCAATTGCTATAAGTATTCTTGGAATTATTGTTTTTTGGATTTTAGCAGGCATTTTAACATATGTTTTGGTCGGATTATACAAAGGAAGAAAAAAGGAGAGTAATAAATGAAAATCAGAATTTTGTTTTTTATCTTCTTAATTGCTTTAATATCTACTACATTCATTTATTACGGATTTACACCAAATATTTTTTTTCAGCAGAAGCAATCAGAGAAAAAAAATCTGCCTGAAAATCCATTAGATGGTCGATTAGTCTTTGAGGGCAAGGGTTGTATTGACTGCCATGCAATTAATGGATTCGGTGGACATACTGCACCCGATTTCGGAACACATAATTTTTTCGGAAGTGATTATGATTTGATATCCGAAATGTGGAACCACTCGCCTAATATGTTTAAAGAAATGGAAAAAAAGAAAATTGATAATCAAAAATTTAACACCACTGATTTTGGTAATCTCCGTTACTTTCTTTATTTCCTGCGTTACTTAGGAAGCAATGGAAATGTAAGTAAGGGGCA
>Ga0315555_1003110_pt1 | contig 11486 bp, 10 predicted proteins | sample SalMarSW160380MG_FD_202113 | JGI IMG/M metagenome (GOLD analysis project Ga0315555, IMG submission 202113) | Salt marsh sediment microbial communities from the Plum Island Ecosystem LTER, Massachusetts, United States - Salt Marsh Sediment SW1603-80 ...
ATTCCGTGGAGCAGCCGCACGTGGTGTGCCGTGTGCGCGGGTACGTTGCGCCGCCGGAAGAGGGCGTACAGATCGTGCCGCGGTTTGTGCCGGGCGCGGAGCCGCGCTACTTCTTCCACATCGCGAACTACACCGAGCACGCTGCCGAGGTGGTCGCGTTGCGCGCCGGCGCCGAGATTCGGAACGTCACCGTGGAGCCGGGTGGGAGCACGTTCTTCGAGGAGAATGTGGACTCGGCCGACGCGCTCAATGAGATCTCATTCCAGATCAAGCTGCTGTATGCCTCCGCGACGCCCGAGGGCGAGGTGAGCGAAGAAGCGGTCGACGAAGTGCCGATCCCCGAGGAGGCGACTGAGACTGAAACGCCTGCCGAGGGCGAGGCGACGGAGCCAAGCGTGGAGGCTGAGGGCGAGCCGGCCGAGTCCAGCGAGTAGTCGGCCACGCAGAAGGCAGCATAACGCCAGAGCATACTGAGCGCCGCGGCTCTTGTTGGGGCCGCGGCGTTTCTGTCTATTTGCGGCGCGCCATGCGTGCCATGTAGCCGCCGTCGGGTCCGTCGGCGGCGGGCAGCACGAGGTCCTCGCTCTCGAGCCGGTATTCGCCGTGCCGGCTCAGGAACGCGCGCACGGCCTGGTCGTTTTCCTCGGGCTCGAGGCTGCACGTGCTGTAGACGAGGACGCCGCCAGTGCGCAGCATGCGGATTGCGGCCTCGAGGAGCTCGGCCTGGCGGGCGGCGAGCGACGCGATGTCTTCCGGGGCGATGCGCCAGCGCGCCTCGACGCGGCGGCGCAGGACGCCCGTGTTCGAGCATGGCACGTCGAGCAGCACGCGGTCGAACGCGCCCGTCGGGATAAGCTCGGGCACGTGGCGGGCGTCGCAACGGGCCGGCTCGACGCACGTGAGGCCGAGGCGGGCCATGTTGGCGCGGAGGGTGTTGAGCCGTTTCTCGTCGAGGTCGCACGCAACGAGGCGGCCCTCGTCGTGCATAAGCTCGGCGCAGTGGCTCGTCTTGCCGCCGGGCGCGGCGCACAGATCGAGGACGCGTTCGCCCGGCTGCGGGTCGAGCAGGCGCGCGACGCGCATGGCGCTGACGTCCTGCACGTAGAACTCACCGCGCCGGTAGGTCTCGAGCGCGTCGAGCGGGGCCCTCGCATGGACGCGGACGGCAGCTTCATCACCGTCGGCCGGCTCGGCTTCGACCTGCTCGGCGCGCAGGTGGTCGACGAGCTCGTCGCGCGTCACCTTGAGCGTGTTGGCCCGCAGCGTGACCGGCGGCGCGAGGTTGTCGGCTGCGCAGACGTCGATCGTGCGGTCGCGGCCGAACTGGCCGAGCCAGCGGCGCACAAGCCACCGCGGGTGCGAGTGGACGACGGCGATGTGCTCGACGAGATCGTCGTCGGGCGACGGGTAGGGGAGCGCGTCCTTGGCGCGCAGCACGGCGCGCAGGACGCCGTTGGCGAACTTGGCGGCGCCGGCGTGCACGCGGCGCTTGGCGATCTCGACCGCCTCGTCGACGGCGGCGTAGTCGGGCACGTTGTCCATGAAGAGCAGTTGGTAGAGGGCAAGCTGCATGATGAGGCGGAGCTCAGCGTCGAGCTTGTCGAGCGGCCGCTTTGAGGTGTGCTCGATGAGCCAGTCGAGCGTGAGCCGGCGCCGCGTCGCGCCGTAGACGAGCTCCATGACGAAGGCGCGGTCGGCGTGCGAGAGGCCGGCGGCGGCAGCGTGCTGGTCGAGGATCTCGTCGATGAAACGCTTCGGCCGCTCCGAGGCGGCGTGCAGGACGTCGAGCGCGCACTGTCTCGGGTCTGTTCGGGACACCGTCGGGCTCACGGCTGGGCCGGTCTAGCCGGGCTCGTCTTCGGACTTGCCGACCGCGTCGAGGACCTTGCGAGTGACGAACAGCGGCGCGCCCTTCATTTTTGCCACGGCCATGCCGTCGCTCGGCCGGCAGTCGATCTCGACGAGCTTGGTGCCGAGCTCGTTTTCGGCGCGCAGGATCATGCGGGCGAAGTAGGTGTTGTCGCGCAGGTCGTTGATGATGACGCGCTCGACCGTGGCGCCGAAGCCGTCGAGCAGGCTGCCGATCAGGTCGTGGGTGAGCGGGCGCTGCTTCTCGACTTTCTCGATGAACATCCTGATCGCTGCGCCGATGGCCGGCTCGATGTAGATCGGGAACTCCCGCTCGTCGGTGCCGACGGCGACGGCGCAGGCGATGTTCGAGATGGCGATCTTCTTGATGTCGACTGGGATCAGGTCGTCGTCGGCCATGATGGCTCCGTCTGATACAAACGGGAGCGACCCGCGCGCGGGCACTCCCTCCGTGGGTTCACTGATTCGCTAGCTTTCCTTCGTAGGATATATCGGGCGTGTTTGGGAGTCAAGGGGCGGTTTCGCGGCGCGGCTCGTGGGTCACGCCGTCATGCATCTTGGCACCCGACCACGTGCGGCCGCGCGAGCGTTGTAGGGCGGGGCCCCCTGGCCCCGCCGCAGCCGCGAAGCGGCGTCAGCCCATCAAGCGCGCCTTCGGCGCGGCGGCGGGCCGAGGGCGACCCGCCCTACATCACCGGTGCGGCGCATTCCCTCAACGATCACTTGGTGAGGTGTCGTCGGCGGGGTGGCGTTCGATCCAGTCCTTGATGAGCGTTTCGGCCTCTTCGAGATCGGTCTCGTCGAGCTCGAGGCCCGTGATCTGGGCGATGCTCAGGACGACGCTGCGCTTGCTGACCTCGTTGACGGTGTCGACCTGGATGAAGCGCAGCAAGACGGGGATCATGGTTGTATCGCTTTGCGCCTCAGCGACGTCGGCGGCCGCCCGCGCGATGTCCGAGAGGTCGGCCTTCAGCGGCAGGTCGTCTATGAGGTCGGCAAACGGCCTCGACTCGACGACGGACGAGTGCCGCGCCCACATCGTGATCGCGCGGCAGGCGGCGGCGCGGACGTCGGCGTCATGCGAGCGAAGCATCTGCTCGTAGAGCGGCAGCAGGGCGGGGCAAGCGTAGTCCTCGACGGCGATCAGTGCACGCGCGCGGAGTTCCGCGTCGTCGGACGCGATGGCGGCGTCGATGTCCTCGACGCCGGCGACGCCGGCGAGAAGGGCCTTCGCCTCGTTGAGCGTGAAGGGGTCATCTTCGGCGACGCGGAAGGTGACCGCCTCGGTGGCAAGCGCGCCGAGCGCGGCCTCCTTCGGGGTGCCGGCGTCGTCTTTGGTGATGTGGGACGTGTCGGCGCGCAGCGCGAGCTCGTACTTGCCGGGATCGAGCGTGGGCAGCGTGCGCTGCTCAGCGTTGCCGTAGGTGACGACGAGCCGAAGGAGCGATGCCGTGCCGCCGATTGTCGGTCGGACCGGGTCGAGCGTGCGGAAGCGCGGCGTCGAGTCGGCCTGGGGCTTTGTGCCGGGTTTGATCTCGAGCACGGCGCCGGTGTCGTCGGCGCCTCGCGTGCGCGGCGTGAGGACAAGGCCGAGCGCTGCGGCCCAGCCCTCAGGCTCGGCGATGACGATCGGGTTGTTTGTGGGATTCTCGATTGACCAAGTGAGGCAGATCGGCTCGTCGAGCTTGTACGTCTTCTTGTCGAGCCAGACGGTGAACGTGAGATCGTTGAGCATCGCGTACGTTGTGTTCTCCAGAACGTCGGCAACCTCGGCTACGCGCTCGACGGGCAGGATCGACGCGGGGCCGTCGAGGACAAAACGTCGCGGATCGACCGTGGCCTTCAGGAGCCAGATCGCCTCACGGTCGGCGAGCTCGGCCGCGTGTTCCTTCGCCGTCTCGGCATAGATCGTCGTGCGCGCCGTCGCGCCCCGGAATGTCTTGCTGACCTCGAGGACGACCACCGCGCTCCCCCCGACGCCGACGATGTTGGCCGCCTTCGCCTGCACGACGAGGTCGGCCGCAAACAACTGCGCTCGCAGTTCAGCTTCCCGCGCCGCATCGTCCCGCTCGTCCTCGGTCGCGCGTGATGCCGCCGGGAGCATCAGGATCGCGCAACCGACGAGCCATGCGATGAATACGTGTAACCGCAGTCGACTCACAAGGTATCCCTCGTCGAGGCTGGGCTCAGTCCAGATAGAACGGCGACCATGTGTGGACGAAATCCGGGTATCCTTTCACCAGAGATTCCACGCGGTCCGCGTCCTGCTTCCTGATCCACTCCAAGAGCTGTCTCCCGTGCGCCTGCCATTCCTCAAGTGTTTCGGGCCTTGGGCCTGCGATGTCTGGCCCGCCAGCCCGGCCGACATAGGTGACAGCACATAAGATGTAGTCGCGGTGATCGGCTGTAAGGCTATCGTGCAGCGACGAGCCGCGCAGCAGCTCTTCGACATCCTCCGTTGGCTTGTCGGCCGGGGTCTCTTTCTTGCAGCCACAAGAAAGGCTCAACGTGGCGAGCGCACAGATGATGATGGCGATGCATAGGCCCTGCACTGTGGATACGAACCGCGATCCATTCATTGCGTTGCCCTCCGTCACATTCACCTGCCTACTCGTATACAGCGTCCGGCCTTGCAGCGCAAGGTGCGCCGTCGGCGGGACAACGGTCTGTTGTCGGCGACACGGCGCAGAGCGGCGCTCGGCCGTGACGTGCCGGAGACGGCACCGTGGGGCGTTTGGGGTTGACGGTGCATGAGGGTGCACCTAGTATGTGGCTTCCCTGCCTGTTCGGTCATGCCGTGCAGCGACGAGGCTATGCGACGATGGGGATGACGATCACCCAGAAAATCCTGGCGGCGCACTGTGGGCGCGACGCCGTTGAACCGGGCGAGATCGTGATGTGCGACGTCGATCTGGCGCTCGGGAACGACATCACGGCGCCGATCGCGATCGAGGAGTTCCACAAGGCGGGCGGCACCCGTGTGTGGGAGCCGGCGAAGGTGGCGCTCGTGCCGGATCACTTCGCGCCGAACAAGGACGTGCGGTCGGCCGAGCAGTGCAAGTTCATGCGCGAGTTCGCGCGCGAGCAGGACGTGGGCTACTACTGGGAGCAGTCGGAGATGGGCATCGAGCACGTGCTGCTCCCGGAGGAGGGGTGCGTCGCGCCTGGCGAGCTGGTGATCGGCGCGGACAGCCACACGTGTACGTACGGCGCGCTCGGCGCGTTCTCGACGGGCGTCGGCTCGACGGACCTCGCCGGCGTGCTGCTGAGCGGCCGGATCTGGCTGCGGGTGCCCGAGACGATCCGCCTCGTCTACCGCGGCGAGCGGCGCCGGTGGGTGAGCGGCAAGGACTTGATTCTCTACACGATCGGGCGGATCGGCGTCGACGGCGCCCGCTACATGGCGATGGAATTTGCGGGCCCGGCGATCGACGCGCTCGAGATGAGCGACCGGTTCACGATGTCGAACATGGCAATCGAGGCCGGCGGCAAGAACGGCATCTTCCACGTTGACGACAAGACGAGGGCGTACCTGGACGCGATACCGCTTGCGCGCGAGACGCGCGACCGCGAGGCGCGCGTGTTCGAGAGCGACGCGGACGCGGCGTATGCGCGGACGGTCGAGTTCGACGTCGGCGAGATCGAGCCGCAGGTGGCGCTGCCGTTCTCGCCCGGCAATGCGCGCGGCGTGAGCGAGATCAAGGATGACATCCCGATCGACCAGACGGTGATCGGCTCGTGCACGAACGGGCGGATCGAGGATCTGCGCACGGCGGCCGAGGTGATGAAGGGCAAGCATATCGCGAAGTGGACGCGGTGCATCATCCTGCCGGGCAGCCATCACGTCTACCGGCAGGCGCTCAACGAAGGTCTTTTGGGGGTGTTTCTCGACGCGGGCGCAACGATCTCGGCGCCGACGTGCGGGCCGTGCATCGGCGGGCACATGGGCGTGCTGGCCGAGGGCGAGCGGTGCGTCAGCACGACGAACCGCAACTTCGTGGGGCGGATGGGCCACCCGAAGAGCGAGGTCTACCTGGCGAGCCCCGCGACGGCCGCGGCGAGCGCGCTCGCGGGCAAGGTCTGCGGGCCGGACGAGGTCATGTGATCATGAAGGGCAAGGCGCACAAGTTCGGCGACAACGTCGACACGGACATGATCATTCCGGCACGGTGGCTGGTGACGACAGACCCGGCGGAGATAGCGGCGCACGCGTTCGAGGATGTGCAGGCCGGGTGGCCCGAGACGGTGGCTGAGGGCGACATCCTGGTCGCGGGCAACAACTTCGGGTGCGGCTCGAGCCGCGAGCACGCGCCGATCGCGCTCAAGGCGGCGGGGATCGCCTGCGTGATCGCGGCGAGCTTCGCCCGGATCTTCTACCGGAACGCGTTCAACATCGGCCTGCCGGTGCTGGAGTCGGCCGAGGCGAGCGCCGACATCGACGCGGGCGATGTGGTGGAAATCGACGCCTCGACCGGGGCGATCACGAACCACACGAAGGGCAGGAGCTATCGGTCGACGCCGCTGCCGCCGTTCATGCGCGAGCTGGTGTCGGCGGGCGGGTTGTTGGCATACCTTGCCAAGACCCGCAAGTAGTTGATTTAGAGACGATTCCCACACGAGCGCGTGCCGAGTGGCACGGTTCTTGCGCCAAGGGTCACGTTCCCCTGATCTTTGGCACTCCGCCGCATGCGGGATGCGTGTTGCGGCGGCCGGTCCACCGGGCGCGCTTCAACCGTGAGGCACGCAGACTATGGGACGGACGCACAGGGTCGCAGTGATTCCCGGTGACGGGACTGGGCCGGAGGTGGTGGCCGAAGGGCTGAAGGTGCTCGAAGCCGCGGGCGCGCGGTTCGGCTTCTCGATCGAGACCGAGACGTACGACTTCGGCGGCGAGCGCTACAAGCGCACGGGCGAGGTGCTGCCCGACGAGTCCCTCGATGAGCTTGCGCAGTTTCGGGCCATCTACCTCGGCGCGATCGGCCACCCGGACGTGGCGCCGGGGATTCTCGAAAAGGGAATCCTGCTCAAGCTGCGGTTTCATTTCGATCAGTACATCAACCTCCGTCCCGTCAAGCTCTACCCGGGCGTCTGGACGCCGATCAAGGACAAGGGCCCGGACGAGATCGACTTCGTCGTGGTGCGCGAGAACACCGAGGACCTCTACGTCGGGATCGGCGGGTTCTTCAAGCAAGGCACGCCGGATGAGGTGGCGATCCAGACGAGCGTCAACACCCGGAAGGGCGTCGAGCGGTGCGTGCGGTACGCGTTCGAGCTGACGCGGCAGCGCAACCGGGACAAGAAGCTGACGCTGTGCGCCAAGACGAACGTGCTCACGTACGGGCACGACCTGTGGTGGCGCACCTTCAACGAGGTGGGCGAGGCCGACTACCCGGACATCACGCGCGACTACGCGCACGTGGACGCCACGTGCATGTGGATGGTGAAGAACCCGGAGTGGTTCGACGTGATCGTCACGACGAACATGTTCGGCGACATCATCACCGACCTGGGGGCGATGATCCAGGGCGGCATGGGCGTGGCGGCCGGCGGCAACATCAACCCGGACGGGGTGAGCATGTTCGAGCCGATCGGCGGCTCGGCCCCGAAGTACACGGGCAAGAACGTGATCAACCCGATCGCGGCGATTTGCGCCGGGCAGATGATGCTCGAGTTCCTCGGTGAGACCGAGGCGGCGGCAGCCGTCGAGCAGGCCGTCATCCGGGCGGTCAACGAGAAGATGGAAAGCCTCGCGGCCGGTCGGATGGGCTGTGGCACGAGCGACGTGGGCGACTTTGTCGCCGGGTGCGTGTCCGGTTCGGCGTAAGCGCTTGCGCTCCACGGCGGGGCGGACGCCACAGGTTTCGGGGGATTCGGATTGACTTCTTGGTGCGTGTTGTAGTAGGCTCAGAAGCCGCCGACAGCGGCGGTTCTCGACGAGGACGCGCCGCACGGAACGAATACATGCCAGCTCTAGCGGTCACGCGGAGCGACTGATGCAGATACGGCTCGAACATCTTCAATCGCAGGTCCAGAAGCCGATCATCACCATCATGATGTCGCCGCAGATGCAGCAGGCGATCCAATTGCTGCAGCTGCCGATTCTGGAGCTGACGCAGAAGATCGAGCAGGAGCTGGCGCAGAACCCGGTCCTGGAGGAGATCTCGCGCGAGGAGCCGGTCGAGGAACAGCTTCGCGAAGAGTCGCCGGAGCAAACGCCTCGGGACGAGGGGAAGGAGGCCGAGAAGGACCTCAAGTTCAAGGAGGAGTTCGACGTCCTGCGCAAGATCGACGACGAGTGGCGCGACTACTTCCGTGAATCGGGCCCGCATTTCCGGCCGTCGGAGGACGAGGAGGAGCGGCGGGCGTTCCTCGAGGCGTCGATCACCCAGAGCGAGACGCTGTCCGAGCACCTGTCGGCACAGATGGCGCTGGCGGCCTCGGACGACGACGAGCGCGAGCTGGGCGACCTGATCATCGGCAACATCGACGAGCATGGGTTCCTGCGGATCAGTCTTGACGAGCTCGCGCTGCTCGCGGGCAAGACGCCGCAGGAGATCGAGCACGTGCTCAAGATCATCCAGACGTTCGACCCGAGCGGCGTTGGCGCGCGTGACCTGAAGGAGTCGCTCCTGATCCAGCTCCGCAACATGGACAAGGAGGGCAGCCTGTCGTATCGGATCCTGGAGCGGCACTACGAGTCGCTTGGCAAGAAGAAGTACCAGGAGATCGCGCGGGCCGAGCGCGTCAAGGTGACCGACATCCAGGACGCGGTCAAGGAGATCATGCGATTGAGCCTTCGGCCGGGTGGCGGTTTCGGCCGGACGCAGGCGCAGTACATCACGCCGGACATCACGCTGCGCAAGGACGACGGCAAGTTCGAGATCACGATCAACGACGAGCGGATCCCGCACCTGCGGATCAGCAACTTCTACCGCCGGATGCTCGGCGACGATAATGTGACGAAAGAGGTCCGCGACTACATCAAGGACAAGGTGCACGCCGGCCGGTGGCTCATCAAGAACATCCACCAACGGCAGGAGACGCTCTACAACATCGCCAGCGAGATCGTGCGCGTCCAGGAGAGCTTCTTCCGCACCGGCGGGGGCGCGCTCAAGCCGCTCACGATGCACCGGATCGCCGAGGCGGTCGGGCTGCACGAGTCGACGGTAAGCCGGGCGATCAGCGGCAAGTACATCGACACGCCGCACGGGATTTTCCCGCTCAAGTTCTTTTTCACCACGGGCATTGAGATGTCCGGGGGCGGGGAGGTCTCGGCGCACCGGGTCAAACGGGCGCTCAGGGAGCTCGTGGCCAAGGAGGAGACGAAGAAGCCGCTGAGCGACGAGGCGCTGGTGAAGATGCTCAACGATGAGGGCTACAAGATCGCGCGCCGCACGGTGGCCAAGTACCGCAAGGAGCTCGGCATCCTGCCGTCCCACCTCCGCAAGTCGTTCTGAGGGCCGACACCGGTCCGCCTCTCCAAGACTGCTCTGGTCTCGTTTGGCTTCAGTCTGCTACGGTGTGCGGCCGTGCCAGAGAACGGAGGACTGAATGCGCGTCGATGTGGTTGAGTTGCCGAGCCGGTTGGGCGACGAGGATCGGTCGGAACACCTGTTCGTGGTCGTCGATGTGCTTCGGCTGTGCTCGACGATGGTGACGGCGTTTGCGAATGGGTGCGACGCGGTGATCCCGGTCGCCGAGCCGTCGGAGGCGTTTGCCCTTCGCCGGGGGCGGCCCGAGCTGCTGCTGGCGGGCGAACGAGACGGGTACATGATCGAGGGGTTCGATCTGGGCAACTCGCCGTTCGAGATGACGCGCGAGGCGGTCGGCGGGCGGACGCTGGTCACGTGCTCGACGAACGGCACGAAGGCGCTTGTGGCGAGCCGGGTGGGCGCCGGGGCGATCGTGGCCTGCGTGCTCAACGCGTCGGCGTCGGCGGCGTCGATGGGGGAGTGCGGCCGAGACGCGACGGTCCTGTGCTCAGGCAAGCTCGGCGCGCCGTCACTGGAGGACTTTGTCTGTGCCGGGCTGATCGTCGAGAAGCTGGCGCGTGTTGAGGCCGCGTCGCCGGAGGGGTTCGGCCCCGGGGCGGAGCGGGCGCGCCGAGCGTACGCGCGGCATGCAGGCGATGTTGGGGCGATGCTGGCGGGGTGCGAGCACGGCCGCTACCTGGCGAGCATCGGGATGGGTCGCGACGTGGCGTACTGCGCGCAGGTCGATCTGTTTGATCTCGTGCCGCGGCTCGAGGACGGGGGAATCCGCTGCGCCCGTGCGGGGCGGGGCTAGCTGCGGATCTTGGCGACCTCGCGCAGGAAGCGGATCTGGTCGAGCGCCTTGCCGGTGCCGATGGCGACGGCGCTGAGCGGGTCCTCGGCGATGTGCACGGGCAGGCCGGTTTCTTTGGAGATCAGCTTGTTGAGGCCGCGCAGCAGCGCGCCGCCGCCGGCCATCATGATACCGCGATCGACCAGGTCGGCGCTCAGTTCCGGCGGGCAGCGCTCGAGCGAGATGCGGACGGCCTCGACGATGGTGCTGATCGGCTCGCTGAGCGCCTCGCGGATCTCCTCGGAGTTGATCGTGAGCGTCTTCGGCAAGCCGGCGACCATGTCGCGGCCCTTCACCTCCATCGTGAGCGGTTCCTTGAGCGGGACGGCTGCGCCGATCGTGATCTTGATCATCTCGGCGGTGCGCTCGCCGATCATCAGGTTGTAGTTGCGGCGCAGGAACTGGACGATCGCCTCGTCCATCTCGTCGCCGGCGACGCGGACGCTGCGGCAGAAGACGATGCCGGCGAGTGAGATGATGGCCACCTCGGTCGTGCCGCCGCCGATGTCGACGATCATGTTGCCGGCCGGCTCGTGCACGGGCATGTCGAGCCCGATGGCGGCCGCCATCGGCTCTTCGATGAGATAGACCTCGCGGGCGCCGGCGTGCATGGCGCTGTCCTCGACGGCGCGGCGCTCGACGGCCGTGATGCCCGACGGGACGGCGATGACGATGCGCGGGCTGATCAGCGTGCGGCGGTTGTGCACCCGCTTGATGAAGTAGCGGAGCATGTGCTCGGTGACTTCGAAGTCGGCGATGACGCCGTCCTTGAGCGGGCGGATGGCGACGATGTCGCCCGGGGTGCGGCCGAGCATGCGCTTGGCCTCTTCGCCGACGGCCAGGACCTTGTTCGTGCCCTTTTTGATGGCGACGACGGACGGCTCGGTCAAGACGATGCCGCGGCCCTTGACGTAGACGAGGGTGTTGGCCGTGCCGAGGTCGATCCCCATGTCGCTGGAAAACCTGCCTAAGAGCCAGCCACGAAGCATGGAGCGTCCTTTCTGCGGTCGTAAGCGCACCAGGGTGCGCTCGTACGCGCACTCTGTGCGCCGTGCGCGCGGCGTGCGCGTTGTAGGCGCCGTGCGCCCGGGCGAGCGCGCGGCGATTCAATCACGGCTTCCGGGCCGAAATCAACAGAAAACGCCGGCCTCGAGGCGTTCCGAGATGGCCAAAAACTAGGGACAGGCACCTGTTTTTCTGATCTACGGCTATGCGCGATCCACCCCACGTCCGAAAAACAGGTGCCTGTCCCTAGTTTTTCGCTCGGGCGCCGACCCAGTCGGCAAGTGCGA
>Ga0315555_1003111_pt1 | contig 11485 bp, 13 predicted proteins | sample SalMarSW160380MG_FD_202113 | JGI IMG/M metagenome (GOLD analysis project Ga0315555, IMG submission 202113) | Salt marsh sediment microbial communities from the Plum Island Ecosystem LTER, Massachusetts, United States - Salt Marsh Sediment SW1603-80 ...
TTTCGTGGGGTTTGGATATTAACCTTTTAAATGGAAAAGTCGAAGATTTACGTTATGTGAATATGTCTTCGGGCTATTATGATGTTTCTGATACAGTTACCAACTATTTTAGAGGTTATTCGGTTGGGCTGGGCTTTTATTGTGATTTCGGGGCCTTTAGTTTTGGTGGGTATTATAGCCCTTACCAGAAATTGGAAAAATGGGAAGTGAAAGGAGAGGAAGAAGAATTTGAGCTCGATTCCCCTCTGCGGTTTGGGTTTAATTATTCGTTTAGTGAAAATAAAAGAATATCTTTCTCTATCGATAAAAAAGAAGGAATAGTAGGTTTAGATTATGGATTCATGCGTTTAGGGTATGGTAAGATGTATTCTATGGGGAATGGAGTTGAAGTAGAAGCAAATAGATTTCTTGGAGGTATATCATTTGAGATGAGCGGACTGCCAATTTCTTTAGTTTTTGAAAATAGAAGATATTCAGGAAGTTTTTCCGATAGTGAGTTTATAGGAAGCTTTGGTGTTTTGATATCGGGAAAAGGGAGGAAAAATGAAAAAGAGTTTTAATTTGCTGTTTGTGTTTTTCGCGCTATCAGTTTTTGCCCAGCAGAAGATAGGGTATATCGATTCTCAAAAAATACTGGTAAGTTATAGTAGAGCACAGGAAATTAGGAATGAGTTTGATAATCAAGTTAAGGAATGGAAGAATGAAATTAATCGTAGACAGCAGGAACTTGAAAACCTTCAGAAAAATCTGCAATCACAATCGTTTATGTTAACCGAGGAAGCAAGATTACGTAAAATTGAAGAGTTGCAGAAAAAGAAAGCCGAACTTGAGAATTATGTTAGCGGAATTTATGGAAAAAACGGTAAAGCCGAAAACTTAAACCAGGAATTAATGCAGCCGCTTCTTGCGGAAATAGATACAGTCGTTTCCGAAATTGCTGAAGAAGAGGAATATTCGTACATTTTGGACGTGTCTACCGGTGTTGTTATATATGCCGACGATATTTATGATATTACGAATAGAATAATCGAAACTTTAAATAAGAAACATATGCCGGGAATCACGGGAAAAGAAGTGGAATATTACGTTTTTCAATTTAAAGATGTAGATTCGGATTCCAAGTCTATGAATCTGGGGAATCGAATAAAAATGCTTATATTTACCGGGTTGAAAGACCTCGGTGGTTCTTTTGAAGTAATTAAATCGGCGGATTTAAGCGGCACGATGACCAGTCTTGCGATCGATGACGAAGAAGAAGTTAGTGAAACCCCCAGTCTTGCTGTTCAGTTTCTCAATACTGCGGATATAGATTTTGTTATAACCGGAAAAGTTTGGGTTGAAACCGGAAATATTTTTTTCGAGTACTCTATCGTAGATAAGAAAGAGGAAAAAGCTGTTGTGACTAAAGAAGTAAATGTCGGCGTTGAAGACAATCTCACCGAGAGAATAGAGGAAGTAATAACTGAGGTAGCTACTTTATACAGGTGAAAATAAAAAAACTTGCCGAGCTTTTAAAAAGTGAGGTACACGGAAATCCGGATTTTGAAGTCCGCTCTATTTCCGATATAAAAGACGCGAAAAAAGAAGCGTTGATTTTTTTATTTGATAAAAAGCAAATAGGAGCGGTATCTAATTTAAAAGAGCTTGCCGCTGTTGTTCCCGAGAGTGTCAATAAATGCTCCGCCGGGGCATGGATAAAGGTTCATGATGTAAAAGCTTCTATGATAAAGATATTGAAGTTTTTTTATCCTGAACCTGTTAAATTTCCCGAGAGTTTTTTAGATGAGAAAGGAAATTTGGGGGAATTTGAGTCGGGGAAAAATATAAAAATAGAAAAAGATGTTTTTATAGGAAAAAACTGTATTATCGGTGATAATGTTAAGATTTTTCCTTTTGTTTATATCGGAAATGAAGTCGAGATAGGAGACAATAGTGTTATTTATCCTAATTCGGTTATTCTGGATAGGACTAAAATTGGAAGAGATGTTATAATTTATCCTGGGGTCGTGATAGGTTCTGATGGTTTCGGATATCATCCGGTTGACGGAAAATTGGAAGCCATACCCCATATAGGTAAAGTTATAATAGGGGATAGGGTTGATATAGGAACTCTTTCAATGATCGATAGGGGAACAATAGGGGATACAGTTATCGGAGAAGGTACTAAAATAGATAATTCGGTTCATGTCGCTCATAACGTTAAGATAGGAAAAAATGTAATAATTCTTGCTCAGGTCGGAATTGCCGGAAGTTCTACGATTGGAGATGATGTGATTGTTGCTGGTCAGGCGGGGATTTCCGATCATATAAAGATAGGTGATGGCGCGAAAGTTGCTGCTAAAGCAGGTGTTATTCAGGATGTAGGGGAAGGCGAAGTTGTTTTTGGGTATCCTGCCGATAAAAGATTAAGCTTTCTGCGGAGCACAATTTATTTTAGAAGATTACCTGAACTTTTTAAACGGGTAAAGACTCTTGAGAAAACCAAATAAAATCCTAATTGTTTAGTCACCGGCTAAGCCTAAATCGATTATGTTAACCTCTATTTATTTATTCTTATTTAGCTCCTTACTCCATCATACTCGGAAGAAAAAGTGATGCGAGTTAATAAAAAGATTAGTCATAAAGGATTAAAGGTTTTTTACTCTGGTGCCTTTATGGTCTGAATAGTTTCGTGGGTACTTTTATTCTTATTTTGTTGTTTTCTGTTAATAATTCTGATCCTTCGCAAGTTGTACATTATTCAGGGAAGAAAATTTTTTTTAAAGTGGATTCCTCTATTGTGAGAATATATGGAGAATGTAAAGCTTCTTACGGTAAGTTGAATATATCGGCTGATACTCTTTTATACAATCTGGAAAAGAAAACCCTCGATGCCAGAGGAAATGTCATTTTTAATGATGGTGGTAATGATATCAAAGCAAAAGCAATGAGTTATGATGTCGATGCGAAGATTGGAGATGCTTATTATGCAAAAACCGAGGCGGAAGACGGATGGTTTTATGGTGAGAAGATAAGGTATTTTGACGGGGATGTTTTAAAGATAAAAAACGGATATTATACGACTTGCGAACTTGATCCACCACATTTTTGGTTTTATTCTCCGAAAATGCGAATTAATATAGACGAAAGTCTTGTAGCCGAACCTGTTTTTCTGCTGGTTAAGGATATCCCTGTTTTTTTTGTACCGTTTTACTTTCAGTCTATAAAAAAGGAGAGATCTTCGGGACTGTTGAGACCCGATTTTGGGACTTCTTCTTATGCGGGTAACTATATAAAGAGAATAGGATGGTATCAAACACTCGGTCCGCATGCGGATATTACTGGTTATTTAAATTATTATACAAGAACTGGTGTTCGTTTTGATATTAATAAAGGACGATGGAATTTGCTTCCTTATAGTGAGGGTGATATCGATGGTAATTATATTAAAGATAGATTGAGTGGAGAAGAGAGATGGTCTGCTTCGGCAGACAGCCGTTCTAAGTTGCCTGGAAATATTAATGTTAATGTGGATACTAAGATAGAATCCGATAATGATTTCGTGAAGGATTATGAGCCCGGTGAGGTCGAGCGTATTTTACAAAAAGAAATTAATTATAATGTGTACTGGAGCGGTGAAATTCTAAATACGAAAACCAATATTGTTATGGATTATCGGGAAAATCTGGCTACCGAACAGTTAAAAAAAAGATGGCCATCTTTAAATATGACTTTTCCCCGTATGAAATTGGGAGATATTAATATTGCAAGTCGCTATAAATTTACACGAGACGAAACCAGTCACTGGGCTTCAGGTTTTTCGGGAGAATCAAATTTAAGTAAAAAATTTTCAGTTTTTAATATTGGGGTTAACCTTTCCGGACAGAGTGATTATTATGAAAATGAAGATATTTTTATTAATCACTGGAAAACAAGCGCGACATTAAATACAAGAATTTACGGGCTTTCTGTTTTTGGAATCCCGCTTATAAGTAAATTCAGACATATTATAACCCCATCTGTTTCTTTCTCTTATGCTCCCGACCCCGGTGATTATGATGTTTTGAGGATTTCTAATTTCTCTGTTCCAGGCGGATCCGAGTCAGTCAATTTTGCTCTTAAAAATCAATTTCAATGCAAAATTGGTGAGAAGAAATATGATTTCGCGCAGCTCAATTTTTCCAGTAAATATAGACCTCAAACCGATAGTTTATCTCCCGTTTCTATTAATGGAACATTTCGATTGGGGAACTCTTTCAATCAGGATTATTCTACTTCATATAATTTGTATGATAGAGAGTTCGGAAATAAGAGAGTCAACACTCGATTTGAATATACTACCGGATTTGGCGGAAAACCCCTCGATTTAGATCTTACCCATTCTATTAATTTTACGGAAGACAAAAGAATTCAACAGGCAGATATGGGTGTCGATTTTCACCCAACTCCAAAATGGAAAGTCGGTATGTCAACGCATTATGATTTTGAGAGGGGGAGAGTAACAAATTCAAGAATAAACCTTACAAGGGATTTGCATTGCTGGGATTTGATTTTATCGGTTAATACTTTTGGAGATGATTGGAATTATAGTGTAAGTCTAAGGCTTAAGGAGATTCCCGATTTAAAAGTCGGGAGAGAAACTTTTGGTGGGTTGATGCCGTGAGAACAAAGAAGTCAGAAGCCAGGAGCCAGAATACAGAATCACCCCACAACCCAAAAATTAGAAACAACGAATCACACAAATAACACGAATCACATAACCCATCCCATTTTTTATTTGTTTTAATTAAATCCCAAATCCCATATCCTAAATCCCAAAAATAGGACGCAGATGAACGCCCTGATACGGTCGGTTCTTCCCTACAGGGCAGGCAGATCAAAAAGGATTTACAGGATTTTTTTTTGTTGTTTTTTAAAATCTAACCCAACAAACCCAATGAACTCTATGGACTCAATAAACTAACCTTTAACCTTCTAACTTTCTAACTTTTTTATTTGAATTTCAAAGTATAAAATGAAAATTGAGGCTGAAGAATTTTACTCCGCTGTTGGTCGTAGAAAATTCAATCTCGTAATTTAAATTTTCGGCGGCTCTAAATCCCGCGCCGATTCCGAGCGATAATCCTACCTCTTTTGATGATGTTTCCACATCTGAAATTCTTTCGAGAGAAACTTCATGCGAGGCACCAATTTTGAGCTTAGTGTATAACTCATTAACAGGTTGAGTACGTATTACGCAATACCCTCCAAAGGTTCTTAAGTGTAATCTGCTTCCCGGGGCTCCGCTTACATAATCGCCCCCATAATTCCCAAAATTATATTCGGCTTCGATTGCCGTTCCAAAACGATTGGTTTTAAATGGAAGCGTGTAACCGGCAATTCCTCCGATAGATATTATATCTGTAGAATTTATATGATATCCCGTAAACATCCCACCTTTGAATCCCAGGTAAGGACCTGTTTTTATTTCGGAAGAAAACCCTGTAATCGAAATGAAACAAAAGATTGATATTAATACTATGGAAACATTTTTCTTCATTATAACTCCTTTTCAAGCATAAACATATCAAAAAAAGGGAAAAAAACAAGGAGGTAATGTAGAGTGTTTTGAATTTTCGGGGTTGCGAAAATTCTTTTCCGAATTATTAAATCCTTTATGAAAAATTATGTGAATGAAATGAGAGATTATTGGAATAATCGGTTCTCCGAGGGTGGAAAAATATGGGGTAAAAATCCGAGTAAAACGGCTTTTTATGCTCGGGACTTATTGCGGAATCTTGATATAAAGTCTGTAATTGTTCCCGGGTGCGGATATGGGAGAAATACTAAATTATTCTCAAAGTCAGGATTTAAGGTTTCGGGAATAGAAATATCCGATGACGCGGTAAAGGAAGCGTTAAAGTTTGATCCGAAAACTAAATTTTACCGTAAAACAGCGCTTGAAATAGATTCGATTAATGGAAAATTCGACGCTATTTACTGTTTTAACTTGCTTCATCTTTTTAGAGAAAAGGAAAGATTTCAATTCATAGAAAAAAGCAATGATATATTAAGTGATGATGGATTTGCTTTTTTTGTGGTGTTTTCGGATCAGGAAGCGAGTTTTGGCAGAGGTAAGGAAGTTGAGAAAAATACTTTTGAAAGTAAACCCGGAAGAATAGCGCATTATTTTACCAGAGAAGATTTATTGGCGCATTTTAGTAATTTTGATGTTATAGAAATAGGGGAGATGACCGATGAGGAAAACCATGGCGAAGCCGGAAAACATATTCATCGTTTGAGATATATTTTTTGTTCGAAGCGAGAATATTAATTTTTTGGGAACGAAGGACGATTCCCTTATAGCTGTTACTCGGGTTCTCCAATAAGTTTTTTAATTTCTTTTAGTAAGTCTTTAGCTTCTATAGGTTTTTCCATGAAAACGTTTACAGGCATGTATTCCATATCTTCTTCCTCTCCAAGGTTAAATTTAGCCATTTCCGAGTCCTGATTTACCGCGGTTATCATAATAATGGGTATTTTCTTTAATTTATCGTCAGATCTGATTTTCTCGCTTACCCATATTCCGTCGGTTTTTGTTTTCATCATAATATCCAGCAGTATAATGTCGGGGGTTTTTTCTTTGACTTTTTTAAATGCTTCTTCACCGTTTCTGGCAGTTCGGGTTTCATAACCATTGCCCTGCATTATTATTTCCATTGTTTCTACAAAATCAGGGTCATCATCCACGATAAGTATTTCTTTTGGCATTATTTCTCCTTTTTTTGAATTGTAGGAAGGCGCACTTCTACTGTAGTTCCTTTGTTTAACTTGCTTTTCACTTTTATAGCACCCCCATGAGCATCTATTATTCTTTTGACAAGAGAAAGCCCGAGACCCATACCTTCTTTTTTATGCTCAGGTCTCGCGTTTTTACCCCGGAAGAAAATATTATATATTTTTGGCAATTCTTCTTTCTTTATACCTATACCCTGGTCTTTTAACTTTATCAGGAAGGAGTTGTTTTCTTTTTTTGCTGTTACCTTCACCTGGTTTCCCGGATTGCTGTATTTAATCGCGTTATGAATTATATTTACGAAGACTCTGCTTAGGAGTTCTATATTTCCGTAAATATACGGGAGCTTTTTGGGAATATCCCAGTTTATTTTGATATTGTTTTCTTTCGCATATATATCCATTTCCTCAGTCAAAGAAGGAAGGATTTTATCAATATTAATCTTTTCCATTTCAATTTCCCCAGTCCCTTCTTCAAGACGAGAAAAAATTAATAGGTCGTTCAAAAGTTTTATAACGTCATTGATTCTTACTTTTGCTCTGTTGAGAAGTTCTTTTTGTTTTTTAATATCTTTTTCGAGGTAGCCATCAAGTATTACATTTAAAATATTATAAACAGAAGCCAGTGGAGCTTTTAATTCATGGGATACTTCATAAGTAAATCTGGTCTTTGCTTTTGTCAGCTCAACTGTTTTTGCGTAATGCTCGCTGCACGCTCTCTTAGCTTCCTCGGAATGTTCTCTAATGTCTTTCAGGTTTTCGATTAGCGTGGTTATGTTGGCTTCCAGGTTTCCATGCCAACCCCGGATTCTGTCCAGGTGACATTCCGGGTCATTAATGTTACATATTTTAGGTTCCATATTTTTCCCCATTTAATATTAAGTAAATTAATAAAAAATGCAAGCATGGTTGGATTGAGTTTGGAGCTATTTTGTTTTACTTGCACTAATTCTTTATCCTTAATGTGATTTTTTTCACAACTTGACAAACTTCTAAATTATTATTATTAAACTTTGTGAATGAGATATTTAAGTTGACTTATTTTCGATAATGAGATAAATTGACGGAGGATTAATTGTATAAAAATAAGAGTTTTGACGTAAAAGAGAGGATAAAGAGTTTCTTTTGGTTGTTTTTCTTTCTTCTCGTCCTCTGGTTGCTACTTACATCGACATTTAATTCGCAGGAGTTACTGGTTGGAGTTTTTATTTGTTTCGTAATTGCCGTTATAACTCATAAGTTTTATATTAGACTAGGTTTTCCTGCAATAAGTTTTAAGAAAATTTACTTTTTTATTATTTATATATTAGTTCTCTTTTATGAGATAATAAGGGCTAATTTAGATGTAGCCCTTAGGGTTATTCGTCCGTCCCTGCCGATAAATCCTGGTGTGGTAATTATAAAAACCGCGCTTAAATCAGATATAGCAAAAACAATTCTGGCTAATTCCATAACTCTGACGCCCGGTACATTTACTCTGGATATTCAAGGGAATAAATTATTGATTCACTGGATAGATGTAGAAGCGACAGATATCGATGCCGCAACTAGTATTATAGGAGAAAGATTCGAAAAATATTTGAGGATTATATTTCAATGATAGCGACTATATATATTGTAGTTATAGGCTTAGGGGTTATCTTATGTTTGCTCAGGATGATTAAAGGTCCGACTGCGCCTGATCGTGCTGTTGCGCTGGATACAGCGGTGACAGTTACAGTCGCGTTGTTAGTCCTTATTGGTCTTGTCCTCCGAAGAAGAATATATCTTGATGTTTCATTGGTGTATGCTGTTTTAACCTTTATAGGTTCAGTCGCGATAGCACGATATCTTGAGGGAGGAATCGAATGAACTGGGGCTGGTGGGTTACGGGGTTTGGTGTAATATTTTTGTTTCTGGGAAGCCTCGGTATGTACAGGATGCCGGATGTGTACAATAGATTGCAGGCGGGAACAAAATGTACGACACTTGGTGCTTTTTGTACCATTATCGGCGTTGGAATAATAGAACCTTCCTGGTTCTGGACAACTTTTATAATCGCGGTATTTGTATTGTTGACCAACCCAATATCGAGTCATGCGCTTGGACGAGCGTCCTGTATTTCAAAAGTTAAACTCTGTAAAAAAACAAAAGTTGATCAATCGGAAGGTTTTTGCAGAGAAAAGGATGAAGAAGATGATAATTCTTGAGATAATCCTGGTTTTTGTGATGCTTGTTGGTGCCGTTGCTGCCGGGGTTTTTAAAGATTTGTTAAACGCGGTAATCGCTGCCGGCTTTGTTAGTTTCATCGCGGCGATACTTTTCTATTTTCTCCATGCTCCCGATGTAGCTATGGCGGAGGCTTCTATTGGTGCTGCCTTAACTGTAGCAATTTTCATAATAGCTATTAAGAAAACAAAAAGGTCCGAGGAAGATGAGGAAGGTAATTAGTTTTATTTTGATAGTAATAATTGCCGTAGGTGCTTTTTCCTCGCTTCGGGAGATACCTTTTGGAGCCACAAAAAGCAGAGTGAGAGAGTATTATCTTGATAACGGTATAAAACAAACCGGAGCTACAAATATAGTGACATCTGTGGTGGTTAATTATCGTGGTTTTGATACTCTCGGAGAAGTAACTGTACTATTCCTCGCAAGTATTGGTCTTTCCGCGGTTCTTTACAGAAAAAAAGAGGAGAGAAGAAAAAAGAGAAGAGAGAGCAGTTTGATTTTATATACCGGCTGCAGATTTTTGTTTCCCCTGATTCTACTTTTCGGTTCTTACATATTCATTCATGGCCATTTGACTCCCGGAGGAGGTTTCCAGGGAGGAGCTATAATAGCGTCCGGATTTTTACTTACCATGCTTGGTTGTTGGGGGTGGGAAGGAATTAACAGGAACAGGTTTAAGATAACGGAATCCCTTTCGGGTCTTGCTTTTGTTGTTGTAGGTCTTCTTGGGTTGCTTTACGGAGGATATTTTCTTTTTAATTATCTGCCCAAAGGAATACCGAATCAACTCTTTAGCGCCGGAATTATTCCTCTTGTGTATATTGCCATCGGATTTAAAGTGGGTTCGGAAATTGCGGGTATAATAAATGATATGGTTAGGAGTGGTTAATGGAGTTTATTGAAAATTATCTGTATTATATAGCGTCCTTTGGTTTAATTCTTATAGGTCTTTATATAATGCTTGTTAAGGACAATCTGATAAAAATTATTATAGGTCTTTCAATTATAGATACGGGAGTAAATATTTTAATAATTTCTATGGGCTATCTAAAAAAGGGAACCGCTCCCATTTTCTCACGTGAAAGTTTATTACCTTCGAGGATGGTCGATCCTGTACCTCAGGCACTGGTTCTGACCGCTATTGTCATAGGGGTGGCAATCCTTGCGCTTGCTTTGACTCTGGCAATTGTTCTTTACCGGCATTATGGAACTCTCAATGTTAGAAAAATAAGGGATCTTAAATGGTAAATCCTGTTTTACTAATAATTATTCCTTTAACCGGAGCTTTTGCTATACCATTATTTGGTTTTATATCCAAATACATATCAAAATATATTTCTTTAATTTCTACCCTGGTAATGGCTGTGATTGTAGGTTCTTTGATTCCGAAAGTTATAAACAATCCGATAATCGTTATGATTGGAGGTTTTAAGCCGCCTTTTGGTATCAACCTTGTTGTAAGCCCCTTATCTCTGTTTTTCGTAGGAGTTATAAGCTTACTTGGTTTTCTTGTGTCCATTTATGCTATAAAATATATCGATGATGGAGATATAGATAAATATCACCTTTTATTTCTGCTTTTCATAACGGGTGCCACAGGAGTTGTCCTTACCGGTGATATATTTAACTTATTTGTTTTCTTTGAAATACTATGTATTTCTTCATATGCTCTGGTTGCTTATAACAGGGATAAGGATGGAGTAGAGGCCGGTATAAAATACCTCATTCAGGGTTCTGTGGGTTCAGCTTTTATTCTTATCGGAATAGCCCTGCTTTATGGGCTTTGTGGTTCACTTAATATGGCGGATATAGCAAGTCAAATTCATTCCGTAAACTCACCTTTGTTATCTCTGTCTTTATTTCTTTTTCTTACTGGTTTCGGAATCGAAGCGGCTATATTTCCCTTGAACGGTTGGCTGCCGGATGCTCACTCCAGCGCGCCCTCGACTATAAGTGCTGTCCTTTCAGGTTTTGCCATAGAGATAGGTTTATACGCGGTTTTGCGTATTGTATGTACCGTATTCGGAGCTACCGATATCTTACATTTCCTCGCGGGGTTGGGGATATTTACTCTTCTTATAGGAGAGATATCCGCTTTTAAGCAAGATGATATCAAAAGACTTCTCGCGTATTCATCCATAGGTCAGATTGGTTTAATTCTTTTTGCTTTTTCCCTGGGTTCACCGGAAGGTGTTGCCGGAGGGCTTTTTCATATTTTGTCGCACGCTCTTTCCAAAGGACTTCTTTTTCTTGCCGCCGGTTATATGATATATAAAGCGGGTTCTAGAGAAATTGGTAAAATGAAGGGTCTCGGAACCAGGATGCCTGTAACTTCTTTTTGTTTTTTAATAGGAGTTTTTTCTCTTGTAGGATTGCCTCCTTTCATCGGATTTCCAGGTAAATTTATTATTATTAAATCCGCATTATCCACAAACCAGGGATATTTCTTTGTTTTAGTAGGAGCTGCTTTACTGGGAACCGTTATCGAGATATCTTATTTCTTTAAATTATTACAAAATATTTT
>Ga0315555_1003113_pt1 | contig 11482 bp, 14 predicted proteins | sample SalMarSW160380MG_FD_202113 | JGI IMG/M metagenome (GOLD analysis project Ga0315555, IMG submission 202113) | Salt marsh sediment microbial communities from the Plum Island Ecosystem LTER, Massachusetts, United States - Salt Marsh Sediment SW1603-80 ...
CAGACAAAACAAAGACTCCGAGACAACGACACTTTATGACGCCGGCGGCTGGTTCTTGATTCCCATCCTGGGCGGCCCGATGTTACTAGGTGTGGCCGCTGATTACTTCTGGAACTACCTGATACTCTTCCTCGGCCTGCGCTGGCTGCATTTCAGCGTCAGCCACCGCCGCAAATTTATCTACTCCGCTATCGTTACCGCCCTCGGCCTGCTTATCGACTGGCTATACTCCGAACTGACCTGGGGCTATCTGGTCCTCGGCGGCCTGAGAGCGACGCCGCTATTCGAGCGCCCCGGACTGCAACCGGCCCTGGAATTTGCCACCATCCTGATACCGATGGTTATCATCGCCGCAGTCAATTTCGGCACCGCCCGCCTCCTGCTGCGCATGAGCCTGAGGCAGGCAGCTATACTGGGGATAATTATGGGCATACTGACCGCTCCGTGGCTGATAACCGGCTATATGGCACTCGGCTTCGGGTAGCTTTAGCCTTTATCCAGCCTTATACTCCTTCATCAACCCCTCAATCACCGCCTGAAACTTCTGGTTATGCGCCTCCCTGCCCCCGACATAATCGGGCAGCACCCAGTCCATCTCCTGGAGGTTCTCCACCATCATGGGGAGGAGGTCGTAGGGTATGGCCACCAGCACCAGCCCTTCCGGCAGAATCTGCCTGGCCTTCATACCGGTGCCGATATTGGTGATGGTGAAGTTCAGCTCGCCGCTGACGAAGGGATGGATAAAAAGCCAGGCGCAGCCGATGACCGTTGTCCCCTTGGCCTGCCACATCTTGCCGGTGGTATAGGCGTAGGCCCGGAGTAGAATCTCGGCCTGGGCAGCGGTAGCCGTGCAGACCAGCACGTCGGGGTCAAAGGTGAGTTTATCTAAAGGCGAGAAAACGATATACCTCACCGTGCCCGCCGCCAGGGTGGGGACGGGGGGATAGACCCGGCGGTTGGCCCTTGACTCTTGATAGATGCCCAGCCGGGGGCCGACCATACCGCTCTCGAAAATAGCGTCCGGCTCGACCATGCCCAGCACCAGCGGGCCGACGCACTCGAAGTCTGCGGCGGTGGCGTAGAAAGCCTCTCCCTTGTGGGCTTCGGGGAGCATCTCGCATAAGGCCAGCGTCTTATCCAGCTTCTTGATGCCTTCGGGCCTGTTGAGCAGGAACTTAATCCCCACCGGCGGCCGCTCGAAATTGAACTTTTTAAATACGGACAGGTCGCGCATCTTGACCTCCTTATTTAGCGGCGGGCAGTTTTTTCTTTAATTTAGCGGCTATTTTCCTGACCTTGGCCTTATGTGCCTGTCTGCCGATGGTGTAGGAATGAGGCACCCAGTTCATCTCCCGCAGGTTCCTGGTGATTTCGGGGAGCAGGTCCCACGGGATGGACAGTATTATCATACCCTCCGGGAAAAGCCTCCTGGCCTTCATGCCGAAACCAAAGCCGCTGACGGTGAGATTCATCCGGCTGGTTACATAGGGGTAGATGAACATCCAGGCGCAGCCCATCACCGGCGTGCCCTGGGCCGACCACACCCGGCCGCTGCTGTAGCTGTTGGCCCTGAGGATGATTTCGGCCTGGCTGACCTCGGCGGTGACGATTAACACGTCCGGCTCGAAGGTGAGTTTATCCAGTGGAGCGAAGACGACGTAGTTAACCGTGCCCTTATCTATCCGGGGCACCTGGGGGTAGAGCCGCTTGTTGGCCCGGGCCTCTTTAAATACCTCCAGCTCGGGGCCGACCATGCCGCTCTCGAAGACCGGTTCGCTGTCCATCATGCCCAAAAGCAGCGGGCCGACGCAGGTGAAATTATCGCTGGCGACGTAAAAGACCTTCCCTTCCTGAGCTTCCACCAGCATCTCGCAGAAATCCAGAATCTTGTCCAGCTTCTTGATTCCCTTCGGCTTAGCCGCCAGGAACTTAATCCCCACCGGCGGTATCTTAAAATCAAACTTCTCGAATATGGCCAGCTCCTTCTGAATGTCGCTCATAATATTCTCCTTTCAGGATATCATAGACGCTATATTTTTTGACCGCCTGGGGGGCTGGTGGAGCTGGGGTAACAATAGGTAGAACTTTTGAATTGACTTTTAGTCTAACTATTTAATTCCTTGGCCCCCACCAAAGGCAATTTTAGCAATAAACAACAGCGATGTGCAACTGGTAGCTAACAATCCGCCTTGGTGGAGTGAAGGGTGAAAAATCAAGCTCACGGTGCAATATTCAACAATCTTAGTATGTTATTCACCGTCTTAACTGCTAACAAGCACGGGCAAAACAAATACGAAAAGAAAAGCACTGTCAGAAACTCTACGCTGGTAAAATACCTAGGTTCTCCTTCTACTTTGCATAATTAAATATTGCTTTCTAAGTTGCTCATTCTCCTTCTCAAGTTCTTTTACCCTCTTTAATAGGCGACTCACCTCGTTCTTTAATTCGTCCTCTCGCAGTTGGTTAGCCTGCTCAACTTTGGTCAAATATTCAATTCGTTCGTCCCCTTTTTCTGTAAGTACATATCGTCCTTGATTTAGCCCTCTCTCATAGATTGCTGAAACAAGTCCCTCCTTACTCAATCTTTTCAGCCTGGAGATTGCTCCCCAATATCTATAGCCGAACTCCGATACCAGGTCCCGAATCCAAATGATTTCACGGTCTCGGATGAATTTAAGGATCTCAAACTTCGTCGGTGGATTGTCCATCTAGCTGCACAAATCATAACACACTTCGCTTGTCAAGCTCAAGCAACCCAGGGCCACACCATATTGTAATGGCTTTAGCCTGTTAGCGGGTACCATCAACATCTTATCCGGGACCTTACTGTGGAGGTCGTAGACTCCCTTTTAACCTACCTTTACCGGTGTTGCAGGTTGGGGGCTCTTGGCTCCTAGTTTTGTAACTTCAACCTCTTGGTTCATGTGCATCATCTTTTGCTTCATGTGAAGCATCGCTGTGGTTTCAATGTCTATCAAATACCTGCTTACGCTTGCGGGAATAGACATGGCCATAGCTAAACGCACTGTTTGTGAGGGACATTTGCTTGACCACCCGTTTAAGACAAGGTGAAAGCACAGTGAGGCCATCACTTATTCGGGTTAACATTTCGATGAAATGGTTAGTGTAACATTCTGGCTTTTTGTGTCATTCCACTCACCCCCCACTGGTTATTAGGGCACCTGGGTTGAGGGTTCGTACGTGGGGTACTAAAGCGTTCAATGGAGGCGTGGAGCCATGGCCGGAACCGAGATACCTGCAGCGTGCGGTTGCGTGGGTCTTAAAAAGCACTGCGTGATAGGCATATGGCCTGTTTTACATGCGAAGGTCCATGCCCTCATAGGCGAGAGTAATCGGAGTATGTAAAGCCTCAGATACCGACCTTATTTCTGCTTCTATTTCCTTCTCAAGCGAGGGGTCCATGTGCACAACAACCGTTCTAGGTAGGTAGCCCTTAACCTTTCGAAATTCCCTTAGTTCATCCCGTAGTAGACTCGGAGTGAGGTGGCTGGTGTTCGTGGCCAATTCCTCATACCTATTTGGCATTGTTACCTCGGTGATGAGCAGTTGGGGGGAGATCTGCTTCCAGCACTCCTTTAGATCTGGCCCCGTATCAGACGTGAAGAAAAGCACCTTTCCCTCAGGGTTTGTCACCTGGTAGCCAATACAGCTATCACAATGATTTACCGGGATGGCGCGCACCTCATAGCCTTCAATCCTTTGAGGTTCATAGGGTTTCACCAAGCTGAAATCAAGGGTCGGTTTTGCCTCGGGTAACCAATGAAATCGCGGATATAGCTGGTCGTTAAGGAGGTGGGCATCAATGACGTCACGAACCTCGGGCATACAATATACTTTGATGCTACAACCCTGTCGGTTAAGGTTCAGTGCCAGTATTGGCAGGTCGCGTATGTGGTCATAGTGTTGATGAGTCAGCAGAATCGCCCGAAGTCCAAGTTGTTCTGGAATGGAGAGGCCCGAACTGAGTCCACCGGCATCTATCGCCAAGACGTCATCAACCAGGATAGAAATACACCTCGCAAAGCGTGATTCGCTACTGTGCGCACCCAAGATGCGGACGTTCATCACCTAACTATCACTTTTCGTAGTTTTTAACTTTTTAAACCAATGTCTGACGCCCGCCGAGTCGCCCAAGTGTATTATTGGATTGAAGAATACAGGTTTACCGCCTTCGTATTGAAACCTAGAAATGAATGCGTTCACAGCAACAGGGCAGAACTGTGTCCCAGAATACCTTACTAATTCGTTCAGAGCCTTTTCTACAGGCAGAGCACGTCGGTAAGCTCGGTCGGTGGTCATAGTGTCGTAGGCGTCGGCGACAGCAAGCAACCGGGCGCCAATGGGTATAGCATTTCCTTTTAGCCCCGCCGGGTAGCCTCTGCCGTCGTATCTCTCGTGGTGGTGAAGGATAAGGGCTCTCGCTGCTGCAAGAAATGGGACGTCATTAATAATATTGGCACCTATCTGGGAATGCTGCTGAATAATACGGAATTCTTCAGCTGTTAGGCTCGCCGGCTTATTCAGTATCGCGTCAGGGATGCCTATTTTGCCTATGTCATGGAGGATGCCAGCATACTCCAGAACCTCTAGTTGTTTCCGTGACAATGACATTGACGCCCCTCCCATTAAGGCATATGTGGTTACCCGCTGCGAGTGACCACGGGTGTACGGGTCTTTCACGTCAACGGCTGCTGCCAGGGCGCGAATAGTACCTTTGTAGCCATCAACCACTGATCGGTGCAGCCTTGTATTTTCAATCGCTATCGCAGCCGTCGACGCCACTGACACCAGCGCCTCCAGATCTTGCTCGTTAAAGTTGCTCCCATCGACTTTGTTGAGCACCTCTATAACACCTGTAATTTCGTTATGCACCTTTAGGGGGGCACAAATTATGGATCTGGTGACAAAGCCTGTGCTAGCGTCAACCTGCTCGTTAAAACGTGCGTCCTTTCTGACATCGTTGACAATCAATGGCTTGCCGTGTTGAGCGACCCACCCCGCAATGCCAGATCTTGAGTTCAGCGTCATTTGTTTTAAGATCGCACCGACTTCGCCCTCGGCGACTTCGAACAATAGCGCCTGTTTCGTCTCGTCCAATAGGATCACGGAAGAAGCCGAGGCTCTGAGTGTCTGCTGAGCCATTTGCACGATTTGTCTAACAAGCTCGTATAGGTTTGTTCCTGAACTAACTTTCTTGCCAACCTCGTACAGGAGGTTTAACCGCTGGCTACTATAATCCTCTATTACTTTTAGCATCATTACGAGCCTTCATGACCTTAATCATCACCTTTATCTTGTCCAGGAGGCCCAGCATCATCAGGACCCTTTCCCGGTGGTCCGCTTTCATCTTGTCCAGGAGGCCCAGCATCATCAGGTGGCCCGGCAGGCGTGGGTTTAGAAGGAGCACTATTAAGATCTACTGTGGTTTCGTAGCCAGCGCCTACTCCCACCTCCTGGTCCTGTCCACCGACGGCAACTACTCCCTCAAGTGTCTGGACTCTTGTCGAACCTGTTTCGCTGACGTCGGTCAAGAAGTAAGTACCTCGTACTAGTGCGTAGGCCGAGGGGGTCTTTATCTCATAACTCGAGCCCTGGTCTGCCATAGTCACGACACGGCTCCAAGTTCTCCCCAGCCATTGCTTCAACAGTATTGTGGTGTTCTGACCATCGGTATACTCGAGGCGCTGAATCTCCAAGTCGGTACCAGGCTCAAGCATGATGGTACTGCCTTCGAAAAAGGTTATCATTGCCTGTGACTGCGATGCTGTCCTGACCCGACTTCCGGCGGCTAAGACTACACCATCAGTTCCATCCTGCCAAATATCTGAGCTAGGCATTTGAACCTCAACTTCGCCGGCGATTACGCTAAGAGTACAGTTGGAAAACAGGGCAGAGTTCGGTGAAAAGGTATTAACCGCATAGGTCAAACCCAGGCTAACGACGAGCGCAACCACTAAACTTATAGCTACCGGCACCAGGACTCTTTTTGACCCACTAATGCTTCGCGCTAGCCTGTGCCAAGCCAGACTCAGAGTACTGGGTTCGGTTATTCGTTGGTATGCAGTTGTAGCCTCCGCCACACGAGACTCCTGGCGGAGCCGAGCCATCAGACGAACCGGGGAGAACCGCCTAAACTCTTCCGAAGGCGAGGCCTTGGGAGCCCTCGAAATTGACGACGCCATAGATAGAAGCGGTTCCAGTTGTTCGCGCACATGAGAGTATTCGGTAAGGCAGGACTCAACAGTCTCGCCTTTGCTTATTCGTGTCAGACACTCGTCCAGTATGTTGGGAAATTGCTTAGCCATTTTCGCTATTCTCCCTGGTTAGTCTCCTACGAAGGGTAGCCAAGGCCCGCATTTGCATTATCCTTATCGCGCCCTGGCTCTTGCCTGTAACCTCAGCAATTTCTGGGTTATCCAAACCCTCGATAAACTTCAGGGTGATAATCTGCTTCTGCTGCGGAGGGAGACAGGACACTAGCTCCGATACCTCCTCTTGTGTCAAGAGCTTTTCTGCTCCCGCATCAGGGTCAGCGACAGCCAACAAGGCTTCAAGGTCCAATGACACAAACTCTCGCTTGGTTCGGAAGTCATCAATTATGTGATTGTGAGCGATACGATACAGCCAGGCTGAAAACGACTGTCCCTTACCTCTGTAGGAACCGATCGCATGCCAGGCTTTCAGGAATATTTCCTCTGTGACGTCTTCGGCTGTCATTTTGTCTTTCACCTGATAGAACACGTATCGATAAATCCGGTCAAGGTATAATTCGTAAAGCTTACCATATGCCTTAAAGTCACCGTCTGCCGATTTTTTGACCAGGTCAGTAATTAGTGCCTCATCAGGTGTCCCGGTCTCGGCGACTACCTGGTCCTGGTTTCTCTCTCTAACCTTATGACGATTGGAAATCACGATTTGTTACACTTTCCTTTAAAATGCCCAATTGCCCAGCCTGTGTCACTGGGAATCACTGATTACATCCATCACTTCGTATGCCTCAATGGGCTCCCTCTTTCCCTTTACCTCCAGTGCATGTAACGGCTTTGCCTTAATGTGACCCTTGACCAGCTCGAAGGTCTTACTGCCAATCCATAGTTTTCCAGCGGGAGTAACTCCAGTTAGCCTGGCAGCAAGGTTCACCGTATCACCAATTACCGTATATTCCAGCCGATCCTTTGAACCCATATTCCCAGCTACCGCCATACCAGTGTTAATGCCAATTCCGAAACCTATCTTCGGTAGTCCTTGGTTCTTCCCATGGATCTCTTCAATGGAATCTTGAACTTCTTTGGCCGCCTTAACAGCCATTAGAGGGTGGTTTTCACACGGTGCCGGTACATTCCAGATGGCCATAATACTATCCCCGCCGAATTTGTTTATCGTGGCATCATATTTGAGCAGTACCTCAACGATTGTGGACAGGTAGGTATTCAGGGTGGTCACAAGCTCCTCGGGTCGCAGGGCCTCGGACAGGCTTGTGAAGCCGCGAACGTCGGCAAACGCCACGGTTACCTCCTGCTCCTGCCCTCCCAATTTGAGTTCACCCTGTTCTAGCGCCTCCAGTATCTTTGCTGCTACGGATCCTGACACGTACCGACCGAAGGTTTTGGTTATGTCCCTTCTCTGCGACCGCTCGGAGGCAACATTATAAAGGTTTACTGCCACGAACGTGCCAGCTATACTCAAAGGTGGATACAGCATGTCCAGCACCAGGCCCTTATCGAAACACGCTGAAACAGCCAGGAGGTACACTATGCAGAGTAGAACTGCTGACATCGCAGCCCACAGGGGCCGAAAACGCCAGGCTACTAGTCCACAAATGAGGGCCAATATCAGTATTGACATAATAGTAAGAGCCGAGGGGGCAAGCGTGAGGAAGTCACCTGTTAGGACCATATCAATGGCATTGGCATGAATCTCAACGCCGCTCATCATCTGGCCCAGCGGCGTCCAGTACTTATCCCCAAGCCCGCTGGCAGTAGCACCAACGATAACAATCTTATCCTGGAAAAGGTCGTAATCAAGCTGCCCTGTCAGGACATCCACAAAGGACACTACAGGAAACAGCATTGCAGTACCTACCGAATTACCGGCGTAGTTAATCAGCATCCCTGTATCCTCGCCAACTGGGATCGAACGGCCGGCAAAAGGCAGTACTCCGTTTTCAGCCGGAGACTCAAGCACTACGGGCCGGCGAAGATATTTAGCCACAGCCGCTAGCGCCAGTGCTGCTTCGTAATCCTCACCGTTGGTGATAGCAACAGGTAGTCTTCTCACGACTCCGTCTTTATCAGGGAAGACATTGGCGTGCCCAACGGCTGCAGCACTCTCCTCTAGAACAGCGAGAGGCCGCAGAAACTCCGACCGACTTGCTGTATGAGCCATGGTGGAATTGGCTACCGCTGGCGTTTGCACAACAGGCAGCACAACATTTCCAGCGTTTTTGACAGAGGCTGCCAGGCGCTCATCATCGATTCCTGGTTCCGAGAAAAGGACGTCAAAAACAATTACACGGCTTTGTGCCTGAGCCAGCGCGTCAATCAAATCAGCATAGTAGCTCCGAGACCACGAAGAAAAAAGACCTAGCTTATCCAGGCTTCGATCATCGATGCTTACAATTACAATCTTGTCGCCTGATTCCTGACTTCGAGTGGCACTAGCCGCCTGGAAGAGGAGGTCGCTGCTTCGTAACTGCGTGCTGTGTAGCAAGTCAAGACAGAAGGCTGCGGACGAAGCCATACCGATCGAAAGAGCAATCGCGATTACTACAAGTAAACGCCTCCGCTTCGTGGGCCCTATTATATTGATTAGTCCTTTTATCATTTTGCTTCCGTCCAGACATAGCGCAAGTTTGAACTACACTTTCCTCTCTAACGTCCGCTTCGGCTTGGACATATTGGGTCTTATTCTGTTAGCCTCAGTACTCAGTCTCTCTACATCATCCTCACTAAATAGTCTCCAGCCTCTTCTATCAACTTTATCGACGTCCACAAATGAACCGTCTCTAATCCATCGGAAGAAGGTATTTTTGCTGATACCAACCATCTGACAAACCTCATTCGTTCTATAGTAGGTTTTTCCATCAATTTTAACCGGCATCATCTAGCTCCTGCTGATCCTACTCGTGCGCACTTGGTTCTAATTCTCACTATATATGACGATTCCTCGGCCTGATTTTTTACTCTGTGCCACGACTTTCCTCACGGCTCATCAACCGCACTGATAGTACTTAAGTACACCTGATTCTATACTGTGCCAATTGGCAAAACAATCACCCAAATGGGCTATTATATTAGTCACAAAAATAGTCATATAGTCATAGGTCAATAGTACTGGATGCTCTGAACAGAAGGCCAAGAGCGTAAACCTAAGACAAACGGTTGAAGTCACAAAAGACCGAGCCCGGGGACCTCAACTTTTGTGTAGCCGACGTTCCTCCGCCCTGTGTGTGAAGCCTTGCCAGCTTTACACTTAAACACCGCCTTAAGAATGATAGTCATGCAGGGAGCCGGCTTCAATAAGATCTGGCCTGAGTTTCCGGTAATGCTGGGCTGGCTGGTTGGATGTTCAATCCTTGCGGTAAAACTCTTCAAATGGGAGTAAAATAGAACAGGGCAAAAAATAAACCTTTTTATCAAAGTCACAATTCGCTAGAAAGTACAATCTAAGGGGAACTGTAGACGATAAAATAATGGAATGTTACCCACCCTCATTGGTCTGGAAGATGCTCATCTGTTGATACTGGAATCGTCAATGTTGAGACACAATATTAACAAAAGTATCCCGTTTACTTTGGCTTTGACCAAGTGAAATTCACCAATGAACAAACATCGGGCTGGATTCGAACCAGCGACCTTTGGATTATGAGCTCGATCAGCTATAACAGCTGATTCCCAATGAACAAATTGACGGAAAGTTACCTCTAGCCCCTCCACAACACTACCTCTCTCTCAATTGTTGTAACTACGTTCCGCACGGACAACTGTTCACCCATTAATACTACTGTGATATTATGGTAAAGCGAAGAAGTATAGTGAAATACCCATATATGGAGGTATATATGGCAAATACTGTTGGGGTGCCGCAATGGGTTAGTGCCGTATTTCGGTTAGCAGACAGCGTTGGGAGGATTGCAATCTGCAAGGTAGAAGTCAAAGTAACGAAACAGGGAGCCTTTGGCTACAATGCCCCGAAAAATTTCGCCTATGTCCGCGGAAGAGAATCTGGAACTGCAATAAAGATAGACACTAAAAAAGAATGGGCAGATAAAGCAGGTGTTAGTAACACGGCGAGCCATCAAAGAGATAACGGATGGTGGGGTGAGCCCGATGTCGCTTGGTTTGTCCCATTGAATGATAAGCGAAAGCTATCAGAGATGGGGGGCATACTTGCTAAAATTCAAAAAGCTCGGCACCGCTGATAATTAGAAACCCAAAAGGGACTTCCCTCATCGCTTTGCCAGTAATATCTCCCTCTCAATTGTTGTAACTACATTCCGCACGCCCAGGGATTCATTTCTATTTAGGCTATTGACATAGCCTTGACTCAGAACTAGGATTAGCCTACAAATCACAAAGGCGGTAATTAAATGAATGCATTTGAGAATATAGTAGCACAATATTTGGAAGCAGAGGGGTATTGGGTTAGGCAGTCTGTTAAAGTTCAAATATCGAGGGAGGATAAAAAGAAGATTGGGTTACCCACCATGCCCAGACCAGAGATAGACCTTGTAGCACTAAATGTTAAGGAAAATGAATTACTATTGGTGGAAGTTAAGTCCTTTCTAGATTCTGCAGGTGTTTATTTTGGGGACAGTGACATTGGCAAGTTTGACGCAGACTCATGGGCTGCTAAGCGTTACCGATTGTTCGCCAATAGTAAGTTTAGGACGGTTGTAACCAAAAGGTTAAGAGAGCAATTCCTAGAAGAAGGTCTGATAAACGAGAAGACAAAAATAAATTACGCCTTGGCTGTCGGTAAGTTTTATTCAACGAAGGATGAGCCAACTACAAGAGCCCATTTCTCCAAGCGGGGATGGAAGCTCTTCTCTCCGCAACAGATTAAGGCGAGAATACGGACATTGGCTGAAAAAGGATGGGAAGATAATCTGGTTACTATGACTGCTAAATTGTTGCTAAGAGAAGAGTAACTAGGAAAATTGAGTCTGCAGGGATTCCTGGAGGCAAAAGCAGATGCTCCCAATACCAATGTTGTAACTACATTCCGAACGCCCATGGGTCAGTCTCTGTTTTGCTGGAGTATTGACAAAGGAAGCTGTGCTGCTTAAAGTTCGTATTACGGAGCCAGAAAGCGGGGAATAGATGACCGACAAATCAGACCTTGTTGTAATCTCTACGGTTCAGGGTGAACTCATTGCTAATGTTATAAAGTCACACTTAGAGAGTGAGGGAATCCCTGTTCTGCTGGAATATGAGAGTGTTGGAATAGTCTATGGCTTGAC
>Ga0315555_1003117_pt1 | contig 11475 bp, 11 predicted proteins | sample SalMarSW160380MG_FD_202113 | JGI IMG/M metagenome (GOLD analysis project Ga0315555, IMG submission 202113) | Salt marsh sediment microbial communities from the Plum Island Ecosystem LTER, Massachusetts, United States - Salt Marsh Sediment SW1603-80 ...
GATCATTGTTAATATTTTACTTATTACTTTAGCACAGCTAACTATTTCACAAGAATTAGATAGCGTAAAAATAAGGGGTACAATTCTTAATGCGACCGATAAAATTATAAAAATTGGAGATAATACTGTTCCGATCTCGGAGAATGGATGCTTTAAATTTACAACCAAAATTGAATTGCCCAACTTTTTTGATGTAAGCTATGACAAAATGAAGTGGGCGATTTACTTGGAACCGGGTAAGACAGTCGAACTTAAGTTTAAATCAGGTGATTTATCAAGTTTGATTTATAAAGACGATCTTTCAAATAGTTATTTAAAGAAAATAATTTTGTTGTCATCTGAAACGGATGATTTTATTAACAAAAACTGGATTCGAATTCATTCCCAAAATGAATTAAAATTCATTTCAATTATTGATTCGTTAAAAGGGCTTTATTTAAATCCTCTTGCTTCATATCAAGATGAAAATAAGAATATTTCAGGCGATTTTATTAAACTCTTCAAAGCCGATGTAAATTTCGGATTCAACTCTTTAATAGTTCAATATCCTGATTACCATCAAAAATTTACTGGTGAAAAAGTCATTCTAAGTCAGGCATGTTATAAGTACCTCAATTCAATACCGATTGATGACATTAAATTTATGGATTTACAAAGCTATAAAAAGTACTGTAAGGCATGGACTGACTATAATGCAGATATTATGCTCAATAAAAACAGTGAACAAAAGCATTATAATCTTAAAAAGATGGATGTTTTATTTTCGTTTCTCCCCACTATTTTTAAAAATCAGACATTGTTAGACTATTGGTTATCAGAATATTTAGATGAGCATATACAAAATACATGGTTGTTGAACAGTGAAAAGTATATAAAAGAATTTAACACAATTTGCAAAACTGAAGTTTACAAGACTAAAATAAATAAATTATATACCTCGTGCTTAGATTCAGAGAAGGATCATATAGTAAAAATATATAAATCAGTAAATGGATTTACGTTAGCATCTCATATCTTTTACCCCGACAATATTAAAAGCGGGGAAAAAAGGGGAGCTATAGTGATTTTTCATGGCGGAGGATTTGTGCTGGGAAATCCTTCTTGGGCATTTGGGAATGCAAAGTATTATGCCAGTAAAGGCATGATTGCTATTGCAGCACAATACAGACTCTCGAACTTTAGAGACATAACACCGATTGATGCAATTCAGGATGCAAAAGATTTAATGTTTTGGTTGCGAAAAAATGCAGATTCTCTAAAAATTATTGATAATAAAATTGCAGTATCAGGTTGGTCGGTAGGTGGACAAATATGCGCATCTCTTGCTATTTTTTCGGATTCATTGTCGAATCAAAATATAAACACATCGCCAAATGCTCTTTTATTGACATCACCTGGAACAAATACGAAAGGTTGGTTCACTGAACTTTTAAATGGAGCAAATATAAACCCTTTGAGCTTTTCTCCGGTCGATCATGTAAAAAAAGGATTACCACCGACCATTATTCTTCAAGGGAGAGATGATACGGTAACACCTTTAAGCGGTGTTCAATTGTTTCATGATAAATTGGTTGCCAATGGTAATTATTGTGAAATATGGATTTATGATAAAGTTGGTCATTTATTTACACCTACTTATTTAGGTGATAATGGTTGGCCACAACCAGATAAAGAGATTCAAAAACAAGCAAATTTAAAAGCTGATGAATTTTTAATAAAGTTTGGATATATAAAAAAATAAAAACTGGGCATACACGGTGCAATTGGTTACTTCCTTGGCATAACAGATTTTTCTTATGTCACTCTTTATATCTGCATCTGTTAGTTAATAGAATATTCTACCGCGTGTGTTCTAACCAGGCACTACTAATGACAGATTGCAGAAAATGGCGATTTTAACTTAAATTAAGTACTAATGATTTTAAGTATAAACATATTTTATGAACCGAAATCTGTCAATTGCATGAAGATTCTTGACGGAGTCAAGATGGAAACCTCAAGCTGGAGAGGGATCAGTATTCCTTGTGCATAGAGAAGCCCTTTTATTCTGTTTTTAATGCGAGTTTGAGATTGAATGATACGGTAACGAAGCCGCATGAGAGCACGGAGTTCTTCGTGGAAGGTATCGGGAATGTATATGCCGCGTAAGGATTTGTTCTCGAGTTCACGTGCAAGTTTTCTGGAGTCTATCGGATCGCTTTTATTTACTTTTTCTTTGTTGGTAGTAGGCACATCTGCCGGATTAACAATTATGCAGTCGATGTTGTGCTCTCGGAAGATTCGCAACGCCCAGAATCCGCAGAAACCGGCTTCATAGACGAGATGATACGTTCCACTGGGATAGTGTTTGCGAAGGTATTGGAATAACTCTTGTGGGGAAGGATTCATAGAGAAAGTCTTTAATTCAATACCCGCAGAGCGGATGGTAAATTTCCATTGTTTGAGATGGACGTCGATGCCGACGAAAAAATGTTGATTGATGAAATTCAAAATTGTATGTTGCATAAGATGATCTCCTATGAATGTGGTTTCTAGAACTTATAATAAACTTTTTAAACATAACATCTGACCGGATGAGCGTAGGTGCATTACGCATGGCGTGTGGTGGGTTTCAGTTTTCATTATATCGTTCTTTGTACCTCATAACTTTAATTTTTATTAATTTCGTTTTCAGCATGAACTTGTTTCGTGTAGTACAATTTGAAAGTTTTCATTGGCGCAGCTTATGTGCCATCCGTTAGGTTGCATTATGAAACAGCAATTCGAAATTGCTAAAATAGAGGCACGATACACAAATGAGAAAAAATAACTCATCCGTTTTCTGGTTTTTGATTGGAAGTGCCTTACTCTTCTTCTCAAACGGGAAATGGAGTATACCGATTTCAATTTGGATAGTCACTGTTTGTTTCCTTCGATTCTCCAGAATGCAAAGAGTCTTGGTAGGATTTTTATCGATTCTTGCAATATCCTTTTTGTCGAATATCTTCGTTTGGAAAGGAATTATTCCGTTGCCTTCGCCTCTTTATTACATCGTATGTTTCATAGGTGGGGTCTTCTTTTCTATGCCATTTTTGATCGATAGGCTTTACGAAAGAGCCTTAAACGGAATCATGTCAACATTGGTTTACCCGTGTTCGTCTGTTATTTTTGCATATCTCTATTCGCTTATCAATCCATCCGGTACGTATGGATCTATTGCTTACACACAAACCAATAATGAGTTTTTACAGATTGTTTCGATTACCGGAATATGGGGAATCATTTTCATTATTGGATGGACTGCCGGTGTTATTGTTTTCATAGTGGACAGCCTCAGTGATCTTCAAAATGTAAAATGCATTGCCCTCTGTTACCTTTTGTTTATAGGAATCGTGCTGTTGTTTGGGGAAGTAAAAATATACTTTCTGGATAAACACGAAGAGACCGTCAGGGTAGCCGGTATTGTCCTTGATTATGATTTCAATAAATCGATAAAAGACAACATTCCTGAATTCAAACAATACGCTCGGTCAACTGAAGAAAAACTCTTACGACAGTCCGAATCATGTATCCAAAGCGGAGCAGAGATTGTATTGTGGCAGGAGACGGCTCAAGTTGTTTTGAAGGAAGACGAGGATTCACTTGTGTTAAGAGCAAAGAATTTCGCAAAACAGCATCATATTTATCTTGGCCTTTCACTTCTATCCATCACACGCTCATTTCCCTCTGAAGCGAGTGAGAATAAAATCGTTTGGATAACTCCAGAAGGTAAAGAAAGCTACCGATACTCGAAAGCATTTCCAACCCCATCGGAGAATATCATACCCGGGGATAAAATCGTCAAAACGATGGAGACAGAATTTGGAAATATTTCATCGGTTATTTGTTTTGATTTAGATTTCCCTTCTTACATAAGAGAATATGGCAAGAAACAGATCAATATACTCACAGTTCCGGCAAATGACTGGAGAGAAATCACTCCCTATCATGCAAATATTGCGTCGTTCAGAGCGATAGAAAATGGTTTTTCAATTGTAAGAGTAACAGGAAAAGGATTATCTGTGGTCTTTGACGCGAATGGCCGAGAACACGGAAGCCTTAATTATTTCGCCTCACAAAATCGAACAATGATTACCGATGTTCCAATAAAAAGAATTGCAACGGTATATTCCTATGCCGGTGATTATTTACCGTTGATAATTCTTGTCGGCATTCTACTAATGGTCTTTATCGCATTTAAGAACAAAAGACAAAATGCAACCTAACCGAGCGGCTCAAGCTGTTATGTAAAAAGTCAATATGTAGTAAAAAAAAATAATTCGATAGAAGATCCTTAATAACAGACAGCGTTAAAGGAAAAACAATAAAAGAACCATTCTGTTATAAACAGTCTGAGCGCTAACAAAGACTCAGCTGCATGAAGTAAAATAAGGTTACAAGAAAGGTGCGCCCGCCTGCCAAAGCGAAGCGGCGGGCAGGGCTGCAATCTGACGGTAATCTGCTTGTAGCTATCATGTGAAAATCAGGATAGACTATTGGGACTACGTGAGCCCGCGCAGACAAGCTTGAGTAAACAGTCCGCACCATTATTTTTAGGATTCTTTTATTCGATCAATAGATATTTATTAAGCAACAAGAGCATAGACATATTCTTCATTTTTAAGCCAGACGTGCCGTATTCTTTTTAGGAGTTTCTTGGCAATACGTATAATAGCATCTTGAGATTTCATACGTTTAGAGAGTTCTTTGAATTTTAGAGAGAGTGCCGGGTCTTCTTTAACAGCTGTCCAGGCAGATTCGATAATAAGTCCGCGTAAGAATTTATTGTGTCTGAAAGAAATTCCATTGGAGTAAACATTCTCATCAGAGGCATGGATTGAAGGCACAAGGCCGACAAAATTGGCAAGCTGATCGTCGTTAGCGAAACGCTTCATATCGATAATCTCAGTATAAAAAGACATAGCTGTAATGAAGGCAATGCCTAGAATGCTCTGGAGGACATTAATAACGGGAGCGATATCAGGGTGTCGGGCTTCAGAGCGGAGTTGCTTGAGAACGTTTTTATTATGTTCACGTATTTGCTTGAGCTGTGCGATCATATTCAAGAGAGTGAATTTACCTGCAGAGGTAAGAGGTTGAAGCTGTTCAAGCCAGAGGATAAAGGCGTGAGACCAACGGGCGTTGCCTGAGAATTGCAAGGGAATAGCAATACCTTGAGCGTGAAGAAACCCTTTGATTCTGTTTTTAATGCGAGTCTGTGACTGAACGATACGATACCTCAGGCGCATTAGAGCACGGAGTTCTTCATGTGCAAGATCAGGTATATAAATGCCATGCAGGGATTTATTCTCGAGTTCGCGGGCAAGTTTACGGGAGTCAACGGGATCGTTTTTGTTTACTTTTTCTTTGTTTGAAGTAGGTACATCAGCGGGATTGACAACGATACAGTCGATGTTATGCTGGCGAAAGATACGCAATGCCCAGAAGCCACAGAAGCCAGCTTCATAGACGATATGATAGATGCCGTCTGGATAGTGTTTTTGGAGATATGTGAGCAGTTCCAGTGGCGATGGATTCATTGAAAAAGTCTTCAATTCCAGTCCATTGAAACGGATAGTTACTCTCCAGTTTCTCAGGTGGGCATCAATCCCGATGAAGAAATGAGAATCGATAAACGATATTTTTTGTGTTGTGTTCATAAAAAGTCTCCTTATATTTATGGTATCCTTATTTAAATATGAGACTTTTTAAACATAACTTCTGACCGAATGAGCGTGGTACGTTAAGCATTGCGTGTGGTGGTTTTGGGTTTTCATAATTAACTATTCAGTACCTCGTTGGTTGGGAATATATAATTCGGTATTCAGCATGAACTCATTTCGTTGGGTGCATTTTGGAAGTTGGTCATGCCGCAGCTTAGCGCCAGTCCGTTAGGTTGCATTTTGAAATATTTTATATAGTATTGTTTTGCACCCTTTTATTAACCAAAAAATATGGGGGTTGAAAATGACTGGAAAAGATAAAAATGAAAGAAATCAACAAAATGCGCAAGCAGAATTAGATGAGATGATCCAAATATTGCGTATAATTTCACGGTCACTTGGAGTTCTCACAATGAGACTCGAGCATCCGCGACCAAAAACTAAAGGTGAACGAGCATTGTTTCTCAACTCCCTTGGATTTGACAGAAATGAAATATCTAATATACTTGCTGTCGATCCTAAAACGATAAGTGTTCATTTATCTCAACAACGGAAATCGAGAAAATAGGTTGCCAAAAATGGCTAAGATTAATCAAAAATTGATCGAGCGATTGAAGAAAACACTTGGGCTCAGCCTCCCTCGCATTTATAAACTTATAGATGAGAAAGTGCGTGAAAATCATCTACCTCGCCATTTAGCTGCTATTGTTTTGGCCAGCGAAAGAGATATAAACATTTCGAAGTTTTCTTCAGAAGAAGATCTTGCTACAATCCGTAGTACAGCACAAAAGGCAATACCATCTCCAGTAATTGTTCCGCCAGTGTCATCTGTTACTTCCAAACGATCTCCTAAAAACCTTGTGCATAAAACTAAAGTTGTATCACGTCGTGGTAATAGAGTTTTTGTTGTCCACGGAAGAAATGATTCTGCTAGAAAAGCGGTTTTTGAATTTCTCCGCGCGCTTGGTCTACAACCTATTGAATGGATTCAAGCCATAAAAAAAACTCGTCGTCCCTCTCCATATGTTGGAGATATTCTTGAAACAGCCTTCCGCGAAGCAGCCGCAATCGTAGTTCTGTTGACGCCAGACGACGAGGCTCGTTTAAAAAAATCCCTTCGCAAAGCTAAAGATCCTGCCTTTGAAAAGAAATTAACTGGTCAAGCTAGGCCAAATGTTATTTTTGAGGCTGGTATGGCTTTTGGCAGAAATCCAAATAGTACCGTTATAGTTGAATTAGGTAATCTTCGTCCTTTTAGTGATATTGCTGGGCGTCATATTGTTCACTTAAGTAATCAAGCGACTACTCGAAACGAATTTGCAACAAAATTGGCAAATGCTGGTTGCAATGTAGACATGTCAGGCAATGATTGGCTGGATGCTGGTGACTTCAGTCTACATTGATTTATAAAATAAATACTGGCGCAAAACAATTTCATTATTTTTTATTAGCAAACGCTGCTCTTTGAAAAACGTGTGCACGTCGATTCGCCCGCCAAAAATAATATTATTCTAGAATGGCGGGCTCACCCACTTTGCACACATTCTTAGAAGTTCGCAACCACCAACAAAAGAAGTTGGTCGTTGCTCACTTTTTCTAATATATCTGGGAAGTGGTGGCACTATCTGATTGGATTCTCTATTCTCCTTTTGGTATCTTTAAGCGAGACAATCATAATTCTATGAAGAAAATCGACAATTTAAACGGACTTATTGCAGACGCTGTATCTCATTATTGGAAAACGCGCAAGAAACAATCAGATAAGCAGGTAACGTCGGGTCGGGCTGATCAGGGAGCTAGAAGTGCAGTTACCGGCGGTGCACAAATGGATAAATTCATCGAATTAATTACGGATTTAATTATTAAAGCTGGTGCAGATAGAAAGTACATCTTCCATAACAAGCATTTGGAATTACCAGGCTATTTCCGTCCGACAAAGGAATGGGATTTATTGGTTGTAAAGAATAGTCAACTTATACTTGCACTTGAAGCTAAGTCACAAGTTGGACCTTCATTTGGCAACAATTTTAACAATCGAACCGAAGAAGCTATGGGTAGCGCGATCGATCTTTGGACAGCATACAGAGAAGGCGCGTTTAACAAAACAATTAAACCTTGGTTAGGATATGTTTTTCTTCTTGAAGACTGTCCAGAATCCCAAAAGCCTGTTAGAGTCCAAGAACCTCACTTTAAAGTATTTCCTGAATTTGTTAACGCCTCATATTCTAAGCGTTACGAAATATTCTGTCGCAAACTTGTTCGAGAACGACATTATAATGTTGCATCATTTTTAATGTCCGATAGGAAAAATGGGCTTAAAGGGGATTATACAGAACCCGCAGATGACTTAACGTTTGAGATCTTTGCTAAATCATTAGTTGCTCAGATAACGGCCTTTGGAATTTCAGAAAAACGATGACTTCTAAAAATAATGGAGAGCACCATATAACGACCCATCGTCTTGTCCAAGGCGATGCGAGACTTGTCTCTTTCATCAAAGATGAGTCTATTCATCTTGTCGTAACATCACCACCTTACTGGACACTTAAACGTTATAACGAAAATTCAAATCAACTTGGGCATGTCTCTGATTATGAAGCTTTTCTAGCTGAACTCGGCAAGGTCTGGAAAGAAATGTACCGTATTTTAGTCCCAGGTGGTCGATTAGTTTGCGTCGTAGGCGATGTTTGCCTTTCTAGGCGTGAATATGGTCGCCATGTGGTTGTTCCACTACATTCGGATATTTCGGTCATCTGCAGAAAAATTGGTTTTGACAATCTTAATCCTATCATTTGGCATAAGATTAGCAATGCTAGCTATGAGATCAACAACGGCTCAAAATTTCTTGGTAAACCTTATGAGCCAAATTCAATCATCAAAAATGATATCGAGTTTATTCTAATGCAAAGGAAACCAGGCGGATATCGTCAACCAACTGAAAATCAAAGGAAGCATAGTATGATATCCAAAGAGGAATACGGCAAATGGTTCCAGCAGTTTTGGAATCTGAGTGGTGCTTCTACAAAAAAACATCCAGCTCCTTTTCCTCTTGAACTTGCTTACAGACTTGTTAGAATGTTTTCTTTTTGGGGCGACACGGTAGTGGATCCGTTTTGCGGAACTGGCACGACAATGTTGGCTGCAATGAAATCGGGGCGTAATAGTGTTGGCATTGAAATTGATCCCGAATATTGCAAAATGACAGAAGAACGTCTTAGAGAGGAAAACTCCAATATGTTCTCTGCTGCTACTTTGGAGTTTATCTATCCCGCGGCCGATGTTCTACAGAAACTTGCTGTGAGTGACAACCGAGGTAGATACTTAGTGCGTAAGAAAAAATTAGCAAAGCAACGTGCTTAGTTTTTCTATCTACGATAGTGCCACCACTCAAAATAAATCCTCCTAAGTAACAAACTCAGGAAGAAGCAGATAAAGGAATAAGTTGGAAGCCCAGGTCAGCGGCTTTATGTTTGAGGCGTTTAAGAGAACGTTCTTTTTCCAAAGGAATGGCTTTGCCAGAAATAAGTATCATAATACAGCTCTTCTATGTCGTGATATTCGGTATGATATTTTAGCATAGCATAGACGATACGAGCAAGTTCGTGAGTAGTGGCAATATTGGCCAAGGGAGCACCGTATTTAGCATGGATTCTTCTATAGAAAGCACCGAGAGCGCTTTTACTGTGGTATAGACTTCTGGCGGCAAGGCGAAAAGCCTGAGCAGCGCGATTAGTAGTTTTTTTTGAAGCAGTAGAAATGATTTTGCCGCCTGTAATTTTATTATTTGGGGCAAGAGACAACCAAGAGGTAAAATGTTTGACAGAAGGCCACTTGTTCATATCGACACCAGTTTCGGAGAGGATGGTTTGGACAGAAAGTGCGCTTAGGCCATCAACTTGAGTTAAGTCAACGCCGGAAAGTCGGTAAAGGCAAGATCGAAGATCAAAGGGGATGGCTTGAGATGTACGTTTGTATCGTTTTACTGGTGGTTTGAGAGGTTTAGTGGCATTTGGAGAAGGAGTTGCTCGTTCGTAGAGTTCAGACAGGCGTAGATCGCAGTCTAAGATTTGTTTGGAATAGAAATCGTAAAGTTCTACGGCTTGGGTGAGTTCAAAAAGATATTCATCCAGATATGTTCCCTGAAGGGATTTGATAATATCCTGTAGAGAGCAACGATAATGTCCATCGCGGAACATAGCAAGTGTCTCAGGATTATGTTCACCTGCGATGATAGCACGAATGATGGCGAAGCCAGTGACGCCGGTAATATCGCTTAAGACATTATCCAATTGGATATTCATTTGATGTAAGGCTTTTTGAATATGTTGAACGTGGGCAGCGCGGTATTTGAGTAACATATCCCTGTGGCGAGCAATAGTGCGAAAGCGACGGATTTCTTCAGATGGACGAAAAGAGTTGTTAAGTAAGCCATAGCTGTGAAGTTGTTGCAGCCATTGGCAGTCAAGGACATCAGTTTTCTTGCCGGGAACGTTTTTGACATAACGTGCATTGACCAGACAGACATCGATGCCTTCGTGTTGGAGAATATCGTATAGTGGAATCCAGTAGACGCCGGTAGATTCCATGGCTACAGAAGTAATAGAACACTGCTTGAGCCAGTGAGCAAGGTTATAGAGATCACAAGTGAAGCTGGAAAAGACTCGGATAGATATTTGATCACGATCAGGCGGTACAGCAACATAGATTTCGGAAGAACCGATATCGATGCCAGCAATGTTAGTGTTGATGGTTTTGAGCGGCTGTGGGATAATGGTTTTGCGAATATGTTTTGAGTTGGGTCTGTGTTTGGGCATACAGTTCCTTTCAGTGATATGGAAGAATCGTGGTTTCAAACCAGACCCGACTGATGCTAAGAAAAGAGGTATCCTCCTAAAGGGGGTATGCACATGAATGGCATCCACCAATGAATAAAGCACGAACAGTCAGAACCAAGCTAACCAGCGGGCGTTGATATAAGCTCCAATGGCGGGACGGTCTTTGCTGTCTGGTTGAATTATAGAAGCATAATAAGAGATGGATTTTAAGTCAAGCAATTGTTACTTTCTGAAAGAATAGCGCCGAATGGCGTGATGGTTGAGCTAACCAGGTACTGTGATAAAAGTCAAGGGCAGAAAAAGATATTTCTGGGAATCCTCCGAAGGAGTCCATTCGGACATGTCTTCGGCAAAAGAACAAACACCGATAAATGATTTACGCCGATAGAGTTTCTGAAACAAGATGCACAGATTTATAATCAGGGATATAAGGTGAATTAGTTTTCCAGAGAGTATAGATGAGTAAGAGTAATTTCCGAGTGACAGTAATGATGGCAAGCTTTTTATTTTTACCTTTAGCCACGAGACGCTGATAGAATTCTTTGAATTTGGGATTAGCTCTACAAGCCGATAAAGCAGGCATAAAGAGGGCTTTACGGATGAAGGTATCACCTTTTTTTGAGATGGAGGTTCTACCTTTCTTTAAACCGGAATCGTTGAAGACGATATCGAGTCCAGCATAGCTGGAAAGTTGTTTTTGATTGGTAACGAGCTGAAAGCAGCGAGTTTCAGCTAGGACGGTGAGGATGGCAAATATGTACAAGTCAAGACATCTTGATTGTTTCCGTTGCAGCAGTCCGTTCCGACTTTCAGTCGGATCGAGATCGCGTTCCGTTGTATGACATCGGAACGGACTTATGCGCTATCGTTATAAGAAAAATACAAAACAATAGGAGAAAAACATGAAAAAAGTTGTAATGGCCTTTTTTGTTTTAATTAGTCTCTCCGGGTGTTCTACT
>Ga0315555_1003119_pt1 | contig 11467 bp, 10 predicted proteins | sample SalMarSW160380MG_FD_202113 | JGI IMG/M metagenome (GOLD analysis project Ga0315555, IMG submission 202113) | Salt marsh sediment microbial communities from the Plum Island Ecosystem LTER, Massachusetts, United States - Salt Marsh Sediment SW1603-80 ...
GCATAGGAACTAAGATAGTCCTCTATGCTAAAGACCATCGACTCTTCGTCATCAACCACAAGAATCTTGGGCTTCTGCGTCAACATGTTTCACCTTCTTTCCCTTTCAGGAGAGCAAAGAATATGCCAATACCTGAATCATGATAACTATTTAATATTACTTAGTTTTTTATAAAGGGAAACAATTCAAGAAGGAGTCATGTGGCGGATATCGCCACCTGAGGAGAGAAGTAGGCCTTTATTTTTTAAATGAAATGCGGACCTAACGGATATCTGGGTTACGGTTTATTATAATGAATGCCCAGATCTTTAAGCTTATCACGCAAAGTACTGCGAGGGACCTGAAGGGCCTTTGCAGTTCGGGTGATGTTCCCTTGAAAACGTCTTAAGGCAGTGCTGATATGTTCCTTTTCTATCGAGTCCAAGGGGCGAATCTCCTCCGGTACGCGGAAAAGTTCCAAGGGGAGGTGTTGCTTCTTAATCACCGACCCATCACACATAATAACCCCCCGTTCTATCACGTTTCTAAGCTCTCGCACATTTCCCGGCCAGGGATAGTGGAGGAAGACATCGTGCACTTCTTGCGAAAACCCTTCACTATGTCTCCGCATTCTTCGGGTAAACGCACGGAGAAAGTACTCAGCTAAAATCATTATGTCATTTCCCCTCTCACGCAAGGGTGGGATGACTATGAGAAAGGTAGAAAGACGAAAATAAAGGTCTTGTCGCAACCTTCCTTCTGTCAGCATAACCTCAGGATCACTATTGGTTGCTGCAACGATCCTCACATCTACTGAAATATTGTTACCATCTCCGAGGGCTCGAACCTCTCCCCTTTCTAAAACCCGGAGCAGTTTCGGCTGCAGTTCTAATGGAAGGTCACCAATCTCATCGAAAAATAAAGTGCCTCCATCTGCCCATTGGGCCAGTCCCTTTTTACTCTTTATAGCCCCCGTAAATGACCCAGCCTTAAAACCAAATAATTCTCCTTCGAACAGATCTCGGGGAATAGCGCTGCAGTTTATATCCACGAAGTTACCTTTTCGACCCGAAGCCTTATGAATCAATCGAGCCACCACCTCTTTTCCTACACCCGTCTCTCCCACGATGAGTACAGGCGTGTTGTGGGGCGCGACCCTATCTATTAAACTTCTAATATCACCTATGCTCCGTGATTGGCCGATAAGGACAAATTCCTCTTGAGCTTCCAAATAAGAAATTTTATCCTGGAGAGAAACCATTTCACCGACCCGTCTTAAGGTGAAAAAAACCTCTTCGAGGTCCACAGGTTTAGTGATATAGTCATAGGCCCCTAACTTCATGGCCTCTACAGCCGTGGGGGCGTCATCCCGGCCGGTCAACACAATAATGGGAGGGTGAGTCGCCATATCTTGTAATTTCGGTATCAGTTGCATACCATCAACATCGGGAAGCCCCAAGTCTAAAAGGATACATCCATAACCCTTCGCCGCTTCAGTTACCCCTTGCCGCCCTTCACGCACGATGGTCAGGTTGTAACCTTTATCCGCGAGGTATTCATCGACGGAAAAGGCAAAAGATTCATCGTCTTCTATCAACAACACATCCATACATCTATACCTCGTCCAGCTTTAAAAGCGGGAGGGATATTTTGACTTTTGTACCACATTCACCTGGCCCTCGCGAGAATTTTAAAGAACCATTACACCCTTTCGTGAGGGCCCCTACTACAAACAGGCCCAATCCCATTCCATAGGGCTTTGTGGTAATAAAGGGCTTCTTGCCGAGGGATTCGAGAACTTCTGCAGGGATACCCTTGCCGTTATCTATAACCTCTATCTCGACTGCGTTATTACGCAAACCCAAGCCAACTTGTATTTCTCCTGCCTTTTGTTCAGCCAAAGCCTCCTGAGCGTTTTTAATAAGATTAGAAAGCATCTGATGAAAGCTATCGGGATTTCCCCTGAATATTATATCCTTTTTCGCTAACGTCAACTGTATCGTAATCCCCTTTTGACGGAGTTCCTCACGATAAAGGTCCACAACTTCCTGCGCCACTTCCGAAAGATTAAAGTTGACCATATACCGTATCGCAGGTCGTGAGATGTATTTGACTGAAGCCAAAAGCGCATTGAGGCGGTCAATCTCAGTGATGATTCTTCCTGTATAGGCCTTAATTTTAGCCTTATCGTCGGCGTTTGATCTAAATTTCGCCTCCAGGGATTGCGCCAAGGCCCTGATAGCTCCCAAAGGATTTTTAAACTCATGTATAAAGATGGAGAAAAATTTGATGAGCTCGTCTTCCGGCGGGTAGATCTTGACGAGATAGGTAAGTGCTCCCCCCTTGCCCTCCAAAGGAGTTTTTTCAAATCGATAGTGTCCGGGTGATTTGGAGGCAAAGGCATCCTGTACCGCTTCGTCGGCATAGAGGAGCTCGCCCCCTTCATCTATAATCAAGATATAAGGCCCGTGCATTCCTCACACCACCACGTTGCAGTGTACGATATTGGGCCGGATTCTTCAACTATATTGTTAAATATGAAGGGTAAAAATTTTAGGGGGAGAGAAAGGTGTACACAGACTGATAAAATGCTTCTTCCAAGATCTCCTGCTCAATGGCGAGGACAAAGAGGGGGAGATCGTCTTCAGCTATTTCCTGCAACTTCACATAATCCTTCTCGGTCGTAACAAATAAGTCCACCGTATCTCTGTATTCACCTATCATGCGCATGTCCTCGGGCGTATAATGGTGGTGATCGGGGAAATGTACTTCTCTCACCACATCTGCGCCTAATCCCTCCAATAAATAAACAAAATAACCCGGATCAGCGATACCTGAGAAGGCAAAAAGCTTTTTCCCTCGAATCAATGTGGGCGGCAATACCTTCCCCGACGCACACTCTACAAGGGCACGTGGTCTATACCTGCTGTGATAACAAGGAACTGACGGGACATGAAAGCGAAGCACGTCCTCTATTTCATTGAAAGATTGAGAGGGATCAACCTTGGTGAGGACGAATAGAGAGGCGCGGCGAAGGTATCGCAACGGCTCTCTGAGGGGACCCCTGGGGAAAAGCCGGCCATTGCCGAACCCGCGTCGGGAATCGATAAGCACAATATCCACATCACGCTTGATTCTGAGATGTTGGAAACCGTCATCGAGTATCAGGACATCGATGCCAAACCGCTCGTGGGCATGGGACCCCATCTCGTATCTTTTTTTGCCAACCAACACGGGGACCCCTGATAACTTCGATGCCAACATAAAAGGTTCATCCCCTGCTTCAGCAGGGGTCAAGTATATCTTTTTGCCATCCGAGAGTACCCCTCCTTGTTTCTCCTTCAACCCTCTATATCCCCTGCTCAATATTCCCACATGCATCCCTCTCTTCACCAACGCCCGAGCCAGAGCGGCCACGAGAGGAGTTTTCCCTGTCCCCCCAACGGTTATGTTGCCCACGCTGAGGACACGACAGGGGAGTTGCCGTCTTTTGAAGACCCCCCATTGATACAGTGTCGCCCTGATCCAAACACCCGCCCCGTATACCCAGGATATGATAACAAGGGGTAGGAGGAAAACTTCTCTCCACCATCCTCCATGCTCCTTATAGAGATACTTCTCCCAACTACTCTTGAGCACATCCCTCTTCATTCTTGTAAAAATCCCTTTACTATATGCAACGTCCTCTCCAAGGCCCCCTGATGTTCTTGCAGCAAGGCAAGACCCTTCTCACCCATACCCTTGAAGAGTGAGGGGTCGGCGATAAGCCTCCGCACGGCCTCCTTGAGCTCATCAGGTGTTTTGACTTGTATACCCGCTCCCCGCGCCACTACGAACTGGGCGATCTCACTAAAGTTTTCCATATACGGCCCAAAGAGCACCCCCTTACCGTGAACCAAAACCTCCAAGATGTTATGACCTCCTACGCGGGTGAAACTGCCCCCTACAAATATCGCCGCACCCAGGCCATAGAGGGCCGCAAGCTCACCGACGGTGTCCAGCAAAATGACCTCTTCTGGTCGGCGTTTCGCACGTATCTGTGTCCGCCTCACCCATCGAACCCCCAGTGATCCTAGAAGCCCTTCCACGCGAGGGATTCTCTGCAGGTGTCTGGGTGCAAGGATCAGGACAAGCTGAGGAAACTCGTCCTTTAACTCCCTAAAAATATTGACGATTATCCCCTCCTCCCCCTCATGCGTGCTGCCAGCGATCAGGACAGCGTGCCCCCTGGATAGCCTCAACTCCTGCCTCAACCGCTCACCTTCTGCCTCGGTTGAAACGACCATCTGGTGGAACTTAATGTCTCCGGTAACGTGAATGGACCGAGAGGCCGCCCCGAGACTGACCATGCGTTCTCTGTCCCTGTTAGACTTAAGACACAAGGCGTCAAAATGCTTCAGCACACCCCTGAAGAAAAACCGCAGAGGACGATAAAACCGGTAGGATCGCCGCGAGAGCCTTCCGTTGAAGAGGATGATGGGTATTCCCTTTCGCTTTGCCTCTTTCAGGAGATTCGGCCATAGCTCCGTTTCCGCCACCAAAAGGATACGGGGCTTGATGCGTTGCACGGCCCTTCTCACTATCCACGGCAGATCTAACGGTGCCAAGATGGCTGCGTCGACACCATGAGCTTGGGAAGCAATGGCTCTCCCCTGGGGGGTGGTCGTGGAGACCACAAAACCATGGTGGGGATACATCTTCCGCAACTCCGCCAAAAGCGAGAGGGCAACTTTCACCTCTCCCACCGAAGCGGCGTGAAACCAAAGAGAACGTCTTTTCCCCAGTTTCTGGAGTACACGCGGCGCATAAAAACCCCAGCGTTCTTTATGAAGAGACCCCTTTGAGAGCAAGATCTTGAGCAGGAAAACAGGAATGGCACATAAGGATAGGATCATGAAGATAACATTATAGAAGAAATAGCCCAAAGCGATCACTGTTACCGTCCCACGGGGAGATCATCACCCCTTCTCAAAGTATCGATCAGCTAGCTCGGTGAGCTCGTGCAACCTTCTCTCCAAGAGCAAGGCCTTTTGCTCCATCTCACTCGTTCCTGCTGCAGGATCGACCACAATGGGATCACCCCAGACAAAGACGCCGCGTGAAAATGGAAGAGGGAGGATAAAGCGATCCCATGTATGCAACACCTTACGGGGGGTGGCGCTGAATGTAAAAGGGAAAATGGGGCGCCCACTGAGCTTCGCCAATTGGATCACTCCCGGCTGAACCTTACAACGCGGCCCTCTCGGGCCATCAGGGGCAATAGCCACATCATAGCCCTCCTGCAATACCCCCTCTCGTGCTGGAACCCCGAACCGTCCCCAGACCAAAGCGATGGACCGTTCTGGTGATAAGTTCTCCATCGCGGTGGCGGCTGGTGAGTATCTTTAACCCCCGCCCTCCATATACCAAGGGCGTCATCAAAAGCCTTCCATGCCAAAAGGCCCCGATAGCATTTTCCCCTCGTTCCCAAAACCCCTTGATACGCTCCCCGTTCAGCTCTTCAATGCTCATGGTCCACTGAAGGCACTTGATAAGAAAAAAGGCCGCGCCGGGCCCCAGTCGTAACATCACTCGATGCCTAAACCTCCGCATTTCCCGTTACGCCACCTCCTGTAATGGCCGATCCTCATCTTGGAACTGAAGTTCGTAGAGCTTTTTGTACTCGCCACCAATGGCCATGAGTTCCTTGTGGACCCCCTCTTCCACAATCCGCCCCTCAGATAGGACCAAGATCCGGTCTACATTTCTCACCGTTGAGAGGCGGTGGGCAATGACCAAGACCGTCCTCTTCTCCATCAGTCTGCCCAAGGCCGCCTGCACCTCACGCTCCGACTCCGTATCGAGAGAAGAAGTAGCCTCGTCGAGGATCAGGATGGGGGCGTTCTTCAACAAGGCCCGGGCAATAGAGATCCTCTGCCGCTGTCCTCCAGAGAGCCTGACCCCTTGCTCACCGATTATGGTATCATATCTCTGGGGAAGTTTGACGATGAAATCGTGGGCATCAGCCATTTTGGCCGTCTTGATCACCTCTTCTACAGGGATGTCTGGTCTGCCGTAGGCGATGTTGTTCCGCACGGTGTCGTTGAACAAAAGGGTCTGCTGACTTACCACACCGATCTGATCGCGCAGGGACTTCAGGGCGGCACGACGGATGTCCATCCCATCGATCAGGATCTTCCCCTTGGTCACGTCATAAAATCTGGGCAGGAGGTTTACCACGGTAGTCTTCCCCGCTCCGCTGGAGCCAACCAGGGCCACCTTCTCCCCGGGCTTCACCTTAAATCGTATCTGCTTGAGAACCATCTCATCGTCATATCGAAAAGAGACATTTTGATACTCGATCTCCTGAGCAAAGGGCGGGAGAACTTGGGCGTCAGGGGCATCGGCCACCTCCGGCTCAAGATCTAAGATAGCAAAAACCCGCTGAGCAGCGGCGACCCCCTCCTGGACAACCATATTGACCTTGTTCAACCCTCTCATGGGATCATAGAGGAGGGCCACCGCAGTCATAAAGGAGAAAAAATCCCCGACCGACATCCTCCCCGAAATAACGCTGTATCCCCCGACCCAAATAAAGGACCCTATCCCGAGATAGGCCAACCACTCCATCACCGGGGTGGAAAGGGCCCGTATCGTTACCCGCTTCATAAGATACTTGAAGTATCGCTCGTTGGCATCGTTAAAACGCCTGTTCTCGTAATCCTCCATATTGAAGGCCTTGACGATCCGGTGGCCGAAGATGGTCTCTTGGAGGAAGGTGCTGATATGGGCCATAGACTCCAACGTCCTTCTGCTGAGCTTGCGCAGCTTCCTCCCGAACCTGACAAAAGGATAGACCGCCAAGGGGAAGACCAGAATGGCCACAAGGGCCAGCAGCCAATCCCGGTAGAAGATGACCCCCATTAATCCAATGAACGTAAAAAGATCCTTGATCATCCCCGTCACCGCATTGGAAACGGCACCTTGAATGGAGTTCACGTCGTTGGTGATGCGGGCCATCAACACACCCGTCGGGGTCTTGTCAAAAAAGGAGAGGGAGAGGGTCTGCAGGTGGCTGTAAAGTTTTTCCCTCATATTGGCAACAACCCGCTGCCCCACATAGTTCATCAGATACCCCTGCCAAAAGTTAAATACCCCTTGGACAACACCCAGGCCCATAATCGCGAGGGGGAGGAACGTCAACATGAATCGGTCTTTATTGATGAAGATATCATCCAGCACATTTTTGGTGAGCAGCGCAAAGACAGCGGTGATAGCCGATACCGCTACCATGAAGACCATGGCCACCAAAAGCCTGGGCCAATAGGGCTGGACGAACTTCAACACACGAAGATAGATATCCTTACCGTTCATTGCGCTCCCATCATCTGCAGGGCTATCCGGGCCACTCGCTGAGAGGCCCCCATGCCACCCAGTTTATCCTGAATGAGCTCAAACTCATTTTCGATCTTTTTCTTCTTGGCTGGGTCCCGCAGGATCTTTGCTGCCTCGTGAGCGATACGCTGCGGTGTTACTTCCCCCTGTATGAGTTCCGGCACGACCTTCTTCCCAACAACGATATTTGCCAGGCCGATGTACTGTACCTTTACCAATATCCTGCCGATCAGATAGGAGAAGGGGCTTAATCGATAGATAATAACCATGGGAACTCCGGCAATGGCCCCTTCCAGGGTGGCGGTACCCGATACCACCAGCAAGAGATCTGCAGCCTTCATCACCTCAAAGGTCCGCCCCTCGACCACCTCCAGGGGAACCTCGCTTCCCGCTATACACGCCTGAACTAAATCCCTCTTGATGGTGGAGGCCAGGGGAAGGATGAATCGGCAGGAAGGGAAATCTCTGTTGATGATTTCAGCAGCGCCCACAAGGGGCGGTAAGAGACTCTTTATCTCCCGATCCCTGCTACCGGGCAAGAGGCCGATAAGGAGACTCTCAGGAGACACTCCCAATCTCCTGCGCGCCTCCTTCCGAGAAAGGCCTGCGTCGAGGATATCGAGGAGTGGATGACCGACGAACTCCACGTCCACCCCTGCCTTTTGATAAAGCGATGCCTCGAAGGGCAAGATGACCGCCATCTTGGCCACCCGCTCCGCGATCTTCTTGATGCGACCGGGGCGCCACGCCCACACCTGTGGGCTCACGTAATAAAGGACGGGCACTGCGTTATCCTTGAGGACCCTTGCTAATCGCAGATTGAATCCGGGGTAATCGATTAGGACAGCCAGATGGGGTGTATGGTCCACAATAAAGCGCCTCATCTCCCTCCAGGCCCTCCAGATATGCCCCATCTTTTCCACAACTTCAGTGATCCCGACCACAGCAAGCTCAGAAGAGGAAAAGAGGAGATTGACCCCTCTCCTCTCCATCTCCTTCCCCCCGATGCCATAAAATTTAACCTCCGGTGATAGCGATGCCATTGCTTCCACCAATTGCGCCCCATAGAGATCGCCCGAGGACTCTCCAGCCACAATCAATACCTTTTTCCCGGAGTCCATCACCTCCTTCCCTTCATGGCTTTATCGATGACATCAACGATCTGGAGCGCAACTTCTAAGGCCCGCTGACCATCCTCACCAGAGACGACAGGGGGGGTCCGCTCGCGGACGCTCTGCAAAAAGGCATTCAACTGCGCCTCGAGGGGGTCATTCTCTCGCACAACTTCCTCCACCTGTATCCCCTCCTTTATCCCTTTCTTATCCTTTCGGGTAGCTACGAGGCTCTGCTTCATGTAATCAATGGAAAAGTGGGAATCTTTTTGGAGAATGACCATCTTACGCAATCTCTCCTGGGCAATCCTGCTGGCCGAGATGTAGGCCACACATCCATCCTTAAAGACGAGGCGCGCATGGGCCACATCGATTTGAGAGGAATAAAAGGGCACTCCCACAGCCTCAACCTCCTCAATGTCTGGCCCTAAGATGCTGAGAATGATATCGATGTCGTGGATCATCAGGTCTAAGATGACATCGACATCGGTCCCCCTGCCAGAAAAAGGGGAAAGCCGGTACGATTCTATGAACAGGGGGCTCTTCAAAACACCGTTCATGGCCGCCAGGGCCCCGTTAAAGCGCTCCAGGTGGCCTACCTGAAATATGGCACCTTTCTCCTTTGCCAGGGCATTAAGCTCTTGGGCCTCTTGGACCGTAGCGGTTATGGGTTTCTCCAGCAGGACGTCAACACCTGCCAAAAGGAAATCTTTGGCTATTGGATGATGCAAGAGGGTCGGGACAGCGATGCTCACCGCCTCTACCTGCCCCAAGAGATCACCGTGGTGGAAGAAGGGTTGGCAGTTGGTGTGTGCAGCCACCTCCCGACAACGTTCCGTGTCGATATCCACCACGCCGATGAGTTCCGCCTCGGGGATATGGGCGTACTTCTCCGCATGGATCTTACCCAGATACCCAACCCCTACCACACCGACCTTGATCTTGTCCGCGCCCACTGTTATCTTCTCGTTACCCCTCTCTTTGTCCCCTTAATAAAGTCCACCATATGCTTCACCTCCGATTGAGAGAAGATGGGATCTTTCTCCAAACTCTCTAAGGCTTCTTCTAGGGAGAGGTGAGATCGGTAGATCATCTTGTAGGCCTTTCTCAATCCCCTGATGACCTCTTCCGAAACGTTGTTTCTCTGCAGATTGAGGACATTGATCCCATACAATTTAACCTTTATCCCCGAGGCAGTTACATACGGGGGGATGTCCCTCGTGATGGCTGACGCCCCTCCCACAAAGGCGTAGGTACCAATCCTGACGAATTGATGGATGGCTACTATTCCCCCGATGATGGCGTGATCCCCTATCTCTACATGTCCGCCCAAAGCAGCGTAGCTGGCCATGACGACGCGGTTTCCTATGATACAATCATGGGCGACATGGGCAGAAGCCATGATGTAGTTTTCATCACCCAGGACGGTCTTACCATTGCCAAAAGGGGTGCCGCGGTTTATGGTCACAAACTCCCTAATGATGTTGTTATTCCCTACAATGACATAGGTCTCCTCACCATTATATCTCAGGTGTTGAGGAGGGGTCCCCAAAGAGGCGTACTGGTAGATCTGACACCCCTTTCCTATCACCGTCCACTTATCGATGCAGGCATGGGGACCAATTCTCGTGCCTGCTCCGATTCTAACATGCTCTCCTATAATAGAGTACGGTCCTATCTCCACGTCATCGGCCACCTCCGCTGTCGGATGTACTATCGCGGTCTCGTGTATCATTTCGCAGCAACCTCCTTGTCCATGATGGTGGCCATGAGTTCCGCCTCCGCAGCAAGCTGATCACCTACAAAGGCCTTACCCTGAAAGACCCAAATCATACCCCGATGTTTCACCACATCGAGCTCAAGACGCAGCTGATCTCCTGGGACAACCGGCCTCCTGAATTTCACCCGGTTGATGGACATGAGATAGACACCCTTCCCCTCCGCCTCCTTCCCCACGTCCCGATACGCCAGTACACCAGCGGTCTGCCCCAAGGCCTCGATGATCAGGACACCGGGCATCACCGGTTCGCCGGGGAAGTGCCCCTGGAAAAAGGGTTCGTTGATCGTGACGTTCTTGATCCCCACTATCCGCTTGCCTTCTTCTAACTCTGTGATGCAGTCGACAAATAAAAAGGGATATCGATGGGGTAAGACATCCATAATCCCCTGTACATCGATCATCAAATCCTCCTCTCTATTCTTTCTCTGCCCCAGCCCTCTTCTCTAACGCCTCCACCCGTTTGAGCGCGAGGTCCAGCTCCTTCTTCATCTCCGGAAGCCTGGACCATACGGCAGCCACCCTCAGAAACTGACGGTAAGGCAGGTGGGGACTCCCTAGAACGACCTGATGGGGGGGCACATCCTTAGTGATACCGGATTGGGCACCCACCATAACATTATCCCCTATCTCAATGTGGTCCACCAGTCCTACCTGACCCGCCAAGGTAACATTCTTCCCCAGCTTCGTGCTCCCGGAAATTCCCACCTGGGCCACGATGATGCTGTGCTCCCCTATCTGCACATTATGAGCGATTTGGACAAGGTTATCAACCTTTACCCCTCTTTTGATCAGGGTCTTACCAAAGGTGGCCCGATCGAGGCAGCAGTTGGCACCGATCTCCACATCGTCCTCGATCTCCACGATCCCCACCTGCGGGATCCTCATATTGGTCTCTCCATCCTTCACAAACCCAAAGCCGTCGGCCCCGATGACTGTGCCCGCATGGATGATGACGCGCTTACCCAAGACGCAACGGGGGTAAATGGTCACATTGGAATGGATGACGGTATCCTCACCGATTCGGGCCTGGGGGCCAATGGAGGCACCGGGGTAGATGGTGACCCGCGAACCGATCTGCGCCTCATCCCCGATGTAGACACAGGGGTATATAGTGGCATCCTTGCTCACCTTGGCCGAGGGGCTGATCCAGGCCTTGTCCGAGACCCCGCCTGACTCGTAGGACCGTTCGGTGAACAGGGTGAGGATCTTGGCCATGGCCAAG
>Ga0315555_1003120_pt1 | contig 11459 bp, 10 predicted proteins | sample SalMarSW160380MG_FD_202113 | JGI IMG/M metagenome (GOLD analysis project Ga0315555, IMG submission 202113) | Salt marsh sediment microbial communities from the Plum Island Ecosystem LTER, Massachusetts, United States - Salt Marsh Sediment SW1603-80 ...
TTGCAGCAAAAATTAAAAAATCTGATAAAATTTATGATGACTTTGAGAAAATAATGAAGAAAAAACCAAGAACATTGGAACAATTCATAAAAGAAAATAAAGAACTATGGAAATAGAATTTTCACATCAAAATTTTACTTCATCCAATATATGCAAAGCACACTGCCATCCTGCTAAAATGGTTGAAGAGTATCCTCCTCCAGGAAATGTCCATGCAGAAGAGAAATATAGATTTTTAATTGGAGATTTAGATTTAAATCGTTTCATCCCTGCTTGACTTAACGTTTGAGCAAAGCCTATAGAACTGCCATTTGTATTGAGTGTTTCATTTTTCTTAGTTAAAGGAGTTGATATATTTGCGTACTCAATATATTGTCTAACTCCTGGTATAAGTTCATTTAAACGATTGATGAAGATGTTTGTTACAACTTGTTTTTTAGTATTATACTCTTCATCTGATAGACCTTCCCAATTTTCCAGATAATCTATTACACTTATAGTTCCTGTTGATTTTCCAGGTGGAGCTAATCCTGAATCTATCTGACCATAATCGATGAAAATATAGTTTCTATTTGAATAATCTTCTTTATTATTAGATTCGAGATCAGAAAGTGTGTTTATCGAGTTTACATTTAGCACTGTCGTGTAACTTTCATGTCCCAATTCAGATAATAATTTATTGAAACAAAAATAAATATTCAACAAAGAATGTCCAGGTTCCATTTTATTTACGCTTGCTCGTAAAGATTCCACTTGGTTTGCAGGGATTAACTCATTTACAGCTTGAGGAACTGACGCATTTACAATGATAGATTTTGCTTGCACTGAAACTGGTTCAGCGTTTTCTATTTCAGTATTAATATACTCAACACCATACGCAGTTCCTCCTTCAATCAAAATCTTTGTAACTTTTCTGCTGAATAAAATACCACTCCCTTTCTCTTTAATAAAGTCTACAAGATGGTTTGATAATCTGACAGAACCACCTTTAATATAATGTGTACCTCCCTTAAATCTCGATGAATGAGCTAAAGCAAAAATAACAGCAGACAGTTTATATGGATCATCACTATAATATTGTAGAGGTCCAGCTAGAGCTAGTTTCAAATCTTCGTTCTCAAAATGCATATCTAACAGTTCACCAGCAGTTCTTCGTCCCCATTTTGGAATACTAGAATAAAGAATTGGAACTAAAGGACCAATAAGAGCTTGTTTTACCTTTGAAGTTGGAATACTGTGAGTGTCTTCAGTTAGATTTGATAGAGTTTTGAAAAACTTTTCAATGTTCTTCTTTTCAGTTGGGAAAACATTTGAAAGCTCCAACATTGCATCTTCAACCTTGTCAGGTATGCTGAAATTTACTCTACTGTTTTTATAACGATAGTACCCAGTTGGGATTTTAACAAACTCAATGTTGAAAACAACATCTAACTCTTCAAAGATTTTTATTTTTGGATCTAACTCATAAAGTCCATCCATCGAATGTAAACTCAAATCTATGATATAATCATCTCTTTTAAAACCAGCAACATATCCACCAGAAGTAGTGTGTTGTTCAAGTATCAGCACTTTTTTACCTTCTTTTGATAATTTAGCTCCAGCTATTAATCCAGCTAGTCCTGAGCCAACGATTATAGTATCATATTCCATGAGTGAAATATTCAGTAGATATTTATTATTCTTTTGTAGTTTATTGGATATCCTTTTTATTCACAATAACCAACTAGTAAAAATTAACTCACGACTATTTCTTGAACAGAATCAATAGACGGAATCGCTATTTAATTTTGTTGCAATTTACTGTAAAGACTATTACCTTTCAAATAGGTGCAGATTTTTGAAAAGAGAGATGGAAACGGCCGATATCATGAAAAGACCCCCTTATTAGAAGTATGTCTCTCTGCTTCATCTGATGTGAGTAGATCTAGAATTTGTAAGAGCTTTTTCATCTAAATCTGCAATAATTAATGAACCACCCATTCCACCCCAGTAGAGTGTACGAGGATTAGGACATGGTTGAAAAAGGAACCCATTAATTCAACAGCTGCATTGTAAATCAGCATATTAACTTCTATATCGATTGTTTTCTCGGATACTACATCGATAACATTTTCATCAGCTAAGTCTATAGTAATAGTTACAACTCTAATTTTAAGTTCCTTCTTTAACTCTTTCGCCAATTTTTCAAGTAAAGATTCTCTTCGAGCTATCAACACCAAGTTAATACCTTTTTAACCAAGAAGTTGTGTAAAAGTTTCACCTATTCCTGTAGATCCACATGCAATTACAGCCCATGGACCATATTTCTGTTTAAATTCCTCGTTTTTCATTTCAAATAGTGGATTTATATTTGAAGTAAAAAGCTTTGTTGACTAAAATGTGCAGTTTTGTACAAATTTCTTGTTTCTTATGGTGCAAATACCTTTGAATTAGAAAGATTTAGAAAATTGGAACTAAAAAAAGAATATGCTTGAAAATTCAGGAAAATAACTGAACCTATTGGATATGGATCATAAGTATATGTGACAAGATAATATTTTTGTATATTACACTAAAATCGTTCAGTGAGTAGAGTATATTCTTTCTACTTCTTTGTTAGTAGTAGTTGCAATTACATGTATTCGAAATTTTCATTCTCCTTTGTTTGAATCAAGTATATATTTTCGATAACTAGGGATTGCAAGAAGATTTACTACAATTAAAATAATAGCAGAACTTATTATGATATATGAAAATACTGTTTGTTTTGTAACTATTTGTATAATAGCTAAAATTGAAATAAAAATCAATAAAATCACACTTGAGAAAATAGCTGTCCCCAATATTCTAGTTTTAACAATGATTTTTTCCATAAGTATTTTTTTTTACTGATATTAAAAAATTTTACCTTGATATTGTTTAAAAAAACTAATAAAATAAGCTCAATTAAAGAGAGAAATTCGTAATTATTTTTAGATAAATAATCATAATTTTTTTTGTTGCGTTATAAGTTGACAAAAATGCACAAAATTTTTATAGTGAGAATTGTTTAACATTTTGATTCACTTAATCCAAGTGATTAATTAAGAATCGGGTGTGAGAAATGAAAAAAATCAAATCTTTATGTCTAATTGTTTTTGTTAGTTTAAGCTTCACTATCGTACCACCTTTAAATGCAGTTTACGCAAAACAAACTTTTCTTAATATACTTATAGCTAATACAAGAATGAACTTAAAACATTGGGGTGGTGGAGCTGGTGGTGGAGGTGGAGGTGGTGGTGGAGGTGGAATTTATTTTCCAAAAATACTACACTCTATAGATGCAGATACAACAGATTCTGAACAGGGAGATTCACAGATTCAATTAACAGAAGATTCATTTGAATCTGAAGGATATCTTGTAACATATTCTTTTGCTCAATCTAAAACGAACTTCTTAGATCTTCTTGAATACTCAAATTCTTTAACAACAGAACGTCTTAGTGTAAATTTTGTCGGAACAGGAGAAACCATTTCTGTTAACGGAATGGAAACACCAGCACTAATAATGCGTGACAGTGCTACAATTACCTTTCAAGATATTTATGCTATCCAAGGTACTCAACCGACTTGGAGGTTGCATGTAGTAATGCTTCAATCATGCTATTCTATGTATAATTCTGATTTAGCAAATGAATTTCATAATTTAGGAGCTAAAGTTGTACTAGGATTCGACGATGAAGTTCAAATGGATTTAGCTTTGACAATCATTCAGACTTTTTGGGATCACTTAAATTCAGAAAATCTTTCAGTAGAACAAGCATATTATCAAACAGAAGATGACTTCGAAGAAGCAGAATCATTTGCTGTATGGCTTAGCGATTATCTAGCAGAGAATGAACTTATAGCAGCAGCATTAACATTGTTTTCTTCTACAGGTTTAGAGGCTTTAATCTGGTTTTTAATACCAATTTTACTTATAGTAAATCCTATTTTAGCAGTACTTCTAATGGCACTCGCTTTTGTTGGAGTTTTAGCAGTATGTTTAGGGATACTATATATTATTTATGCAGTAACAGAAATACCAAATCCATTTACCATGGTTGATTTCAATGGTGGAACTGAGACTTATTTATGAAAACAAGTGTGATTAATTGTATGTCTAGAAAACACTTTCCTCTTAATTTTTCAGTAAAAAACGTGCGATATTTAATATATGCATTTTTTTTCCTTTTTTTGTTACTTATTATATCTGCTTTCGTTTTTCCCCAACTATTCTTACAAAAAGTTAGCTCTAACAATTTTGATAGAAACTATATAGAATATAATCTTGTTCAATCTCGTTTTGAAGCGGTTTACTCTTATCTTATTGCTTGTTATGACAACAAAACAAGCTTTTTTCTATCAAGACCTATTCGTCAATTACTATTAGAAAATGTTTCTTTAGATCATCTACCGACACCTTGGTATTTTCAAACGCAGAGAGCATATCAAATGTTGATATTACTCAAAAAAATACAAGATATTGATTCATCTTTTTTTATCAACTCAATAGTCAATGATATGCAAGTAGGAACGGATACATATGATTTTTTTGGACCAGCGTTTTTGTGGGATTTTTATAAAATTTTAAAGTCATTAAATGCTACAAATCAAGTTCCTAGAGAAAATTGGATTGCAATGTGTATCGATGACTATAATGAACATGATGGTTCTTTTCAACCTTATAAAAATGGAGTCAGTACAATTCAATGGTGTAAGAACGCGTATTTTCTTCTCAAGGAACTAGATGCTCTTGATCTTATCAATTGGACCAAAACAACAAAATTTATACAAGGATTACAATTACCAGACGGTTCATTCCAGAATCCTCTTCTCATGGGAGCAGGTTTACCTGCTGCTACTGCTTATGCTTATAGTTTCTTTAATGCTAGCTGTCAAATAGATCTTATAAATTCTACACAAACATATAATATATTAATTAATTTTTATACCCAGAATTTGTTTGAGACAAAAAATTGTGCTGTATTGTCATTTTTAGTAGATTTTACTCAGGAAAATGGCTATAAATTTACAAAAGTCTTTCCTAATACAACTCAGCTAGTACAACAGTTGATCATATCGCAAAGCTCATATTACGGAGGATTTCCAAATGAATGGGATTTAGATCCGAATAGTCAAGTATCTTCACTTTCTGTAGATATAATCTCTACATCAGATGTCTTGAAAGTTTTAATAGATTGTAATAGTCTTAACTTGTTGAATAATGAGGATATTACGATTAAATTTCCCCCTATGTCATCATTTTATGATAGTTATAATGTAACTAATCCTTTTTTTTCAATTTACACAATTTGTCCAATACTTATAACATTTATATTGAAAAGATTGCATAAAAGAGGAAACACTCTAAATTTAAGAAATTAGATTTTGAATAACTAAAGAAAAAATATGTAAAATATTATCATATTATAATGGTTTTTAAAGCAATTATCACCAGCTTTTTACGTTTTAATTTCTATCAGAAACACGAAACTCTCTTAAAAAACTCTAAAGAGTATTTCTGATTTGATACTTATTCAAAAGCACAATTTTTGAGATATGATAGCTCCTTTAATCAATGAAACTAAAGTAAAGCTAAAAATCTTGTTTTTCAGCTCTTCTTATCATTTTATGAAACAATTCGAATGTTATTAAATAATGGAGAATCCTTAGCTGAACCAAACAGAACAATAATCTCTCTTTACATAGTTATAAAGACTACGTATAGTATGGCACTGATGAAGAATATAATAAGTCCTATTGTACACATTAAAATTCGAAGTCTAAATTTCTTGGTTTTAACTTTTTCAAGTAGATTATTCAATTTATCTTGATTTGGATAAGATAAGTACAAATTCTTGATTTTTCTCAGTCGTATTGTACTTAATGGTGATAAAATCGATCCAGTTCCATGAACTATTCTTGAATATTTAACAAATGGATTGATCAAGATAATGATACCAACTACAAAAATTATGAAACCAAGTGTTAAAAAGATAGTTGCAGAAATAACTCTCATATTTGAAACATCTAAAACACCTAGTAATATGAGCGCAACAATAAATGAGATACCTAATAATACTCCTATTACTATTAGAAGATTGAAAATTTTTATGTAAATTGAAAGATCTGGGATATTACTTAGATCTAAACTTTCCTCTAGGACTAGTTTTCCATTCTTATAAGTTCGTGTTTCTTCCATTGTATAATGATTCCTTTTAAGCTATATCTTTTTTTCTCTCTAATAATAAAGATTGTTCATATTATTCAACAGCTAATATTAATAATTCTGAAAAACCAAAATAACCAAGTATTCAAAATGAAGAAGTATTAGCTTTTATCTATATCGTATTTCTGGTTTCTCATGTAATAGACTAGTGCAATGATGATAAGACAAGTTCTGTTTAACCATCTTTTATCACAACCTTAAGGAGAGAGAAAGGGAGGAAAACAAAAACCTCCCTTTTCTCAAAGGAGTTATGGCCGTTAAACCAGCTTGAAGAAAAACTGGAAATAAAAAGTAACCGTAAATTGTACAATTATTCATGAAGCTATGAAAAAAAAACAGATCAATGGTAGAAGAAAAAGCTAAAAAATTCACTTATTCACCTGCCTTAATTTTGTATATCCTCTTTCTAGCTCCCTTTCCTATCCTTTCCTCTTTATATGCAGTTATTTTACCTAGATCTAACATCTTCCTAATATGATAGTAGATTCTATTATAATCAAGATTTAATGATATTACAAGATCCTGAAGAGTACAATCTTTTTCTTTTAGTAGTTTAAGTATTCTTGTTTGTAAAGAATCACTCCTAGCTTGGTTAGTACTAATTACTTTAAGAATCTGGATTTCTTCAGCTAAAAAATCACACTCGTTTTTGATGTTGCTATCATGCTCAAGAATAAGATTTGTTTGCTTATCCAGTTGTTGGACCAATAATAAGCTGTTTTCTGCAGTTTGTTGTTGAAATTGGGCTATTTGAATAATGTCTTTGGAATAATTGTAGAAATTAGTATCTAATTGCTGAACAACATTTCGATTATAATCTAGGACAGAATTAAGCTTAGATATTGCTTGATTGTGAACGAGAGTGAATTGATTCAGAACAGTATTAGTTTTATTGAATACAGTGCCTATCTTCAATTCTAAGGCATTTCTTTCAAGCTGGCTAATCATTCTATCAACAGGGATATCCATAGAACTCAATTGCACTTCTTTCCTCAATCCTTCTCGTTTATTATAAGCTGTTAAAAGAAGATTTTCAAAAGCTTGGACACTAACAAAATTTGCTCCTGCTAATCTATGGAAATCTTTATCCTGGTTCAAATCTAAATTAACTATCTGCATCGCATCATGAGAACATCGAATATTTTTTAGATGTAATACAGTATCAATTACAGCTAGCAGAGCATGGAATTGACTTATACCTAAAGCTCTTTTCCACCCACTACATTTTAGATCTATTCTAATACTTTGAGTGGTTTTGTAAAAACTGAAATGTATAGGATGGGATAACTTTAACAGAGGTACATCTAATTTTTCATTTTTAGTAATCTGTACATCTCGAATCATAATAAGAATCCTGTGAATGAATAGAGGTTCATCAGAATCAAAAAAGGATTCAAGTTCGTAAGGAAGCTGATACTTAACTGGAGTTTTGTAATAATAATACAAATATGGTCTATTGGCTGTTCGAGTAATAGAGTAGTTAGGATCTCGAACCAACCTTGTTAAGATTCTCCTTATACTAGAAGGATTTACTTCAGGATGAAGCTGTTTAATAGCTTTAATAATCTCTCCACAAGTAAGCTTATAACTAGCATTATGAATTGTGGAGATAATAAATTGAGTTAAAGAATTATTAGCCAAGAAAACCACCACCATAAAGAAAAGTGCGACAAGCGACATAGGGAGATATCTCAATTGTCGCTTGTTTTTTAAAAATAATAGAAACACTAATCTTTCTTATAAAAACCTTTGAAACTATAAAATTGAGTAATTGGGTAATTAAAATTTTTAGATTTGGTTTGTTAAAAATATAGGCTGTTGAGACATTTTCTTGACTCCATATGAAGATTTTTCTTAAAAAATTATGACCTTGTTGATAAGTACCCTTTTTGTAAGGGTAATCAATCTTATTTTCTTGAACCACTTCTAGTAAGGTAGGTATTATTGTTTCACTAGATGATCCTTTAAGCAATTTTATGAAGAGTAAAGAAAAACAATAATTAAATTTGTTGTTTAAATCCTTCTGAATATTGAATTCTCCAGATTTTTCATTTTGATGTAAAGAAGGTACCCTTTTTGTAAGGTGCCATATCTAAGAAGGTGTTAATAGAAAATTCGAAAATAGACTCTACCTTCTTGGAAGTTTACCTTAACAACATGCTTATAATTTTGTTAGAAGTGCTTCTTTAGATATCTGCAATTCTAGGTTTAAATGTGTCAGATACAAGTTTTAGAGATAAAATATTGGAGAGTAAAAAGGATTCAAAAGCCAAAGTTTCGAATTTAGTAGATATTGAAAAAAGAGCAGATGAAGGAAAGGCAATAGTTTTGAAAAATAATCCTCTTGGAATTCTTTTATTCTATGGTATTGTCCTAGCTGTCTTTATAGCAGCTGTAATCATAATGAGTTTGACAACTTTTGATATTGTGACAGTTATCATACTTTTCTCTGTATGGGGAGGTAGTGTTTTAATTACTATTCTTGTTGTTTTAACTCATGCAATAATATTACATCCTGAAGGATTCTTCCTTAGAAAACGAATTTTTCATACTTTTAGTCAAAAATGGATTAACCTCACAAGTGAACCTGAAACTGCAATATATATAGATTCAGCAGGTAGTAAGCACCACGTTCTCAAGTTTATTGGATCTTAGGGGAGTAAAAAATTCGGTATCACCACTATAAGGATTAAAGGTCTTAAAAAGCGAAAGGAAAAGACAGAATTCTTGGGAAAAATTGCTCAGAAATACTATAAACGAGCTAAAAAGTCAAAAAAGCAAGTCTAAAAACTAGCCTAGACCTAGCTAAAGTGCCTCTAATTACAAAAAAAGGTGGTTTTAACGTTTGTACATAATTTTGTACAAATGTTTAGAAGAGTTTTTCTAGAAAAAATCGCTTTTAAACTCCCATAATATAACTATTAGAAGTATCACTAATTTTTTATAATAAGAAATGGGTTTTTAGCTTGAAGGCAAATGTATGGTGCAAAAGGCGAACTTGAATCAAAAATCGTCGTACTTGGACTTTCACAATCTGGTAAAACCTCAATTAGGCAGGTTGTTTTCGAAGGTTTCGCTCCTGAAGCTACATCGATGAATCCAGCGACAGTTCGTATTAACAGAAAATTATTCAATCTAGCTGGAAGTGCTATAAACCTATTTGATGTTGGAGGTCAATCTAACTATCTAAATGAAGTTTTTGAACAATATAGAGAGAGGACTTTCAGTGATGCAAAGGCTTTCATTTTTGTTGTAGATGTCTCTGACGCATCGAATATTATGCGTTCAAAATATTATTTTGATTTAACTCTGGAAAATGCTAAACAACTAGCTGAAGGAGCAAGGATATATGTTTTTGCTCACAAGATGGATGTTGTTCCACCAAATAAACGAGAACCAGTTTTACAGTCAATTAAAGATATTTTCGAAATCTCTAGTTATCCTATGGCAGACATAATGGCGACTTCTATTTATGAAGAAACTATCTGGGATGCTATGCAACAAGTGATCGCTTATGTCTATCCCAAAGATGATTCAAAGTCTACTAAAATAAAACAAACATTCAGCCAACAAGATTTAGTCTTTCTATCTTTATCTACTGCACAGGGATTAATGCTATATTCTCAACCTGAAAGATATAATGGTTTCAATTTTGTTAAGCTAAAAAATGATCTTGCTAAAATGTTTTCACCGACACTACAACTTGATTATGTTACCTTCTCATTTGAAGAAAATAGAGTCTATATGAGGGAGTTGGATCAAGACCTTATAATCACTACAGTTTTTCCACCTAAACATTCTGTTGAAGAGGAAATTAACTATTTCATGAATCTTTCAGCAGAGATGAAAGAGCTTTTCCAAGCTGATGAGCTAATTGGTAGAGCTAAAATCAAGATGAAAGACAAACTTATTGATTATCTTGCGAAGAATGGTATTCCTAAATCAGAAGGGATTGAGAAACGAATAGAAATGTCTATCAGTTTTAAATGCGACACTTGTGGTCGTAACCTTCAGAAATCACTCTTAGATGTAGCAGTAGAAAATTCTGAGAATCTCGAGAGAGGTATCAAGATACAAAAAGGATTTGGAGCAACATCAGTAGAAATGTTCCCATTACATGAATGTGTAGAAGGGATCAGGGAAATACCTATCTTCCTTGATGGCGATTTAGAATACAGAAGATATGACGACAGTAGACCTGTATAACCTAATCAGAACCTTCTTTTTGTTCTTCTTTATCTTCAACTATATCTTTGAATAGAAAATTAGACATAGTTTTAATACTCTCAGGTGTAACTCCTTCTTCCAAAATTGTTTCTTTTTTCTGTACAAGAAAGTTTGCGAAACTCTTGATATCTTCCGCAGAGAAGCTAATTGATGTGCTGTCTACAGTATTCAAAGTAGCAACAGGTTCTTGAGATACAGGAGCTGATTCAGGAACAGGTTCAATTTCGACTTTAGGAGGCTCAGGGATAACTTCTTCAACTACTTTAATGGTTTCAGGTGTTGGCGGTGTTGTACTCTCTACAGACTCTTCAACCACTACTTCGTTCTCTCCTGAAACAGCTTCAGCTACTATCTGTTGCATTTCTTGTTGAGTTATCTCAGTTTGTGATTCTGTTTCTGAAATTGGTTCGAGTTCAACCTTAGGAGATTCAGGAACAATTTCTTCAGCTTGAGATTGGGGGATTACAGTTGCTTTTTCTTTTCCTAAAAATTCTTCACCCATTACTGCAGGTTCAAAGAATCCAGCTTCTTTTTCTTCAGCAGTTAAGATTTCTTCAATTTTTATTGGTTTTGCTTGTTCTACTGGCTTAGGTTGTTCAACTAAAATTTCTTCTGGTAATTTTACTTCCTCATGAGCTACTGTTACAGGCTCTGGTTGAACATATGTTTCTTGAACAACAGGTACTGGTTGAGCTACTGGATTTTCTTGTACAATAGGAGCACTTCTTGCTGCTGGTGCAGCATCAGAAGCTGTTGATTGAGCAAATCTCAAGATTAATTCATAAAGTAACTCTTTTCTCTCTTCAGTTATGGGAGTAAAAGAAGTAATCAGCAAGTAATTTGCTTCTAAATTAAAAATCATAGCATGGACTTTTCCTGTTGAAGAAGTCAAAACTGTTCCAGTAGGGTCAATCTCTCCACCACCACTTTCTTTTAGCTTATTTCTAAAATCGTGAAGACCAATAAGATATTCCATGGAACTTTCAGCTGTTACATTAGCTTG
>Ga0315555_1003121_pt1 | contig 11458 bp, 11 predicted proteins | sample SalMarSW160380MG_FD_202113 | JGI IMG/M metagenome (GOLD analysis project Ga0315555, IMG submission 202113) | Salt marsh sediment microbial communities from the Plum Island Ecosystem LTER, Massachusetts, United States - Salt Marsh Sediment SW1603-80 ...
AGTCCGGAAAAAGGAGCTATCTATTGGAGTGATGGTTGCCTGATTCCGGACTCGTGCCGGACCTCACAGAATCGGTTAGCGGCCACTTGCCTATGTTCGATAGTCCCTATCGCCGATACACTCGTACAGGCGCTGAGCTCTGTAGTAAGCTCGAGAGCCTGAAGCTGTTAACTATAGTATAGTAGGTTGAAATTCTCTTGACAGGCTGAAATTGCAAAAATAAATTCATGTTTGTCGGATAGCATGACATTTGAAAGCTTAATATGCCAAAAGTGTTATTCCAAGTTCTTATTAGGTTTGAGCATGCGTGACAAGAAATTCATAGTCCCGCTTTCAATTCTCGTCTTCCTGCTCGCCATCATGGCCGTCTCTTGCGAGAAACCCACAGGGCCTTCCGACGAACCACCTGAAATCCATCACGAATGGAAGACAGTTCTGAATACACATACCTGGCCAACGAGCTTGATCGAAGTTCCTTCGCACCCGGGCACACTGCTGTTCACGGGAACCCAGGTGTTCCTCGATAGCTGTATCGGTGGGCTTTACCGTTCCACGGACTGGGGAGCAACGTGGACGGAGCTATACGATGGCATGGACTTCATCGGACCTTCCTATGTTGATGGAGATCCTCCCCGGGTTTACGCCACCACAGGCACAAAGTACAGATCCATGCTCCCGGTGCAATCCTTTGATGCGGGGCTCACCTGGTCAACAATTACACATACACTGCCAGCGCTTTACCCTTTTGAATCATTCTACCTCGTGTTTTCCCATCCTAAAGATCCCTCAGATATTATTCTGTTTTCGACATACTTGCCTGGTTCACTTAGTGGGCGCAATTGGCGCTCCTTCGATGGAGGGAAGAACTGGTCCCTGGATTCAACTTACTTTCTCAATAATTTCAACTTCATTAAACGTAATCCATATGATCCGAAGAATATAGTTGGCACTACATCTGGTTATTTCTTCCACTCATACGATAATGGAACCACATGGAATCAATTGTACTCATTTGGAACGAGATTGGGAAACATCCAGTTCATGGACGATGAAAGTCAGTGGATTCTCACGAACAACAACGATTCAATGTACGAGACATTCGATGGGGGTGAGACTTTTTCGGCGATTGGGGAAGGCCTACCCGAGGATGTCGAAATCGAGGAATTCGTCCTTTACAAAAATAATATCCTCGCGTTCATTCAGTTCCCAACCGGAGAAGACAAGCTTTTCCTTATGGATATGGATACAAAGGAATGGACGCAATGGACTGACAGAAGCTGGATAGGCGTTACGCACCTGGTGATGCGAGGGGAATACATATTTGTCGTAAATACATCGGAAAACAATGAATGTATAGTAGATAGGTATTAAAACATGATTAAGGAAGGTCTTACAGACAATACATACAGCATTCTCAGATTAACTAACTAAGGAGTATGTGTTCACTTGATAACTTTGTGGAGGTTTCTATGAATCCGGAAAAACGTTTAAGTAGCGTTCGCATTGCTGCAATTCTGTTTCTTCTTTTCTTGATCACTTTCTTTTTCACATCTGAAGTCGTCGGACAATCCACTGTAAACCGATCAATGATATGGAAAGGAAAGTCCATAAGGGTACGCGGATACGATCTAATGATTGAGTACGCCCCGGGATCCGAATCTGTAGCGAGAGAATATGCTCAAGCGAAAAATGCTGAAGTTATAAAAAAATTAGGGAGGACTAATACGATGGTCCTCCGGATGCCAACAGGAACTGATTTGGATAAAGCTGTCACAGAGGCTATGGAGATGGAAGGAATTATTGCCGCTTCGCCCGTGGTAGCGGGCGTACCGCTAACTACGCCAGTAGATTATTTCTACACCTCCGGTAAACAATGGCCATTGAAGAATACTGGGCAGGATCCTCCGGGTGGAATTTCAGGAGCCGATATCCATATAGAAGCCGCGTGGGCCTACACAACAGGTTCATCGAACGTGAGAATAGCCATACTCGATTCCGGAATTCCAATTGAATACGGTAGTCTGTCACATCCAGATCTGAATGGCAACCGATACGAGCTTTGTGAAGCCCCCTTTAAGAAAGGTGACAACAGCGACTTCAATGATTTGGTCGGTCACGGGACAATGGTTACAGGCATAGTGACTGCAAACTGGGGTTACGGAGGCGACTATGGAAAAATGGCTGGTGTAGTACAATACTCAAAAATATTAATCTATAAAGTTTATAGAGATGAGGATATAGAATGGGATCAAGGAGTCGCCTGGGTTTACCCAGATATTGTAATAGAAGAGATTGAAAACGCTGCTGACTATGACGCAAATATTATTCTTTGCGCAACCGGGTTCGCAGTTGAACCTGCAGGTTTGCGAGCCGCTGTACAATACGCTGCTTCATCACCTGCAAATGCAATCATAGTAGCAGCCTCTGGAGATTACGGAATCAATCACATTTATTATCCCGCTGCATTTGCCCCTTCGGAGAGCAATGTACTTTCTGTCGGTGCAACCGACATGAACGATCAGTGGGTATCCGCCTATTCGAATTACGGCACACAGCTATCCGTCGTCGCTCCTGGAGGTGGTATCGGCGATAGAGAAGAAGGGATTATCACATGCGTCCCTGAAAACGACGATTTTCTCTTTTATCATGGATATTCTACCTACGATTATTGGTCTGGTACTTCCTTATCCGCCGCACATGCGGCAGGTGTCGCGGCTCTAATACGGTCCCGTTTCCCTGATGCAACTGCTGCTCAAGTGAGAAATACCCTCCAATTATCCTCAGATGATCTTGGGCCCGCGGGATACGATCCGTGGTACGGATTTGGACGGATCAACGCTTTCAACGCGGTAGCCATGCCGGTTCGTGACGTGGAATTAACGGAAACCGCGCAACATCATCCACGCTTGAATTGGATCGCACCCGCTCACGCCTTGCCAATCGCCTATTACAGAATAAAGAAGAGGGCGCAGGGACTATCCGGCCAATGGACAACATATTATTATACAACAACCTCGACCAGTTGGACGGACGTGAACGTAACTATTGGGGGATCCCTGAGGATCAAATATTACGTTCAAGCAGTCGACGCGGTTGACTATCAGCATGGGGCGTGGGATGGACCGCATCTAGTCTGGTACGATGGCGGAATCGACTCACAGCCGGGACAAAAAGAACTGGAAATCAAGATTCTTCCAGAAGAGTTTGCATTAACATCCGTCTATCCTAATCCCTTTAATTCAAGCGCGACTATCGCTTTTAACCTCCCCGAGGTGGCTTCAGTTTCTGTTCAAGTCTATAATAGCGTCGGTCGTATTGTTGCAACCCTTGCCAGTGGAGAACTTCATGCAGGGCACCATACTCTGACTTGGAATGCGGATAATATTCCATCAGGCGTTTATTTCGTTCGCTGTGCCACTCTCGGGGAAGCATTTGTTCGAAAGATTACTTATGTCAAATAGAAGGGCCAATCTTCCGGTGCGGGGTCATCCTAGATGGCTCCGCATCGGAAGAGTTCTATAATTGTGATTTCTGTTTGTGGTTATAATTGTTTCCATTTTGGATCTTCCTCCAGCCGTTTCCCGAAGCTGACAACGTGATCATTTTTGTAACCGATGGCCTCGTAAAAGGCGATCACCTCCGCGTTGGACTCGCGGATCTGCAACTGGACCTTCGGCGCGCCCCGATCGAAAAGGTACGCCTCGACCGCGTCCATCATCATCCGGCCGTACCCCCTCCTCTGCCACCCCGGATCGACGGCGAGGTAGTTTACCCAGCCGCGGTGGCCGTCGTAGCCAGCCATCACCGATGCGACGATCCGCCCTTCAACTTCGGCGACAAGAAAACCCTCAGGCTGCTCCTTCAGCTTCCGTTCGATATCCCGCTGCGGATGGTTCCAGGGAACGATCAGTCCGCATTCTTTCCAAAGCTCGATCACCGCTTCGCTGTCCCGCACATCGAATTGACGTATCACCGGTTCGAGACTCATCACCTTACTCCTCGCGAACAGTATCGCCGAAACGTACAACGGGAAAAAGATATCGTAGAAAACCGCCTCTCGCGGGTGTCCTCCGGGGCGACGCAGCCACAGTTGGCACCGCGCGCTGATTCGAGTTACGTTGGGGGTGAGCCGGACGCCCTGCCGACACAATGCGGCCACCCGGAGCGTCCATGAGCACGCGAACCACAGGATTGGTGCTTCTTCTCGTTTCCCTCCTCTTCGGTTGCCGGACTCCCAGAAGTGAGAATCCGAGGATCACACGCAGTGAACTGATCGCCCACGTAAACGTTCTTGCCTCGGACAAAATGGCCGGACGCGCGGCGGGCAGCGCCGGTTTTGACAGCGCCGCCGCCTATGTTGCCCACCAGCTGAAGCTCGCGGGCGTGCTCCCGGGATCCCGTGACACCTTGGGCGAACCCTCCTATTTCCAGCCGGTTCCTCTGCTTTGCCTGGGCGAAAAAGGGAGCGCCCAACTGACCCTGACAACTCTTTTCGACACTCTGCGCCTGTCCACGGGCGGCGGCCTGCTGCTGGTGCACCCCGGTTCACGCCTCGCGCCTTTCACCGTCGCCGGCCTGCTGATGGATGCGGGCCACGGCATTCGCGGCGGCCCGGGAAAGGACGAACTCGCCATGGTGGACGTACCGGGGAAAATCCTGCTGCTCGACCTCTCAACTCCCGCCTCCTGGCGAAACGGCCTGCCGGACTCGCTGGACAAGCTGTACCGCAACCCGACCACGCGGCTGCGGATTCGTCTTGAAAACCTGAAGAGCGCCGCCGTCGTGCTGATTCCGGTCCATCCCGAAAGAGACCGGCTGTGGAAGTTCCTCTCGGCGACACGGTCGCTGCTCCCCGTGGTCGCAAGGGACCTGACCGGCTTCGATGACAATCCGACCCCCCATCCGGCTGTCTTCCTGGTGAACGCCGATTCCCTTTCCGACCTGCTCTCGCGCAGAGCGGCACCGGACTCCGAAACGGGACTGCGCCGTGGCGGAACGATCCCGGGGATCGAGGCTTCGGTCACGGTTGACGCCCCCGCAGTGCCTGTCTCTTCCGCGAATGTCCTCGGGCTGGTTCCCGGCTCCGATCCGGATCTCGCCGGGGAAGTAATTACGGCTACGGCCCACCTCGATCATCTGGGGGCTCATGGACTGCTCGTCTATCACGGTGCGAACGACAACGCCAGCGGGGTTTCCGCGCTGCTCGAAGTGGCCGAGGCGCTCGCCGCAAAACCGGTGAAGCGCAGCGTACTCTTCCTCTTCCCCACCGGCGAAGAGGCATCCTTCCTCGGGAGCAGCTACTGGATTCTGCACCCCACCGTGCCGCTTGAGCGCGTGATCGCCGAAATCAACCTTGACGAAGTGGGGAGAACACCGGTAACGCCGATCGGGTTCGCGGTGTTCGGCACGGACGATCTGAAGGCTGCGTTTACGCGTGCCACCGAGAACATGGTCGGCGTCACCATCTCCTGGCTGTCTCCGAATACAGGGGGATTCTATTTCTATAGAAGCGATCAGGTGATTCTCTACCGCGCGGGTATCCCGTCCGTGTTCCTGACAACCGGCGATTTCCCGGAATACCACACCCCCGCGGACACCCCCGACAAGATCGAGGGAACAGTTTTGCTGCAGAGCGCGAAAATCCTATCGTCGTTCCTTCGAGAGGCGGGAAACGCCGTCTCTCCAATAACAGCCCCAACAACAAAGCCCGGCGGAGAGCGCCGGGCTGAACAGGGACAGAAACAGAGTCGGTGAATCGTGGTTATTTCGCCCCGGTGTTTTTCGGATCGCTCTGCACGCCAGCCTTGGCGCCGTGCATCATCCCCGCCTGCATTCCCCAGTGAGCGTGCCCGCCGTACATCGCGGGCAGACCCGTCTTCATGAACAGCGGGAGCGAACGGTCCCCAAGGGCTACCTTCTGGTCATCCGTGAGCAGTTTCATCGCGTTTGCGACCGCCGTGTCGTTGAGCTTATTCAGATCGGTCTCAACCCCGACGATGTCAAATCTGATCTCTTTGACCCGGTTATAGTCCTGCGGCGTCGACCGCTGGAGCACCGCAAGATCTTCCTTGTCTTTCATCAGTTTCTGCACCAGCGGAAGCTGCTGTTTCCACAGCTCGGCACGGATATCGATTTCTTTCTCGATCTGCTTAGCTGTAAGTCCGAGGTCGAACAGGCCTTCCAGCGGTGTCGTCGCGTCGATTTCCAGCCCATTCACACTCGGAGGTGCCGCCGGCGCCGGATTCACCGGCGTGTCAATTGTAACCGGTTGAACACCTTGCATCATCATGCCCGTTCCTATCATCGTACCCTGCTGTTGTTCGGGTTGATTCGCGGGATTGGGATTCTGATGCTGGTCTTCGGCGAACGTTGCCGGTGCAAGCATTGCCACGGCAATGAGGATCGCGAGTGTCCGATTCATGGTTACCTCCCTCAAGTTCGAACGATTCCTGCACCTGAAACGGGTATCCGGGCAGGATCACTGGACTCGACCTTCCGCCCCTGACCCTTCCCGGGCGATCGTTCGCTGTGAACACGTTCAGCCGTTTTTGAAGTTCCCGGGGTTTCCGGGGAAAGGTCTCGCGACAGAGCAGAGGCGCAACGGCCCGGGAAAGCAGGTCTGTGGCCGCTGCCCCGCCTGCTCGGGAATGCCACAGCTTCGAAATGGGTCAGATCCAGTTGTCGATGCGGACGTAGTGGGGGAGCAGCTCGGCGATGATGTCCCGCGCCTTTTCCAGTTCCATCGAGTAGATGTGCAGATCGTGCAATCGCCCCTCGCTGTCGATCACATGTTTGCGCAGCGTCGCCTCGCGCCTCATTCCGATATTCCTCGCCAGACGGCGGGCCTCTTTGTGCATCCCTGTCAATTCGGCGTACAACTTCATGATTTTCAAATCTCCCGCCAAGCGGATCATCTCCTCGAGCAGCACGACCGCGATCCCGGTGCGGCGGACCTTGGGATCGGTTACGACCACAAGCCGCCCGGTGTGCCGCAGCCAACGCAGGGCACCGGGATACAGCGCGATGGAACCGACGATCTCATTCCCGTCCTTCCAGGCGACCATCCGGTGGACGCTCCGATCCCTGAGTTCTTCGTGAAGACGTCCCGGGTAGTCCGCATCGGCAACATCGCAGGGCAATTTCGCCAGTTCCCTCTCGTCCAGCGAACGAAGCCAGGCGACAAGGCGATCCACCTCGTCGGGATTCAGGGGGCGAATCTGCACCTCGAGCTTGTCACGCCAGGTTACCCATTTCGGGTGTGTCGTGGTGTGTGTCTCCATGGATCTCCCCTCCCTATTGGTAGTTCACCCTGAACCGCTTCGATTCGCAACAGGTCACGGGGGCATTGTAACGGTCAAAGCGGTGGCGGGATGCCGCGCAGGGACATTCGGGAAAAGGGCAGCGATTGCAGAACTGCGGGCACGATGGGACGAACGGCCTCACGGCATCCGTCACCTACAAGATAGGACATTGAACTTCCGCGGGCGCGGGAAATCCGCGGCGCTTAATCATCGGTGCTTGGGCGAGAGCAGGATTAGGCCGCAACGCTGGGGTTTGTTCCACTATGGGTCGGTGTGATCGTCCTTTAGGGGTCGATGCGTCAGGAGACAAACGCTTCCTCGGTGGCGCGAGCCCTGGCGAGTGCGGTTTGATAGTACTCCTCGGCAGCCTTGAAGCCCGGGTGTGCGAAAAGGTACTCACGAATCCCATCCTTCAGTTTTTCCTTCTCCTCGCTGGGTCCGCTGCGGATGCTCACGTCACGGTCGTCCGTTCGCATGAACTGAAGGCGTTCCTCGCAGGCCTTCGCCACCATCTCCTCGTCAACGTCCTGCAAGAGCGAGAAATGGGATTGGATCATCGCCAGCACCTGTTCCGGCCGATTCACCGTCATCTCGAATTCGACGACAAACATTCGATCGATGTGCTGCAGCGCGAAGCGGAAGTAATCGAGATAATCGCAAAGGGCCATCTCAGCGTAGAACTCGGTGCTTCTCCGTCTTCTGGCAGGGGTATGGCCGCGCCTGTAAATGGCATAGGAGGCGATCGCCTGACGTGGTTCACGGATCACCCAGAGCACGTTTGTGTTCAATTTCAGCGCCTTGCGCAGCGTGGCAACCATGTGAAAGTGGGAGGAGACGCGAAGCTCGGGGGCCGTCTTCTGAATCCAGAAGGAGGTGTATGTATTGCCGCTCCTGGGGTATCCCGCCACGTACAGTTGAGTCCGGCGGCTCGGCCACTCATGCCTTTTCGACTTCCCCCCGGCGAACGTACGGAAGGCTTCGTAAAGCGCCAACCACGAACGCATGATCGATCTGAGCGCGAGATAGAACCGTTCGCTGCCGCTGATTGCCATTTTCAGTCTCTACCGTTTCCGAATTTCGTGTGCGCAAGATAACAAGCGACGTGTACTCAAGGACCAGGCTTCTCGATAACAAGAACGAGGAACGGCCACAGGGGCACACCGATGTGCTTTTTGAACAGCACCTTTCCACCCGCGTTCACCAGCGCCGGAAAGACCTCCACCGACCGGCAGCCCATCGAGAGCCACTGGAGACGCCAGGCGACCGATTCGACCCCGTCCGCCAGCACCTTCAGCAGCGGATTCTCCGGGTCCGTGGAGTGCGCAATGCCGACCCGCCCGCCCGGTTTCGCCACGCGGTAAAGCTCGAGCGCCCCTTTTGCCGGGTCGTACAACGGGCACATGCTGTAGGTCGAGAGCACAACGTCGAAGCTGTTGTCGTCAAAGGGCAGCTTGGTCATGTCGCCGGTCTGGAAGTCCGCGTTGCCCTGGATCCCCGTCCGGGCGACTTTCTCGCGTGCGACGGCGAGCATCTGTTCGCTGAGATCGAAAAATGTCACGTGCCCGTCGCGTCCGGCCTTCCGCAGCGCCATCACCCCCGTCGAACCCGTTCCCGCCCCGCAGTCCAGCACGCGATCCCCCGGCTTGACCGCAAGATCGACGACCATCTTCCTGCCGCGCTGATCGGATTTCGCGGTGATCAGCCCATGCTGGAAATCGTAATGCCCGGCAACGCTCGCGTAAATCCTCTTCAACGTCTCGTTGGCCAAACCCTCTCTCATCGTCGCCTCCGCGTTGCACTCAGACGGTGAATATACCCCGCCGAAAACTGCCCTTGGGCGACGCAGGCTATTTAATCCTCTCCGCTGCGAGGGTGGTATATTGAGGTCGCTGGCTGTCCGGAACGCCAACGAGGGATGACCGATGCCGCGGCTGGGCTCACTTACCGGATTGACTGTGCTTTGCGCGCTTCTTTTCACACCGCTGGAAGCCGCCTTTGCGGGGGAGCACGTGGGCGACGCCAAAGAGGAAAAGGCCGTGTACTGCCGATTCCGCTGGGGCCAGGGCGGCTTCACCGACAACCGTTCCGATATCGGCAAGCTCGGCGGCGGGCAACTCACCCTGGATGTGAAACCGCGAGCGCTCCCGCTGGCGCTCTCGATCTCCGCCGAATACTACACCAACAGCGCCAATCCGACGCACCTTTACGAGATCGCGAGCATGACCGAGGTCAACCTGCTCTACATGACCTATCCATTTGGCAACAAACGCGTCAACGTTTTCGCGGGGGGCGGCGTCGGCAGCCTCGGCGTTCCGGCGAGCGAACTGGATCCCGACCATCTCGAACGAGCGCTCCTGGTGGACCTTGAGGCCGGGATCAACGTCCGCGCGTACCGGAAAATCGGTTTCTACGGGGTCGGAAAATACCTTTATTCAAGGAAGGACAAGGACGGCGCGGCATTCATCGACTTCAACGAGTTCATCGTCCTGCTCGGGCTCACCTTCAGCTTCCATTTGTAATCCCCGATATCGCCACTCAATGATTTGCTTGACTGGATTTCCCCCCAGATGTACGTTGGGGGACAAAATGATTGCTCTTTAACAAACAGCAACATCACAGCAATAGCGTAGTCGCCGGCGTGGCATCTCAAGGATGGGTCCGGCGGAGGGGGCTGTTACCGTAGGAGGGAATATGATGCGCAAAACTGCCGTGCTGTTCCTTCTTTTCAGCCTGCCGTTCGTGACGTTGACCGGTTGCAGCAAAAACAGCACCGGGCCAAGCGGCACCAACAACGGCGCTTCTATCGTCGGCTCCTGGGCGCCCGACAGCAGCTCCGAATACCTGATGGATTACCTGATCTTCACGGACGCGAACGAGTACTATGCCCTCGGGTCCGATGAGATGAACTGGCACACCCTCACAAGCGGCGCATACACCATCAGCGGCGCCACCCTCATGCTTGATACCCTGGCATTTCAATACGAACTGTCGAATGGCGGGAACGTGTTGACGCTTACGATTACGGGCCAACCGATCGCGTTCCATCGTGACGACAACGCTCCCGACCCGAACGACTGGGTGAGACCCCTCTCCATCACCTCATCCGTCGAATTGCCCTACGACCTCGGCTATTTCCCGGATATCACCTCCGATGGCACAAACCTGTGGATTCTCCACGGGGATAGTCAGGACATGGAAGCGATGAAAACAGACACGAACGGGGATTCGCTCGGTTCGGTGGCGATGCCCAGGAGCAGCGGGCTGGAATACTCCGGCGACCTGCTGTGGACGATCAACGAAGATCTCAGCAACATCATCCCCGCGTACCAGTTTTCAGGGGTCAGTCCTGAGAACGGGCAAGCCCTCAGCACGCTGCCGATTCTGGGCAGCGATACACTCAGTTTTACCAGCACTTTCATCGCGCGCCTGGCGGACGCGTTCTGGACGACGGACAACTTCCGTGATGTCCTGCTCCGGGTGGATGCCACGAGCGGCGAGATCACTGATGAATTTCCATTTCAATACGTCGAAGGTCTGACCGCGGCCGACGGAAAACTGATGGCATTCTATATGTATTCCATCGTCGAGGTCGATCCAGAGACAGGTCTGATCGTCGAGACCTACAGCATGCCCTGGGACGAGCTGCTTGCGCTGCTGCAAACGCTCCCGTCCTTCAACGGCCTCGCCTGGGACGGGACGAATTTCTACACGTTGAGTGGAGAGCTGTTCGGCGGTTCTTATTCGCTGGTGACGTTTTCGACGGCGCCGTAAAAGCTGCCAGCGTGGGCTCGACGGAGTACAACTCCGTGTAAATAACTGTCAGTCCAGCTTATTGAACGTCGTATTTGCGCAGACGGGGCAGGGCGGCAATGCGTCGCTGTCGCTGTCAAGTGTGATGATCTCGCCACACTGCGTGCACTGGTACCGGCCTTTCCCCGGCTTCTCGCCTGTCTTGTACATCGTTCCCCCCTTGAGTGCTGCAGAGTGAATTCTGCGCGATAGACGAAACAATATAGGGTGGCTCGATCCCGAACTGTCAGGGTGGGTTTCCAGTTGTCATCCGCCGACTTGATCGGGGGGTTCAGACTGCCGTCCTGCGCGTGCGATGGATTGCCCGGTCAAGCCGGGCAATGACACGTTGGGTGGCCCGGGAGATC
>Ga0315555_1003123_pt1 | contig 11457 bp, 10 predicted proteins | sample SalMarSW160380MG_FD_202113 | JGI IMG/M metagenome (GOLD analysis project Ga0315555, IMG submission 202113) | Salt marsh sediment microbial communities from the Plum Island Ecosystem LTER, Massachusetts, United States - Salt Marsh Sediment SW1603-80 ...
CCTCCGAAGCAGTATGGTGAGCAAAAGCGGCGCGAAGCATCTGCCGCCGCTACGGTCATCGGGGCAGAAGCGATGTTCGGGCCTTACAAAGATGGAGAGATCCCGAGTTCGGAGGAGGCCCGCCGGTACGTTGCTGATGTGATCCGCCAGGTCAGACCGACCCACATTATCACCCATTGGCGGAGGAGCATTCACAAGGATCATTCGACAACTCACGTGCTCGTCAACGACGCCATCCTCCTCGCCTCGCTCGAAGGCGTGGTGACGAACCACGAACGGCACCGAGGGGTGAAAGCAATCTACTACGCGGAGAACTGGGAGGACGCGGAGGAGTTCAAGCCCTATATCTATGTTGATGTCACAGAGGAGTTTTCGCTTTGGAAGGAGTGTGTCACGCAGTACGAGTTTCTGAGAGGAGGGATATCGTCGTTCCCCTACCTTGAGTACTACGAGTCCCTTGCCAGGCTTCGCGGGGCCGAGGCTGGCACACGGTACGCTGTCGCTGTGGACATCGATCCGTTTGAGAAGAAGCGCACCGTCGAGCTTCTCCCCTGACACACGGATCCACGCAAGATGGAAAGCTGCAGTATGCCGTACAACATTCGTCAGTATCGAGCGGAAGATGAGGGTGAGGTCGTTGTGCTCTGGAATTTGTGCATGCCGCGGGATGAGATCATGCTCAACACGTTTCGAAGACAGTATGGGGCGATCGATCATCGATTCTTCCATCCCGCCGGAGATGTTGGAACGCTTCTGTCGACTTGAAAAGGCGGGATTCTCGGTCAAGGTATTCGAGCCGCGATACACCCTCTGGCTGCTGGAGTTCCTTCGGGAGAACTACCCCGGCGATCTCTTCCGGCCGGCAATGGACCGGCTCCGTGAGAATCCTGAGTGTGACGAGATCCTCGTTGCTCTCAAGAACAACAGGGTCGTTGGATTCAGTCATTTTCTGGATGAACGTTTCGGCCCCTTCGGCATTGACAAAGCATGCAGCGGATTGGGACTCGGACCCATGCTGTACTACTACACCGTCGAGCAGATGAGGCGGAAAGGAAAGCACAACCTCTGGCTCGCATGGACGACCGGTCGCGCAAACGACTTCTACCACAAGCTCGGCCTTAAAGTCCTCCAACGCCACGAAGTCATGAAGAAGGCCATTGCATAGGCCGCTTGGTTCCCTATGACAAAGCAGCGAACTTCCATTGTCCTGGCCGTATGTTTTCTGAGTTCCGTCAGCCTCGGGCAGGCCCTTCATGTCTCAGTCGATGCCGGGCGATCCCTTCGGTCAATCAACCCGTGGCTCTACGGCATCAACACGGCTCGCTGGGATGAGTCCCTCTTCCCCGAGTCGGCCGATGACATGCTCTTGAGCGCGGACCGGGACGCACTTCAGAAGATCAAAGCCTCCGGGGTGACGGTCTTGAAGTATCCGGGTGGTAACGACGCCGACCAGTATGTCTGGAACTCTGCCTCGAACAATGCCACCGAAATGAATACGGACGAATATATCGCCCTTTGCCGCGAGGTCGGCGCCGAGCCGTTCATCACGGTCAACTTCAATGAGCCATCGTCCCTCGCCGCTGCGTGGGTCCGCTACTGCAACAAGCTCAAAGGTTACGACGTGAAACTCTGGGAGGTTGGGGATGAGCAGTGGGGAACGTGGGCGCGTGGTCACGCTCCGCCCGAGGAGTATGCAAAGAAGTACATCGAGTTCGTGAAGGCTATGCGGGAGGTCGACCCCTCCATCAAAGTTGCTACGAATGTGCCGTTGGGGCGGCATCCGGAGGACTGGACGGAGCGCGTCCTAAAAGCGGCGGTCGGGTACGTCGACATGCTGACCTTCACCTACTTCCCGCAGCAGTGGGGAAAGGAGAATGATGACACGCTGCTCGCGAGCGTGGCCGAGTTTCGAGACCTCGTCGCTCAGCTTCACCGTGATGTCGAACGCGCCCTCGGAAGTGAGAAGGCTCACTCGATTCTGTACGTTAACGTCGGATACAACTCGGTGAACCATTCCCCCGGCCCGCAGACGCTTCAAATCGTGAACGCACTCTGGGCCGCGGATATGCTGGGGACAATGGCCGAGGCCGGGATCGACATTGCTTGTTATTGGGCAATTCACAATTTCTACCCCCCGCGTAGAGGCGACTACGGTTACCTTTCATCAGATGGCAACAATGCTCCGCGGTACAATTACTATGTCTTCCCAATGTTCGTCCGCCATTTTGGTACAGAGCTGCTGGCGGCGCGATCTGGTGATCCGTCGGTTTCGGTCTATGCGAGCCGAGCGGGAAAGGAGCTCTCGATCGCCTTCATCAACAAAGACAAGAAGAGGACAAGAAGCGTCGAAATCGACCTCGCGGGATTCGCACCACAGGGACGGGGACATGTCTGGATTTTGGATGCGAAGCGGAAGAACGAGCAGCTGCCGGATCTCTTGAAGATCTCCGAGCATTTCTCCCTTCGCTTGTCTCCGTACTCCCTCATGCTCGTTCAGCTTGTCGGACAGGATTCCATCTCCCCTCCGCGGAACCTTGCAAGATTTGCTGCACCAAGCGCCTCATCCTCCTCGACGATCGGTCCCCACTTCGGACCGTCAAGCGCGATTGACGGGAAGCTCTACACCCGTTGGAACTCTGCGGCGTGGACAAACTCCAACGGCCAGGAAGCTCAGTGGTTTCAGCTCGCTTGGAAACAACCGGAGCAGATTGCCCGTGTGATCATCCGCTGGGGTGAGAGCCACGCTGTGCAGTATCGGTTCCGGGCTTCGAACGACGGCAAAGCGTGGCGAACGATTCGGGAGGTGACCGACGGACAGGGAGGAATCGATGAGTTTGCCTGTCCGCCGTTCAAGGCACGCTACCTGAGAATGGAGGGAGGACGCGGCACAAAGGGCATCTCGGCCTATTCAATACGGGAGATTGAAGCGTTCGAAGAACCGGTTCGGTGAAGTCAATCTATACCCGACGGTGACACCATAGCATCGTCGGGCGAGAAAGGAACAGGTGCTCCGCCTATGACAGACACCTCTGCGGTTTCCTCTCATCGCTTCGCGTCGCTCGACGCGTTCCGGGGGTTCGCCATCGCCGGTATGCTGCTGGTGAACAACCCCGGCACGTGGGACCCCGCCGTTGTCCCTCGGCTCCTTCTCCATGCGGAGTGGCACGGATGCACGTTCGCCGATCTGATCTTTCCGTTCTTTCTCTTCGCTGTCGGCATGGCGATGCCGTTCAGCGATGCCAAGAAGCTCGAGCAGGGCGTTCGGTTCTGGAAACGCCTTGTAATCGCTGCGCGGCGGGCAATTCTCCTGTACCTCCTCGGAGCGTTTCTCGCCTCCGCCTCGCTCAGTACACCGGTGCTCCATTTCGGCATCCTCCAGCGTATCGGTCTCCTGTATTTCGCCGCCTACCTCCTCCTGCGGCTCGAGGTCCGGTGGCAAGCAGTCATCGCAATTGCGATGCTCTTCGTCTGGTGGGCGATCCTCGCCTTCGTCCGCGGCCCCGGTGTCGTGCCGGGTTCCTTCGACCGTGATGTCAACGCGGCACAATACCTGGACAGCTTTGTCCTCGCGCCGGATGACAAAGAGACCATCATCAGCATGATCCCCGGGCTCTCCACCGTTCTCTTCGGGGTTCTGGCTGGACGTTTTCTGTTGCGGCGAAGGGATCACGCGACCGTGATCCGCAGGCTGGCGATCGGTGCGGCGGCGGGCATCATCGTCGGCCTGCTATGGAACGAGGTCGTGCCGCTCAACAAGATACTCTGGTCATCATCGTTTGCCGTCTATACGGCAGGATGGTCGTGCCTGGTTTTCCTGTTGTTCTACTGGGTGATCGAAGTCCGGAAGATGTCGCGCCTCGCTTTCCCATTCGTCGTCTACGGAATGAATGCCATCACGCTCTATGTGGCCACAGGGCTGTTTGTTCGCTGGGTGATGCTCTCGTGGAAGGTCCCGTACCAGGGGGTAACGACCTCGCTGACGGGCTATTTCTACCGGACCTTCGCGAGCTTCGCAGGCCCCACACCCGGCTCACTGATGTACTCATTGATGATCATATTGCTCGGATGGATGCTTTGCTACTGGATGTACAAGCGAAGGATCTTCCTGAAGGTCTGACAAACGATGAGCACGCCAGCACCAAGATCCTCTCGGGTCGTTCGGACGGGCGCCGACCGCCTGCTGGTCGACGCGCCAGAGCTCATTCGAGGCAAGAACATCGGCATCTTGACGAATCAGACCGGACGGCTTTCGGACGGGCGGTCCATCATCGACGCGATCGTTGACGCGGGCATCTGCCGGGTCAAGGCTCTCTTCGGACCTGAACATGGCATCACCGGCGATATGCCGAACGGCGTGCGTGTCGAGCACGCCGAGCACGCCCGATACGCGATCCCGATCTACTCGCTCTACGGTCGAGTTCACAAGCCGAGCCGTCAAATGCTCAACGGTGTCAATGTGCTTCTCTGCGACATCCAGGATGTGGGCGCACGATCCTATACGTTCATCTCGACCATCGCGCTCGCAATGGAGGCGTCGGCAGAGCAGGACATTCAGTTTATCCTTCTCGACCGTCCGAACCCGATCCGTGGATTGGACTATGACGGGCCAGTCTGCGTTCCATCACTCAAGTCTTTCGTCGGCTGGATGCCTATGCCCGTGACGCACGGTTTGACAATCGGCGAGCTCGCTCGGCTCTGGAACGAGGAGAGATGGCTCACCAACGGTGTCGAGGCCCGGCTTGAGGTTGTTCCCATCGAAGGCTGGAAACGGTCAGTGTGGTTTGACGAAACAGGACTGCCTTGGATTCCGCCTTCACCCAACATGCAAACACTGGCAACCGCCGTCCTCTATCCGGGCCTTTGCTTCGTGGAGGGCACCTCAATCTCCGAAGGACGTGGAACCTGCTATCCATTCCAACTGGTGGGCGCACCGTGGGCTGACCCTGCGAAAATCATGAGCTGCCTCGAGAAGTTTGAGACCTCGGGGGTGACTTTCTCGCCTGAGGAGTACACGCCCCACGAGATCCCCGGCGTGGCAAACCAGCCGAAGTATGCTGGGATGCGCTGCCGAGGAATTCGGATCACCGTTCTTGAGCGCGATAACGTGAGGCCTGTCCGGCTGGGCGTGGCGGTTCTGGCCGCCTTCAAGCGCGCTCATCCTGCCGAAGCCCTGCTCCGCCACAGACGGTTGGACATTCTGACCGGGAACCCTGCCGTTCGGTACCAGCTTGACAAAGCGGTTGACCCTGAGGAGATCTATCAGGATTGGGCTGGAGAACTCGAGGCGTTTGGCCGGATACGTGCCAAGTATGTGCTGTATTCCTCTGACAGCGAGAGCCCGGAATGAATTTCCATCTCCTCGACTGGATTGTTCTCTCGGTGTACCTCTGCATCTCCTTTTTCGTCGGGATACGTGCCAAGAGATATGTCGAGAACATGGAAGGATACTTCCTTGCCGGTCGGAGGGTCAAAGTCGCACTCGGCACCGCGACGCTCATCGCGACAGAGATCGGAGTGGTGACCTTCATGTATTTCGGTGAGCTCGGATACGTGAGCGGACTCTCCTGCTTCGTTCTTGGTCTGATTGGAGTGTTCGGCTATGCGGTGATTGGCATGACAGGGTTCATCGTCTCCGGCCTCCGACGTCTCAGGGTGATCACGATCCCCGAGTTCTACGAGCTGCGGTACGGAAAGAATGTCCGGCTCCTCGGCGGCATCCTCCTGTTCCTCGGCGGCGTCCTGAACATGGGCGTCTTCCTGAAGATGGATGGTATTTTCCTCACGGAGACAATGGGCTTCAGCCCCAACGTCCTCTTTCTCGTTATGACGATCATGCTCTTGATCGTTGTCAGCTATACGGTGCTCGGCGGCATGTTCTCGGTGATCATCACGGACTTCATGCAGTTTGTCGTCCTCAGCTTCGGCATGCTGGTCGCGACGCTTTTCGTGCTCATGCGCGTGGGCGTCGCCGACATTGCCACGACGGTCGTCAAGCAGCTCGGCGAAGCCGGTGTTAACCCCGTCGTCAATCCGCGCTTCGGCTGGACGTTTCTGATCTGGATGGTGATCGGAAGCGTTGCGATCTCAGCTCTGAACCAGCCCGCGGTCTCGAAGTCGTTCGCCTCCGAAAGCCCCGCCGTCGGCAGGAAGGTGTTCCTCTATACCGGGATTACGCTGGCAGGCAGGTACATGATCCCGATGTTCTGGGGTGCGGCGGCGCTTGCTGTCTTCGGCCCTGCGTTGAACCCGACGACCGCGATGCCGAGACTGTTGGGAGAGGTCGTGCCGACGGGTCTGCTCGGATTAATGGTGGCCGGTATGCTTGCAGCGTCCATGTCAACCTACAGTGCGTATCTGCTTGCCTGGAGCTCCGTGGCGACGAGAGACATCCTTGCCCCGCTGAGTCGAAGCGAGCTCAGCGAGAAGAGAACCATGCTGCTGAGTAGAATCATCTCCGCGGTCGTGGGAATCTTCATGCTGATTTTCGGTCTCTACTACGAGCTCCCTGCCACAGCGTTCCAGTACATCGCCATCACCGGCGCAATGTATGCCGCGGGGGCATTCGGATGCGTGGCCTTCGGACTCTACTGGAAACGGGCGAACATTGTCGGTGCATACTGCTCGCTCGGCTTGGGCGCCGCTGCCCCGATCGCGTTCCTGGTGCTGAGTCAACTGAAAGACTCACTCTCCCCGTCGATGTCTTTTCTCGTCGATGTCAACGTGTCAGGATTTCTCAGTTTCGTTCTCGCAGCATCCGGCATGATCATTGGCTCCCTCATGAGTCAGCACTCTCACCCGCCGATCGGTCCCGAGGCTTGGGAGAAGAGCGAGGCCCCTGGTGACTGAGACAGCGCTCCTCTGGATCATCCTGTTTGCGATCTCCGCGTGCCTGTTTTTCGGCATGGCCGCGATCATTACCGTGACCGGCGCGAGGGACCTGAAAGATCTGCTTCGAAGGTTTCGGAGAAACGGCTGAGCTGCTCGCGCTACAGAAGAACCATTCTCCATGGCAGTTGTCGACTGCCGTCCTGTTGATTCCTTTCTCATCTTTGAGTTAACTCAAAGGAATCTCGCGGGACGTTTGCTGCAAGAGCCGGCTTGAAAGGGGCTCGCTATGAAGAGTACTATCGGGCTGCGCATCCTCAGCAGCTTGTTGCTTGTTGTTGGCACGAGCGTTGCGCAACTCAGGATAACGAGTGTCGAAAAGCTCCCTCTCCCTTCGTCGGGAGAATGGTCCCATCCCGCGTTTTCGCCCAGCGGCGAGTTCCTCTTCTATACCACGCTCGATGGCAACGGAATCTGGGAGTACTCGGTCCAATCCCGATCCAACCGCCTGATCACCGATGATCCAAAATCCGGTTTCGCCTTCAGTCTCTCAGACGATGGAACTCGACTGACCTATCGCCGCACAACATACAACGGGAGAGGACGAGAGCGAGTACAAGAGATCATCTTGATGGACCTTCTGAGCCGAACCTCGTCCGTGCTTGCGTCGGGCAAAGACCTCTCTGTTCCAACCTTCGCGGGGAACGTGCCCGTCTATTCAGTCCGCACAGGGGTTAAGAACCTCGCCAAGACGCCCGCAGCCGGGATCATCATCCTCGGCATCGAGAACACGAAGATCGCACTGAGCAAGAATGGGCGAAAGGTACTGCTCGATCCATTTGGGAACGGCAGCTACATTTGGCCAGTCCTTTCCCCCGACAAACAACTGATGGTCGCGTACGAGATGGACCGGGGAGCGTTCGTGTGTGATCTGGACGGAAGGATCCTCAACAGGCTCGGACGACGAGACGCGCCGAGTTGGACCCGCTCGGGCAAATGGGTCATCTCCATGGACGACCAGGATGACGGCGAGAAGCTGCTGTCGTCCGATCTCTGTGCGATTTCCCCGAACGGAGCAACGGTGATACAACTGACGACGACCGACAAGGTGCTGGAGATGTATCCCCAGTGCTCCCCGGTCGAGAACAAGATCGCCTGCAGCAGCGCCGACGGACAGATCTACCTGCTCACATACGAGGAGCGATGATCAAACGGATACGAGCGTTTCCCCTTTTCTTCCTTTTCACCTTGACGTCCTTGTTCGGTCAGACGGATGATCTCTCCAGCCTCAAGATCTGCATCGACCCTGGTCACGGCGGCTACAATTCGAACGACAGGCACATAGTTCCTGATGACGGGACAAATTTCTGGGAATCCGAGAGCAATTTTCAAAAAGCTCTACTCCTGAAGTCACTATTGGAGGCAAAGGGGGCCTGGGTGATACTCACTCGGAACTCGAATAGTGGGACCGTCTACGCGAACCCAAACGACTCGGACGAACCGTCGCTCTCAGCGCGATGGCAGTTAGCTAATGATAACAACGTCAATTGGTTTCACTCCATACATAGCAACGCCACAAGCCTTCCTCTCGGTCAGAACACTTCCACAAACTACACTCTGATGCTAGTAAAAGAGAATATCTCAACGCAAGAGGCCGCGTGGCCACAAGCGGAGACAATGTCAGATGTCATTGGCCCGTCCATTCAACGGGAGATGAGGACATCTCCTCGATCGAAATATACCTATTTGGACTACACATTTTATGGTGGACCGACCGGCGGCGGGTACAATCTGGGTGTTCTTTCTGGGTTGGCTATGCCGGGAGAACTCTCCGAAGGGGAATTTCATGACTACTATCCTGAAACTCGCCGCCTCATGAATAAGAGTTACAGGAAGATGGAGGCATATGCGATCCGGAACGCCTTCATGCAGTACTTCGGCGTTCCCCCCGACTCCCTGAGCATCGTGGCTGGCATCTTGTCCGAGCCGGGAACGAGAAAACCGATCAACGCAAGCCACGTCCGCTTGATGCCGGAAGACAGCGTCTACATTGGTGATTTCTACAGCAATGGTTTCTATATGTTCGATGGGATCAAGCAGGGACCCCATACACTTCGATTTGAGACACCGGGGTACGTGGCGGACTCCGTGGAGCTCTTCATCGGTGCCGGTACAACAGATTTTGTCGACCGTCAGATCGAGACTCTTGCAGCTCCTGTGGTGGTTGCCAGCACGCCGACAGACAACGACACGGCATTTGCTGCCTCAGGCCCGGTGAGAATAACCTTCTCCAAAGCAATGGATACCGCTTCGGTCCGCGCGGCGTTCTCGATCACACCGGTCGTCGCAGGGAGCCTCATCTGGTCGAATTCCAGCACTGTCCTGACGTTCGAGCCCGATTCAGTGGTCTTCCCGTTCCTTACATCATTTACGGTTCGAATCGAGGGCTCAGCGCGCTCCACAGGCGGATTCCTGCTCGACGGCAATGGGGACGGCACGGGCGGAGATGCGTTTCAAATCAGCTTCAGAAGGATCCCTGCCGATGTCTGGCCGCCGGTTGTTGTGTCCACTTCCCCCGCCAACAACTCTGTCCTTGCGGCATCGAACAGCGTCATCAATTTCACCTTTGACGAACCGCTCGACCCGACTTCCGTCAACTCAGCGAATATCGTTGTGCAGGAGGTCGGCGTAGGAAATCGGCAACTCACGTTTCAATATTTCCTCGTGAACGGGCGAGGTGGAATCAATATCTATCCGCAGGGAGGACTGAAACCGGGAAGGACCTACAAGGTTCGAATCAGCGGTGTGAAGGACGCTTCCGAAAATGCGATCCCCTCTTCAAGTCCGATCTGGACCTTCTCGATTGCGGCTCTCGATTTCCAGTCCACGACAATTGAGGACTTCAGCGTGTCCGTCGCATTGTGGCTGCAGCCGCTTGTTAGCGGAAGCACCGTGGGTGCCGACAGCGCCACCTTTGAGCGCGATACGACCATCGCCTTCAGCCTCCTGCCTGCTGGTACCGCTTCGGGACGGTTGACCTACGACTGGAACCTAACGTCCACGACCGGCTGGTTGATTCGCGAATACCTCAACAGCGGTTCCGGCCGATCGGTCACCTTCACAAAAACCGGTGCACGGCTCCAGGCATACGTTTTCGGAGACGGAAGTGGGACGCTGTTTCGTTTTGGCGTTGACGATAGCGTCGATGCGATCCCAGGCGGAAACCTTGCGAACCACGAAGTCAGTCTGTGGACTCCCATAAATTGGGTGGGCTGGCGGCTGGTGGAGTGGGACCTGGAACATGACACGGTGGGAAGCTGGATAGGAAATGGAAAGCTCGAGGGGATGCTTCGGTTCGACAGCTTTCAACTGGCCTATGATTCTGGAAAGAGCTCGGAATCGGGGGCCATCTACTTTGAGCAGTTGCAGATTGCGCGTGGATCCGTCACCTCGGCGGATCATACTCCCGGGTCCGTTCCACTCACGTTCATGCTTTATCAGAACTATCCCAACCCGTTCAATCCGTCAACGCGCATCGACTATGAGGTTGACAAGCAAGGGTACGTCGAACTGGTCGTTTTCGACCTCCTCGGACGACGTATCCGGACACTCGTTGCTGCAGAACAACAATCCGGCCAACATCATGTCCTGTGGGATGGAACGAATGATCGCGGCGAAACGGTTTCCTCCGGCGTCTATCTATATCAACTGAGAGCAGGATCGTCTGTCATCACGAAGAGGATGCTGTTGCTGAAATGAGGAGTTATGTCCTCCCTTCTTACGAATAAGATTGAGCCGTTTCACCTTCACCCGAAAGCAGGCCGGCAAGAACCTGAGCTGAGGGAATTGTTGAAATGTTGCCACAGTTTCGGAGCAGCCTATGGGCCCTTGCAACAGATTGGTGATTCTCACGGCTTCTTCTGTAATCTCCTTCTCGCTGGCGTTCGGTCAAGCTTCCCCGAAACGTGAATTCCGCGACGTCTGGATAGCGACGGTAACAAACATCGACTAGCCGTCTTCGCCTGGACTCTCCTCGCAGGTGCAACAAACTCAGCTCACCTCATTGCTCGACCGGTTGGCAAGTGCCGGATTCAATGCGGTTATTCTCCAGGTGCGTTCTGCCTGCGACGCGTTCTACGCGTCACCGTACGAGCCATGGTCTTCTTGGCTCACCGGATCCCAGGGCACGCCCCCCGGCGATTATTACGACCCTCTCCAGTTTGCCGTGCAGGAGGCATACAAGCGCGGCATGGAGTTGCACGCCTGGTTCAATCCCTATCGCGTAAAACTCAGCGGGGCATCCTCCAGCGCACTTGATTCAACGAGGAACGTGTCCGTGGTACATCCGGACTGGGCGATGATCGCCGAATGCAAGCTGGGGAGGGGGGACCTCGCGATGAAGCTCTACGACGCTCTCCTTCCGTACAACCAAAACGACATGATTGAAATGCGGGAAGCGGAACCGTATTCCTACTGCCAATTCATCATGGGAAGAGACCACACGGCGTGCGGACGAGCGCGGCACCCGTGGCTCACGGGAAGCGCCGGCTGGGTGTACACCGCAGCGACGCACTGGATCCTGGGCATCCGGCCGGGCTTTGACGGACTGATCATCGACCCGTGCATTCCGGG
>Ga0315555_1003124_pt1 | contig 11457 bp, 9 predicted proteins | sample SalMarSW160380MG_FD_202113 | JGI IMG/M metagenome (GOLD analysis project Ga0315555, IMG submission 202113) | Salt marsh sediment microbial communities from the Plum Island Ecosystem LTER, Massachusetts, United States - Salt Marsh Sediment SW1603-80 ...
ATCTAATACTAATTTGTCAAAAAGCTCCAAGAGGTTGCGGGCAAATCCAAAAAAAGGGCTCTTACAAAAAGGGACTGCAGCAATTGTGAACAGATAAAAAAACCGAGTATTTTCAATTCCTTGAAGTATTTCTTCCCCTGATAAATATCACCCTTTTTTCAAAATATGTTCGATTTCCCAAGATGCCCGTAAGTGCGATGTTCTTTTCCTATATCATTCTATAAACGGATTATAAGCAAGCGGCTCCACGCATATCAATTACCCGGAAGGCTTTAAGACTCTTGCTACCTTTGGGAAAGCCTTATTTAAATCGATATGATAGAGAACCCCTGCCGAATAAACAATATCAAATCTGTTATATTCAGAAGTCATATTTTCTGCATTTCCCACCATAGTACGGAATTTATAGATACGAAACGCTTTCCCATTCAGACCTGTCCTGACTCCTTTATGCAAAATGGGACCAGGTTAAGTGAGCTTGATCATTACGCTTAAAAAAACAATAAAGGCGTGAGAACGAATAAGCCCACTTTGGGAAAAATCAGGTCAAAAGCACCTTTAGCCATGCTGAACTTTTTCAACAGCTATGATTATGGCTTGAAAAAATAGCACCCACCCCGACCGTCAAGAACTATATCACTGTAAATACCCCTGTTTTTCATGAATTCATCTACTGCTTTCTTACAACCATAGCAGCTCAAATAATCATCGACAATCACAGCACCCCCTGAAACTACAAAATCATAAAGTCCCTCCAAACACGTCTTGGTGGACTGGTACCAATCCCCGTCAATCCTGAGGATAGCAATTTTACTCATCCTGTGGCACTCAGCTGGGACAGTGCTTTCAAACCAACCCTTTATAAAAATTACCCTTTTTTTCGGAAAACCGCAAACGTCAAAAAGTAGGTATTTAACTTCTTCCAGAGTGCCGGTGCATGACCCTTTTGATAAAGGTGTCAAGTGGTAGCCAGTGCCATCTGCTCCAGCATCACTGTAATCATTCTCTGTTGGTTCGGGTAATCCTTCAAAGGAATCGAATAGCCGGAGTCTTCTTTCTATTGATTGTCGTCGACTTTTATCGAAAGTAGTCTTACCCATCAACGCCGCACATCCACCTTTCGCAACACCAAGCTCAACATAATCTCCAGGAATACCTTTATCGTTCATCATTGTGGCAAGCCGATAAGTAGCCTCAAGTCCACCTATGCCTACTAATGTGTATGGCATAATTGAATGAATTCGTTTTACCATAATCCATTTTTCTCCGTTGAACTGCTTGTACAAAATAAATCCGCTAACAATATACAGAAATCTAATGATAGCCTTGTATTTCGGAAAACCAAAGCTTAATACCGCTTTAAATACGGGGTCCGGAAGAACCTTTTCTAGCAATGTAACTATAAATTTGAACTGCCTTTTTATCCTGAAAGCAACTTCCACTTTTTGACTTTCCTTATTTATAATAATCGACCCTGCAGATACTCTTTATGATCTGCACAATTCGCACCGAAGAATATCGAGGAGGGCATATAAAAACATATGCACATGATCATCCTTGGTCTCCAGCCAATAAGCTCCGTGGGGAAAAAATCAAAACAAGCCTTTATCAGGTTAATATCTCTTATTTAGATCCACAATCCTTTCAATATGATCTGAGTAATTGCTATATACGACCTTTTCACTGAATCTTTCTTCAAACAACTTTCTTGCATTCGCCCCCATTATATTCCTGAGCTTCGCATCCTCTGCAAGCCTCAAGACATGTCTATACAATCCTTGAACGTCCCCACACCTGTAAGAAAAACCAACCTCCTTTTCCTTTATAATTTCCTCCATTTCACCTTCAAGTGAGGAAAGAATCGGTAATCCGGCCGAAAAATACTCAAATACCTTATTCGGCATAGCGTCTACCACACTTTTACACGGCACCAAGCCAGCGTGGGAGAATTTCAAAAGGTATCTGATTTCGTGCTCATTGATCCAGCCGAGCAAACTCAGATTTGGCAGTGATCGAACACGTTGCGTTAGTGCCTTGGACTGTTCGCCATCTCCAGCAATCGCAAAATAAATTCCACTATGCCCATTTTTGGCAAGCTGTTCTGCTACATCACATACAAGCTGGAGCTCGTATGAAAAACCGAATGAACCGACAAATAGGAAGACCCTTTTCCTCTCTGCCGTGTGAACAAATTTCCTTATTTTTTCAGATAGCAGCATATTGTTTTGAATAAGACCGCGAAACTGAACAAGATCCGGATATCCAGTATAAAAGACCTTATCTTCTTCTCGACGTGACCGTTTTTCATGGTTTAACGCCCAATTAAGACATCCCTCCGAAATCGCAACAATACTATTCGCCCTTTTTAACAGTTCCTTTGTCCTCGCAAAATCCCCCCTAAGCAAGCATCTTGCGATTCTCTGCAAAGAATCTGAAAACCTATCAACAATGGTGTCTGGCCATAAATCTCGAACATCTATAACAATAGGAATGCCTTGTAAATTAGCGTAAACAGTCGCTTCGTATGCCACGTGAATGATCGGAAGACCACAAACAATAATATCCGGCTGAATACAATGTCTCGAATTCTTGCGAAACTTCTTTGCAAGCCTTCTATGATGAAGGTATCGTTTAAATGAAAAATTGCTTTTGTAGGTTCCAGCATGGAGAAGTCTAATATTGAAACGTGGCTTGATTTCAAATTCACAGTCCCTATCGAACAACAAAGTTTTGCGCTGATGAGAAAACGTGCTTGCCCACCACGTAACCTGATGACCTCTTTCTACCAGTTTTTCTGCCAGCATCCAGGTGCGCATTCTTCTGGCATTCTCCTGTACTGGTAAACTTTCACCATGCTCAATCAACCATATCTTCATGCTATTTTTTGGCTACGAAAGTATGAATAATATCTTTCACAAAATTTTTCATCATCTCCATTTGTTTCTGATAATCAACATAAATCTTAACCGTGGGCAATCCTCCTCCCGCGAGCTTGTTCCTAACTCAGCATGGTGAAATTACTTTATAATACAAGCATCTGTATAAAATCAGTAGTTAAAATAATATGTTACCATCTTTTTAAAGGGGGACCATATTGCATATTGCGGTAAGACTATATCAGGTATCAAAGGATGTCAAGACCGCATGGGCCAGAAATGCCAGTGGCATAAGAGCGAAAAATGTGATAAGTTATCCTAACCAAGATTATAAAGGCTATTTTTATAAGCTGCTGCAAAGCGCTTATAAATAACGGTTCTATGAAAGTGCGAAGGCGAAATTGAGATAAACAATATGGAAATGGGACAATATAATCAATATTGGGAAGAGCATAAAAAAGACGTATGCCTCGATTTGCCAAGGAGAGGCATACGAAGCAGATTTGATTTGCTAAAAGAGTATTTAACAAATAAAAGTGTATTGCATATAGGGTGCTCGGATTGGCCTCTGACAGAAGATAAAGTTAAAACAAAAGATTTGCTACATCAATTTTTAGAATCTATTACTAGAGAACTTTATGGAATAGACACGTCTGTAGAAGGTATCAGCATAATGCAAAAAAGTGGAATTGAAAATATTTTTTTAGGTGATATATATAATCTTCACAATGACAAAAATTTGCTCAGCGAAAGATTTAATATATTATTGATTTCTGAAGTCATCGAGCATCTTACAAATCCAGGGTTGGCATTGGAATCTGTCAGGACGTATATCTTAAAAACCAATCCAAAGTGCAAAGTTATATTCACAGTACCAAATTATCATAATTATTGGTTTAATATATATTTTGGCCTAAGAAACAAAGAGGTTGTTCACCATGATCATAAATTTTATTTTAGTTATAGGACTTTTAGAACTCTTATAGAGAATTATGATTTTGAGGTCGAAGATTTTTATTTCATACTTCTTTATAAGTACCCACAGGCAACTAAAAAACGGATAATCTTAAGGTTACTATCAAAAATATCACCATGTATGGCACCATATCTATATTTCAAATGCCATATTAGTAATGGAAAACATGAAACAAAGCACGATGATTCCTTATTTTAATGTGTTGTTAAAAAATTCTAAATCTCCATTTTTAATTTCTTTCAGATGTTTTAGGCATATAAAAACTGCTTCAAATGAATATTTAATCTCTGCAAGTTTTCTTTTTAGAACAAGGATGGAGATTATTTTAAAAATCAACCTTCCTATCCTGCTCCATAAATATATTAATTTATTTTTAAAAGATTGGTCAATTATCTTGTAAAAAAGATAGAGATAATAAATTTCTTCCATGTAGCTTATCTCTCTGTTTGGAATCCTTCCAGCCGGTGAAACCTTATGGAGATATTTGGCCTGAGGAGCCATATACAATGAGTGCGGATATTTCTTAAAGACCCTGTAAGATAGATCTTGGTCCTCTCCCCAGGAATACTTTTTTAGATTTTCATCGTATTTGAATTCATCGAAGACTTCCCTCCTGTATGTCGAGGCGCCAGAAAGCCACTCACAGGTAACAATTTTATCTTCTAATAAATAGGTAACGCCCAAAGATGGAAGCATTCTACACTTATTTTTTTCTTTGAAACCAAGATAAAATAATCTACCAAAAATTCTCCATAGTAGTTCTCTCATTCGATTTTTGTTTTTTTCAATAACCTTACCTTCCACGCCTAAAACATGAGGATATTTTTTATAAATTTCTACTATCTCTTCATAGTATTTCCTATCTAAAATTACATCGTCATCCAAAAAAGATATTATATCACCTGTAGATCGTTCTATTCCTAAATTTCTTGCTACTGTCAAGGCATTCTCTTTTTCGTTGCGAATATATCTTAGAGAGACATGTTTGCCGCGAAAAGATGGCCTTAGGCCTTCAGTGATTTTTTTTACCTTATTTCTATCTCTGCTACTGTTATCGACGACTAATATCTCTTTTGGCAAAAGCGTCTGAATAAATATTGAGTCTAAACACTCTTTTAGCTCCTGAACTCTATTGTAAGTTGGGATAACCACTGAAATCTGCATAGTTATAGTAAGTTATTGTTTCAATAGAGAGAATGAAAAATTTTGTTTCATAAATTTTTCGACTATATTTCACATCTGGGATAACGTCTCTTTTTTATCACGTAAATTTCTAAGATAAAAAATTCATTAAAACAGAACTCGTTAATATTACTGTTTTTACTACATATACTTATCTCAAGTGCCTGCCCGCAGCCATAAGCCTTTTGAGAAGGGATTGCAGCATAGATCTTACGTTCATAATCTCACCTCAATAATTGAGCCGAACTTACTCCAGTTTTCATCATCCCATAAACCTTCAGAGTGTCTAGAGATGCTGATATTATCAGAAGAAAAAAACTTTGCAAGAAGAGTTTTGTAATTATAAATCCAATGACCATAATACCAACGATTTTCTCTTGACCTATTTTCGCAATGCCATTCATTGAAAATAAGTCCTTTACATGCTATTCGTCTCAATTCGCCCATTACTTTTCTGATCTTATCAGGCCCAATATACATGAGTGTGGCATCTGTAAATATTACATCCATGCTTTTGTCGGCAAAGCGTTCGAGGTCATCCGCTTTACCAACGAATAATTCAACATTTCTAATCCCTTGCTGTCTTAATGAGATATTACCCTCCTGAATTGCTTTTGCGTTAATATCAATTCCGTAAAGCTTTGCGTCAGAATATTCCTTCGCAAGCAAATATAAGTTGACTCCACTGCTACAACCAATTTCCATAATGCTTTTTATAGGAACAAAAGACGATATTCTTTCGAGAAGGATGTGACGATGAGGATGATTTCTTGTCTCGATACATTCTTGTGTCCATTTATTGCTTTTAAAAATATGCCTGGTTTTCCAAATCCATTCTTGCGTCTGCGTGCCAAATACATACACTTCTATAAAATAATAAAAGGCATAGTAAATCCTTTGAAGCAAATGATAAAATTTAGGCCACTTTTTTAAAAATACTTTTATAGTACTCATTTCCCCCCTGTCATCTCTCTATAAATTTTATCCATTTTCTCCATTTCTATATAATAATTATTTCTCTTCTCAATTACTTTTCTGTTAATCTCTCCACAACGCATTCGAAAGTCGCTATTTTTTAGTAAATAGATAATTTTTTCAGCCAGTATTTTATGACTTTTTATAGGTATCAAAAAACCTCCCGCTCCATCTTTGACCCATTTTTTGTTCTCCCCAGAATCAGTTATTACTACAGGCAACCCGCATGCCATTGCCTCTGCTGTACTTGCAGCTATACCACCATCAGATAACGAAGTGGAAACATAAATATCTGCTGTTCTGAGATACCTACAAATTTCTTCATTGGGTATTTTACCTACAAATCTGATCTTATCTGATATGCTTAAACTGCGAGATAATTTTTGAATAATTTTTTTTCGAGACCCGGTTCCAACAATCACAAATTTTGCATCAGATATGGTACCCAATACAAGGGGTATAGATCGAATTAATGTTTCTATATCATATATTGGTTCGAGATTTCTCAAACTAATTATTACTGGTGAATTAAAAACATCCAATTTTTTTATTAGGTCTTTATCCTTGACTCCAGGAGTAAATACTTGAGTATCTATTCCAAAGTAAATGATATTAATCTTCTCAAGATCAGTTCCCAACTTCCTTATAGCTTCTCTCATATGTTCGGCATCGCAGGTTATCAAATCAGCCTTTTTTAGAACATGCTTAACAAATGGCTTCTTTATTTTTGCCTTCCCTGCCATTAAAATATCAGAACCCCAGGCAGTTACAATGAAGGGCTGAAATCTTGATAATGCACCAATTAACCCATAAATTCCAGCGTAGTGGGCATGAAGAATGTCCGGTTTAATCTTCTTTATCAGCTTTCTGGCTTGGATGATTCCCTTAAATATAGATAATATCTTTACTGGGAATTGTGATATCTCATGAAAACGTATATTTTGAATAGCCTCCCCTGCGGTCAGTGGTACAAGAGATATCCAGCAAATCTCATGGCCTTTATCGGCAAAGTATTTAATCCAGCGGTAACTATGGATAGAATTAGCACCAGCCAAAAAACAGATCTTCATAGATTCCTCACTAATTGGAGCAAAAAAGACCTTCTACTTAATAAATCTACTAATCCATAAATAATCGCTGCAGAAATGATTGCTGAGGCCAGCATATATATATTATCTATTTCAAAATATCGCCTAACAGTAAGTAAAAATAGCGCAATGACGACAGTAGAAAATCCAATTTTGGCAAGAGCGCGCCAGGGGAATAGATAGGGAAGATATTTTCGCCCCATTAAAATAGTCCAGAATGCCAAGACACTATTTGACATACATGTCGCAATAGCAGCACCCAAAATCCCAATCTTCGGGATCATAATGATATTAAGAATAATGTTGACGATTAATGCTGCAGCTGAAATTTTTAGATTCAAAAGGGTTTTATTTGCGAGTAATATGCTAAGAACATTGAGTTCATAGAACCCAAATATTCCTATCCCAACACCAAGCCAAAAGACAACTTGCCAGCTTGATATATATTCCGCAGTCGAGACTATTGTGATAATGGGAGTACTGAGAATAGTGACAATAGCAATAGCTGGAATGGTAAAGAATAAATAATATGCCATTGCTTTAGAAAGTATTTCTGCTGCGCCACCCTTATTACCTTCATTCCATAAATGAGCCATGTGCGGATAGAGCGTAAATCCTAAAATGCTATTGAAAAGTCCAATAAGCGCCGCTAAAGAGTAAGAAACTGCGTAAACGCTAACTTGGTTGATGTTAAGGATATGCAAAATGCAATAACGATCTACAAAATTATTAACCCAGATAAAAACGCTATAGGGTATAAGGGGAAGCGAAAAGAACATTATTTCTTTCCACGGAATATTTCGGATGGCAATGTTGAAACCGACTTTTTTAAGGATATTTTTTATATATACAAAAGAACTCAATAGTAATTGTGCAATTACTATAAAAATAATCGCATGAAATAGGTTGAGATGCAGCAAGAGAATCCCAATAGCTAATATCCCGATACGGCCTCCATTTTTGAGAAAATAATACATTGAAAGTACCCGTATTTCTTTACGTGCAAGAAGAAAGGCGCTGGCCATATTAAATAGCACCTGGGCTGTTAAAAAAAAACCGAATAGATAAACAAAGTGAGAAAAACGATTATCCCCGAACATTATTCTGCTCACCGAGGGGGTAAAAACAAACGTAATCGCGACGAAGAAAAATGAATTAAAAACTACAATGCCAAGCATCCCGTGAAAAATAGTGCTGGTTTCTTGATCATTCTGATTGCCAGCTAAAAACCGCACCATTGATGTATAGAAACCCACCAAAATAATGGGAGATAATAGCCCAGCAGTAATAATCATTTGGGTCCAAATCCCATAGATCTCCTGAGGTAAGGTTTTTGTGAGAAGCGGAATTATAAGAATACTGATAAATCTTTCGGCTATTATTGCCGTGCCATAGAAAAATGTGTCATGTTTTAAAGAAGATGTCCTTAATCTTTTAATTTGTATCCTCACGAATTCTCTCTTCTTTTTTTAATGTCGCGTTGTCTGTATCTAATATGCTGGCTTTTACGCGCAGTGTTACATAAAAAGAGGAAATTATAAGGGAATAGCTGAAAAAGATTCGATTATCAATAGTTTCTTGATCATATCTTCAGTATTGACTGTTTCATTTTAAATAGACACTAAAAATTGCAATGCCTTTTTCTAAAAATATTAGACTGAGCTTATTTTTAGGTAGCAGATACCTCCATCTCTTTCAATCTTCCTTTCGCCAAGCGATATCCCCTCTTACAATAATCACAATGGGCGGTTTCTTTTTTAAATCGCAAGGTAGTGCCGCACTGGCAGACCCACCCCATCTGGGCGGCAGGAATGCCTATGACCAAGGCATGGTCGGGAACGTCTTTGGTCACCACTGCCCCGGCACCGACCATAACATAACGTCCAATAGTGTTACCACAAATGATGGTGGCGTTGGCGCCTATGGTGGCACCCCTCTTGACGAGGGTCTGGCGAAACTCGTGTTTCCTCTCGATGAAGGCCCGGGGATTGTACACATTGGTAAAGACACACGACGGACCGCAGAACACCTCCTCTTCCAGGGTTACTGCTTTAAAGACAGAGACGTTATTCTGGATCTTGCACCGGTCCCCGATAGTCACATCAGGACCTATCATCACGTTCTGCCCAATAATGCAATCTTCACCTATTGTGGATCCCCCCAGGATATGCGTGAAATGCCATATCTTGGTGCCCGTTCCGATTCGGACATCTTTATCAATAAAGGCGCTTTCGTGAGCGAAAAAATCGCCAGACACTTTCATCCTGTGAAGTCTTTTTCTCTGGCCGACTCCAATGCCCTCTCGGCCTTTTCGAGAATCTTGAGTACCCTCAACCCCTCTTCTCCATCCGTCCGCGGCCTCCTCCTCTTACGGATACACTCCAAAAAGTGTTGTAACTCTTCCTTTAGAGGCTCTCTATGATCAACGTTCACCGGGCAGCAATCGGCCTTCTGGGCTACAGGGGTCTTTCCTTCTTTCCATTCTATCTTATGGGGATAGATGAAAAGTTTCTCCTCGCTCATGTCGTCGAAGACCGCCATCGCTTTGGAACCCACAACGATGAGCTTCTGCTCTTTAAAGGGGTGAAGCCAGCTCACGAAGATATGGGCTTTGACCTGATTGCTAAACTCCAGGGTCGTTAGGGTTACATCATACACACCATCGCTGAGGTAGTCTCCTCCAAAGGCAGTAACTCTAACCGGCTCCTCTTCCAAAAGTCCGAGGATTACCGAGATATCGTGAGGGGCAAAGCTCCAGAGGATATTCTCCTCGGTCCTGAGCCTGCCAATGTTCAACCTGTTGGAATAGAGATACTGTATCTTTCCTAGTTCTCCCCCTTTGATCAGATCCTGAAGTCTTATTACTGCAGGATGATATTGTAAGATATGGCCGACCATCAGTATCTTATCTCTTTTCTTGGCAAGCTCAACCAGTTCTTTTCCTTCTCGCATGGTCAAGGCCAAGGGTTTTTCCACGAAGCAATCTTTATCCGCTTCCAGTGCAGCCTTTGTCAACTGATAATGTGTCCTCGCAGGGGTGGCAATGGCTACGGCCTTTATTTCTTTATCCTCTAGAATCTCTTTAAAAGATGTTGTGACCATTATCGATTGATACTTCTGTCGATATCCATCCAGGAGGGTCTGGTCTGTATCACAGAGGGTATGTAAGATACCTAGCTCGTGCAGATTCCTCAGGATGTTCTTGCCCCAGTAGCCTGCACCGACTAATCCTACGAAGGGCTTCATGCCTTCCATACCTTACCTTCCCTCTGCCCCTTGAGGCCAAGGGCATTGTGAGTGTCGATGATGATATGTGTCTTTTCACGTATTAAATTGTAGTCATAGCAGGAGTGATTGGTCGTGATGATCACGACATCGTAGGACTCCAGATTTGAGGGGGTAAGCTCCACCGATCTTTTCTTGAATTGATATCTCCTCGTGGCTGGCAACTCTGGTATATAGGGATCATTGTAGTCTACCTTGGCACCCTCAGTCATGAGGAGCTCCATAATCTTCAGCGCAGGGCTCTCTCTGAGGTCATCAACATCAGGCTTGTAAGCCACCCCGAGAAGCAGGATCTTTGATCCCTTGAGGGATCTGTTATCATCGTTCAAGGCCCTCGCGGTCTTTTGCACTACATAAGAGGGCATATACGCATTTATCTCTCCAGCCAACTCAATAAATTGCGTATGTACTTCACTCTCTTTCGCCTTCCACGTGAGGTAAAAGGGATCGATGGGGATACAGTGGCCTCCCAATCCAGGACCCGGATAGAAAGGCTGAAAGCCAAAAGGTTTGGTCTTCGAGGCCTCAATAACCTCCCAAATGTCAATCCCCATGCGGTCAAAAACCACCTTCAGTTCATTGACTAACGCTATGTTCACAGATCGATAGATGTTCTCGAGGAGCTTGGTAGACTCTGCCACCCGCGTGGAAGATACCGGCACCGTTTGCTCTATAATTTGATCATAGAGGACTTTAATCACGTCGAGACACGATTCGGTTACTCCGCTGACCACCTTCGGTATCTTCGCAGTAGGAAACTGACTGTTGCCGGGATCTTCCCTTTCGGGAGAGTAACCTAAATAGAAGTCTTTTCCCACCGTGAGACCTGTTTTTGCCAAAATGGGGAGTATCTCCTCTTCCGTGGTTCCTGGATAGGTGGTGCTTTCAAGCACGATAAGTTGTCCCGCGCGGAGTGTGGCCGCTATGGCATCGGTGGTGCTTAAGATATACGAAAGATCGGGCTCGTGGTGCTTACCCAAGGGGGTGGGGACACAGATCAGTATGGCATCCGCCTCTCTCAGGCGGGCAAAGTCACCGGTGGCTTCTAATGCGCCACGACGTGCAAACTGATCGA
>Ga0315555_1003129_pt1 | contig 11450 bp, 9 predicted proteins | sample SalMarSW160380MG_FD_202113 | JGI IMG/M metagenome (GOLD analysis project Ga0315555, IMG submission 202113) | Salt marsh sediment microbial communities from the Plum Island Ecosystem LTER, Massachusetts, United States - Salt Marsh Sediment SW1603-80 ...
AATAAGGCTTTGATAAAAAAGGTGTGAAACAGGAAACAAGAAATGTTAAAGAAAATTGGCCGCTTTTTTGAAGAACATGTTGAGAAGATAGTTTTAATTATTATAGGTTTATTATGCGCCTTACTCTTTATTTGGCGTGTTCTTTTAAGTCCCAATATTATTGAATACAAAAACAACGAAGGCACGACAATAAACATCAGCCCGGGCGAGATTGATAATTATGTTTACCAGGACGCCTTACAATTAAGTACGAGACAAAGCGGCTCACCTGTTACAGATATCAATTCGTACACGCCTAAACTGAACGAGTTCCTCGCCGTCCTCGATTCGGCTATAATAAATGTCGATACCCGTCAAATTTTACCGAATCCCGAGATTATTACACCAACGGTTGTTGCCCGCGGCGAATATAACCTTCCTTATATCGGCCAGATCACCGAAGTTGCATCGGAACATATCAGGGCCGCCGCTTATGTGCCTATCGAGCCTGTCACTGAACAGAGAACTTATACGCAGGTTGAGAATGAGCCCAACGATATCGATCTTGTAACAGTTGAAGGCAAGTTTGACATAGAAGGATTGTACAAGAGATTCCATGAAAGTTTCTTTGACCAGGTCGAGGAACAGTGGGCCGACCCGTGTCTTGCCATACCTGTATTTGCCACAGTAAATCTGCAAAGGCGTGAACTCTTAAACAACGGCACATGGGGTGATTGGCAGAATGTCCCCCGGCCCGGCATCGACCATAACAAAAGACTGCTTGATCTGATTCAGGAAGGAAGTAAACTTCCGCCGGGCGGCCTGAAAGTACAGATGCTTAAATTCGATGATCCGCAGGTACAAGTGGAAATACTGCAGCCCGACACTTATCATTTTGCTTCGGCCAGGGAAGATTGGTTTCCTCCCTTATTACACCGTGACTACGCATCAGCCATAAAGAAAGAAATGCAGCAGGAAAAACGTGACGCCCGCGAGGCGGAACAACAGGAACGCTCGAGAGAAGCAGGTGAGCGTCGCAGCACAAGAACAAACGCAAGAGGTGGAGGTATGGGCGGATTTTTAGATGGAGGCGGAGACGGACTCTTGGGCGGCCAAACAGGATCACGAAGAACAGGAGGCCGTCGCACATCCAGAGACACCGGTTTCGGCGAAACCGGAGGCAGAAACACTGGACGCACTCAAAGAGGAAGAACAGGCAGACAACAGGACAATACTATGATGGAGATGGATCGTTTTACGGGAGAGGAGGGCGCAGCCACCACGGAACCTTCACCTATCGATGAAGTTTACAGAGAATACAATAAAATTAAGCTTAACTGGACTACAGATTTATCCAAAATGCGCGACCCCCTGGTATTCTGGGCGCATGATGATACGGTCGAACCGGAAAGCAGTTATCAATACAGAATCCGGTTAGGTGTTTTTAATCCTGTTGCAGAAGGAGACGAAGACAATGTAATCTTATGGAGTGAGTTTTCAAAAGTAACTGAAACTATCGAGATTCCCGGCAAGCTTTACTTCTTCGTAAAAGGTGCACAGGAAACCGCGAAAACCGTTACTGTTACCGTCTGCAAGTATTTCCTGGGTTACTGGCGCAGCGAAGATTTCAGAGGGGTCGGTCCCGGTGAAGCAATCGGGGGTATTGTCGAATATGAACCTGAAGAACCCGAAGAAGAACCTTTTATGGCTGCAGGTGCAGGAAGACGTTATGTACAACCTGTAGTAACACCTCGATCCGAAGAAACGGCTGTAGAACCGGAATCAATTAACTACGATACGGGAGCAGTCATAGTAGCTGTTCTTGCATCAAACGAGTGGGTGACTTCCGTCGATGAAAATCTAAGCAACAAATCCTATTACGATATGCTTTACAGTTATGACGGAACCGAAATTAAACATATGCCGGCAGGTTCGAGCTACTGGCCGGAAGATATGAAATCAATCTTTGCACAAGTGCAAAGACTCTCGAGAGAGACAAAAGAACCATTTAAGGCATTCGGTTCCAGAGGCACTCAACGAAGACCGGGAACAGGTACCCCGGAAGGAGAATTCGACAATATGTATCAGGAAACGATGATGATGGATGGAATGGGCCGTTATTAACATGTAATCATCATTATTTCGCAGATAATACAAAAAGTATCGAATCTCCTGTTACCTAACAGATTTAAACGATTTTTCACCCAGGAATTTTCCCTTGCAAATTATCCTCGTCCGTCTTAACTTACCTTGTGAAATTTGGATAAAGTTATTTTATCCGTTCTGAAAACAATTCATAATTTTAAGGAACATTAATTATGGCTTTCACATTACCATTAGGCGAACGAGCACCGGATTTCAAACTCCCCGCTACAGACGGCAATGTACATCAGTTGTCGGATTTTAACGATGCCCGTGTTTTAGTAATATTTTTCACATGTAACCATTGCCCCTATGTCATCGGTTCCGACGAAATCACACGACAAACGGCCGAAAAATTCGCCCCCAAAGGGGTAAAATTTGTCGGAATCAACTCGAATAGTAAAAACACTTATGCAGAAGACGACTTCGAGCATATGGTCAAACGGATGAAAGAGTACAATTTCCCCTGGCTCTATTTGTATGACCGGTCTCAGGGTATTGCGAAAGCCTACGGTGCTTTACGCACTCCGCACTTTTTCGTATTCGATAAAGAACGCAGGCTTATTTATACGGGTCGGGGCGTGGATAATCCTCGGGAGGCCGGTAAGATAAAGGTCAACGACCTTGAAAGAGCACTAACAGAACATCTGGCCGGTAAATCCGTGAGTGTTCCGCTTACCAATCCGATCGGCTGCAATGTCAAATGGGAAGGAAAAGATGCTCACTGGATGCCGATTGAGGCCTGTGATTTGGTCTGATACAATCAAATTTGATTTGTGGTCGGATTCAGCCCATGAGATAACTATAATCAAAAAACATCTTAAACTATATATAAAAGGCGTATCTCACGGGCTAAAAAAAGAACAGCCGAAACTGTCATTACAATGGCCGTACTGCTCATAAATAATCCCGGCAAAGTGACGCATCAGGATGCAAAGAGAATCTTTCGGAATCTTATAAACAACGGGTAACATTAATGGTCAAACAAAAAAAATACCGTGGTGTTGTAATACCCATGATAACACCATTCACAGCGAACGGCTGTTTAGACCTGGACGCCGCCGAGAGAATCGCCGATCATATTCGCGCCAGTGGCGCCTGCGTATTCGTCCTGGGGACTACAGGAGAGGCGGTTTCAATCGATTCATCGGTAAAATCCAGACTTATTGAGACGGTCGTTAAAAACAATTCACATCAAACACCAACCTATGCGGGTATAATCGACAATTGTATGGCTACATCAGTGGACATGGCCAAACAGTTTTTCGAACTTGGGGCGGATGTGGTCGTTGCCTGTGTCCCAAGCTATTATCCGTTAACCGACGATGATATCCTGAACTACTTTGATACTCTGGCGGAGCACACAGGCGGACCGTTAATATTATATAACATACCGGTTACGACCGGTGTGTCGATTCCCTTAGAGGTGATTGACCGGCTTAGTCACCACCCGGCAATTATAGGATTAAAGGATTCGGCCAGGGATATAGAACGCATGAAACAAGCCGTCGAGATGTGGAAAAACAGGGAAGATTTTACATACCTTAGCGGCTGTACAACCCTGAGTGCAACTGCATTAACCATGGGCGCCGACGGAATCGTGCCGGGTGTCGGCAACATTGTGCCCGGTCTATTTAGAAAACTCTACGACGCGGTCCTAAGCGGTGATTTGGAGCAGGCTAATCGATATCAGGCCCGCTCCGATTCAATTACAGATATTTTACAGGACAAAAGAAGCTTGAGTGAATCGCTGTCGGTTCTCAAGGCGATAATGCATATCCTGGGATTCTGCAGTCAGAAAATGCTGCCGCCTCTTCGCGAGTTAACCGCCGAGCAGATTCAAGAACTCAGAGAGACTGTAAATAACATGCGTCTTTTAGAGGAAAATCATAATCTATGAAAAATTCCCGACCGATCCTCGGAATCACTATGGGGGACCCTTTCGGCATCGGTTCGAAGATTGCGGACAAGGACATAAAAGACCTGACACTCTACGGCTGGCTGGCTAAACACTGATAAGATATAATTGATCCCGCAATAATATTACTGGATTAAATATTGTGACAGAGATATGAAAAAGATAATTATCATTTTGTTGCTTTTGTTTGCATTGGCAGGATGTTCGGGTATTCCGCCGGGAGCGCAGGCGGTCCGGGATTTCGATATCAATAGATATCAGGGCAGATGGTACGAAATCGCACGACTGGACCATAGTTTCGAACGGGGCCTGAACAGTGTATCGGCCATTTATACCTTAAGAAAAGACGGCGGAATCGACGTGCTTAATAAAGGCTTTGACGGGCAAAGCAACCGATGGAAACAAGCTAAAGGCAGAGCATATTTCACTCAAGACAAAACCGTCGGTCGTTTGAGGGTCACTTTCTTTTGGCCGTTCTATGGCGGTTATAATATCATCGCCCTTGATAAGGATAATTACTCCTACGCAATGGTCTGTGGTCCAAGCAGTTCGTATCTATGGATATTGGCTCGTGAAAAAACACTAAGCAATCCGGTAATGGATAATCTGCTCAAAACCGCAGAAAGCCTCGGCTTCAAAACCAGCAACCTGATATTTGTGGAACACAACCAAAATTGAAAATAAACACAACTTAATATCGATTTTTCGACGATTAAGATTCTGTGTTTCCAATCTCTGCTGAAATTTAGTAAAATCCCTGCCATGGCACAAAGCACGAGTAAAAAATCATTTCTCAGACAATGGCGATTTACTTTGGTCCTGATTTGTTCCGTTGCGGCGGGCGCCCTGCTGGGTTATATAATCGGGCCCAAAGCCAAAGCACTTAAGCCACTCGGGGACGTGCTATTGAACCTGCTGTTTACCGCCGTTGTGCCTCTGGTATTTTTTTTCCTTTCTTCGGCGGTGGCGGCGAGCAGCAATCTCAGGCGGCTCGGCCGGATAGCCGGTCTAATGCTGGTGGTATTTGTAATAACAGGATTTCTCTCTTCCTGCCTGATGCTTTTTACAGTAAAAATTTTCAACCCGGCCAAGGACATAACTTTGGAGCTTGCCGAGCCGCCTTCACAGGAGACGGGCAGCTTTGCAAATAAAATCGTTGGCACCTTTACAGTCAGTGACTTTCCAAATCTTCTGACCCGCCGGAATATTCTGGCCCTGATTGTTTTTTCTATTCTAACCGGTTTTGCCTCACAGGCGGCGGGAGAAAAGGGACGCCCGTTCCGGGAATTTCTCGTCGCAGGAGCCGAGGTGATGGGGCAATTGATAAAGTTAATAATGCTCTATGCCCCGATTGGACTGGGCGCCTATTTCGCATATCTGGTCGGGGTATTCGGCCCTCAACTGGTCGGTACATACGCCCGGGTGGTCGGGTTGTATTACCCGGCAGCGATACTTTATTTTTTCTTTGGTTTTTCCATCTATGCTCTTATCGCAGCAGGTCGTAAAGGTTTCACGCGTTTCTGGATGCACATTCCACCGGCGGCGTTAACGGCGTGGGGCACAGGTAGCAGTCTGGCGGCACTTCCGGCCAACCTTGAAGCAGCCCAACGAATCGGAGTTCCCGAAGATGTCCGCGAAATCGTGCTGCCCCTCGGGGCAACTATTCACATGGACGGTTCCTGCCTTGCGGCGATTATGAAAATCGCGGTTCTGTTCTCTTTGTTCGGGCGGGATTTTTCGGGGCTGGACACATTCGCCGGTGCTATCGGCGTGGCCCTGCTCTGCGGAGTGGTAATGAGCGGTATCCCCGGGGGCGGCTTTCTCGGTGAAGCTTTGATTGTCTCTCTTTACGGTTTCGGTCCCGAGGCACTTCCAATTATATCGATGCTCGGCACACTGGTCGATCCGCCGGCGACAATGATTAATTCCTCCGGTGACACCGTAGCGGCGATGATGGTTACCCGCCTGCTGGGAAAAAAGGAAATATCGCAAGACTATAAAATGAAGCAAACCATGTAACTATATCGGTGGAGAACAGACATGAAAACCAAATCCTTTCTTTATAACATGCTATTGGTTTTGTGCATTACACTCTTTTGTCGGCATAATCTTCTGTACGCCGACGACGGCTATGAGCTATGGATGAAATATAAAAAAATCGAAGATGCGAACCGATTGGCCGAATATCAACAATCCATTACATCCGTTATCGTTGAAGGCCGGACAGAAACGTGCCGGATTATACAGGATGAATTAAACAGAGGTTTAGGTGGTCTTCTTGGAAAGGAAATTCCCGTAACGAAAACCAATCCGGAAAACGGCTCGATAATTGTAGGCACACCAGAAAATTCCGACATTATCAAAGAACTAATCGATACAAGCATACTCGAATCATTGGGAAGCGAAGGTTTCATTATAAAATCGGCAAACGCAAACGGTAATGATACGATTATTATCTCCGCCAACGATGACGTCGGCCTTTTATACGGCGCCTTCCATTTTTTAAGGCTTATCCAAACACAAACAAGCCTGAAAAATATCGATATAATCTCGAAGCCCAAAATTCAATATCGCCTGCTAAATCACTGGGACAACCTTAACGGCTCCGTCGAGCGCGGATATGCCGGCAAATCATTATGGAAGTGGGACCAATTACCGGAGACAATCGACCCCAGATATACCGACTATGCCAGAGCGAACGCCTCGCTCGGTATCAACGGAACGGTGCTCAATAATGTCAATGCCAATCCTGATATACTTAAAGAGGAGTATTTAATCAAGGTGGCAAAACTGGCGCAAGTTTTCAGGCCGTACGGCATAAAAGTATTCCTTTCAATCAACTTTTCCTCTCCAATATCTTCCAAATTCACACTGAACAGTCGAAGAGGTGGAATCGGCAATCTCGAAACATCCGACCCGATGAATCCGGAAGTCAGACAATGGTGGAAAGACAAAGCAAAACAAATCTATCAGTACATCCCCGACTTCGGCGGATTTCTGGTCAAGGCCAATTCCGAAGGAATGCCGGGACCGCAGGATTATGATAAAACACACGCAGATGGCGCCAATATGCTGGCCGAGGCACTGGAACCATATAACGGCATAGTCATGTGGCGTGCATTTGTCTATAACGCAGACACCGACGACGACCGGGCGAAGCGAGCCTACAAGGAATTCGTACCTCTGGATGGAAAGTTTCATCCCAATGTCTTCGTCCAGGCCAAAAACGGCCCCGTAGATTTTCAACCCCGCGAACCTGTTCAGCCGTTATTCGGTGCGATGCCAAAAACGCCTTTGATGATGGAGCTTCAGATAACGCAGGAGTATCTGGGCCATTCGACACATCTGGTTTATCTTGCGCCTATGTGGAAGGAATATCTGCAATTCGATACATTTGCCAAAGGGCAAGGCTCGCAAGTCGCCGGTGTTATTGACGGAACGCTCCACAACTACAACATGACAGGCATTGCCGGTGTGACCAATATCGGCGACGACAGGAACTGGTGCGGCCACCTTTTCGGCCAGGCCAACTGGTATGCATACGGCCGCCTGGCGTGGGACCATTCACTTACCGCCGAGCAGATTGCAGAAGAATGGATAAAAATGACATTGAGCAAGGATGACAATGTCGTGCAAACGGTCAAATCCATGATGGCTGGTTCATGGCAGGCCTGTATCAATTATATGACGCCTCTGGGCCTGCACCATATTATGCAAGCAGGTTTTCATTACGGCCCGGCGCCGAATCATGCAAAATCCCAACGATCAGACTGGACGTCCGTTTACTATCACCGAGCCGACAAAGCCGGCCTCGGATTCGACAGAAGTTCATCTGGAAGTAATGCAACAGGCCAATATTTTCCACCGTTACGGGAGCAATTTGACAATATCAAGACATGCCCGGAAAAATATCTCCTCTGGTTCCATCATGTCCCCTGGGATTATAAAACACAATCGGGAAGAACTCTCTGGGACGAATTATGCTATAGATACTATCTTGGCACAGATTATGTTAAACAGAACAGAACGATATGGGCGGCACTGGAAAATAACATCGATGAGGAAATATTTCTGCATGTGCAGGAGAAGTTAAAAAAACAGGAAAAAGATGCAGGTACATGGAAAGATGCCTGTATCAGCTATTTTCAGGAATTCAGCGGACAACCCGTCCCGGCTTTTGATTAAAACAAACAAATTGCTTTATACGGACACCCTGTAGGAAATATAATTGATAAAGTGAAACGGCCGATTTTATTATAAGGTTTTACTACATCGCCGGCAATTCGGGAGAGTATGCTGTTTCGTTGCCGTAGATGTCACGCGCCTTGACATGAAAACGGAGTAATTGATTTTTCCTGCCTATCTGGACCTCATAATACGTATCGCTTTGCCAGCCGCTGTTAAAGCCGGAATTGTCCGTACATTCAAAGAAGTACTCCACATCCCCGTCCGGGTCTGTAGCCTCAGCCGCCGTCATTTGGGCCCAGTAACCGGTCAAGCTCCCACCGCCGAGATAGACCTCCTCCGGCTCACCGTCTTCGGCCCATTCCATGGGATCCGGCGTCGGAGGCTCCAAATCCACGCTTACAACGGCGGAATTTCCGGTTGTATTCTGATTGGGCGATTTGTCACGTGCCCTCACAACAAAACTATATACCCCCTGGGCAAGAGAAGATGCCGTATATTCGGGACTATCCTGCCAGCCGCTGCTGTACCGGGAATTGGAAGTGCACTGGAAATAATACTCTACACCGCTGAGATCAGAAGCGGTAACAGCTACCATACGTATCGACGACGGCGAAACCCGGTAAGGTGGAGTCTGCCATTGAGCCGGATCCGGGCTCGGTGGCGCCATATCCAGTGGAGTCGTAGTGGCCGAACTTGCCTGTGAATATTCGGTCTCAACTAAATTCGCTTTATTGCGTGCCTTAACCCTGTAGTAATATTCGGTGCCGGCGGTCAGACCTGCATCCGTATAACCCGGCTCATTCTGCCAGCCGCTATCGTGCCCGCCGGAAGTGTCGCATTTGAAGTAATACTCCACACCGCTGTCGTCCGTAGATGTAGCGTCAGTAGCCACCATTACAATCGCTGTGGATGAAACCACCGTAGGCTCCATCGCCCAGGTCATCGGATCGGGTGTCGGTGGCAGCGGAACGGGTGGACGCAATTGCCAATTGGCCAGAAGAATCGATAAATCCGCCAAATCGACCCGTCCGTTTCTGTCAAGGTCTTCAATTAAAAGAACCTCGGTACGAAGCCACTTATCCGTGAACATGGCCATATCTTCGTAATCCACCCAGCCGTCATAATTCAAATCGGCAATATTACCGGCATCCGAAAGCGACCAGCTCGCCTGGGCCGTGTTGCCGTAAGCACCAATATTAACGCGGTTACCATGAGGCCAGAATTCGGCAACAAGAGCTGTATCAGGATCGCCGGCATCTATGCAAAGGCTGGTCTGACTGTCTTTTACCCACATTTGCTCATTGGGATCCCATCGCCCCGCCTCGGACATGAGATGATAGTCACCATCAATCCAGGAATCGTCGCTTTGATCGGTTATTGTACCGTTAGTATCCCAATAGCCGTTGGTTGCGAACTGCGGATTGGCAATAATTTCTGTGGAATCCATAACCGCTCCATCGCCGTAGTTCCCGCTCTGGTTTACCCACATTAAATTATAAGAATTGTTGCACTCCCCATTAATTCCACCTGTGGTGCCCGCCCTGTTGTACGCTATGATGTTGTTTTTTATATAACCGGGACACTGACTTATAGCTCCTCCCTTGCCACCGGCGAAATTGCCCACGATAGTATTGTTGTATATGTTAATGCAGCCGAATAATCCTCCGCCGCTTAAATCGCATTTATTACCCGCAATAATATTATTATAAATGTTACCATGGCAATTACACAGTGCACCGCCTGCAATTTCGCTCGAATTTCCAATTATAGTATTATCTATAATATCTCCATTGCATTCATAGCAGGCGCCACCTTTGTAACCTGAATAATTGTATGAAATAACATTTCCTGAAATCAGGCCTTCACAGAAAGACAGGCCGCCGCTGCCGACACTGCTCGCGACATCATATACATTCTCCGAAATGACATTGTTGACTATCGGCCCATCACAGGAATTTACACCGCCTTTATTTCTCAATATGAAATTATCGGAAATAACTGGAGCGGCTTTAACTACTCCGAAAGTACTTAACTGCCCAAATATCCCCCAGTTTCCGCAATCCTGAATTACATTTTTAGAAATAGTGGGTGAAGTACCGCCATAGCAATAAATTCCCCTGCCTGTTATAGTAAAACCGGTCAGGACCGAATTGCTGTCTTCATTGGAATCGAAACTTACACTGTAGCCGGAACTGACGGTAATAATAGTCGAGCCGACAACATTCGGATCATCCGGATCTCTGCCGGTCAGTGTGACAGCTTTATTATTGAAAAGTATATTCTCGCTATAGGTGCCCGGTTCAACAATAATTGTATCGCCATCCTGAGAGCCGTTAATAGCGCTCTGGATATTATTAAAATCCGCCGATCCATCATCATCGACAGTGATTATCTCACCTCCGGATGTGATAACCGGCAGAAAGCATATAAGAGCAAACACAAATTTTCTCATCCCTACATCCATCCCCATGAAAGGGCAATTTTTCCCTTATATTTTCTTTATCGCGATCCTGCCAATTCTATACAATACATTCTACTATAACAGAAGCGATAATTCAAGCGAAAAAAGACTCCCCCTGCTTTTGTTTGCAATCCTGCGAGTTCAACAGAAGAATATGAACTATGCCCGCCTTCCCGGGATGGAGGCCCCGGGAAGACGAAAAAGTCATCAATTTTTCGGACTAATCATTTACTCCGTATATCCAGTGGGCGTTGGTTAATTGGTAATCAACAATCTCCTCCGGTTTGAAAAACAAATCGATTTCGTACCTGGCTGATTCAGAACTGTCCGAACCGTGAATAAGGTTATACCTTTGAGCACAGCTAAAATCGCCACGGATCGTGCCAGATTCGGCATTTCGACCGAAAGTCGCCCCTATCATCCTGCGAACAACTTCGATAATTCCGTCGGCTTCCCAAACCATAACCAGCGACGGTGACGAAGAAATGAATTTTACCAGGCCTTTCAAAAACGATTTATCGCGATGAACAATGTAGAGTTTATGAGCCGACTCCTCGGAGATCTGCATAAATTTTGCGGCAATGAGCTTAAAACCCCTTCTTTCGAGTCGTGAAATTATCTGACCTGCCAAATGTCGCTGTATACAATCCGGCTTAATAATAATTAAGGTTCGTTCAGACATTGAAACTGGTATTTATTTTCAAATCCGGCGTTCCACTCCGGCCGCGAGAGATTGGCAAATTATGTTCCCTGAGGGACAAT
>Ga0315555_1003130_pt1 | contig 11445 bp, 10 predicted proteins | sample SalMarSW160380MG_FD_202113 | JGI IMG/M metagenome (GOLD analysis project Ga0315555, IMG submission 202113) | Salt marsh sediment microbial communities from the Plum Island Ecosystem LTER, Massachusetts, United States - Salt Marsh Sediment SW1603-80 ...
AGTATTTTTGCCGTATCAAGTGCAATATAATAAGGTGTGTTAAATTCTCTGGCCACCACAGCAGCCGTCATAGTACCGGTTTTATTAATGAAGGATGTTTCCGTTACACGGTTCGTACCTGTTATAATAAAATTTGCTTCTTGCGCCGCACGTGAGAGGTCAGCATCCGGAATCAGTTTGGTTTTAATACCCGATTTTGCCAGTCTTTTGGCCATTTCACGACCTTCAAACAGAGGACGGCCCTCGGTACAGATGACTCTGAAATGTTTTTTAAGGCGTTTTGCTTCCTGTAATATGGATTCCACCATTCTGCTGGAAGAATGCGTCAGAATTGTATGTTGATCCATCACCAGCCGGGCCCCGAATTTTAAGATGGATTTGTGCCTTTGAACGGTTTCGCTGCGAATGTCCTGAATTTCCTGCAGAACTAATTTTTTTATCTTCAGAATATCGCGTTCATCCTTAGGCAGGTCTTCAATAAAATCCAGAATACGGTGAGTACGTGTATATATAAGAGCCATCAGCGGCTTGGCCCGTACCAGGGCATTTACCAGCTTGGAAAAGGACTGAAACAGTTCGGTCCGGTTGTTATAGATCTGTTTCTCAATAAAGCGGTCCACAATATCCAGTGAAGCATCCGCAAGTGACATGGAGCTGCGGCTGGAATCTTCCCTCAGGTCTTCAACCGCCTCACGCCAGTATTCCTCATTTTTCTTCTGCATTTCATCTTTTTTTGACATTTTCATCAATCCATTTTAAATATTCAGAATTTCCTTTAATTATTGGAAGCGCGATAATTTCCGGGACTGTATAAGGGTGGTGTTGTACAATTTTTTTCTGCAGTTCATCAAACAGATCTGTGCGGGTTTTAATGACCAGTAGGAGTTCGTGGTCATCCTGCAGCTCATTTTCCCAGGTATAAATAGACTGTATTCCCGGAACAATGTTAGAACAGGCGGCCAGTTTTCCCTCAACAAGCTCCCGGGATATCAGCCGTGCGCATTCACTGTCCGGTACGGTGCAAAATACTATGATATGATTATCATCCATAAAAAATGAAGTTAGTTTAGTTTCCGGCCGGGTTTATTGATTGACGTGGCTTGCCCTAAAGTCGTTGCCATTGGAATTTTCATCCCGGCTTTTCCTGTTCCGCCAGACGAACAATTTTATCTGCCAGTTGTGTAAAATCAAGGCCCATAGCTTTAGCCGCCTTGGGAACCAGACTTGTCGAGGTCATGCCGGGAAGGGTATTGACTTCCAGGCAGAAAGGCCGGTTGTCTTGAGACAGCCGGAAATCCACCCGGGCATAATGACGGCAGCCCAGGATGGAATAAGCCTTCAGAGCCTGATCCTGCAATTCAGCGGTAATTTCCGGAGATAATTCTGCAGGCACAATATACTGACTTTTGCCTTTCTGATACTTGCATTCGTAATCATATATTCCATGTTCAGGTATGATTTCAATTACCGGAAGAGCCTGGTTATCCAGAACTGAAACCGTGACTTCTTTTCCGGCAATAAATTTTTCCGCCAGAACCTTGTCACCGAACCTGAAGGCCAGAGACACCGCCTCATCCAGTTGCCCGGGGTCCTTGACTACGGTTAAACCTACAGTGGACCCCTGCTCGTTGGGTTTAATCACAACCGGATATCCCAGCTGATAAATATCTTCTTCGGGGACAGCAGACGAATTTTCAATTAAAATCCAGGGGGCCGTGTTAACGCCATGCTTCTGGAAAAGAATTTTGCTGATATTTTTGTTCATTCCCATACCGCTGGCCAGTGCTCCACTGCCGGTATAGCGAATTTTTACCAGATCCAGCAGTGCCTGGAGTTGTCCGTTCTCACCATATCCCCCGTGCAGACCAATAAATACCACCTCAATTTGATTATCCAGCAGAAAGCGGATGGTCTTGAGAATATTTCGGTCAAGTTCCTTTTTACGGGACTCGAAATCAGAATGCCTTACCCGGATTATGTCATTTATATCTTTATCCCAGTCTTCGATGAGGAGGTCACCGAAGGCACAATCCAGGGCGTAGATCTCATGTCCGGCCAGACGCAGCGCTTTGGAAATTTCGCACCCGGTGATCAGGGAAACGTCACGCTCGGCACTGGTGCCTCCCAGTATAACCGCAATTTTAAATGACACAAAACCTCCTGTTTATAAAAAAACCACTTTAAATCAGTCCGTGGAATTCAACGCTTGTTTTATAAAACTCTGAATTTTTTCTCTACCTAAAATCTCAACCACCAGCGGGAGCTCCGGCCCGTGGGTAACTCCCGTTAGGGCCACACGCACAGGCATCCAAAGATCCTGCTTTTTAATGCCAGTCTGCTGCTGCACCTGTTTCATGATTGTTTTAAAGGTATCCACGGATAACTCGTCTATATTATCGGTAAAGTTGAGAAAACTCGATAATACCTGGTAAGAACTTTCTTTCTGAAGTATGCTTCTGGCTTCTTGTTCCCTGATTTCCAGTGTATTGTGGTAAAATATGGCAGCTTCTTTTTCTATATCTTCGGAATTGGATACTCTCATGTAGATGGCATCCGCCACTTTTCTGGTTTTGTTGGCATCTGAGGTATCGTAACCCGCTTTCCGGAGGAAAACCTGTATGAACGAACGGCGGCGTTCTTCCGGTAGTTGTCGTATATACTGGCTGTTCATCCAGTTCAATTTCTGCAGGTCAAATACAGCCCCGGATTTGTTTACCCGTTCCAGTGAAAACAATTCGATCAGTTCTTCAAGGGGAAAAATTTCCCGGTCTGAACCGGGATTCCAGCCCAGAAGAGCGATAAAATTATTCAACGCATCGGGCAGGTAACCTTTCTCCAGAAAATCTTCCACCGCCACATCCCCTTGCCGCTTGCTCAATTTGGAGCGGTCCGGATTCAGTAACAGTGGCAGGTGGGCCATATGCGGTGGGTTCCATCCCAATGCCTCATAGAGTCTGAGGTGCTTGGGAACGCTTAACAACCATTCCTCGCCGCGGATAACATGGCTGATCTGCATAAGGTGATCATCCACCACATTGGCCAGGTGATAGGTGGGATAACCGTCCGATTTGATCAGTATCTGGTCGTCGGTTAATTCATTCTGGACCCTTACTTCTCCCCGGATGAGATCGTTAAATTGCGTAACGCCTTCCTGCGGCATTTTCAGCCGGATTACATGGGGAATTTCCTTCTCCAGATTTTCTCCGACCTCACTGACAGATAGATTGCGACAGGTCCCGTCATAACGGGGCTGCTGGTTTGCCGCCTCCTGTTCCCTGCGCATCTCTTCCAGCCGTTGCGGTGAACAGAAACAGAAATAGGCATCACCCTGATCCAGAAGGATCCGGGCATGTTTCTGATAAATTTCAGTTCGCATGGATTGCAGGTAAGGTCCGTAGGGACCACCGGCAGGGGGGCCCTCATCATAGTTAATCCCCATCACCTTCAGGGTATCGATAAGATTTTCAACAGCTCTCTGCACCAGACGTGCCCGGTCAGTATCTTCAATTCGGAGAACCATCTCCCCTTTATGGTGCCCGGCAAACAAATAGTTATAGAGAGCCGTACGCAGGCCGCCCACATGGAGAAAACCGGTAGGGCTGGGTGCGAAACGGGTTCGTATTTTCTGTGTCATCAGTTGGTTGCTCATAAATATCCATGAATTTTACAAAGAAGTTACCGGAGTTTCAAGCGCAATGTAGAAAATATCTCTCCCCGCCCTGCCGGTATGGTCAACGGCCGGTCATGGCTGCCGGAAATCACGATATTAAATGATCTCGGCAATAATCTGGACGGCGGAACATTCAATTGAAATATTTTTATATATATTGTCTGCATATTTTTTCTTGGACAAATTATGGCGTTATATTTAAAGAGGATGGAAAGTTATTATTATAAACAATTGGAGAGGTAAATGGATTCCGGTAAAGAAAGTAATGGGAACAGGAAGACGAATTCAACAGGAAATGAAAAGAAGGTCAATGTACCGCCGAATTTTATTCGAAATATTATCATAGAAGACAGAGATGCGGGCAAACATGGCGGCCGGGTGCATACCCGATTCCCCCCGGAACCCAACGGTTATCTGCACATCGGTCATGCTAAATCCATCTGTCTGAATTTTGGCCTGTCAGAGGAATTCTCTGGAAAGTGTAACCTGCGTTTTGACGATACCAATCCCATTAAGGAGGAAGAGGAATACATCCGTTCCATTCAGGAAGATATCCGCTGGCTGGGATTTGACTGGGAAGACCGCCTTTATTATGCCTCGGATTATTTCGGGCAGTTGTATGAATGGGCTCTCCGTCTTATTCGGGACGGAAAAGCTTATGTGGATGACCTGAGTGCGGATGAGATCCGGGAATACCGCGGTACGCTTACCGAACCGGGCAGAGAGAGCCCATACCGTAACCGCAGTGTGGATGAGAATCTGGATATGTTCCGCCGGATGAAAGCGGGAGAATTTAAAAACGGTAAACGCGTGCTGCGGGCAAAAATAGCTATGAGTTCCCCAAACCTGAATATGCGTGACCCGGTGATGTACCGGATACTTCATGCATCTCACCATCGCACCGGCGATGAATGGTGTATTTATCCCATGTATGACTGGGCTCATGGTCAGTCCGATTCTATTGAAGGAATAACGCATTCCATCTGCACGCTGGAATTTGAAGACCATCGTCCGTTGTATGACTGGTTTATCCGGAACCTGGGAGTTCATGCGCCTCAGCAAATTGAATTTGCCAGGCTGGCCCTGACAAACACAGTTCTCAGCAAACGTAAACTTTTACGCCTGGTGCAGGAAGGGAAGGTGGATGGATGGAATGATCCGCGTATGCCGACAATTTCGGGATTCCGGCGACGGGGATACACTCCTGAAGCCATCCGGGATTTCTGCGAGCGCATTGGTGTGGCCAAGAGCAATAGTGTTGTGGATATTTCCCTGCTGGAACATTGCCTGCGGGAAGATCTGAACCGGCGCTCACCGCGGGTAATGGCGGTCCTGAGACCGTTAAAAGTGGTTCTGACCAACTATCCTGAGGACCGGATTGAGTATCTGGACGCCCAAAATAACCCCGAAGATCCGTCGGCCGGAACACGTGAAGTTCCCTTTTCACGCGAGATTTATATTGAGCAGTATGATTTCAGGGAAGACCCTCCCGGGAAGTATTTTCGGCTGGCTCCCGGCAGGGAGGTGCGCCTGAAACACGCCTATATCATCAAATGCGAACGAGTGGTTAAAGACGAAAAAAGCGGGGAAATTAAGGAACTTCACTGTACATACGATCCGCATACCCGCAGTGGTTCAACCCCCGATGATCGGAAAGTTAAAGGAACACTCCACTGGGTTTCGGTAAATCATGCCATTCCGGCTGAAGTTCGTTTATATGATCATTTATTTACAAAGGCAGACCCCAACGATGTGGGTGAGGGTGAAGACTTCCTTTCCTCACTGAATCCTAACTCACTGGAGATTCTCAACAGCGTTGTGGAACCCTCCCTGCAGAATGCCCGGCCGGGTGACCGGCTTCAATTCCTGCGGAACGGATATTTCTGTGTTAATGCGGGAAGTGCTTTAAAGAAAGGGCTGGTCTTCAACCGGACCGTATCGCTCAGAGATACCTGGGCGAAAATAGAGAAGAAGATAAGCGGGCAAGAATCAAAGAGTGGTTCTGATGAAACAGTTTAGTGATTTTGCCGGTAGTGCAGACAACGGTAAATGCCATAACCGGCCGCCAGGAGGATAATAATACCCAGAATAATGCGGTTATAAATTTGTAGGAAATGCAGTATGTCCTTCCAGTTTCGGCCCAGCACGGATCCCCCGTAAATCAGCATCCCGTTCCAGACGGCACAACTGATCAGGCTAAGCCAGAAAACCTTCCGGCTGTTCAGCCTGGAAAAACCCGCTACCAGAGATATGACTGATCTGACCCCGGACAGGAAACGGTTTAAAAGTACTATCCAGTAACCGTATTTCCGGAACCACAGCTCTACTTTATCAATTTTAGTAGCGGAAATCCAGCGGGGCTGGCGTCGTTCAATCCAGCCTCTTTCCAACCAGTAGGCCAGGGTATAAAGAGTCATGAATCCCATAACGCTTCCCAGTGTGGTACTGATAAAAACACCCCAGAAGTTTAACAGGCCCCTGCCGGTAAGAAATGCTCCCATTAGGGTTGCGGTATCTCCCGGTATGGGAGGAAAGATATTTTCCACATAGGAACTGAGGAACAAGGCAATATAGGCCCACATGGGATTCATCTGCTGCAGTGTATGAAAAAAATGATCCATTCATCATCCTCTTTTGCTGCCCAGGAGAACTACCGCCATGGCACCCGCGCCTTCTCCGCGACCGGTAAACCCAAGCTTTTCAGTAGTTGTAGCCTTTACAGATATCAGGGGAATTTTGCACCACAGGATATCAGCGATATTTCTGCACATCTGATCGATAAATGGAGCTATTCCGGGTTCTTCCATAAGAACTGTCACATCCAGGTTGACCAGTTCATAACCTTCCTGCCGAACCAGGTCATAGGTTTTTTCCAGCAGAATGCCGGAAGAAATGTCTTTGTAGCTGGGATCCGTATTCGGAAAGTGTTTTCCCAGATCTCCCAGGGCCAACGCACCCAGCATGGCATCACAGACCGCATGAAGAATCACATCAGCATCCGAATGACCTGCCAGCCCTTTCGGGAAGGGAATATGAACGCCTCCCAGTATCAGTTTTCTCCCTTCGGTAAAACGGTGTGCATCGAATCCGATTCCAATGCGTTGTTTCATACCTTGCTCATGACTTCATTAATAATTTTATGACTTACTGACTGGCGGATATTATCTCCGGAAAATAGAGCGGAAGAAGCTGCTCTGCTATTTTCAGATCATCAGGAGAGGTGATCTTGAGATTATAATAATCCCCCTCTGCCACAAAAACGGCTGTTCCTGCCCGTTCAACCAGCGTCGCATCATCAGTTCCGTAAAATCGTTCTTTCAGTGCTTTTGCATATGCTTCCAGCAAGATAGTCTTTTTGAAAATCTGGGGTGTCTGTATTAACCAGAAATGCTGGCGATCTTCTGTAGAAATCACCCGCAGGCTGCTGACCCGTTTCAATGTCTCCTGCACCGGTACAGCCAGGGTGGCAGCACCGGTATGGTATGCTTTTTTCAAAACCTGACGAACAGGTTCTTCCCGGATAAACGGTCGCACCCCATCATGAATAAGGATCCATTCCTCGCCATTCCTGAGTTCCCGCAGGCCCGAGTACACCGAATCCTGTCTCTCGGCACCTCCTGCCACCACGTTGCTGACTTTTGGAAACACGTTTTTATGCAATATTTCTGTCTGAGTAAATAGAATCTGGTTTTCCGGAACAACCAGGATGATTCGATGAATCCAGTGAATGCGATGGAGGGCAAGCAGGGTCCAGGCCAGAATAGGACGATCCCCTAGGGTGATAAACTGCTTTCGCACCGCTGTTCCCATTCGTGTACCGCTTCCAGCAGCCGGTACTATAGCGACAACTTTTTCTGAATTCATAATTCTGTTTTCGAATTTTTTATACTGCTGACGAAAATAATGCCATAAAAATCAAATTTAAAATACTTTGGGATAAAAGACACAGATTTTTAATATTTTTTACGGGACGTCCGACAGATAAAAAAAAGGCCTGAATAAAACTTTATTCAGGCCTTTGTCACTTTTAAAAAGTTGTTATTCTATTTCAACAAAGAAGATGCGATCATCCAGGGGTGACCGAAATCCCGTGGGTCTTCCCACAAATTTAACCACATCTCCAATTTTCTGATGATTCAGTTTTTTCTCAAAATCATCTACATCATCAATCTGACTGTTATTCATGCGGTACAGGATAAATCTTGAGAAAATACCTCCTTTACTGGCCGGGCTTCCGGATTTTACATCATCCACATATATTCCATGGTCCAGTTCCAGAGATTTTTTCTCCATACTGGTCAGGTCCCGGATGTTCATGCCCAGGTTTTTGAAGGTTTTTTTGTTATTGTTTTTATTTTCAACTTTTCCCACCGGAGCTTTTCCCAGTTTTACCTTGAAGTTCAGGGGCTGATTATTTCTCCATACCTTCAATCTCACTACCTCACCCGGAGGTTTGCTGGCGATTTTAATCTGCAGGTCATTCACCGAAACCACTTCATTGCCGTTAACACTCAGAATCACATCACCCGCTTTAAGTCCTGCTTCATCGGCAGCCTTACCGGACTGCACACCCTGAATCAGAACGCCGGTAGGATGTGGTAAACCCACTCCCTTGGCCACGCGGTCATCCACGGTGCTGATAGATACTCCCAGCAATCCCCGCCGTACTTCTCCATAGGCCAGAATATCATTAATAATTTTGTATGCCAGATTGATAGGAATGGCAAAACCGTAACCCTGGTATAATCCGGTGCGGGTGGCGATAGCTGTATTCACCCCGATAACTTCTCCGTTCACGTTTATGAGAGCCCCCCCGCTGTTTCCCGGATTGATGACAGCATCCGTCTGGATAAAATTTTCCACCCCGTATTCGCTGTCAATTATACGAATATTGCGTCCCAGCGCACTGACAATGCCGGCAGTAATTGTGGAGGTAAAATTCAGGGGACTGCCCACCGCCATAACCCATTCCCCGATCTTGACGCTATCCGAATTACCGATATAGGCGGTGGGTAAATTCTGTGCATCCATTTTGAGAAGGGCGACATCCGTGTTGGGATCTCCTCCGACAAACACACCTTTATATTCTCGTTTGTCATAGAGGATTAGGGTATAATCCGAACCGTTTTCCACCACATGATAATTGGTCAGAACATACCCGTCCGGAGATATAATAATACCCGATCCGGTGCCTTCCTGGAAGAAATCCTCATCCCCGTGACGATCCCAGAAAAACTGATGATCTTCATCCCTGGGAACCGAGGATGCCAGGAGTTCGCTTTTAACCGTGACTACCGCCGGGAGGATTCTGCGGGCGGCAGTAATAAACACGGGATTCGGATTGCCGGTGGGAAATTGTCTGCCCAGAGCTGTTTTTTCGCTGTCCGGTAAACTGTGCCATGTTAAGGTTTCCGGTTTGGTAACCACCGGGGGTGGCGTAAATGATTCGGTGGTATCCGGTGTGCCCGGCAGCCCTTTGCCCGAGTCCTGAGGGATAACCATTTCCGGGGTGGATTTCGGCTCCGAGATTTTACTCTCCTCACGAGTTTGCTGTGCCTGGTATGAGACCGTAATGATATAAATTACCCCGGCAATTAAGGCAAGAGCAATAATGACGATAAATATTTTTTTAATAAGTTCCATGTAATGAGGTTCCGCGTCGGTTTGGTACTGGTAAATAATTGAAATTTTTTAACGGTTGTCTCTCAAAAGGAGTAACCGGATTAGTTGGAGCAATGCCATGGCGGTCGCTGCAACATAGGTTAACGCCGCGGCGTTAAGAACTTTTTTGGCTCCGCCTATTTCCTGGTTGGTGAGGAATCCATGGGATTCAAGTTGAAACAATGCCCGGTTGCTGGCATTAAATTCAACCGGTAGTGTAACCACATGAAAAACCACCACCCCGGCGTAAAGAAGAATTCCCAGATTCATCAGCAGGGGATTGGTTAAGAAAAAACCGATGATGAACAAAGGAAAGGCCATCCAGGAACTGAAGCTGGTGACCGGGAGAATCATGTGCCTCAGCCTCAGTGGGAAATATCCCCTGGCATGCTGAATCACATGTCCAACTTCATGAGCGGCAACTGCCAGTGAGGATAATGATGTACCCCGGTAATTATCGCTGGAGAGGCGAACTTTTCTGACGCGGGGGTCATAATGATCGCTTAATGTTCCCGAAGTCTCTTCTACTTCCACATCACCAATGCCGTTCATGCGCAGCAGTTCAACCGCCGCCTGGTAACCGGTCATCCTGCGGTTATTATGAACCTGGCTATATTTCTTGTATGTATTTTTAACTTTTATCTGGGCATAGACGGCCAGTATAAGAGCCGGTATTAACAATACCATGGTTGGATCCCAGAAAAGCATATTTATTTCCTCATTCTTATAAAAATCAAATTAATTTAAGAGAATTCAACCCGGATTCAAAATTTTTTGTTCCTTTTAACATCAAATAATTGCATCTTTGGATTTATTAGATGAATTCTTATAATTAAGGTTACGAATTCAAGAGGGAAGAGCGGCAGGTCTGTTATAGAAATGGAAAGCATGGGTACAGAAGTGAAGATGAATGAAAGCAAAAAAGGCATAAAGGAGTATTTCTTTCTTGATCTGGTTAAAGAAAGGACCAGTGTACGGCGGTTCCAGCAGCGAGCAGTGGAGCAGAATGATATTATTACCTGTATCGAAGCAGCCAGGTTGGCCCCCTCGGCAGAGAATGTCCAACCCTGGCGTTTTGTAGTTCTGGATGACCCTCAACGGATTGAGGAATTTTCACAGAAAGTTTTCTCCGGTCTCTACCGGTTTACACGCTGGGCGGGAAAGGCCCCTGTCCTTATTACCATTTTTGCAGAGCTGGACTGGCTGGCCAACCGCTTGGGAAAACAGATCCAGGGTACTCATTATTATCTGCTGGATATCGGTATTGCCGGCGAGCATCTGGTGCTGCAGGCACAGCAGCTGGGACTGGGCACCTGTTGGATTGGCTGGTTTAATGCCGGGAAGGCCGCGAAAATTTTGGGTGTACCGCGAAGCTGGAGGGCGGTATCGCTGATAGCTATGGGATATCCCCGGGATGAGGTAAAAAACATAAAACAGAAGAAAAAAATGGAAGAAATACTGTTTTTTAATCATTATGAGCGGTAAGTTGATTTGTAGTTAATTTAAGCAAGTTTATACCAGATCAGTTTATAATTTTCCTGAATCTGATACCGGGTTGCGGGGACAAACTTCCGCCAGACACCGGAGAGAGACGGAAGGATTTTTCCTGGCGTCCCGGGTGTCAGTTTATGTTTAACTATTTCCCAAAACCGACAACATCTAAACCCTTATTAAAGAAATGATTTAATTTATTGATCGGGAGATGTAATTAATAGAGTCGCATAGGAAAGAAGGTGTTTATTAAAAGGAATTTAAGAATACGATGTTTATTTGTTAGATGCTTTTCTCGATGGGGTTTATTCCACTTCATCAATCATGAGCCAAATAAAGGCTGTATAGCCATTAATTATTTTTGATTTATGAGATAAACTATTTTTGAAAATCCGAATTTTTATATTCCGATTCCTGAGTTGATTATATCGGGTCTGAAAAGTATCGGTTAATAATTTCATCAGTTAAAATAATTGTTGCCTGAATTTGTTCTGATTATATATGTTATAATGTTTTATCGCTATTTCAATTCAGTAGAGATAATTATGCCCACTTCTATTTTTTAAAAGATAAGTCAGTTTGTCTTGATTTTTTTATTAACATTTTATTATTTTGTTATGCGA
>Ga0315555_1003134_pt1 | contig 11439 bp, 9 predicted proteins | sample SalMarSW160380MG_FD_202113 | JGI IMG/M metagenome (GOLD analysis project Ga0315555, IMG submission 202113) | Salt marsh sediment microbial communities from the Plum Island Ecosystem LTER, Massachusetts, United States - Salt Marsh Sediment SW1603-80 ...
GTGAATAGATACTGTCAGTACATCGGAACGTTCGTAGAATATCTCCTGCTGGCCATTACCGTGATGATAATCTACATCAAGAATGGCGACTTTTCCATAGTCGCTAAGGAGCTGGGCAGCTGCTGCTGAGGAATTGAAGTAGCAGAAACCCCCGAAGCTGGCTATTTCGGCGTGGTGTCCGGGCGGACGTACCAGTGCGTAAGCCAATCGGTAGCCTTCGAGGATTTGTTTCGCTGCTGTGAGAGCGCAGTCAACTGCTCGTTTGGCTGCCAGGTAGGCATTGCCGGTCAGCGGTGTGAAGGTGTCAATGCAGTAATAGCCGGCGCGTATCGGTAGGTCCTTCGGAGGACGCGTTCGATTACGTATGGGGAAGACGTAGGGATAAATGGCGGTATCTTCGTCGAGCCGGGTGCAGACTGCCTCCAGATAATTTACGAAGCCGCGGTCATGAATCCTCTTTATATGCTCTTCGGAGAAGTGCCGTACCGGCACCTTTTGAAACAGAGTGGTCTTCCCTATCTCATCCAGAATTGCATCGATTCTCACCGGAGCTTCAACGTAACCAACTTCCTTAACGTGGTGAATCCGGTGACGGTCGTTGATAACCAGTCGGATACGCTTATCCAATGGTGTTGTCCGTTGGATAGGTACGGGGTTCTTCTTAAAATAGCGAGGTGGTCTTAAATGGACAGGATCATCTTGAAAAGAATCTACCACCATGGCGACATATTCGGGCGGACAGATACCACGGTATTTACGCTCCAGGATTGCCCGGACTATTTCTTGAGCCTTATCACGGGATAACTCGGTTTCCTGTCCCAGGTTATCGAAAACGAGATAGGGCGGATTGTCATCTCCCGGTTTAAGAGGAGTTTCATATGCGGTATTTATAATAGGACGCGCCCCGTATCTTTCGTAGAAACGCAGACGTGCGGCATTTTGTTTCCTTATTACAGGGTCACGGCTCAACTCCGGGGTATCGGGAAGACATTCGAAGAAAAGCCCGACCGTTTCCAGATCAAGTGCTTCCTCACGCACCCTTTCGTAAAGAGCGCCCCCAATGCCCCCACCGGTCTTCTGCTCGGCGGCGGAAATATAGTCCAGGTAACAAAATTTTAGAGCAGGTGCGTGGAAGAGAAGGGCAAATCCATCTACATGGTCCTTGACACCCTCGGCGATAAAGAGTATCGCCCGGAAGCGGTACTTCATGGGGTTGCGCAGTTGCTCCGGGAGTTTTTTTATATCTCTCTTTGAAAGAAAGGGAAATTGAGCGCGTAAAATATCCTGCACCTGCGCAATCGCCTGTTGATTGGCGGGAGTTATATCATCATAAACCCGCCTGATTCTAAACATCAGTATGTTCTACCTAAGCCTTTTTTGAAGAATAAGCTTATCGTCTCCGGGTTCGTAGAAGTCCGGCACGCGGGCTATTTCGCTGTAGCCATGCCGTTTATAAAACTGTCTGGTCTTAGCGTACGCTGCTGTAGATGACGTCTCGACTAATAACAGCCTGCCTCCGGATTTAATTATTTCTTTCTCGGCGGCTTTTATCAGGGAGCTGCCGATACCCAGTCCTCTTTTACCTTGAGCTACTGCTTCCCAGTATATGTCCCAGGTACCGTCGGTCAGCGGTGCAGGGCCATAGCAAATGTAACCGGCGACTTTATTATTATCTTCAGCGACCAGAAAAAAGTACCCGGAATTTACTGGGTCTTTCAGGCAGGAATCGAGTACTTCTTTGGCGATAATAATCTCGGACGGTTTAAACTCCGGCGTATTTTCTAATATCTTAATTAAAGCGGTTCTGTCTGAAGCTGATACGGGACGTATTTTCAAATTCATATTTTTTCCTGTCCAAAGCAAGTTTTATTATCTTTTCAATTAATCTTTCATAGTCCAAACCGGCAGCAGCTGCCTGACGGGTAACCCCTGCGTCAGGTGAAATATCCGGATTGGGATTCATCTCGATTACATTTAATTTACCCTCATTATCCATACGCATATCGACGCGAGCATATCCTGAACAACCGAGCAGGCGATACACTCCCAGAGCGGTTTTTTGGATAGACTCTCTTGCTTTATCGTTAATTTTAGCGGGACATTCTGCTTTCGTGTTTTGGTAATATAAGCTTTCCGGTTCCCACTTGGCTTCAAAGGTAAGAAGCTGCGGCATTTCCGGCGGAAGCGTATAGACTATCTCGGATACCGGCAACACCTCGGGTTTGGTATCACCCATGACCGTAACATTAAATTCACGCCCATTGACGAACTCCTCCACGAGTGCCTGATTATTATAATCATCAAGTATCATCTTAACACGCTGTTTCAATGAAACTGAGTCATGAACGACGCTCTCAGGTGAGATACCGTGGCTACCGTCCTCACGGCAGGGTTTAACAATACAGGGGAAGTTGAGTCGAAAGAGATGGATTTTGTCTATACCGAGTAACTGGAAATCGGGCGTAGGAATGCCGGCCGTCCTTAGCATTTTTTTTAAGTTGAATTTATCCAGCCCCAGCTTCAACACTGCCGCAGTACAACCGGTAAATGGTACCCCCCTTTTTGAAAGTATTTCCGGTACGATAATTTCCGTTTCCGGTTCGCCGGGAAATCCTTCAAACAGATTGAATACCAGCGATGCATCAAGAGAACTTAATATATCTCTAACATGCTCGCCCGGCGAAAGCGGAATAACTTTAGCATTATATCCGAGTTTAGTTAAAGCTTTATGTACGGCATTAACACAGGTTAAAACGCCCGATACTGCCTTTGCCTCTTGATGTTTGTCATAATAAGATGAGTGCAGCGTGTTGTAAACGATGGCTATACTTTTTGGCATTGCGGGCACCTTTTCAGGGCAGCATCAAGTACCGCTCCTATCACTCCCTGATGAGTCCACCCCATCTTGATAGCCATTATTATAAGGTCACTGTAAGTACCAAGTCCCGGCAGGGGATTTATCTCAATAAAATATGGTGTGCCATCGTAGCCGACACGGAAGTCAACACGGGCGAAGTCGCGGCACCCCAGTATCTTAAAAGTATCAAGGCTGACTTCTTCAATTTTCTTTATTACTGTCGACTTGAGTTGCGCGGGGCATTCGTAGCTGACCAGCGCTTCATAGTCCCGCTTTACCTCCAGTGAATATACGAAGTGTTCGGTCTTGTTCTTAGGTAAAATACGCATGACGCCAACTATTCTCGGGTTTTTATTCCCGACAATCCCCACGGTAACTTCATCCCCATCAATAAACTCCTCTGCCATTACCGGCTGGTGGTAGAGCTCCAGAAGTCGCCTTATTTCATTTACAGCTTCGTGCGGGGTGTCGGCAATCGAAGTCCGGCGTATCCCTTTACTGGAGCCTTCGTAAGCCGGCTTGACAATCACCGGGAAATTGAAGCTTTCTAAAAGGAACAGGCTCTGGCTTTCCCTGTCATCTACAACCAGCCATCGGGGCGTTTTAATTCCCTCTGTCGTCAGCAGTTTCTTGGTAAGCGGTTTATCCAAACACACTGCCAGAGTTTGCGGGTCAGAGCCGGTATAGGGTATATTCAGCATCTCCAGAATTGATGGAATCTGGGCTTCCCGACTCCGGTAGTTGCCGCGGCCTTCCGCGATATTAAAAACAAAATCGACCTCTTCACGGCGGATGCTGTCTAAAAACTGCTCGCCGCCGCCCAGCCAGACAACCTGATGCCCCATAGCTTCAATAGCGTCTGAAATTACTCCAACCGTCTCCGGTGAATCGTATTCCTCCAGGGCGTCATCGACCGTGATATTATGGGGCACTTCTGTTTTAAGGTCATATGCCAGACCGATTCTCATTAGCCTCTCCCCTTTTTCTCGACCGGTACGGCATGAGCTAGCAGACTCTCAACGATATCGCTTTGCGGTTGTCCGGTCATTTCCGTCTTTACCCCGGTTTCCGGGTTGGGATTTCGGTATCGGTACACCTGTCCCTCGTAATTCCTTAATAATAGTTCCTTATCGGTCATCGAAAGGACATAGTTCGGTTGTAGCGGGACCTTGCCGCCTCCGTGGACCAGGTCTACCACGAAGGTAGGTACGGCCAGGCCGGAGGTGTGTCCGCGCATACCCTTGATTATATTTATGCCAACCTCAACCGGGGTACGCAGGTGCTCCGTACCCTGAACCTCGTCACACTGGAAAAGATAATAGGGACGTACCTTTGCCTTCAGCAGTCCGTGGCAAAGGGGTGTCATTATTTCCACGGAATCGTTGATACCCCGCAATAATACTGATTGATTGTTTACCGGCACGCCACTGCGTATCAAACGGTCACAGGCATTTGTGGCTTCCGGAGTCAACTCACGAGGGTGGTTGAAGTGAGTATTAAACCAGATGGGACCATACTTAGAGAGTACGGTGCATAGTTCTGTATCAATCCTTTGCGGCAAGACTACGGGGAATCTGGAGCCAATTCGTATTATTTCAACATGTTTTATTTCCCTTAGCTTGGAGAGAATGTGCTCTAATTGCTGGTTTGAGAGCGTCAAAGGGTCGCCGCCGGAGATAATTACGTCTCTGATACCATTATTGTTCCGTATGTAATCAAGCATCCTGTCAATCTCGCTGACGGTACGTGTCCAGGCACCGTGCCTCCATTCTCTTTTACGCGTGCAGTGCCGGCACAGCATGGGGCAGATATCCGTAAGGACCATCAAAACACGGTCCGGGTATCGATGGACTAGTCCTGGAATCACCGAGTCCTCTTTTTCTCCCAGAGGGTCTTCCATTCCCATGGCATCCATGGCTGTTTCCAGGATTGATGGCACTGCCTGTTTACGGATGGGGTCATCCGGGTCATCGGGGTTGATTAACGATAGATAGTAGGGGGTGATAGCCATGGGGTATCGCTTGATGACGGTTTCAAGCAGCAGTTTCTCATCGCATGAAATGGGAATAAATCGACTTAATTGTTCAATGGTTGTTATGCGGTTGCGGAAGTGCCATTTCCAGTCATTCCAGAGGTAATCAGGGACACCGGGGAAGAATTTTTCTTTACCGGTGTCGCATTTACCGGGAGGTTCTTCCTGGGCAACGGATGCACATACTTGCTCATCGGGAGACTCCGTAATGATATTACTACGGAGTCGTGTCCTGTTAGTTACATTAAGTGAAGTGGGGGTAGAGGTTTTTATACTAGTCACCGGTGCTATATTCAATTTTTCCTTTCGCAACACTCCTTTTAGTTTAGAGAATTATGTACCCAATTAAAATGAGGCCCGCAGGCCCTGTTGCATTAACCAAATATTCATGATATACTATTTAGGAAATATAATTCCTAAATTAATTATACGATATTGGTAGGATTTGTCAATAGGTTTTTAGAAATTTTTTAAGCCTGGTACCTGAAATAAACGAGGAAGGAGTATTATGCCGGGATGGAAATTTTTAACTAATCATGCCCTTGTACTATGTCTTATTAAGCAGAAGCCCCGGATTACGGCAAGAGAAATAGCGTTAACTATTGGAATCACTGAAAAGGCGACTCGTAATATTATAAATGACCTTGAAGCCGATGAATATATTACCAAGAAGCGAGAGGGACGTAGAGTAAGATACTGGGTTGATGTTGACATGCCACTAAGACACGAAATTCAGCATGACAAAGCCATCGGCGACCTCCTGGAAGTAATTGGGTGGAGAAGGCGGAAGAAGAAGGTTAAAGAGAGTGTTTAGATATATAAAAAGACCTATTACAGTGTTCTTGTAGACTAGAAATTTTCTGTTCCCATTCTGTAACATTATCCTCTTCCCTAGATTGTCGTACAATCTTCTTACAAAAGCGTTTGCTGGGTGCAGGTGAGACGCCCTTGCCGCCCTATATCCACGCCGACTTACAAGACCCGGAGCGGTATCAGACCGTCTATGCGAAAGTCGCGGGCAGCGCCGCGGCGCCTACGGCCGGTCTGCACTTTACCCCGGCCCTGCTGAAGAAGATAGACCAGAAAGGCATCCGCTGCCTTTTCATTACCCTGCACGTGGGACTGGATACCTTCCGCCCTGTCACCGAGGACGACCCCCAAAAGCATAAGATTTACCGGGAATACGGCGTTATCGAGGGTGATGTAGCTGAAGAGTTGACCCGCGCCCTTGATGCGATATATCATCGGTGTTAAGCATCAAGTGAGATAATAAGCAGCTCATTATCAACGGATATAGAAAACCCCGTGGTATATAATCTAACCAATAACCATGTTGTTTTTTACAAGTTATCCCGATATCCTTATAATAAGGTCAGATAAAACATCAACGTCTATTCAGATTAGAGCCGAAGAACAGGTAACTCATAAAGGAGGTAGATAAATGAGTACATGGCACAGTTATTTTAAAGAAAAGGGTCAAGCACCTGACTGGCCGTATCCTGTCCGTTTTGACCAGGAGCAGGAAATTAGTTCCGATGTCCTGGTGATTGGAGGTGGCATCGCGGGGTGCTGGGCGGCTATAAGCGCCGCCAGACAGGGACTAAATGTAGCCCTGGTGGAAAAGGGCGACACTGTCAGAAGCGGTGCCGGAGGCCCCGGATGCGACCACTGGTGTAATGCACCCGCAAATCCCTTATCCAACGTGGACCCGGATGAATGGGCGGAGCATATGGCCGACCGCCCGTACTGCAACGGTATAGGCCTACAAATACAATGCCGCGAAAATTTTGATACCCTGCTTGAACTGGAAAAGATAGGCGGTAAGGTTAGAGATACCGAAGATGAGTACGTGGGCGCTGAAGGCCGGGACGACAAGACCAAATTCATGATTTCCCCGCGCTATACGAAAGTGCACAGCTATGTTCCCTGGGCAATAAAGCCAACAACCTTTAAAAGTAATCCAGAAGGAAAACTGAACAACGTGGTGATACGGGTTTGGGGAAGCACTTTTAAACCCGCGCTCAAAAAGGAATGCAAGCGCCTGGGTGTGAAAATTTTCGACCGCGTGATGGGAACCGGCCTGCTGACCGAGAACGGCGTCCAGGGAGGGCGCGTTATCGGGGCAACCGGTGTCAATAACCGTACCGGTGAATTCATGATATTTAAATCCAAAGCAACTATTCTTTCTACCGCTGGAGCCGGGTCGATATGGCTGATAAGCACTGAATTAGGCGGCTATTCCAACATGATGTCCCGGGCTATTTCCGGCGATGGCACCGTCATGGCCTGGAAGGCCGGGGCAGAGCTGACGACGATGGAAGGCTCCGGAGTCCTGCGAATTGCTACCGGACTTAAGCATAAGTGGTACACGGGGGCAGGCGACGCCAGTTATGAGAATGTTCCCCTCGTGGATGCTAACGGGAAAAGGCTGCCGCTGCCGATACAAGGCTGGGTCGACGCAGGGGCCATGGTCCCATCTCCGGAAGTCGAAAATAAAATTCGTGAGGGCATCCTGAAGGGCGAGTATGCTTTGCCGTTCTATGGTGATTTCCCGGCTATGCCGGAAGTCGAAAGAAAAGCTACGTGGAATTTGATGCTCGGAGAAGAATCAACCACGAAAATCATTATTAAGACTTTCAATGAAGCCGGTTATGACCCGAGTCGGGATTTACTCCAGAGTTACAAGTTCATCGAGGGCAACAGCCTGCCGCAATGGGGTGAGGCTGGTTACGGCGGTGGGCTGGTAGTCGACTGGAATTTGAAGACTACTCTGGATGGTTTGTACGCTGCCGGAACGCAGATGTTTGCCCCCGAGGACCACAGCTATGCGGCGGCCACAGGCCGATACGCTGGCCGTAAAGCGGCCGCCTATGCCCGGCAGGTAAGTGAGTCTAAAATATCCCGTGAACAGGTCGACCGTGAGAAGGCCCGGGTTTATGCCCCGATTAAGCGCAGCAGCGGTATTGAATGGAAAGAGCTTCATGCCGGTATCGCACGAGTTATGCAATACTATGTCAGCGAATTCAAAAATGAGGCTCTCTTTAATATGGCTCTCGGTGCCCTGCGAAAAATTGAAGAGGAATCAGTGCCTTTGCTATTCGCTCTCGACCCGCATAAGCTTTTACGCAGCCTGGAAGACTTAAGCCTTTTATCCTACGCTCAAATCATCATACAGGCTATGAAGGCGCGCAAAGCCAGCAGTGTCCCGCTGAATTTCCGCAGGATAGACTACCCGACCCTGGACCCGCCGGAATGGAACAAGTTCTTAACGATTAAGCAGGAAAACGGTAAGGTCAAAACAGGAGAACTGCCGATGACCTTCTGGGGTAACATGAAAAATCAGTATGAAGCCCATAATAAAGATTATTCCGGTGTTTACAAGGGGAAGTGATATTTCAAAATCAAGGCTATGCCTGCTAGACAAACCGATTTTTGGAGGAAATGATGGCTGATAAAAAAATAACCGCTGTTCCTAATGTTACTACACCAAGCGCTCCAGTAATTTTCGACCCTGATATATGTGACGGCTGCAATACTTGTGTAGAAGTCTGCCAGATAGATGTGTTTATGCCCAATCCAGAGAAAGGTAAACCTCCTATCATGTTACATCCTGACGAATGCTGGTATGGCGGTTGCTGTGTCAATGATTGTCCCCGGCCGGGAGCTATTAAGTTTAACTGGCCACTGCAGCAACGTGGGTACTGGAAGAACAAAGCCACCGGAGAGGTCCATCAAATATAGCTATTTTGGGTCGGGACATATCGGCAGCGGAAAGAACGATAACAGTGGCTTGAAACCCTTACTCACTGATGGATAAAAATAATCAATTTAAATCATCAGTAAGAGTGGTGTGCTTTTCGTCAGATTGTGTCTATCGCCGCCACTAGTCAGAAGAGGAAAGATGATGCAGGTAATAGTTACTACTCTCCTGGCAGTTATTATTGGCTTAAGCTGTATATTCGTTAGCTGTGACGGACAAACACCAGGTTCAACGACGGAGAGTGAAAACGTATCTGTCGGTACTCTTGAAACATCATCGGGACCGGAACTACCTATCACCGACCCGATAGCTACTTATGCGGGATATATTTCAGGTACTATATACGAGGATGCTGGCACAACTATCCATGTTTATCTTGGTATCCCTTATGCCGCCCCGCCGGTTGGTGATTTACGCTGGAAACCACCGCAGCCAGTTACTCCCTGGGAGGGGGTACGAGAATGTACCACTTTCGGTTCTCAAGCACCACAAGACGAGGTTTGGGTTGATAGAACTGTGCCGGTCAGCGAAGATTGTCTTTACCTGAATGTCATGACCCCAGCGGAAAAGCCCAGTGATAAATTGCCAGTAATGGTCGAGTTTCATGGCGGTGCTTTGTCATGGGGGAATTGCAATATAGACGTTAAGTTGAGGGCAAGATTCATCGAGCGTGATGTAGTGTTAGTGGGCGTGAATTCCCGCCTTGATGTATTAGGTCTATTGACGCACCCCCTGCTTTCTGAAGAATCACCGGAGGGTGTATCCGGGAATTATATGTTTCTGGACCTGATGGCTGCGCTTGAGTGGGTGCAGAAGAACATTGCTGCTTTCGGCGGCGACCCTGACAATGTCACTATCTTCGGCGCATCAGGCGGTGGGGTAAAAGCTACTGCCCTGGTAGCTTCACCCCTGGCTGGAGGATTGTTTCACCGTGCCATCATAGAAAGTGGCACAATACCTGCTGATAAAATGCTGTTGTTGCCGGAGGCGGAATCATTGGGTGAAGAGCTGTTTGCCAGACTCGGGGTAGATGATGCAGATGACCCTCTGGCGGAAGCTCGCGCTTTAGGCTGGGAAGAAATATTAGAAGCTGCGGAGTCTATGCAACCGGGAATCCCAACCCCGTTTCACGCGACAGTTGACGGCTGGTTTTTACTTGATAGAGCCTATAATGTCTTTCAGACGGGTAATCAAAATGCTGTGCCCTGTATTATAGGTTTCGTTTTTGGAGAGGCGGACAGGAGCGGCCCGATGTATTTAATAGATTTTTCTTCCTATTGCTCTAACTTTGTTGCCGGAGTGGAAAAGGCAGGAGCGGAGGGATACGCTTATATATTCGACCAGGTCCCTTACACCTGGAGGTGCGAGGGTGTTGCATCATATCACGGACTTGATTACGAAGTATATCTTTTCGGTAATCTGGACGAACAGGGCATCTGGGCCATGAATGCACAGATATTAGGCATCGAACCGCTCGTCCCGGGAATACAATATCAAGACCGGATGGTCTCCAATGCGATGATGGAAATGTGGACTAAATTCGCCCGTACAGGTGACCCGAATATCGAAGGCCTGATTAAGTGGCCTGTTTATCAAGCGGCTAAGGATGAGTATTTGTATATTGCCTACCCGCTGGAAGTGAGGGTTGGATTTTCAGAGATAATAGGTGAATTTGATAACTAAATAAATTAAACTAAATTCTCTATTCCCAACGCTTTTAGGGTCTTTTTTGTAGGCAGACCGGTCTGTTCGTCCCAGCCGCGCAGCTGGTAATATTCTTTTAGCATAGCCTTGTATTTATCGCGGTCGAGCCTGTTGCCGCTCATGTCCGCAGGCTGTGCTCCCGGGCCGGGCATAATCATTTTACGACCGTGCATACCTTCATTAAGCGGCACGGTAAAGTTATAATCCGGCGGGTAGTCGTCCCCGGGTACTTTGTGCCCTTCCCGCACCCGGATAAGACGCTGCAAATTAAAAATCCGCTCGGCGTAAACATCTAGTACGGAAGCAGGCATTCCCGTTACTGCCGTAAAAATTTGCCCCTCCAATTCCGAGTCGCCTGCGCCGTCCCGGGTGCTGAAGGAATAAGTTATCGGCCAGACATAGTCGCACAGCCCCAGGCTGTCCCGCAGGTAGGTCCGATTCTGAATGTTCCTGGCTGCCATCGCCTTCCCTTCGTAGGTTGTCTGGTCAGCGGCAGCCTCGCTCCCCCAGAAGAGACGGGCTATTTCAAGGAAGGTATCGGGAGAAACTGTCGATGATTTCGGGTCGTTCTGGTATTCGGCCCAGGCCATGTTGGCATAACCCATTTCATGGACGGTGATGGGGTGCATTCTGGTCTCGAAAGGGTACATCAATGCATGGGCAATGAAAGCCCGCGGCGGGATATTATCGTGCAGACCGACCGGAGCGACGTTATAGGGGAACAGTGCGGCGGCTTTCGGTGATACTTTATCACGTACACGTATCATGCCCTCGGCAAGGATATCCCCGAACCCTTCACGGTGGGCTATCTTATAGAGCAGATTTTCCAGGAATTCCCGCGTGCCGATTTTAGATAAAGGCAACCCTGTTTCGGCCTCGGTAAGATCGCCGGCCTGATGGCAGGCGAAAAGCCAGTCCACCATGCTCTGCAGTTCAAAGGTATCGATGGAATAATCGTTGGCGAGTGTTGGAGAATCAAACAAAGTCTTAAGAGGTTCATCTTCATGGCCGTAAAGCCAGGGCAGGTAATATTCCATCGACTGGCAGCCTCTTAACCCCTCCAGCGCCGGGTCCTTGCCGTAACGG